>Ga0153915_10000003_pt1 | contig 340392 bp, 370 predicted proteins | sample Opewatmetagenome_2_FD_107003 | JGI IMG/M metagenome (GOLD analysis project Ga0153915, IMG submission 107003) | Freshwater wetland microbial communities from Ohio, USA - Open water 3 Core 3 Depth 3 metaG | ecosystem: Environmental > Aquatic > Freshwater > Wetlands | place: USA: Ohio, Lake... | reverse complement strand
GAGAAAGCTGTTCTCATCTTCTCATCGACCGGAAGAACCCCGCCGATCCTCATCTCCGGGATATAGACAGTAGCGTATCCAAGGAGGGAGGGCACCATTCGATCAAGATCCCGCAGCGCTGCGCGCACGGGGTCGAACTGCTCTACATGCTTCAGGGCACTGTGGCCGTCCACGAAATCCGCCGCCCTCTCGCGCTTTACCTTGTCGTTCGAGAGGATGTTCACAATCCTGACGATCCTAGCCAATTCGGAGAGATCCGTCCCGAAATCCAGGCTGACCATAAAACTTATCCGCTCAGCTCGGTGACCCGACAGCGTGTGGGCAAACGCCGACAAGAGCCCCTCATCCTCGCGATCGCCGACCATGGAGCCGACTCTCATGTCGTCCATCACAACGTCGCCGTTGGACAAGCAGAGATCGCCTGCCACCCTGAGGAACGTGCGGAGCAGTCTCTCGGGCACCTCAACCCGAACCCCGAGCCTGGCATGGGCGGCGGCAGGTTCAATGCCAACCGACGCGCAAAGGAGACGAATCCATTCGGCCGAATGTCCACCTGTTGCCACCATACATCGCGCGGCCGCCAACCTGCCGCGCCTAGTGTGGAGCAAAAAACGGCTCCCATCCCATTCCGCGCGTTCTACCTCGGCTCCAAACAGGAGATCGGTCTTCCCCGGCACAAGCAGCCGCTTGTGGAGGCGCTGTGCCAGTTCTCGGCCACACTCGGCGTCGGCAGAGTAATACAACCTCGCAAGCGCCTGTAGGGGAAGATCCTCGGATAGGATGTGACTGCCGCCCAAGTGCCTCTCCAGCTTTCCACCGTTGGCGTCACGGCAAAGCTCAAACACCGTATTGAACGCAGCCACACTTCTTGGTTCGAGGCAGATGTTTCCGACATCGAGACGGGTCATTGTGTACAGCGCCCGTCCTAGCCATCCGTTGACCAAATTGCGGCGATCACCCGGACCATGCCCCTTTTCGAGCACCACGGTGTCCAGACCGGCTTCGACTGCGGCAACCGCAGCCATGGTACCGGCAAGCCCGGCTCCGACAACCGCCAGGTCGTATGTCTTCATATGTTCGATCGCTCCGCGATCACCTTCTCTGCTGTGCGCCCGAACCACCATACTGCGAATCTGCGCCAAATGGACCACATGTATGCCGGACTGGAGATCGTCTCAGCGAACGATTGCGCGCGCCAACGCACCCCGTCCGCACTCATGGTTCTGTTCGCCAGGCCGTAACGCCAATACGCCCTGTCGGCGTCGAGTTCAAACCAGACCCTGAAGACCGCCAGCAACACAGGGAAAAGAAGGAAACCGTAAAGGATGGCCATGATTGGCAGACCGACTATGGGATGGATGCCAAATCCACAAATCCTGGCCTGCCAGCTATGGCGACTCTCGTGGATCATCACCCTTTCGACTGATGCCGTATTCCACTCCTTCGGATAGGCCTGGACATGGCCCAGTGTGGTAGCGAAACGGGTAAGGAAATCCTTGTACTTAAACTTACCGAAACTCATGATGAACAGGATCCAGGCCAACACCTTCCAAAACCACGAATTCTTCGTCGTGAGACGGATGGCCGGGTCCAGCTTGCGCACCTCAGCTTGGAGCCGTTCCCTGTCGGCAGTCCAGCTCATTCGGCACCTCCTCGGGCGAGCCAAGCTTGGATCACCTCGACCTTTCCTGGGTCCACCGCGACCGAGGTGGAGGTGATCTTCAACCCTTCGCCTGGATGCGCGGCCTGAAGACGGATGATCAGCCTGCCGTCCACCAAAAGCTCGAAGCGCAACATTCCCCCGCCATCGAACTCGAACTCCAGGACTTTGCCCATGGTTTCCTCCCGCGCTATGAAAAGAATATCGACAAAACAGAGAGTTGGTCGACAATTGGCGGAAAATTCCCAAGCAACCACAACACTATGGACTCGTATCTCCCCGCCATTTCTAGGATTTTCGCCAAAATACTCATGTTTCCTCTGCCAAGGCCGCCGCCTTCTGGGATTCGAACTCGTCCTTGCCGCAAGCAAGGGACATCGTCAGCGGGCAGGCCTTCTTGGCTGCGGTAACCATCAAGTCAGCCACCGCGCGGATGTCCCACTGCGCATGGCGATCCTGGCGCAGCCTGCTGAAATGGTACAGCTCCCTAGCGTTCATTTTGACGACAACGCGTCGCCTGTGCGCCTGTGTGAGTGCGTAGGGAGCGGCAGATGGAAATCCTCGGCGTCTCAACTCGCCACACATGGCCGCACTCGCGTCCATAATCTCCTTGAACCTATCCTCCATACCGGAATCCAGCACAGAGGAGGGAACCGTGTAACCTAGGAAAGGATCGTATCCCTGTGGTAACAGCGTAGCCATCCGGTGCCGCTTCAGCTGGGCAAAACAGGACGCGGATACGGCCAGCTCGTACTGGAAATCCGCGAGTTCGAAAGCTCGCGGAACCGCATCCCACGACTGAAGTGATCCGAACACAGCCTGGAGAAGTCGGCCTTCCTGCTCCGGTTCCAGGCAGCAGACGCACTGTTCGCACTTGTCGATGTCCAGTCCTGTATGGGTATGAATTAGCGCCGCCATCACCCTGACGTCAGCATCATCGTCCCAGGACAGCAGTCTCACCGGCGAATCGCCGTTCTCCGGCCATCCCGCCTCCTTCACAGGTGCTGAGACCTCCTGCGCCAATTTGCGAAGATCGAGCATCGCCTGAAGATTCTCCCGCGTGGGTTCCAGGTACCGGAGAAGCGATGGCGCCACCATGTGAGCTTCGCTGTAGAGAAGCGCGCCTATAGTTTTGGCCTCGTGGAGCGGATGGCACAGGAGGCGGCGGATCATATGCTCTAGGTTCCGAGCGTTACAGGTCATCCCGAGCTGTCCCTCGATTGCCAGCGATGTGACATATCTCGCGTCTTCCTTGGCTCTCCCCTCGATGGCTTTCTGTTCCTCTTTTGTGGCGCCTGGCGCCTTGGACAGGAGATAGTCGCAGATCGCCTTGAAGATCTCGATATAGGCCATGTGCTGTTCGGCTACGAGGGTCCGGAAACGCTCCGCCAGACCAGCCTCCACAACCTCCTGCGGCATTACGAACTCCTCGCCAAGCTTGACGTAGCGCTGTGATTTTTCTGTAAAACTAACCAACCTAGCATGCTCAACAGCCTCTATGGCCAAACGGGACACACCCATGATGTCAAAATTGAAAACCGCATGCTCGGCGACCGAGGCGTGGCCAAGGCCAAAAACGATCTGCTCATTAGAGGCGCGCGCCTTGATAACATCATCGATGGCCGCCTGGCGCAGCTCATCAACCGGCCTCGGATCACGGCTGATCCTTGCATAGGCGGCCGAGATGGTCTCGGGGGTCAGGACATCGGATGTAAGGTTAGCCAACTTGCCGACCAACTCGATGTCCATGTTGAATCCGGCCAGTTTAATCCGCATTATTCCCCCATAGTGGCTAGCATGACGGCTTCGGTCTTCGGGCCCCAGATTCCGTCAGGATCGAGACTTTGATCCGATTGGAACGCCTGAAGTGCGGCCTTCGTGTGTGGCCCAAATACGCCGTCCACAGTTCCGGGATCGTAGCCGAGTGCCTTAAGAGCCTTCTGCCTCGCGAGCCAAGTGGACAGGTCCGCTGGCGGCAGAACCGCTTCCTCTGTCTCGACCTCCGGCTCCTCCCCGCCGCCGCCGGATACGGCAAGTTTGTTGGTACCGATGCCTATCAGGAACCGGTCGTAGTCGAACGCGATAGGATCAATCTTGGTACTGGTTACCTGGTAATGGCAGATGATACCTTTGAACGCCTTGGGATCCTTCAGCTCCATCTTAATGACACTTCCGTCGGCGCCGCGTGGAAAATCCGGCCGGATGAGAGGGAAGATCTCCAACAGTTTCTTAGCCAGCTTGGCCAGCGTGGCATACTGGCCGTCGGTGTATTCGAACCCCTTCATCTTCATGCCGTGGATAGTGTCGCTTTTGACTCTACGCGGGCCGACCTTGTACTTCTTCTGGTGGACCTCGTCATAGGCGTCAGGGTATTTTCCGGCAGCAGCGCGAGAGTCGATCTCGATGCCGATCGACATGGCGTTGTTGCCCCCGATGTGGTAGGCGCGCTCGCGCACATCGAGGCACTGGTAGAGGGTACCATCGTCGTCCAGTATAAAATGGACGGACAATCCACGTTCTTGGAGGGTGTCGTAGGTGTCCCGCGACCTGTACAGGCCGGAGTGGTGAAGAGCAAACTGCCACACGATCTTCTTCAGCTTTTCCAGGTTCGGCGTTCCGCCGAGCGCGAGCCTCGACTTGTACCGCTTCCCCTTAACCACCACGATCTCCCCAGTTTTGCGATCCTGGGTTTCGTACGCCTTGGTGTCGTAGGCGCACAGACCGCCCGGCTCACCCCAAAGGACGACACGCGTCCCGATATCGTACTTTTTGTCGCACACCACGATACAGGTATTACTCATCCTTGTCCGTCTCCTGCTCGGTCGGCTCGTCGACCCAGAGTTTCCTGGACATGTGGGCAACCACCTCCGCGTGAATGGCTTCCACCGTCTTGGGCGGCGCGGCGTTGATGAGAACGATCCTGCCCTGTTCGGACAAGGTACCGGCCAGCTTTAGGAACCCCTGTCTGACTTTCATGTGGAACTCGATCGCCTCTCGCTCTATACGGTCCCCGCCAGCCCCTTTGGCCTTGGCGCGCTCCAGGCCGACCTCGGGCGGCACATCGAAAACAAATGTCAGGTCCGGCATCAGGCCACCGGTGACAAACTCGAGCATAGGGTCGAGCCTACTTCTGCCGATCCCCCGACTGACTCCTTGGTAGACTCTTGTCGAATCGACATACCGGTCGCAGATCACATGAAGTCCCATGGCCAGGCTGGGACGGATCAGCTTTTCCACATGCTGAGAGCGATCAGCGAGGAAAAGCATGAGCTCCGCCGACGACGTGAGATCGTTCGAAGGATCGAGCAGTAACTGTCGTATTTTCGCGCACTCCCCCAATTGCGGCGATCCTGGTTCCTTCGTCGCCACGTGCTGAATATTGAGCTTGGCCATCCAGGCAGACAGCAGCCCCAACTGTGTGGTTTTCCCCGAACCCTCCCCTCCCTCGAACGTGACAAACAATGGTCTACTCATTCTTCCCCCATCTTCGTAAGGATACGTGGTTCCCCAAATTCGGAGACCACAATACTGTATTCAAAATGTGCCGTTGGACCACTTGCAAGCACCGTCCACCCGTCCGCAGCCAACTTGGTATCAGCATTGAGTCCCGCAACGAACATTGGCTCGATAGCAAGCACCATGCCAGGACGAAGCCGGAGTGTGCGTGCCCTGACGTTGTCCACGAATGGATCCGCGTGGAGCACCCCGCGATCCAAGCCGTGGCCGCCGTAGTTGACAACAACCTTCCAGCCTCCTTGCCGTGCGACACAACTGATCTCCTCGCCAATATCGCCTAAATCGCACCCCGATCTAGCGGCCGCAATACCACGCAGCAGCGCCGTGTGGCAGTCGAGGCACATCCTGTCCAGATCGTCTGACTGCGCCCTTCCGACCCTGATAGTATTAGCGGTATCACCGATGAAGCCGTCCAGATCCACGCCAATGTCGATCTTCAGCAGATCGCCCTCCTGGAGGATCCGGTCGCCCGGAATGCCGTGTACCAGTTCCTCTCCAATAGAGGTGCATATGGCTGCAGGAAAACCGTGGTAACCGAGGAACACCGGCACCGCCTCGCTCACAACGCAGGCCTCTCTGGCCAGCCTATCGAGCCACCCTGTCGTAACGCCAGGCTTGGCCTCCTCGGCCAGCTGGCCGAGAATTCTGGCCGCCAATCGACCCGCTTTCGCGAATCCCTCGATCTCCTCCTGTGTTTTCAGACGAATCAGCATCAGAACACCTGGAACCCTTCGATCGTTTCGACTTTCACCACCCACAGGCCGAATATGCTGCCGTCGCCGAGAAAAATCGTACCACGCTGAGCGCGGCGCATGCGCAGCTCGTAGGCGAGTGAATCGCCCCAAGGGAGCGCCTCGGCAGCCTCCAGCCAATCCGCCTCCAGGAGTTTGAAGGCCTTGTTGCCAAGCAGGACGAGGCGCGGTTTGAGCCCCTGCCTTTCTAGTTCCATCTTCCGAGTCAGCACCGACTCGGCCAGCTTGGCCGCCTCGCCATTGTCCATCTGTTTTCCCCTCTGCTATCCTCGGATAATCATCCGGGGCGGAAATGGTCGACATTGCCATGGCTGGCATCCCGCACACCGGCGCATCCATTTGTTTTTATGGAGCTGCAATATCCTTGATCACATTGGAGGGTAGTTGGCCGGTTTCCTTGGTCATGAACAGGAGCAGGACATTTCGGGAGATCGACATCTGCGAAAGACCTCCGCCGACCTCTGTGCCGTCGTTGGTCGCAACAAACAGGATTCCCTCAGTTTCGTTGGAATCGACCGCCACTACATCCGGCACACTGCCCCCGAGGATCGGAAAATCCGTCGGGCTGCCAGCGATACCATATGTATACGAACGACCGTAGCCGTCATGGCCTTCCGAATAGCCGTCGATCTGGGCGTCGTACGTCTCGATCTTCGTGATGCCGCCCCCGCTTCCGTCGGGATATCGCGAGCAGCCGACGTACAATCGCGTCCCTCCCACGAGAACGGTCGACCTTCCCTCAGCAATATGGAGGGCCGACAAATTTCCATCGAGCAGCGTTGGCGTGGAAGATGTGTCGTAGAAGAAATCAGGCGGGCGGTTTGGTGTCCTGTAATCGGCTCCATAGTACACCTCCAGCCTATTCAATGTCCTGTTGATCAGGTACAAAGTTCCCTGCGCGGTCATGTGCGCAGACAGCGTGTCATAGCCATCTGAATAAATTCGCAGACCGCCCGTCTCGTTCTGCGTGACAGCCACGCCATCTTCCGTGCTGGACACGAGAAAAAGGTATCCGTCGGGGCGAGCCCCGGTCATTGTGCGCACATTGTCGCTCGGCCAGCCCGGAGTGACCGCCGCAGATAGGATGATCGGCATAGCGTAGCCGTCGGTGTTTGCGTTCTCGTACGGTTTCCATTCGCCCACCAGCTGCCTCATGTGTAGCCTGCGGATTCCGTAGCCGTCGGAGAAGTAGAAATCGCTAACCGGGCTGTTGCCCACGCGAAATGACCAGCCGCCGACTGGACCCTGTCCGGTCTGCCTCACCTGTACGTTGACGAACTCCTCGCGATACGGGGTAAGACGATCCAGGATGATGCGGTATCCGTCCGCCACAGGGGACACTAATGAGCCGGGCCCGGCGTATTGACCATGAAAAGGCGTCGCGCTCCCGCCATCGAAAGCCCAATCGCCCTCGATGTATATCTGGATCTCGGCCAAAAGTAATACGGGCGCCGCCCTCACGACGTCGATCTGGACATCGACGGTCGTGGAAACGCCCGAGGCGCCGCTGGCTGGGCTCTGGTTCTGAATCGTGATCGGCATTATTGGTCCCCTATACAGCTGTCGTAAAAGTGTAGGATCTGTCTAACAAGTTGCCGAGCAGGTCGCTGGCGATGACCCTCACTTGAATCCTCGAATCCGGCTCGAACGGCTCTGGCGGGAACAATTCGACATCGAGCGCCCGTGAGCGAACTGTGATCTGCCCACCCCAGTGTCCGGCCCAGCCACCTATGCCACTGAACACGAGGGCGGTTCCGACATAGATCGCCAACGATGTCGTCTCGACTGCGATAATCGTCTCGGTGACCGAGAATAGGATATCCGTGTCCGTCGGAACACCGACAACGTCCGGGGCAGGATCGGGGTTTACTAGAGCAGGGGGCGCCCCAGTAGCAAAATCATATCCGTCCATTGAGCCCAATAGGCACATCGCATTCACGCCGTACGCATCGAGTACCTGAGCCCAACGGTTGGCGGCCGTCATTCCGAGTCTAATGTCCAGAACATCAATTCCACGCAGGCCAGCAAAATACACCCGCTGTCCATCCCTTAGAACAAGCCGATTCTCATGCCACGACCGCAGCAACCCGTCGTTGTTGGAGAACAGGGCATCCGAATGGAATACGGGAACCGCCAGAACAATGTCCCCAACTGGATGTCCCCCATGACTATCAGCAACAAGGCTGGACACCGTCAGGGTGAACGGTCCAGGTCCCAGCATGCGCTCAACCCAAAGTTGTAGCTCCGATTGCGAAAGAGCATCCACCTTCCGCACATAAGCGCCGCCCGAAAGGCGGAACAGCGAAGCATCAAGAACAACTGTGGAATCCATCGCACCACTGAAAGACAGGCGAAGGGTAATCTCGTACGGATCAATGGTCGGCGCAAAAGCCATCGGCGCAATCCAGATCCCGTAGGTCTGGTCTAACATTGTGGCATGGAAATCGAAAGCTACAACTCGGATGTTGACTCTTGAAGAATTGGGGAAGGATGGATGGTCGATCCGCACATGGTATCCGTCATATCCATCGATATTCTCCACGCGCCCTATGTATCCGTCATATGGCGCCGTCCAAAGTCCCGTGGCTCCGCTGTAAACCTGGGCACCATTGACATAGAATAGGATCGTGGCAGGGTTTACATCGTCGTAGTCGTCGAGCAGATCGAACGAATAGCTGTACGACGGTGGCACACCGCCGATTTCAGGAGTGGGATCGAAATTACGTAGGAATGGGGTATGGCTGCTCCCAATTGTGGTAAATGAGTAACTTGTCGAAAGAATGTTGGGGATGCCGACCAGATCTTCGGCATACACCTCGATCAACACCAACTGATGTGGGCCGAACGTAAGCGAGCGTTTGATCTCGTATCGGTAGCCCATGGGGACTGTGGATCGCATCACGGTGAATCCGGGCTGCTCCATGCCGAGCAGCCAAGCATAGATCCCATTTATCTTGATCCACACCGACAGTTCGTTAACCCCGCTAATCGCATCCAGGATATCCAGATGTATCTGCGGATTCGCGTCGACATTGATATATCCGTCGGCTGGATCTAGGTGTGCAAGATACGGGGGATCCAGATCGGGGTCCCAACTCTCTTCCGTCTTGGCATCCATTCCGGCCTCAAACCCTGAGAACATATAGAGGCTACTGTAGGATGTCGCCGGGGGCGCCTGGCCAGTAAAACCCATGTAACTAGGCGTAAAGGGGTTTCCGTAAGCGTCCCTGATAGGTTCGCTGACTGGAGCCATTCCCACAACTAAGTTGTAGGCGACCGCCTCCTGGTCCTGTGTAATCAAATCGACTGCGTCCGGTCGGTTGGCGACGGACAGCACGCGGAAAACCGCCAAGGCGATTGTCGGATCGGCCGTCTTTGTGATGGCGTAGTTGTCAAGGCGTAACAGATATCCGTCCTGTAACATAGTGCGATCAAATACCACACGAACCGTATTAGGATCCCCCACCGTCACAGAGGACAGAGAGGGACTAACCATCCCATCTCCTTGTATGATGGTATGATTGACGATGCCCCAGAAATATGATGCCGCGATGGTCGCCCGTCCCATATATCACACCGCCATCGCATAGGTTGTACGGCCCTTAGTAATGGCCCCTACACCATATATTGTGTCTGTCGAAATATCCACAAGCACAACCTGGTCACACGATTGCTTGTCACGGATGAACTGGATCCCTATAGCTAGAAAAGCTGTTGTCCCGTCACTTGACTGGTGGATCGAAGCCACCGTAGTATAGTCAGGTAGGATTTCCTGTACGGCGCCTGATCCGACCATGCCATAATACAGCATGGAGATGCCGATTCCTGGATCAATCCTGTATACCCCATTTACGCGCGGATACCATAGATATCCATCGTATAGCATCATTTTATCCTGGGCCTCGCCAACTGCAGTGTTGGAATCGACGCTTCCTGACAGATTATAGCTATTGTCTTCGATCCAAGTACCACCAGCACCGCTTAGAACAGCGCTCCAAGTCGCGAAATTGGCAACATGGAGCTGGCTCCGATCATGGTAATAGAGAGCCTTGGTAGTCGGATTAAACAGTAACCATTTCATCGCAGTGGTCTTGGTCGAGATACCCTTGTCCGGAGTGCTCCAGTTCTGATTACCAAATCCCTCGAATCGCCATCTCTTCCATTTCTGTATCATCGCGCCGCCGTTGTTCGCCAGCGCGCGGTACTGAAACCCAGAATCGTGTAATAGGTCGCACCAATTGCCGCGCGAATGCTGCATAGCCCAGTCGGCGTTGAACGAGGCCATATAACCCCGCGCAGAATTCCTGAAAGCGATACATCCGTTGGAGGCGTCTTTCGGCCAAATGCCCGTTGACAATTCGACATTGTAGATCAACCCGCCGTCACCTTGGGTCGGTCCGCGCACAAGGCGTACCGAGTCCACCGTAAAATCGATCCAGGCCACCCATCCATTGGCCGTTCCCAGTGAGTCAAAGTTGCGGTAGGCCACAAACAGCACACCGTCCTTGGCCACAATCTGCCGGATGTAGAAGTTGGCATCTCCGCCCACAAGATTACTTGTCGCACTGCGAAAGCTCATCCAGAGCTTCTGTGTGTCCGCGTCAAGAATGTCGAACCCGTTTCCGGACGAGGCTAGAAGGGCACGCGGGGGAAAAGCGGCCAAGGTGCCCCGGTAGGTTCCGGCCACCTCCCGTGCCCAGCCGATCAGATTTGTAGTGGCTCCGGAATTGATTATGAATCTGCTCACCTCAAGCACCGTCACTGTCGGGATCAGGTTGAATGAGTATCCAACATTCACCCACATTGGCCTGTTGTAGGTCATGGTGAAGTCACTGCCAATCTGTGTCCACGATGCGCCGTTCCAGTAATATGACCTCACGACAGAGCCGGTACGGGTGAGCCGCATACTGCCACTTGTGTCGCTAGTAGATACAAAAGCATATGAGGTCCAACCACCATTATTCCTCACATCCTTATCGTACCGGCCACCTCCGAATATTTTCCTGCGGACGTAGAAGTAGTTATTTGGATCGATGTAAGCCTCGAAGATGATGCCGCCGTCGCCGGGGCCAAAGCCGACCGATACGATGTTATAGTCGAGCTGGATATCGAAATCGCCGGTCAAGAACCATCGTAGAGTGCTCCGGATCTGCGTATACGAAAACCCACCTGCTGCCGAACTGGTGAAACGTACCGTGCCAGATAATGGGACGCTGATTTCGCTATCCTTCGCAGTCGAGATCGCATCCAGATAGCCTCCCGGCCTTGACCAGGCCGTATCGTTGAAAATGCCGGACACACTGAACGCGCCGGGACCGCACTCTACCCCGTTGTAATAACACTTCCCATTCTGTGCGGCCCCGTAGTAGTCTGCTCCATGCGTATACCATGGGTCCTGCGAGGCGTCGTACAAATAAACCTGGCGGACGCTACTCCCACTAAGTGTCTCACGCCCATCTACGTCATTAACTTCCTTCGCATATGTTGGCGCCGTTGCCTCGATATAACTACTATCCTCCGCGCCGCCTTTCGGATTCGACGGAATCGAACCCTCGGGTATCCCCGTCACCCAATCCGGCGTCCCGCCGACATTCGGTAGGAACACCGTGTCCTCAAGCCCGCTTGGCTCCGGAATAAACACCCCGTCCGGAATTCCCGACATTGGATCCGGAGAGCCTCCTGCGGATAGTAACCTCCCAGCATCCTCGAAACCAAGGAGTGGCTCGTTATTCTGCCATCCATCCTGGGTTGGCCCCGCTCCATTTAGGCCGATACCACCGCCTCCGCTACCAACGGATGGTCCGGGGGATGGAAACACAAGCGAGTCCTCAATACCGCCAAAGGGATCAGTGTCGAGCATCTGGAAATTTTCGGCGTAGATCTCGGTGTCCTCGTACTGGGCTGTACACGCCGGAAAAGTATTCCAGTTCTTAATGCTGAATCCGAGGCCAATAGGTGTCATGCCTATGGTCTGCGCTGCCATGACAGTTGTCCATGTAGGCGGGCTTTCGGTGGTCAGACATTGTACGGTCACTTTAAAATCGTACGGATCCCACACAAATCGAAACTTTCTGGGCAGCGTTGTTACAATGCTGCCAAGGGAACTGGTGTTCCAGTTCTTATAGACGTTGAATGTTAAACCATCCTGGCTATAGAGGAACCAGAGAAGGGTCATGTCATTCTGGAAAAGAGCAACAACAAGCGCACTTACCGATGTATTAGCTGTCGTCCAGGATCTAATGGTGAATTCGTAGTAGATTCTAGTGTAGTTGTCCGAGAGCGAGATAGGTATATAGGGCAATTTCCCGTTGCGATATGTCGACCACCAATCCAGATTCTGACTAGTGGAAGCCGACACGACCAGCGCGCCACCCGTTTCAGAAACTGAACCAGCTCCCGATAGAACAGGAAGGTCCTGTACGCCATCACTGAAATCATTGATGTAGATTGGAATGCGCTGGACAGTCATTGTTGCCTTATGTGCCAAAAGGCATAAAGAACCAGGCACCGTCTTCGGTCAATCCAGAGGATACCCCGGTGTGTATCCGCCGGTCTATCACACTATCGTCATATGTTCGGATTAGGGTCACAGCACCGCTACCATGCGTAGGTAAGGATGAGGAGAATGTAGTCTGCGCCGAGGCCACTGCAAGATATCCGATGGGTTTTCCAGAATGGTTGACCACAAAGCCCTTAGCCCATTCTGTGTATTTAGCTTCTCCGCCGAGCAACTCACCGGCAGGTGGCCGATTCAGCATTCCACCCCCTAAACCTCCGGAAATCGTATAGCAGAGATAGGCCTCCATGGTAAACCTGTTGATTCTGTACACACCTACATTTGTGGCCGCGTAAATGCTCTCGTTAACTTGCGTTAAAGACTTGACTACAACTAATTCCGATGGGTGGAGGAGTTGAACATAACGGTGCCGTCCCTCCGGGGAGCCGCCGAGATTGTCGCCCATCACTATTACGCCTCCCCGGAAATCGGCTATCGCGCGAAACACATAGGATCCCCATCCAAGCCATAGCCAACCGGCACTGTCGAAGAATGAACACTTCAAACCTGTGATGAGATCGTTGAGAGGCCCAGTCAAAGTACCAACCGGTTTGTAGTCAAACTGCGGCTGATTAGCCAGGATTTCTACAATCCTGATAAGACCCTCTGAGCCAGCGACTACCCACGTCCTTTCGCGATTAGCCAGACTGTTGTCGATGGCAGCACCGATGTAATGGACGTATTCGCTATCCAGCTTGAAGCCTGTACCTTGGCTGACCCAGTTACCTGTCTGGTTGCGGTGCGTAATGTTACGCCCGAGGGTTCCATTCCACCATCCATCAGAACGGACAAGAAGAAAAAAGTCCGTTCCGGTTCGCTTAAAATCCACGCAGAAGAGCCCGCCCCTTTCTGTACCATTATCCTGGGATCCAACCATCAGGGTTCCATTGAGCATCCTGACCGCACGCAGCGAATCGACGATCCTGTTGACCAGATACTGATTGGAGGCGTCGCCCAGCCTAAAACGCATCCACATCATAATTGATGTCGGCCAATTGTCCAGATCGAATATCACTAGTTCGTTCTGAGAAATGACAATAAGCGAGCGAACGGGAAAGTCAGACCTCGAACTGCGATCAGCACTTACGACCTCCGTGGCCCATGGAGCCATCGTAACTTGTTGTATACCACCAATATAATGGTGACCGTCGCGTCCATAGCCATCTAAATTGTAAATAAATGGATTGTTCCAAGGATCATGTGTCGCATCGTATAAAAAGGCACTTCGTAGACGTGGTGCACCAAACGTATCCAAAAAAAATGGATGACCCTCTAAATCATTGGTTGATGGGCAGTATGCTGGTACAAAGCCGAGACGAGCAAAACCCTCATCTTCAACACTATTAGTATTGTCAATATTGCGTAGTTTATCGACCGACAAAATGCCAGTACCAATAATTTCGGTACCAGTTCCTACAGAGTCCTCAATACCGCATTGATCCAAGAGTGAGAATTGATCATTCTCGGCATAAATCTCGGTATTCTCATATTGAACTGTACAGTCAGGAAACGTATTCGTATTCTTGATACCAAAACCGAGCCCGATCGGCGTCATACTTATGGCCTGGTTGGAGACGATATCCGCCCAGATGTAAGGGTCGGCACTAACTTGGTATTGAACAGTCAACGTACTCGAGATTGGATTAGATCTATCCCACACAAAACGAAATTTTCGGGGTAATGTGGTCGCAATACTTGCGCTTGCGGTTCCCCAATTTTTCATCACCCAAAAATTCAGACCATCCGAGGATCCAAGAATCCAAAGAATGGCATCACTCTGAAACAAGGCTGCCACAAAATGGCTATAAGTTGGATTGGTCGTCGTCCATGATTTTACCGTAAACTCATAATAAACCTTGGTAAATTCTGAGATAATTGGGACAGTTACATAAGGTAATTTTCCGTTGCGCCCTGATGAATTCCAGTTCATGTTATGGTTGCCATCCGAAGATACAACCAACGCCCCACCGGTTTCAGACACAACTCCATTCCCCGACATAACCGGAAGATCCTGTATATCGTCATTGAAATCATTCACAAAAATCGAAATGCGACTTGTCATCTAGGGTACCTTCGCGTCAAAACGATTCCGTACAAATCTACGTGATCAGATACTTACAAACGACAGTCGATACTCAACAAGCAATACTTGGCTTGAAGTCTTACTGATGATGATAGGATTTCCGCCGGCATCTTTAATGCGAATCCTAGCAGAACGTCCAAAATAATAGTTATTGCCACCATCCTGATTGTTTGCCATATGTGCCTGTATACTTCGGATGTTGGATGATATTCCCTGCGATGGAAGGTATAACCACCGGTCACGGTAAAAAATCGCCTCCCTGCCGCCTTGATCCGACCTTACATCCGGTACCTCTGAGGCATCTTCTTTAAAACGCTTACCGCCACTCGAGGTGTTAGCTGATTCCGGAACATTACTTGGAGTCTGAAAAGTAAATGAGGTTCTATTCCATTCAGATGTGTAATTCGGCTCACTATCAGTTGTCAGCAAACAAATACAACTAAACCATGCTGAAGTACTAGTAGCCAAAACACTTATTTGTGATCCTGCAGTATCAGTTACCTGGAATAAATTATATCCCAGATATAGCACAACACCGTCCATTACTAGATTGTCGGTATGGGCTTCAAGTTCTGTATTTAAACTATCCAACATATAAGGTAGTCGCCCATATTGATGTGCTTCATGGAAATCCTCGTCTACGAGTCCCTTGGCATTTTTAAGCACAAGGTCGAAATGTCCGGTTATCATAATTTCACCTCAGGGCATGGGTAAATCGCCCGAAATAGCAAATCTGTAGATGATAGCTAATGCGTCACAAGGCAATTTCATGATAACCTGCGTCGCACCCTGCTTGGCCCGACGGATAGTTGATACTGGCATACCTAATAATGTGTTTGCAGAAGATCCATTATCTATGGAATCTAATGTCAAATAGCTATTATTGCCTTGTACAGTACCGCGAATCCATAAATATCCAAAATTGGACCGCACAGCCTCAATCTGATAGCCGCGAAGTTGTGCATTTAATGTGTTCACCAAAGTTGCGACACTAGTTGTAGATAATGACCCAAGATAGAAGTTCCGAAAATCAGCAGACAACGGTGAAGCCTTAATCGCAAGGCGCAGTTGGTCCGTCGTATCCGCTGTCATCAAAATAGTAGGTACGGCTGTAAAAGCATATAATTCCGCAACTTCTACAGCCGCAGTATTGGAATAGGCATTCAGATTATATAATCTAATGCCATATGCATCGGCCCCGCCAGGAATGGTAAACGTATACTCTACACCATACTCTCTATTGGAAAATATGGTGTCACCCTGGTTACTATAAAGACTTCCTATAGTAGTCCAGCAACTATTATTTGCTGGCTGTAAATTACCAGGAATATCTCCAACCGTTGAGGCATCTAAATACTGAATAAAGAAACTATCCGGACAATTATTCTTATTCTCACCTAGCGGAAAAATTATGCGGATACCTGTGAGTTTTTTCGCAGTCGTAGTTGACCAAACACGTCCAATTATATGGTTACTACCGGCCGTAGACATCCACCTACTTCCAAGGTTTACATAACCATCTAAACCTTCACCCTGTACATAGCCATCACAGATTTTATCACCAGTGAAATTACCTACAGAAGAGTCCTGAACGTATCCATCACCAAATGTTCCAAGAGTCTCAGCTCCAGTATATTTATGGAGGCCTGTACCCTCATGAACATAGATGCGGTCACACACACCTTGTAATGTTGGCTGTATTCCGAGCACAGAGTGAATTCCAGTGCGATTCGAGGTCTCACTTGATCCACAGGCTATGCCCTCGGAAAGACCTATGGTCTTTAGTGGCAAATAATCAAGACCCTTATATCCGGTTTCTGCCGAGGCAGAATACAAACCATCTTGCGCTTGCGCGCTCATAAAATTCTCATAGGCATCTATAGCATACTGTCCATCTGTCTTAACATGTGTATTATCTACATAGACAGTAATACGCCTCTGCCCATTATTTATAGAGTTTGATGCGCCAGAAATTTTTAAAATCTTACCAACATCGCTCGGCGAAAAATTCGCATTGGTCAATGTAATTGTATTGGTTTGAGCAAAAATACTATCAAGGGGCGAGCCTGTGACGTTCCTACTGATAGAAGAACCCAAGGCATAGAAAACATACTCAATTTCACGGAAAGGATTAGTTGTAACATATCCGATCGACATTCGCCTAAAGGTACTTGCGGCCGTATCAGAAATAAGACAAGCCCTACTTCCACGTTCAGAAAGAGCCGCGCCGGAAGCGTTTCCCTGCGGAATCTTGGTATTGAACTGACCGTCCGACTCATTCCATTCAACACGCGCATCCGCCGGACGAACAATGGTCCACAGGGCGACGCCACCAAAATTCTCCGTGGCGTTGGAGGCAAAACCTCCGGAGGAGCCGTATCCCGTAACCACAACAGTGGTTGCGCCCAGCACCTGGGTGATGAGCCGAAAACCCTTATTGCCTTCCCGGGTGCCACCAGTGATCTGGATCAGTTTGCCTACATCGGCACCCGTAAAATTTCCATTGACTAGGTAAATCTGGTTGCTGGATTTCGTGATCGTGTCCAAGGCGTTTCCAGATATGGAGCGGCTAGCCGCCGTGCCAGCGTCGTCTGCCGCCACAAAAAGCGCGGCGAAGCAGTTATTCTGCTGCCCGTACGTCACCTCGGCCGGATATAGACTGGTACTACCGCTGTGGCCTTTGAAACACTCATAAAGGATCCTGGTCAGCCCCCGCCTGGTCCATTTGTTACGATGGACAGCATCCTCGACCACTTTTCCGAGCATCTCTGAACGGACTTGAATGCCGTCCGGAGTATACTCCAGAAGATCCTCCGCATCTAGTCCCTCTACGTCCTTGAACCGGATCAGGCGGAAACTTTGGGTCAATCCCATGGAACCCTTATCCCTCATCTATGCCTCCTGACGGAATCGTTTCCGGTCGATCCGGAACCGTATATCCCCATCTGATGCGGAATTATTGACAGATTTTTGCTACCTACTCACCGAACGGCGCAGTGCCAAAGCCGCCAGTGCCGAATCCACCAGCCGTCGGCGGAGGGGCGCCCACTGTGAATGTATAACTGGTATCCAGCAGATTCCCAACAAGGTCGGCGGCCAGGACCGACACTGTATTTGTGCCAACCACAATCCCTCCCGCAGGAGGATACAGCCGAATGTCGATGATCTGGTGGCCGACTGAAACCTGCCCGCCGTAGCCGTTCGCCCATCCACCGTCACTCGCACCACCGAATGCCAACCGTCCGTTCACATAGACAGCCACAGCCGTCACCTCGACCGCCGTCACAAGATCGGCCACTGAAAGCAGAATGTTCGTCCCTAGTGGAACGCCCGTGGCCCCTGGAGTAGGAGAACGGTTGGCCAGGAAGGGGGGCTCCATATCTTCGAAAGCATAGTTGGCCGTCCCGAGGATACAGGCCGCCCTTGTCCCGTACGAGTCCAATATCTGCGCCCACTTCACCGACCTGCCGAGGCCGTGCTCGATATCGAACACATCCATCCCACGGGTGTCGGCAAGATAGGCCCGGAGGCCGTCCTTCAGGATAAGGCGGCTTTCGTGCCAAGAACGCACAAACCCATCCGTGTTGGAGAGGAAAGCCGAGGACTGAAACGGAAGAATGGTGGCTACGCGACCACTTGGTGGAAGAACATTGCCCGCAACATCCCGAACCAGAGGAGATATGGTGAGCGTAAAAGGCTGTTCGCCACGAAAACCCTCCACCCAAAGCCGCACGCCCATGGGTGCGGCGCTACCGGGCGGCAAGGGATCCAAGGCCCGTACATAAGCCCTGTCAAGGGAGAAGTACGATGCGTCCTGTAGGGTCGACAACATCATCGGACCGCTGAACTCCGCATCCAACGAGATCTCGTACGGACCTTGTCGCAAGGCCGCAAGAACCGTAACTGTGTAGAATTGCCAGATTTCATCCAGGACAAGATCATCCGTGTCCCTGGCAACCACGCGCACCATGATCCACGAAGAATTGGAATAGGATACTGACCGGGCCACAGAGAGATGGTAGCCATCGTACCCATCCACGGTTGTTGTGGATACCGTCCCGGAAAACGGCGCGACAAATCCGGAGGCACCATCATATGCCAACGCGCCATCGATGTAAACGAGGATGCTCGAGGGAACAAGATCCTGGTCTACGTCTAGCACATCGGCAGAAACCAATGTGGACGTGTCCACGCCTGCTGCAAGATCGGCTGGATACGCATTCCGTAGGAAAGGGGGGGTAGCCATCGCGTCTCCGATTCCAATCGTGCCATATGGCGACGGGTTACGCGGAGGCCTAGAAGACTTCCGCACAACCCATACAAATGTGAGATTATTGATATATCAGAATGAAATCAGAGCACTTCGGCGGCGAGTTCGGCGAGTTCGGAACGTTCACACTTGCGGAGAGTGACATGACCTGTGATGGCCTTGTCCTTGAGACGCTCGATGGCGTTGGTGAGTCCGTTGCTGGCGAAGTCCACGAAAGGATTATCGATTTGTTCAAGGTCCCCCGTCAGGATGATTTTGCTTCCCTCACCGATGCGGGTAACGATAGTCTTGAGTTCATGGAGGGTGAGATTCTGGGCTTCATCCACGATCATAAAGGAGTTGGGGATGCTGCGTCCCCTGATGTATGTGAGAGGCTCAACCTGTAGGATACCCTGTCGCTTGTATATTTCCAGCATCTCCATATCCTTGGCAAACAGGAGTTCGAGGCTGTCGTTTAGGGCGGCCAGCCAGGGGGCGAGCTTTTCCTCGACCGTACCGGGCAGGAATCCAATATCGCGTCCAAGCGGCTGAACTGGTCGGGACAGCAGCGCCCGCTGGAATAGCTTCCGCTCCACGGTCTGGTGGAGCGCAGCAGCGACAGCCATGAGGGTCTTTCCTGATCCCGCGCGGCCCACGAGGGTTACCAGCTTTATCTCGGGATCCATGAGAAGCGAGAGCGCCAGCTTCTGCTCAAGGTTGCGGGGCTTAATGCCCCACGCCTCGTTGGGCGGCGTGACGAGAACCAGGCAGTTGGGGACGACCACGCGCCCAATGCCGCTGTGTTTCTCGCGGTCAACGGACTGTAGAAGCACAAACTCGTTGATGTGCGCGTCGGGCAGTTCGATATTCACAACTTTCTTGACATACAGCTCGTCGATGATAGACGAGGGGACATCGAGGGTCCGGAACCCGGTGTAAAGGGCATCCGGCATCTTGGCGAGTTTGTCGCGCTCATAGTCCTGGGCAATGATGCCGAGAGCGTCGCATTTTACCCGCAGGTTGATATCCTTGGTCACCACGATAAGGGGCACGTCGGGCTTCTCTTGTATCAGGCCTAGAGCTGTACCAATCAGGCGGTTGTCAACACTGTCGATGAGGGGCTGCGGAAGCGCGCGGTGGTTTAACTCCACGCGAATAAGGGAACCGGACGGGAGCCGCACTCCGGCATTCAAGGAGCCGAGGGAGCGCAGCTCGTCCAGACGACGGATGACCGACCGGGCATTCCGCCCCTTTTCATCAGGGCGGACCTTGATCTGGTCGAGTTCATCCAACACCGGAATGGGGATGATTACTTCATTGTCTGCGAAAACTTCAATACTTTTCGGGTCATGTAGAATAACATTGGTGTCTATCAGGAATCGTTTCGTCAAGGTGGCGAAACCCTCCTTCGGCCGATGCCGAGCGCTGGTGCGGTTGCTTTCAATGTAATGCTTCGATATTGGTAGGTTTTGCCGATCATCTCCCCCGGCGCGATCTGCGCAAATCGCATCGTTCTTTGATTTTCATCACTTCATGATAGTCATCCACGGTCAAGGGCGTCGGAAGTACGGCGACTTTCTTGGCCTTTCCCTTCAGTTTCTCCCTAGCGTGCTTTTGGAGACCCCCAAGTTTGGACAGATCGTCATCACCAGTAACCCGCACGGCCACGTACTGTTTTCTCAGCTCCTCCAGACTGCCGACGACGTCGAACTGAATGGCGAATGAAGTGATGAGGAAGCTGGTATCCGGCAGCATTTCGATCACGGTGGCCGTGTCGAGGCTGTCATTCACATCGATCAGCTCCTGCTCATCCGCTGGGTGCTCGTCGCTGCCGATCCGGACCATGATCAACTTGCCAGCCCAATCTTTTGACAGGACCTGCTCAACCTTTACGGGAACAAAATCACCTTTCTTGTTCTTGACGTAAAAAGACACCTTTCTCCTCCTATTTCATCTGGAAAGGCAGAGCCCATTCACACAGTGTGATCCGGTAATAATCCCTCGGCCTGTCCTTGACGCGCAGCAGCTTCGGCGGCAGCCATTGGGCCACCAGCTGGCGTCCCGTCTCGATCGGAACCTCTTTGTCCTCGCTGGCAATAACTGAGATCTCCAGGCGAGCAATATCGATGGATCCGTCAGGATGCCCCTCTACATCCAGGCCAAGGCTGGAGACGTGGCGCTTGGCCTCCAGCGTGTTCTCGGAAATGGTCGCCTCGTCGGCTCCGAGGGCAACCAGCACGCGCCGCAACCAGGCCTGCCGCTCCTCGTCGATGGCCTGCCGCTCGTCGCCGACATCCGCCAGGATGGTGGTCATTTCAGTTTCGCTCCGTCGGACATATGTGGCTCTCTTTCGGTTTGATGACGGCAATCAGATATTCGCCGTCCTCTCTGACCAGATCAAAGGCCTTTGCGGCCACAATTAGATGCTCGATGGCATATCCGACCTGCGAACCAAGGATAGGCTCAAACATCCTGCGGAGGCCCTGCTTCACCACTTTCCGGAAGGCGCGCGGAAGCTCGGAGTCCGCTTCCTCCCTGTTGAGACAGATGTGTGCCAAGAGTTCGATCACGGGAATATTCATGAGAGAACCTGCTATCCGCAACCCGACCAACTACAATCCAGGCAATGCCGACATCCCTCCTCCATCCTGACGTTCGAGCTACCGCAGTTGGGGCACAAAACCTTCGCGTTTGCGAGACTTATGCGAAGAATCTTGTATAGCTCGGCAGCTAGCGTTCCAACCGTGCCATGCTCGCCAAGAATCTCGACTGCCTCCTCAAAATGGCCCGTTTTCATGGAGAGGGACAGGAATCTTGTAATCTTCCCCAGCTGTGTCGTGCTCCGATCCAGGTACTTCTGGAAACGCTTCGGGTCAGCGTCCTCTACGCCTTTCTCGCGCAGCATACGCACCAAATCGTTGCCCATTTTGGCAAACCGGTCATTCTCAGAGGTTTTGTAGTTGATCAGGAACACCTGGTAAGGCTTCCTTACATCACCTCCAGTGTAGGAGATCGGAATATAGAACTTGTCCCCCGCCTCCGCTCTCGCCTCGTAGATAATGGTGTCCATCGGGGATCCAGCCTGCCGGGCAAACTCCTCTGTTACAAGTATACCCTCTCGCGCGCCCTCACGGTACACCGTAATTCCCTTCAGTCCCGCCTTCCAGGCGTCCATGTAGATTTCGCCGACGGTCTCGGCCATGGCATCCTTAGGTAGGTTGATGGTACTCGAGATCGAGGCATCAGTATGCCTCTGGATGACGCCCTGCATAGCCACCCTGAATCGGTGGTCGATACTATGGGCCGTGACCCAGCACCACGGTGCCGTCTCGCTACCCAGAACTGCAGCCATGCGCGACAAACCTTGGTGGCGGATGGAGAACTCCTTTCGTTCCGAGCCCAGTTCGACATATCGTTTGTAGCGAAGCGCGAAAACGGGCTCGATACCGCTTGAGCATTGGGCTATCACACTCAGACTACCGGCCGGAGCGACGGTCGAGATGGCAACGTTCCTCTGGCCACGCTCGCGTCCCAACGCCTTGATCTCCTCCGGCAACGTGGCGCAGAAACCCTGCTCATAGTGTGCCTTGGGATCAAACATCCTGAAAGGCCCGCGTACCATAGCCAGGTCGATTGAAGCACGGTATTCGGCGTCTTTTTTGGCCGACATAACCTGGTCGACCGCCTTAAGTGCCTCTTCAGAGTCGTACTTGATGCCAAGGGCCGCAAGTGTATCGGCGAGGCCAGTCACTCCAAGGCCAATTCGGCGTCCGAGCTGGGCCGCCTCCTCCTGCTCTTCGAGGGCATGCCGACCAAAGTTCAGCTCGACCACGTTATCCAGGTGCCTGACGGCTCGCCTGGTCATCTGCTTGAAGCAGTCGAAGTCAAATCGCGCCTGTGGCGTGAACGGGTCGACCACGAAGGTGTGGAGCAACAGCGAGCCCAGCACGCAGGCGCCGCCTTTCTCCAGGATCTGCTCTCCACAACCGCGCGAAACAATTCCATCCGTAATCCATGTATCGGTGGATGGTTCATAGATATCATAGACCGTTTCGCATCCCATGAACTCAACCGATTTCAGTTTTACTCTCCAAGTGTTACCAGTCAAAGCCCAATTCAAAAGCAAATCTTGGCATAACGCCTTCTTTGCTGGATGAGAGATCCCTATACGTCTGATGAAAAAATCGACACTTTGCCCGCTCACAACCAATTCGTATCGGTCTCGTGATTTTACTTTTCGCCCAAGTATTATTGAAGTTTTACCGACATTCCCCAATGACGAGAATATGCCAAACATCAGAAGCATTCTCTTAACTTGGGCCAACATAAACCGTGATGTGGATTTCAACCTTATCTGTGGAGAGTCTCCGCTAAGATTCACATTTCCATCAGTGGAGAAAAGACCATCTAGAACACCTCGCATTTGTTCTTTGTTTCCAAAACACAAATGATCAGGAATACGCTTATGATAAGAATATGTGTGAACCAGACCAAATTCGTCCACCAAGCTCACCAAGTCGCCATTCTGCGAGGTAAGACTACAAGAACATGACCCATCTGTCGCCCCGTAGCAAGATAATATCACACCACGTTCTCCAAATTTGCTCTTTAGTAGCTCGTTCCATTTATTGTCTCTGATATCAGATGCAATCTTTACCACTTTACTAGCTGTCATTTTTGGAGTGTAACATCCGTCTCCCAACAACACACCAGCCAAAAAAGCGTCACAAAAATCTTTTAATTGGCCTTCTGGCAGATCTGGACATTCGAAACCAGAAGCCCTTACAAAATCCCCAACTTCCATTTGATCTAGCCTGGTAGGAGTATATTTCCTTGGATATTTTTCTGTTTTTGTATCCTTTTTTGCCACATGGAACTGATGGGCAGCAGTTACTTTCAATATCGTTCCGTCTGAAAATTCTACTTTGTAGACCGGTACATTATGATGTGTTTCTACTCTTTCGACCAAACCGAAACCACACACAGTAGAAATATGATCGCCTTTTTGGAATAAATCGGCCCTTTTCCAGCCAGAAGGCGTCGCAACTAAAGTATCTCCCGTCACACAAGGATTAGTACTATGGACTTGTAATCTCGGGTAAATTTCCGAGGGCGACATGGTCACCATGCGATCCCAGAACATCAGGCCGGGCTCTGCCGAGTCACGGGCGCTCTGGATGATTTTCTGCCATAGGTCACGGGCGCGCACTTCGCGCCACACCGTCTCATGCTTCGTGGTGTAGGTCTGCCGGAACATCCTGTCCTCGACGACGGCCTGCATGAACTCGTCGGTCAGTTTCAGACTAATGTTCGCGTACTTAACCTTGTCAGTGTTCCCGTGTTTGACCTCGATGAACTCTTCTGCGTCTGGATGGGATACTGGCATGGTAATCATTAGGGCGCCACGGCGCCCCGCTTGGCCAATCAGGCCCGTCGTCAGCGAGAACAGCTCCATGAAGCTGACGGAGCCGGTCGACTGGCGCGCACTGTTCGACACACGCGCGCCCGCAGGGCGCAATTCACCCACGCACAGTCCGATGCCGCCGCCGTACGAGTATGTTTTGGCCAGTTTCTGGGCCGCGCCATAGATGCCCTCAATACTGTCATCCTCGATCTGGGTAACATAGCAGTTATGGGCAACCAAACCGTTTGCCGGAAACGCATGTATACCAAAAACACTCATATCGTACACATCCATGCGTTGAAAATTCGTTACGCTTTTGACACGAGCATACCAAATGTCCGGCTTAAAAGGCGCACGGTTCAACGCAGTGCGCATCTTTGCCGCCTTGCTTGGATGCGCAAATCCTATGAACTCGGCAAATGTCTCGAACGAACGTCTACTAATGTGTAAAGACCATCCTTGTCGACACTGAAAAACACCCTTGGGAAATTCTCCCTTGTATATGACCGAACGAATACCAAACGCCAACAAGAGGATCTGTACCCGACATAGCATGTCGCGATCCGATTGGACCAGCACGATCTGCCGCTGGTGGTTTTTTTGGCTATCAATAACACATCCATTGGCATCAAACAGTCCTCGCAAAAAACCACGCAGGAACGACCATGATTGGGACATGAGACGATCAGTGATCGTTTTATTGCCGTGCTGGATGCCTGTACTTTCGAACATATCGCGCGCCCATGCTGTACTGTTATAGGATATATGTTCAGCATGAGAGAGAGGACTGCCACCATACAAACTGGCAATCTTTTCCACCAAGAATCTTGAATTCTTCCCGAACAGACGCACATTTGCGACCTGGAAACCTTCACCGGCAAATGTACCAACTCCAACAAATAGGCCAGCCGCAAAACCTCTCAATTCTTCATGTTCATTAGAAGGACCAAAAGGCCTACTATCATGTCCCAACACAATGCGGTCACCGGGCTGGAGTTTGTCCACAGAACGCCAAGATCCATCGACTAATTGGAACCGATGGTCGCCAGTCGGCAGGGCAAAATACCCTTCAACAGTATCCAACCGTCTAACGAGCTTGGATCCCGTGCGCCAAACCTTGGCCATATAGCTTTTGCCGTTCAGGCGCACCTTTGTCTTGGACAGCGCATCCAATTTCCGTAAACCTGCGTCCGTTGGCACAAATGTGCTGCCAGACAGACAATTCGTGAACGTTACGTTTCTCATCTGGCTGTTACCCAAAGCAAACATCTGGCGGCCAGCCGGTAGGAAATGCTCATACAGTTCACGGAAGTACGGAGCCTCCTTGCGCTCGCCAGAGAACAGCTCCTCCCCCTTGGCGATGGCAACCGCCCACCGATCCTTGGCCTCCTCCAAGGTCAGCTCGGCTACCTCGTCATCAGCATCACGCAGGGCGTATTTCTTGAGAAAAACGGAAGCGGCAATCTCGTCACCCCTAAACGAGGATAGGGTTCGGCGCACTTTGATCTTGTTGAGACCAAGACCCCTCAGCTCCTCGTCAGATAACATTCTCTTGATAGTGGATTCGATGTCATCCACCAAGTAGATCATCGGCATACCACTCTCCTACCCACCAATTAGGTCCATAAGCTCATTATTCCTGCGCAGACGGCGCAAAACACCGGCTTCGATTTGCTGTGCGCGCTGCTTGGAAATTCCAAGTTCGTTCCCGATTTGCTGGAATGTACGAGGCTCTTCGCCGTCGAAGCCGAAACGCATAACTAGCACTTTGCGGTCGCTGTCCGACAGGAAACTCAGCACTTTCATAATAGCACCGCAGCTCTCCCGACTCTCAAGGGCAGTGCCGGTCTCCTGCGCTAGGAGGTGCTCGCGGGTCTCGGAGACACTTTTGGCCACCAGCAGCATATCTCCAGCCGGGGACTCGCAACGACGCACCTCGCGCAGAAGTAGTCGGCGCACCCTAGTTTGAATATGCCAAGTGGCGAACATGAAAAAATTACGGCCACGTTCAGGCTCGAAATCCTGAAGGGCCTTCATGATACCTAGCCGCCCCTCCTGGAGGAGATCGTCGTACAGTGGGGACCCCTTGTGGAGCCTAATCTTGGAGTGAACAAGGAAGGCGAGACGAGAAACTACCTGGTTCGCAAGCTTGGTTTTCTCGTGCTGGTTAGCATTCCGCCAGGATTCAATCAGCACAAGGATTTCCTCGTTGTTCACAAGGTAGCGACGGGTCTTGACCCCATTATTCATCTTCGGTTTCCCCTCTCAAGTGTGGCGGAGTCCATCCGCTCTCCAAGTCCTGCTTGAACACAGGACGCAGGTGATCCATGGCGTTGAGTACAAATTTCGACTTGGATAGAGCATACTTCATCGTCTCAAAGGTGCCTCCGCGTCGACGGCCGACCCAGAACGCCACGACAAAATCGGCCTCGTCCACCATCAGGCGGTCGCGCTCGTAGTATTTGGCAACGTCGTATTGGCCCGATGGATCTACGATCACGATTTTAGCGGCGCCCTTCATCTGGCGGTCAAGTTCGTCGCGCTGCTGCTCGTCCCAGTAACGGGCCTGGATCTGTGGCAAGAACGGCAGGAATAGGCTGTACTTCACGCCATGTTCAATGGCGGCAGCGCCCATCCATTGGTCAGCGCCCACAGCTCCACCTAAGTTGAACATCAGCTCGTCGCCGTACTCGCGCTTGAGCGCGCAGGTAACATTGCCAGCGAGACGTTCCACAGCCTCAAGTTGGTAATGCGACACCAGAAAAGGATCCGGGCGGTGCCCGGTGATACAAACCCTTGCCATACTTTCCTCCGCTAAGGGGTCTTCTTGAACGGACCCTCGTCCTTTTCCTCGTCTCCATCATCATCGAGGTCAAACTCCTCCTCAAGTGTTCGCTGCGAAAATCCAGCCTCGTCGAACAGGAGCACAACCTCCCTGCCATTGTCGTCCTTGGTCCGCAACTCCACGGGCGCAGCCCAAAGCTCCCAAACGTACTCAAGCATATGCTCGGCGTACCGGAAATTGAGCGTGCCCAGTTCCTCACTTTCGTGCCGCAGGCAGATCTTCTCGGAGCTTGCGTCCGTGATCACGATCTTGGGTGCCCAGTTATTGTACCGGGGTTTCACCAAGGCCTCGACAACTTCTTCGCGCATACGGCTCTTGATCTCGTACAGGACCTCCTCATCCTCGTCCTGATCCGGCTCCTCGTTCTCGCGCCCAAAGGTGAATAGCTTCAGCTCTTGGACCAAGTCGGCCGTCAGGTAGTTGCGCAGGAATGACACGTCGTCCTCGTCACGCCGAACCTCGAAAATTTTCTGGCGGCCCGTGATGGACGATTCGCCCTCGGCATACATCCTATCCCAGCGCTTCTCTATGTCTTTGTAGATTCTATAACCGAGATAGTACGGATTAATGTCGAACGGGTTTCCCGGCTGAACAACCCGTTCGTGGGTACGCGCAAAATCGATCATCTCCTCGGGCGTGATATTCTTGTATTGGTGTAAAAGTTCAGCATGCCAGTAAACGGCCCAGCCTTCATTCATGATTTTGGTTAGGCGTTGTGGATAGAAATAGAACGACTCCTCACGCACGATGTCGAGAATGTCGCGCTCCCAGTCCTCCAATGGCGCATATTGGATGAAAAACCACAACAAGTCCCTCTCTGGGTGAGGAGGCATGGTGGCGTTTACCACCTCGCGGATCATGGAGGGCCGCCTAGCCTTGGCTGGATCCAGGTCGTCGAACTCGTTCGCTTTCACCCGGCGCTCCTCGATGTGCCTCCTTGGGTACTTTTTACGATACAGCCCCTTGTGGACATCGATATGGGAATCGAGGCTGAAACCGATATCCATCAGGCGTTCGACCGCATCTAGGCCGTATTGTTCGATGTACTCATCGATCCTGTTGGCGTGCTCCGCGGCATGCCGCGCCATGTTGCGGTCACTGCCCTGGAATGTTATATTGTTTTTGAAGAAGTCGCTGTGCCCGAAACAGTGGGCCACGATCAGGAGGTTCTGGGCCTCCGTGTTGCTATCCAGGACGAATGCGTACGAGGGATCGTTGTTGGTGATCATCTCGAACACCTTCGAAAACCCCATCTCCCCATAGATCCGCTGGTGGTCGTACGAACGACCGTAACTCCAGTGCCTGGCCCTGGTGGGCAGGCCGTAGGCGCACACGTTGTTCATCGTATTCTCGCTTACGACCTCGAATACCACCGGGAAAAAATCGAGCCCGTTCTTGCGCGCCAGCTGCTCCAAGTCAACGATGCGACTGTCCCTCATGGCTTCTCCTTCCCGTCGACATCCAGAAACTGACGCAGGCAGTCGTATAGGTCCTCGCGCTTCACGATTGCCGCCTGTAGGAATCTCGGTTCCCCAACTAGGTCGTCCGCCTCCTTAATGGCATCGTGGAGGGTCGACCAGTGGCCGCGCCACGAGGACCAGCTGTAGAACTGATCGGTATACGACACCTCCCCATATCCAACCGCCTGGCACATCCCAAGTAACTCTCTGAACATGGCTATACAGCGCTCGTTGTCCGTATCCCAATTCTCGCCGTCCGAGAACGAGAAGACGTAGTTATTCCAGATGTTTGTGGGGAACCTAGTCTCGATGATCGTCTTGGCCAGCTCCAGCCCGGAACTGATGCGCGTGCCTCCCCCATCAGAGATGGCAAAGAAGTTCTCCTCCCCCACCTCCCTGGCCTCGGTGTCGTGCGCGATGAAGACGACCTCCACATTCCCGTATTTCATGCGCAGGAAACTAACCATCCAGAAGAAGAAAGACTTCACGATATACTTTTTATCGTCCGTCATGCTCCCGGAGCGGTCCATGATTAGGATTACAGATGCGTTAGAGTGCTTCTCTACCACATTCTCCCACACCCTGTACCGCAGATCGTCCGGCACAATCTTGCCGAACGAGGGCTTCCCGGCGATAGAGTTCCGCTTCAGGTTCTCGATGAGTGTCCGCTTCAGGTCGACGTTCGGGGGAAGACCCTTCTCGGCGATGTCGTGGAAAACCATCTCTTCTGTCTCGATCTCGACCTGATTCTCTTTCCGCTTTAACCATGGGAGGCCGAGGTCTTCCAGCATCATGTCCACGATTTCGGCTAGTTCGACCTCCTCGTCGTACAACTCCTCACCCGGCTGGTCACCTGCCTTATTACCTTTCCCCTTGCCTTCCTTGGCAATGATGTCGCCAGGATCACCTTCGCCATGACCAACATCCTTGGACTTAGAATTAGGACCGAATTTAAATCGCCACATATCAAGGTAGCGCACCGGAACCTTGACCTTGCGTTTGCCGTCGGAGGAGATGATATTCTCCTCCGCGATCAGCTCCCGTAGGTTCTCCTTGATAGCCTTTCTGATACGCACCTTATGGCGTTCTGAGTCGCGTCGACCGGGCTGTCGGAGTTCCCAGATGTCCTTGTAGGAGTCGTTCATTTGTTTTCCAAATGTCTGGCTATGCGCACAATGCTAGCAAGGAACGCGTCCTTGGACAAGGAACCTTTCATCAGGTTACACTCGCCGCAGCACGGTAGCACATTGGTTCGAACATAGCCGCATGAACTGTCGATTCTGTCCACGCCGCTGAAAATTTCTCCCCGGTTGTAGCGTCCACAGTACCAGCATGGCCTGCGCACCAATTGTTCAAACTCATCCAACGTGAGTTCGAATATATGACCGCGCAGGCTGGCTCCTCTCTTGTACGATGCGAAAAACTGTCCAAGATTAGTCAAACGATGACAAGCAAGACACAGTGGCTGTCCGTTTTCCGCACGCGCACGAACTTGTCTAACTTCATGGCACACGTAACACGAACATTTGTTGTGTTCTTTGTTACAGTTGTCGCAGATGGCCGCGCCGTTATCATCTCGGGCAGCAACTGCTTTCTGTTTCCCACAGAACCGGCATGGCTCAATGTGCTCTTTTTTGTAGCAGTTGTGGCAAATTGGACCATCTGGCGTTCTTTCGGCCACTTTTCTCGGTCTGCCGCATCTGGCACAAATCTCATTGGCCATCTAGCTGTTTTTCGCCAATATGCTGCTGACATAACGCAGCAAATCATTGGCGCTCTCCGGAGTGTAACCGCATTTTTCGCTCAAGGTCTTGATGACCTCGTTCAGCCGCTTGAGCGCATCGGCATCAGGATTCCGCACGGACACCGTCAGCCTGATGATGTCGCTGCGCTCCTCGAACAACTGCTTCTGTAGCGCCTCCTTCAGGCGCGGATGGTTCTGGTAGTCGTAGTCGCCCGTCTCGCTCTTGCTCTTGATCATCTTGCGGTACACCTCTTGGCGGAAAGCATCCTTGCCGCCGTCGGTGATGCCAATTTTCTCCTCGACACTCCTCATGAGGCGGTGGTTCGGCTCCTCCATTTCGCCCCAGTGGTTTTGGATCTTGTCATCGTCCAGATAGGCACCAACGTTGTCGATGTAGTTATTGAGCAGATCCTTGATCTCGTGCTCGAAATTCAGGAAGAAAGCCTTCTGAACCTCGTTTGTTGCGATCTTGTTGTACTCCTCCATCACCGTCGTGATAATGTTCTCGAACCGCGAGATGTCCTCTTTCGACAGCTTGGCGTTGGTGGAGAACCCCTCCTTGATGCTGCGGACGATGTCCATCGGGGTGATGTAGGTCCGACCGTGCTTGGTGAAGCAGGCCGAGATGCGGTTCACGATGTAGCGGGGGCTGATGCCGTCCATGCCCTCGCGCTCGGCAGCCTCGCGCAGCCTCTTCTCGTCCTCCTTGCCGGCCCCGTCGACCTTCTCGCCGTTGTACAGGCGCATCTTGGTCAGCAGGGTGAACTTCTGGTCCTTGGACTCCTCCAGCCTGCTCAGGATGGCGAACATCGCCGCCACGCGCAGGGTGTGTGGCGCGATGTGGATACCTTGGAACCCGGCCGCCCTGGAAATGAGCTTCTCGTAGATCTTGATCTCGTCCTCGAGGCGCAGGTTGTAGGGGAACTTGATGACCCACAGGCGGTCGTGGAGCGCTTCCTCCTCCTTCTGGGCGAGGAACTTGAGGTACTCGGTCTCATTCGTATTGTGGCAAACAAGGTTGCCAACGCCAGCCACAAAAGAATGATTGTCCACGCATTCGATATCGAATACTTCGCTGTCGGACACCTCAACGGTCTCGATCCTGTTTTTCCTTAGTATGGGCTTCGTTCGTTCCCGATAATTGATGCCAAAGAAATCCTTTCCCTTTTTCGTATATCCATGATGTACGCCAAAATCGTACCCAAGCGAACTTGCCAAATAGCAGAATTGGGCTGCCAGAATAATGCTTGTCGTTTTGAAGGCAAAGTACTTTTTGGCATATTCCTCGCAGGATGCGAACGATGGCATAGTCTGACCATCTCCCTTTATGAGTTCTCGTAAAGCGAATTCACGCAACTCACGAGGCAAATTGAACACAAAATCTGGCAAACGCTTGTTTTCGCTATATCTTCCGCAATTGTGCTCAAGAATTTCCCGCCACACCCTTGCCGAAAGGTGAAGGCGGCTAGTGTGATCCTCCTCATCCGATCGATCAAACACAGACCCTATGGCTGAAGAAACCCTCTCCGCTCTCTTCTTCAGGGAAAATAGAGTTTCCAGGTTGGCTTGGGAAATGATCGCATGCTCATTCGAGACATGACCCTCTGTAGCATACCAACACAGAAGAGCAACAATGTCTTTCGCTTCCTCGGAACAAGAATCGTAGCGAGTTTTGATCCAATATTTGCCGTATTCTCCATCACTTTTCTTGTTGCCAGTTGGTTTAACACGAGCAAAGGATTGCTCGGGAACACAGCAATCCGTGGACAAGATACCTGGGGTATTAACGGGTAAATAGGACAACGAATCGGGAACCGGAACATCGAATGTCCCAAGTTCGGTTTGTTCAGGAACATTCCTGAATGCCAGGACATCTTGAAGCGTTTCGGGCAGAAAAGGCGCATTGTCCGCCTTGCCAATCAAAGAATGATGCCAAGTAGTGTTGACAACACCATCAACCTGTACGGTCTTCACCATTTTGCCAGAGAACTGGTGACGATAGAATCCTTTCACTTTCGTCCATGCGGGCTTGCCATTGGCATCGGCAGCAAGAACCTCGATGTTGGTGTTGTTGGCATCACACAGTTGCCTCATTGTGGTAAATCGAACCAACCCATTCTCTCTATAGGGAACAGGCATATCGCCAGACACGCTATGGCTGATTACTACTAGGTCCGCGAAAATGAGCGGAAAATTCTGTGCCTTGATGCGCTTCTCCTGCGCCAGCGTCAGGAGGATGTGCCTGAACTTGCGGTCCACCTTCAGGAGCTCGATGAACTCCATCATGCCGCGGTTGGCCTTGTTCAGCTCGCCGTTGAAGTCGAAAGCCAGCGGGTGCGACTCCGAGCCCAGCTCGGCCAGCTTGGCGAAGTTGACGGAGCCCGTCAGCTCGGACTGGTTCTGCGACTTGGGATCGGCCGGCTGGAACGTGCCGATACCCACTCGGTTGGCCTCGGACAGGAGCACGCGCTCGACCGGCAGAGCCATGAAGTCGCCGTTGAACTCGGTCTTGAGCCTGTAGGCACAGCGCGGACACAAGTCACCTTCAATATTGAGGCCATACTTAGCCTTCAATTGCTCCCTCGCAGCCTTGGGCACCGCGTTCAAGGGGTTCTCGTGCATCGGGCAATCTTTGAGGGCAAACATGCGCCCGGCCTTGGTGCGCGAGAACTTCTCCAGACCCTCCTTAAGGAGGATTGCGAACTGCGATTTACCGGAACTCGTGGGCCCGTATAGGAGCAGGATTCGCCGGGCGACGTCGGATCCAGCTGCGGCAGCCCTGAGATATTCCATGACGCTGGCCAGCGTGTCATTGATGCCGAACAACTCGTTGGTGAAAAAGCTGTACTCGGGATGCTCTTTCCGCTCATCCTTGTCGTCGAACTTGATGCCGACTGTCTCAATCATGCGCCACAGCCTTGCGTGGGCCGTGTCCGCCAGTGTACAATCATCCTGTACCATCGGGAGATAATCGCGAAGCGTGCCCTCCCATGGCTCAAGATCCTCTTCGGCCGCACATTGCTCAATGAGGGCAACAAGGTCGAGCGCCCCGTTCTCCGCCGTCTCTTCCTGATCCTTGGTCTTCTTGCCCTTTTTGCCGGTGTTGATCACTTCCATGCTCCATCCTTTCGCGGTTTTTCCCGGCCTTTGGCCGGAGCGGGACGCAATCCTTCCCCTGTTTAAAGAGATTATACGCACAGGGCAGCCGGAATTCAACCGACTTTTTTTGCAGGAGGGCCCTCGCCAAAAACATCAGCGATTGCGGCATCATCCCCGTGCTTAATCTTCTCGGCGATCCGCTTGGCCTCCGGTTCTAAGACACGATTGAAGTACTCCCGACCGTTCATCTCTACTGTGCCAACTGTGCCGCTCGAGATTAGGCGACATACGCGTCCCGTTAGGCCGCAGGCCGGACATTTATTAATCGGAGGATCCGTGATACGCGCAAACTCCTCGAAGACGTGGCCGCATTCCTCGCAAATGTAGTCATATATCGGCATGGCCTTTTTCCCCGCCTAATTGTTTCCAGCCTCATACGATCCGGGTGTCCAGTCCGTGGGGTCATCGAACAGCCGCATGGCATCCAGCCTCTTCTGTAGGGTGAAAAGGCCCTGTTCGCCGTCGCGCATCTTCACTATGTGAACTCTCATGTCTTTTGTCAAATGCTCATCCTTGCGCTTCTCGATGTTTAGAACCATATTAGCGTTCTGGACCAGCATCAGGCTGCGCGCTATCCGATCCTGATCCGGCCTCGCGGCCCTTGCTGCCTCCTCCTTGGGCGGGCGGTTTAGTTGAACCGGAGAGATCATGGGCGTACCATGGACGCGGGTGAACTCATGCGCTTGCTCGCCCAGTTTCCCGATTTTTAGCCAATCAGGGCCGCCCTCATCCTCGCCGTCCATGGACATCAGGTTCAGGTAATCGACCACAGACAGATGGATGGGATCATCGGTATTGTCTTGGCATAGCTCCAGGTACTTGGTCTCGATGTACCGCATGGTCGCGCCGCGCGGTATGTCGATGATGTGGAACTGGTGCGGGTACTTTTGTATAAACCGAAGGGCGGCCAGGTAGCGGGCCTCCTCTGCTACATCTAGCGTGCCGTCACGTATGCCGTAAAGTGGCACCCCTGCAACGCACGCGTGGAGCCGCCTCTCAAGGGCTTCGTAGGGCATCTCGATCGAGAAGTACACCACCGCACGGCCGGGAGCGAAGTTTTTAGGATCCGCGTCCGGATCGGTCGGCACCTTGTTGGCCCCAAGCCACGCGTTGACAGCCATGTTCATCGAGAGCGCCGACTTGCCCGTGCCGGACTCGCCGCCAATGAGCAGAAGCTCGCCTTCCCTGATCCCGTTAGTGATGCGATCGAACTCGGCAAATCCAAGATGAATCCCGGCGGCAGAGGCCGGATCACGTTTCGTGCGCTGGTACTTACCCCAGGCCTCGGAGGCAGTCCCTGCCAAAGAGCCTTCCTTGTAGGATTCCGTCTTGTACAGCTGATCCAGCTTAGAGACCGTTTCACGTAACGCCTTGTTCGCCTCATGTAGGTTATCGAACCCGTGTCCATTCCAGTTCTTCTGGTAGACGTGCTGTCCCATCCTACGGAGAATATTGTCGTTTGCCCTTGCCTTGAGTTTCTCCAGGTCGACCGGATATTCCCGCCTGTCGATCAATGGAATAGCCTCAAGAACCCGGCGGTATGTCTCGACTAGCTGCTCCCACGCCAGGTCGGCAACATGTTCAAGTACGTTGGCCGTGGGGATGTCCTTGTACTTCGCAAAGCACCTGGAGACCAACTCCCACAGTACCCGAAATTCCGGATTGAAGTGCTCTCCACGCACAGTGGTCGCCATGGCAAGGAGGATCCTTTTGTCAGAAAGAGCGTACGCCAGCATCCTCAGGTCCAGCGAAATCTCGCTCATTGCCCACCCTCCTTGGGTCTGGCATCCCGGCCACCCACGCGCATTGTTGCGAAGAACTGTGTCCCAAGGGACACAAAAGACGCCTGCGCCTGGTCGTTGAAAAAGATGTCCTCAACCCGTTCAGAGTTCGAGCACATAATCATCGGAAGCCGGTTCTGCGTCCTGGTCCTAAGAATATACTCGAACTGGTTCCCATACAGCGCGCGGCTGTTGACGTGGTCAAAGAACCGCTGGTCAACCTCGTCCATCACCAGGAAATCTACAGACTTCAGGAGCTGCCGGTAGTCGTGGGCGTCTCCGGAGACGAGGAAATCAACGGCGTCGACAAGCGACGTGTAATGCGCCGAATACCCGGAGAGGATAGCCTTCTTTAGTGCCGAGCACGCCGCCATAGTCTTGCCGACGCCCCTATGCCCAAGGAGGCAGAGAACCCGACCATCTGCGTAGGCCGCCTCTATCCTGGATAGGTAGGAAACCTTGAATTCTTCTGCGAAATCGGGGTCGCCGTACCATTTTTCCATGTCGCGGAACCAGTAATCAACCGGGATCCCCGCCTCGGACATACGGTCTATGAAGGAACAGTACTTCTGACAGTACGCGCAGCCGACCCCTCCACACCTGCCGCAGTTCGCCACTATGCGGGCCTTCTCGGCCTCAGTCTTGCGTTGTGAAATCATTCTTCCTTGTCTTCCCTCTGGATGCGCGGCCTATATGCGGGCCTGGGCGCAGTCTGACTCGACCCGAATGTATTGGAGTGGCGATGCCTCTCCTTGACCTCTTCGATCGCGGCGTGCCGGTTGGCAGGCAGTCCGCCAAGGATGACCGGCTGTACGTCAACTCTCCCCGGCTCAGGATCGGGCGGATCTACACGGCGCAGCGACAGCTCATCCTGGAGCCGCCGACCAGGTTGGGCCTCTGGCGGCTCGACCGGCTGGTGGGATGGGCGGTCTCCGTACAGACGGTCGAGCATCCGGCTGATCTCGGGATCGGCCGAAACTACCTTAATATAGGCCACGTTCTCCTCGGCAAACGGCACAAATAATACCGCCCCGTCCGGATCACACAAGATGAGATTCTTGCCCGAAACCCCAAGGAAACGCCCATACACCACATGGCCGTTCCTCAACGAAATCTCCACGGCTTCACTTCGCCGCATCGTTTCGATCATGTCCATCTTCTCAGTCCTCCAGCCTAACATAATCTGGACCGCGCGGCAGCATTCCCCTGCGGACCGCCTCAGTTACCACCCTGCTTTCGGTGTCATCCTTCCCGTAGTGCTTTACGTGCGTTACCAGGCCGTTCAGGTCATTCCATGTCTCCAACTCCTGGCGGTCGAATATTTCCGGCTCGTTGGCCAGGCACCACTCCACGAAATCCGTCGGAAGCGGGCTCGATCTCCGCAGCACCCGCGACCGCGCCTTGGCGTGCATATACTCAGCCACAAATTTCTGTGACACGAAGAAGCCAAGGCTGCTCACCACATAGTTTGTATTCCGGATCTTGAACGCAAAAACCCACTTGAGATAGGTCCTGGCCGCCTTGGCGTCGCCATCGAACATAGCGAGCAGGCGGCGGCCCATGATGAAATCCTTGCTTGTGTATGGATTTGGACTAGCGTAGGTAAAGCGGAACGGATTTCCGTACAGATCCGCGTATTTTGCGCAGAAGAACCCAAGCAGACACGGAAGGCGATGTTTGGGTTCTTCCCATTTACTGTTATCCTGCCACAGGAGTCTGTACTCACTCCACCAAAGCTCCCACTCGTTGCGCTTGTCCGGGCCGCACGACGGACAAAAGAAAACAGGGTATTCAACCCCGTCTCCGGCATACGACACCTGCTTGCGTGCGCCGCACGTACACTCAGCCGATTTTCGCCTTGAGCTTTTTGATCCGTTTGAGCGAGTCGTGGTCAAACCCCTTCGGAAACTTGAGCCTGAACCCTGGCTCTGCCTCGTAGACGGCGATACGGATTGCGGAGTGCTTATCGAGATATTTGGCATTGTCGATAAAGTCCATCACAATGGCGTCCTTCTTGCCTTCCGCCGCCCGTATAACGCGGCCAATGCGCTGTAGGACGCGTACTGTCGACTTTCCCGCCCCGGCCAGTACTAGCGCGTCTAGGCTCGGAATGTCGACGCCGATGTCGAAAACCGACGACGCCACTAGGCAGCGCAGTTCACCCCTTTCGAACCGCTCCTTGACCGCCTGCCGGGTTTCGCCGTCCAATCTCCCATTGACGAAGAATACGGGCAAATCCTGTAGCATGTCGACAAGTTTTTGGCCATGTGGAAGATAACGCACGAGGATCAGAACCTTTCTTCCCATGTTGATGAGCCTTCGCGCCCCATCAATAATCGCCTGGTTCCGGACTTCGTTGTGCGTCACGTAGCGGCTGTACACCGCGCTCCAGCTGTTCGGGCAGGGCTCATCGAGCGGCGGCATCTCCACCAGCGCTATCTTGGGCGTGACCAAGTACCCCATTTCTATAAGTTTAGACGCAGGCATATTGAAGATGCGCCCGCCGCACGAGGCCTCTAGGAGTAGATCTGCCCCATCATCCCTCCAATCCGTGCCGGTCATGCCAAACATGTACCGACAACATTTGCTTGCCTTGAAGATCTCCTGGATTGTTTCGCACGCCAGAAAATGCGCCTCGTCGAAAATGGCCAGGTTGGCGTTCTCCACAGCACTCTGAATGGCCCGCTTGCTTTTGGGGCCTATGGACACAATATCTGGTGCCCAGTCCTCGTCATCCAATGAAACATGAGACTTCAGTCCAAATGCTGTGGCGGCAGTCCATACAGAACACACAGTAAATCTGCGCACATCGCAGTATCCATCTCCCACGATACCGACACTATTGCGTCCAAGGGCCTTGCTCATCTCGCGGTGAAACTGGTGGAGTAGGTCTTTACCGACGACGTATATCATCGTCGGTATATTGTACTCGGCAATCATCATTGCCGCCATGTATGTTTTACCACCACCTGTCCCAATGCGGATAATTCCACGCTCGGCCTTCAGCGCCGCTTCGACTGCGGCCTTCTGGTGCGGCCAAGGGGTGCGCCCGGCCACATCGAAACGCCCACCACCCACGACGGGCGCGCGCTGGTCGCTCAACTCGTACGCGACCTTACGCCGATCGAGGAACGCCGTGACCCTAGTCAGAAGCCCGGTGGGGAACACCATCTTCTGGTTGAGCAGATGTCTGCGACCATCCCAGTGTCGCCATTGGCCGCTCTCCTTGTCATACCAACCCTGCTTGAAAGCCCGCATATACTGATAGCCTTCAATATGGAAACTCAGCTGTAGGTCAAGATCGTCGACGAGCCCTATGCCAGCCTCGGACAAACCGCTAATACGCGACCAAATATTATTGATGATGATCCGAACCGGCACAGGAACTCCTGCTTAGCGCCTCCGGCGATCAATGATGTCGGGACGCCTGTTGGCGTTCGATGTCAGCTTGCCGAAACTACTCTTGTCCTTCTGTATAAGTCGGCGGATTTCCTGAGCCTTCGCAACAGTTCCGCCCCCAGCCCCGTAATCAACCTCCATCCGCGAGGCGCGTGTCTTCTCCTTCTCGTGGATCTGCCGCATTTGGTCCTCAGCCTCCTGCTTGAGGATGTCGATCCTGGCCGCCGGAAGTCCGAGACCACTAAACATTGTGTAGACGCGCACAACATCATCCCCAATGTCTGGGATTTCATACACTCCACGAGTCAGTTGCGCATAATCGCAGGCCTCACTCACCATATGGGCCGCGTAATGGATGTTTTCCGCTGGCAAACTTGCCATTGACTGCGGGCTTCCTACTACAAGAAGTCCGCCGAATCTAGCCTCTTTCAAATTGAAATCCCCCGCCAAGAGACTTCCTTCAAGTTGGCTCATGACAGCCTCGGCGATGGCGGTTGTCTCCCTGTAGTTTGGAACCTCCATCATCCCGTAGATCAGACAGTCGCCAGCCGTGAAGATACGTCCGAAGTCCATCGAATCTAGACTATCGTACGGCGTAGCCATAGCCGACAGACTGTTGAACAGATGAAGTGGCTCAACGATCGCCCGATTAGCTGCTGGCCAGAAGGCCGCCTTGCTCAATCCTGGGTACAGTAGTTCGATCTTCGCATTGTCGACCACGATCAAAGTAGAGATTGTGTCGGCGCTAGTCATTTTGGCCAGCCTACCCAATGTCGTGACGGCATTATGCTTTGTTAGTGAATCTTCGGTGTCCATGGGTAGAACGTAGATCACACCAACTGGTTTACCAAGCGTACTCATGAGCCCAATGATGGCCTCAGCACCGCCGCTCCCAGTGCCGCCGCCGCCACTGACGGCAAGCAGCATCATCTGATTCTTGTCACCAAACATCGCGTGTAGTTTGGTCATGATAGCCTCGGCATTCTGCTCGACGGCCTGCCGCCCGTTGTCGAGTTCCTTACCCGCACCTCCAAGAGCGAAGGGCAGAAATAGTTTCCTGTTCTCGGGCATACCGATGAATTCCAGGTCCTGCGTTGCTGTGTTGATAACGCAGGCATCGTATCCGAGATCATGGAAAGCCTCAGCAATCCTGGAGCCGGCCTGTCCTAGGCCGACGACTCCAAAGTTCAGGCTACGGTCCGTTTTCGTCGGCACCACAGGTGCCGGTACAGTAGCCTCCTTTGCTGTGTTTTGCTTGGCGCGAAGACGCTCCAGGACTGCCGGATCCAGCGGGGGCTCCGCAAGGTGGCGCTCCAATTCATCATCGGCCTGGGCGCCGGGTCGTGTGCTTTCCTCCACAACGACGTGATTCGTTTTTTCCTCGGTCATCTTGGTATTCTCCATTTTCCGCTTGACAGTGCTCGCGCACGCGGATATTTCTTTAACGTCCTCCGGATAGAGGGGATATGTAGCCTTCTGTATCAAAAATCCACTTATTCATTGTATACCATTTTGCTGTTTTTAAAACAGCATCAATAAGATCTTTAGAGTCTGGCATCCAGCCTGGTAATATTGGCTCTTCCTTTCCCATATATATATTATATGTAAAGGGTTGTCCCCACCCCAACACAGGATGCGCCATAGCAATCATATCCGCTGTATTGGCGCATCCAAGGGCTGGCATCCTGACTATGTTTGGGATCGGAGGTGGTCCAGGAATGCGCACAGTTGGATTCTCCATAATAAACCAGAGCATAGAAGCCACATCCTCTGCATAGGCGTACCATCTTTTCCTAGTATCTAGTTTCCATCCTGAACAAGCATGCCCTGAGAGGATTGTACACAACGCCTGTTCGAACAAGCCACGACCCCTCCTTCCAAAACATACTGGCATACGTAAAACTGTGCCCCTCACATCAAACACCATGGTCTCGACATGATTCCACAGGGATCTGCTACCCATATCTGTAATATCCACATCTGGTACTAGCCGCACAACACGGAAGCCGTAGATCTTGGAAAGGTCGCATACAGAGGCTGTCGGGAGAACAATATCCTCGACAGCCGCACCATTAGAGTAAATAGGTTGCGGCGTTCCGGTACCTATAACCACAATGTCCGGATTCTCGATGCGTACTACCCTATCCAGAAGTTCGGGATTGCCGACATCACCCACATGGAATGAATGCCTCTTGTGCATGTAGATATTGCGCTGGTCCTCCTTGTTCCGCAATGGGTCGATGCTGGCGAACTCGTAATCCTTTGTGCGATATAACATGTACCGCATCATGTTCGACATCAGAAATCCAGCTGAACCGCAAACAAGGATTTTCCTCATCACTTTCCCCATATGAAGTGCCCCTCTTGCTCCCTAAGCTGGAAAGGCGGCTTGTCGTTCACTACCTCCTGTCCGGTTTTGCGACGATCAAGAGCCGTTTGGAGCGCTACCTTGGCATTCAGATCTTGCTCCAACCTAGCTGCCCTCGAAATCTGTAAGGGGTGCTGCCGGTAGTGATAGGTGATTTTTCCCTCAAGTCGTCCCAGTCTGCCCGGGAACTTTTCGTCGAGCCTAAGAGCTAAATCGTAGTCAACCGCTGACGACAGGGTGTTAGAGTATCCTCCAACTATTTCAACAGCTTCCTTCCTATAAAATCTTTGTGGGTAGAAATTCATGTATCGCAAAAGTCTCTCTCTGCTGAAGCCCTTGTCTGCCAGGACGTGCGGCATCATCCACTTATTCCCTGCGTCATCGAAACAGTCGAATGTACCACAGGCCGCCACCAGGTCTAGATTAACACGCATAAATGACACAAACGATGACAGGCAGTCGGGTGGGATCGTATCGTCCGCTCCCACGTGACAGATAAACTCAGGTTTGTAAAGGCGGTCAATGCTCTCGTTCTTCAGCTTTCCGATCAGGCCGCAACGGGTGTCGTTGCGCAGAACACAACAATGGTCGTTTGCCACCTTCATGGCCGCCTCGAAAGTGCCGTCATCCGAGGCGTCATCCAGCACCACAAGTTCCCAGTCCTTGAAATCTTGGGCGATAATGCTCTTGATGGCGTCGCCTATGTATGCTACAACGTTGTGCGCTGGCATATACACTCCGACGGTCGAATGGTGTCGTTGGCTCATTACTTTCCCTCTATTTTCGGCAATTTATCTTCGACACCGAGCAGCTTACAGTCGTACTCAACCATGATCTTGACGAGCTGCTCGAACTTGACTTTCGGCTCCCACCCAAGTGTCGCTTTGGCCTTGGATGGATCCCCGCACAAGCTCTCAACCTCCAATGGGCGCATCATGAAACGGTCGACCTCGACGTACGTGCCCCAGTCCTCTATTCCAGCCCTAGCGAAGGCTTTCTCTACAAACTCCCCAACTGTGTGCATCTCGCCAGTGGCGAAGACAAAATCGTCGGGTTTTGGCTGCTGTAGAGATAGCCAGAACCCCTCTACAAAATCCGGGGCGTAGCCCCAGTCCCTAGCGGCGTCAATGTTGCCCAGTTTGATCCTGTACGATGGATCTTTCAGAACGTTGGCCACCCCAAGCGAAATCTTCCTGGTCACGAAAAGCGGACCGCGCCGCTCAGATTCATGGTTATGGGTAATACCGGCGCAGCAGTACATCCTATACGCCTCGCGATACATCCTGATGAACCAATGCGACGCAAGTTTTGCTATGGCATATGGACTGCGCGGACGCATGACGGTTTCTTCGTTCTGTGGTGGAAGAGAGTCACCCCACAACTCGCTTGTCGAGGCCTGGAAGATCCGGGTTGAGAACCCGAGGGTCTTAATCGCCTCAAGGATATTAACCACCCCGAGGGTGTCGATGTTCACCGTGGCCACCGGTTGCTCAAAACTGGTCCCTACATGGGACTGGGCCGCCAGATTATAGATCTCATGCGGTCTAGAGCGCTGAATGATACGCATCATCGAGGTGGCATCCGTGATGTCTCCCTCCTCGATGTCGATGTCGTTCTCAAGATGAGCCGCGTTTCCCAGACTGCGCATGGCGTTACGGCGAATCAAACCAATGACGCGATACCCTTTTTCCAAAAGGAATTCGGCCATAAAACTAGCATCTTGTCCACCTATTCCAGTAATGAGTGCTGTATGTTTCATAATTATTCCTTATGCGACATATTTTCTTGCGCCAGGATGACGGCCTTATTGGCCAGCCACCATTCGTATGTCTCGATCAACCCGAGCAGGAATGGCGTCTTGGCCTCAAAACCAAACAGCTCCTTGGCGCGACTCGTGTCGAGACACCGGCGCGGCTGGCCGTCGGGCTTGGAGATATCCCACTCGATGATCCCATTGTAGCCGACCGTGTCCTGTATCTTCTCCGCCAGTTTACGGATCGAGATTTCGTGCCCATTCCCGAGATTTACCGGCTCCGGCCCATCGTAGCGTTCCAGTGCGTCAACGATCCCTTTAGCTGCGTCCTTGACGTACAGGAATTCCCTGGAGGCACTGCCAGTGCCCCACAAGGAGACGGTGGGCCTTCCCTCGTCCTTAGCCGTGTCGAATTTACGGATCATTGCTGGGATGACATGCGAGTCCTCCAGGGAGAAATGATCTCCAGGCCCATAGAGATTGACCGGTAGGAGGTAGATCCCGTTAAAGCCATACTGCTGCCGGTATGACTGTAGCATGACCATAAGTGCCTTCTTGGCGATACCGTATGCTCCATTTGTGGGCTCCGGATATCCTTTCCAAAGATCAGTCTCCTTGAACGGCACCGGTGTGTGCTCCGGATAAGCGCATATAGTACCCACGCACACGAACTTCCTGATGCCACAGGTTTTCGCAACATCTATTGTATTAACACCCATTAAGATGTTGTCCCTAAAGAACTCCCCCGGCCGACGCATGTTTGCCCCAATGCCTCCGCACTTGGCGGCCAGGTGGATGACGGCATCGGGCGGTATCGGGAGCGAGAATGCAGCTACGACATCGCACATATTTGTAAGGTCGTACCCGGAATTTTCACTAGGAGTTGGCAAAGCATCAACTATATGTCCACGATTTTCAAGTTCGGCGACGACATGCGTGCCGAGAAAGCCTGTTCCACCTGTTACCATGACTCTCATTTATCCCCCCTTGATTGCCTTTAGGTGTATGACTGGGTAAAAGTTGATGCTCGGCATATCCTCAAAGGTCGAGAAGCCATGCTGCGCAAGGAGCGATTTGAGAGTGCGAGTTACATATCCGCAGAAATGGTGGGACCACTGGTTTCTCTGTGTTCCGTGTAGGAGTCTGATAGCCCAATCCTCTTCCTGCTCGGTTTGGGCAGCCGCCAACAACTTCGCGGTTTCTTTGATGTCCGGAACGCTCACGATAAATGCGCCCCCGATCCTGAGCACACGCGCGATGTCAGCCACGAGTTTCCCAACCTCGTAAACTGGGATATGCTCCAAGACCTGGTACATTACGATCTCGTCCACGAACCCATTGGGGAATGGCAGTGGCTCCATCAGGTTGTGCTTCAGGTCGGCAACCACATGCCCTGGAAGTGTACAGAACTCTTGTTTATAGTACCGGTCGAACTCAGTTGCATTCTGGGTCAGAAGTTCCGTAGGGCACTCGTCGGAAAGATAGTCAGGGGCGCCGTCTATATTTATGTACCCCTTGAGGTACACTGTCCCACATCCCATGTGTAGCTTCATCATCGGCCTCCGTACGTCTCGTCGATGATGGTCAAGTCAGAGCTTCCCCAATCATACCCTTGGTTCGCAACTGGATCCCCTTTGACCAAGTTGTCCTGCATTAGACTGAAATTATGAACCCAGAGGTTGTACCCTAGACCTTCGCGCCGGTTGATGTGGACGCCGTCGTTGTGGTCTTCTCTTGAGTGATCCTGGTGGATCCCCACAATTCTGTGCTCGAACACAGGCTCAACTCCGGCCATCCTCATGCGATTGGAGAAGTCGTCGTCCTCTGCACAGAGGCCACCAAGAAATCGTTCATCAACTCCACCTATCTGCTCGACATATTTTTTAGCAACGCTCATAAAGTACCAATAGGCCGGTGGGTGAGGTGACATCGTGACGCAGTTGTCCTTCGCCCCGGGGATCTGGAGAAGGTGCTCTATCGGAAGGCGCCTCAGTCGGTCCCATCCCTTAGCGATATAGTCTGTCGCGGACGCGTTCGCCCGGAAAACGAGGCCATAGGCACATTCGGTTCTATCGCGCATAGTCCAGGCCATCTCCATGTTGGTGGATGCTTGTAGCGTCTCCGGGCCGGTCACGACTACAACTTCCCCAGCCGCCTTGCGGAAACCCACGTTGTTCGTCAGCACCGGAATGAAGCTTTTTACCGGGATCACACTCCTGGACTTGTCGATCCTAATGAACCGTATATTTAGCCCACAGGCAGGACCCTTAGTTTGGCACAGCTGGCGGAGGCTTTCGCGTTCTGCGTCGTCTACAACCAACAGTTCGAACTCATCCTTGGGCATTGTCTGGGACGCCCAGGTGTCTAGAGCCCGTTCAAACAGGTGGACCCTGTTGTCGCATGCGGATATAACCACCGATACTTTCATCGCTTTTCCTCCCGACATGCCTTCGACATGCCCAAAATCCTGTCCATGAGCCGTGGGCATAGGTTGTCCCACACCTCCTGGTTGGCCTTGCGAAACGACTCTTGCGTTCCAGCATCCGACCACCATCCTCCCATTTCAAATGTGTCGACAATACCTTTACAAATCAATGCCTTATTGATATCCGTAATTTCAAGTTCGCCCCGCGCCGACCTACTAATTTGCCCAGCTAATTCCCAGACAGCTGGCGAATATAGGTAAGCTCCAGTAATAGCAAGATTGCTTTTGGGATTCTCTGGCTTTTCCTCTATATCAACCAGGCGCTTTAGGTGGTCGACTTCCGCTACGCCGAATCTGTGAGGATCAGGAACCTCTTTCAGGTATAGGACGCCTCCTTTAACTGATCTATTGAAATCCAACAATTCCCCGAAAATATTGTCACCGAGAATAACCGCAATATCGCTGTCGCCCGCAAAATCTTGGCAAAGTAGCAAGGCTTCAGCAATGCCTCCAGCCTCGTCCTGGACCTTGTATGTGAATTGGCATCTGTATCGGCTGCCACTTCCAAGAAGTTCCACAACAGATCCTAGGTGAAACAGTCCTGAAACTACACAGATTTCCTCGATACCATTTTCGAGGAATTGGCTGATTGGATGAAATAGCATTGGAACCGGTCCGACAGGAAGGAGGTGCTTATTTGTCACCTTTGACAAGGGTCCCAAACGCAAACCTGTGCCCCCAGCAAGAACTATTCCCTTCATATTATGCCTCCAAAATGACGTTTGAGGAAATTTCTTACCGCTCCTACACTTGTGCCGAATTCCAAGGCTATTTCCCTATACGAGGCTCCATTTTCTCTCATCTCTTGTATGGCGCCGATATTTGACGCATCTATTGAAATCCGCGAGGGTTTGTCTGTGAAATTGCCATGTATGACTTTATGTATTGTGGTTACGCTAACGTCAAATGTGGATGCTAGGATTTTCCTGCTTATACCAGAGGCATACATATCCTTTATTCTTAAGGAATCATTGACAGAGATTTTCCTTTTAGGACCAGTTGTTCCGCGAAACCTGTTACCGAGCGCAGCCCGCCTCTCCTCTGTCCATGTTGCCCTGATCCTCTCCGACAAGTTGCGCCTCTTCTGCTCTGTCCAGGAAGCTTTTATTTTTGCCCTGGTCTCCGGCGTCTTTGAGCGATGGTGTAGACCGGATATCTTTGCCCTGAACTTTTCACGCCTGTCGTCCGTCCATGCTATGCTTAATTTGCGCCGGACCTCATCGGTCTGTGAGGGATTGTTTTCTCTCATTCGGATGGCTAATTCAGCTCTTCTCTCCGGGAGACGATCCCACATAGCTGACATTGCCGCACTCCACGCCAATCTCATTTCCTCTGTCCATATCGCTTTGAGCCTTTCGGACATCATTTTTTTATTGTCCGGATCATTCCAAAACCTGCTCAAAGCCTCGGTAATTTGGCATCTATATGCTTCGTTCTTCCATAGTGAACGCATAAATTCCCTAAATTCTGGTCTTTTTGAGGGATTGTCATCTCCAGAAGGACCACCTTTGCCTCCAGGAAGGATATTACAGAGATTGTTGAGACCAATATCTAATATCCTTCTAGTCTCGAAGACATAGGCTTCATCCTCGTCATGAAAGCGTCTAACAATCATCTCTACAACAGTTTCCCCATCGGAGAGTATCGACGATATCTTATTGAATAGCTTTGGATTATGCCTTTTGTACCTACTGTCCTGTCTTTTCACGGAGAGCGCATGTATGTGAATCCTCCTGCCGCTGCCTTTACCGACATAGAATATGGATCCATCCCTTGGATCGGTAAGCTCGTACACATAGTATCTTGCGCCTGTATTTTCCATTAGGCATCCCAATATGTCGGATTCGCGGCGAACCAGTCGATCGTTTGCTGTAGACCGTAGTCCAGCGGTGTCGAGGCTTGCCATCCAAGTTCAGCTGCCGCCAATGATGAGTCGAGGAAGTACCTGAAGTCATGACCTTTCCTATCCTCGATGAATTTGATAAGCGACTGCGGTTTACCCATCATGTCCAGGATCTTGCCAACCATATCGATGTTTCTGGCTTCCGTCCCGCTGCCGAGGTTGTAGATGCCCATCGGCTTGCCGCGCTCCAGCGCGGCCATGATCCCGCGGCAGTTGTCATCCGTATAGGTCCACTCTCGTTGGTTTGTACCAGTTCCATACACTGGTATTGTGTGGTTCCTTAGGGCGTTCAGAATCACAACTGGGAGAAACTTTTCTTTGTATTGGTATGGACCAAAACAATTTGATGAACGGGTTATAACTACATCCATTCCGTAAGTCCTGCCATACGACAAAACCAGCATGTCGGCAGCCGCCTTGGAGGCCGAATACGGAGAACTAGGTTTCAGTTCATGGAGGTTGGAGAACGGCGGATCGCCTGGCATCAGATCCCCGTACACCTCGTCCGTAGATATCTGTACCAGCCTTCCAACTCGGTATTTCCTGGAAAACTCAAGCAAGCGAAACACACCCATGAAGTTGCTATGTATGAATGGTTCTGGTGACTTGATGCTGTTGTCCACATGGCTCTCAGCACCAAAATTCACAATGGCGTCAAAATGGCCATAATACTTAAAAAGATCATCAAGATGGGTAGGATCCGCTATATCCCCAAACATAGTTGGACAAAGCAAAGCTGCCCGCCAATCGTGGGCATAGAGTTTCGCATCGATGCCCACGATTTCGTGTTTGTCCTTGTACATCCGGACAAAACTCTGTCCGATGAAACCACAATTTCCAGTCACTAGGAGTCTCATTGGACATGTCCCCATCGTTTGCGATTGATGATGTTACAAACAGCCGATTTACTTAGGCCATATTCAACGGCCAAATCCTGCTGCGAGATATTTTCCTCCAGATGCTTGCGCCGAATTTCCCGTACCTGATCAGCCGTGATTTTGGCACTGGGATGATGCGTACGCATGCGCTCACTCATCTTCTGTCTCACGCCAGACTGATGAGCAGGGTTACTTTGCCCCCGCATCCTTTCACTGACTTCGTGTCCGAATCTTTTTCGTCTATCAGCGTTCCAACTATTTCTCATTTTCTCGCGCACTTCCGGTCGTTTGGCTGGATTGTTCTCCGAGTTTCGTTGTTTTAGGATGTTGCTGTAATCCGGTCTTTGCTTTCCAAACATCGGATTTTTCTCGCCAAATAGGACCGGACCGGCTTTTCCACCTTTCATAAGATTACAAAGGTTCGCTAGACCGTAGTGCTCTACCCTTTGTTCTTCAAAGGTATATGCTTCATCCTCGTTATCAAAGCGCTGTACTATTCTTACTTCAACGGAAAGGCCACAGCGGAGTATGCTTGCTATCTTATTGAATCTTTTTGGGTTTTGTTCTTTGTATTCCTTGTTCTCCGTTACCACATAGCGCTGGTGATCAGTTGCTCTACTCTTGCTTCCTTTCCCTACATAGAACACTTTGCCGTTTCTGGGATCCACAAGTTCGTACACATAGTACATCACTCCCCCACCTCCTTGACCGACTGTAGGACATGCTTTATCTCGTCGTCCGTCATCCATGGGTTGAATGGCAGCGAGATCACCTTGCCCACGTACATCTTGGCCTGCGAAAGCTCGCCCGCGCCGGGCGCCCCCTCCACGGCCTCCATCAGGTGGAACGGGTAGTGGATCGCCGTCCCGACGCCCCTCTCGGCCAAGGCCGCGATCGTTTTCGCGCGATCCTCGGCCATGATCGGGTACAGGTGGGGCATCGCCCCCTCGCGCCATGCCGGTGTCCAGAACCGGGTCTCAGCCATGGCGGCGTCGTACATTACCTTCATCTCCCGCCTGCGGCCGAACTGGGCCAGCAGAAGCTGGAGCTTCCTCAGCAGGATGGCGCACTGGATCTCATCCATGCGGCTGTTCATGCCGATGAAGCGCCCCATTTTGTGGCTCGTCTCCTGGCCGTAGAAGCGCAGCTCCCGGATCGCCTTGGCCATGTTGGCGTCGCACGCGACCACCGCGCCGCCGTCACCCATGCAGCCGAGGTTCTTGGTCGGGTAGAAACTCAACGCTCCGGCCGAACCCAGCGTCCCCAAGGGCAGATCATGGCTGTAGGCCCCAAGGCTCTGGGCGCAATCTTCGACCAGGATCAGGCGGTTGGCACAGCAGATTACACGGATCCTGCCGATGTCGGCGGGATTCCCGTACAGGTGGACCGGAACGACGGCTTTCAGGCGCGGGTGGTTCGCCATCTTCTCCAGCTTGCGCGGATCCATGGTGAATCCGCCATCCACGTCGATGTAGAGCGGCTCGGCCCCGACCATATGAATGGCGACAGCCGTGGGGATGGCGGAGATAGCCGGCACGGCCACCAGATCGCCCGGACCCACGCCGACAGCCTTCAGGGAAAGGGCCAAGGCGTCCGTGCCACTGCCCACCAGCACTACCTCCCGCCCGAACATCTCGGACAGCCGGATCTCGAGTTCGGCGGCTTTCGGACCGAACAGGAACCGCCCGGACCGGATGACCTCCTCGATGTCGGCCATTAGGCCGAGGCCGATGAGCATCTGGGCCTCGCGGTCCAGGTTCAGGAACGGAACGTTCATTGCTTCACCTTTTCCAGGAACATGGTGCGATCTCTGATGTAATCCGCTTCGTTATAGTGCTCGGATGTCAGCACAAGGCAGATACTGCCATGGTCGAAACGAGTGATCTCGCACCAGGTCATCGGTGGGACATAGAGTCCAACCCCAAGATGATTAAGCCTCGTCTGTTTTTGGCTGCTCCCGTCGTCCAATACAACATCGAATCCGCCGACTAGCGACACAATGAACTGGTGGGCGGCTATGTGGGCATGACCACCGCGCATTGCCATGTAGGGCACGTCGGCCATGTAGAAAACCCTCCTGATTTCGAACGGGATTGTGGCCCCACCCTCGATCCAGCGCAGGTTGCCGCGCTCGTCCGAGATCCCCGGAAGGCTCCAGGCCATCTTTTCGATGTCGATCATGGAATCACCCTCGTTATTCCGTCCATGGGAATGCCCTCGCGCTCCAGGAGGTCTAACGCCCCGCGTTCCCACATGCCGCGTGTGACGGCCGTGATAAAGTACCGCACCGGACCGCCCGGCATGTCGTCCGACTCGCGCCACACGCTCAAGAACGGTTCCGCCACGGCGGCCGACCTCGCGGCCCCGTTCGCCTCGATGGCCCATGGGATCTCGCCAAGCCTCATTAGGCCGATGAAGACCTGGCGTTTCCAGATGGCGAGCTGGAGCGAGACGCGGTATTCGACATCGCGGCCAAGTTCACCGAGCCATGGGACCTCCCATCTACTGTTCGGTCCTGGGCATGGGCACAGGCGCAGGCACCCCACATCCCTGTCGTGCGCATACCTTACGAATTGGCGCACAGCGTGCGTGTCGACTCGCGCGTTCACCAGGAAATCCTCCTGGAACAGGATGATCCGGTCCACGTCCTGTATCCGCGAAAGCGCGAGGATCATGTTGGTACACCATCCGCAGTCCTTCGGAAAGGAGATGTTCTCGACACCCTCTATCACCGGCATCGCCGCCTTCTCTTCGTCCGACACGAAGAGGACGCGGTACGGGCAGTCCGGCCAGTACCGCTTGAACAGCGCGAAAAATGGCATCCAGACTTGGGCGAAACGCGAGCAGCTGGCCACGACCACGGCTGTGCGGCGTTCATCGCCCTCGTCGGTCGGCAGGTGCTCCGGGATCATCATCTGATGCCTCCCCAGGTGTGCAGTTTGTCGCCCTTGGCGGCTTCGATTCCGGAAACCCCCCTTGCGACTACGACGTATCCCACAAGGTGCGGCGTGTTCGATGTCCCGTAGGCTTCTAGCTTCCCGTATGCGGGATAGGCGACCTCGCAATCCGGCGGAAGCAGCGACTCGATCAGCGGCATCCCGCAGGGACGGGTGTCCGGTTTTGTCCTGTGTTCGCCGATGGTTCCGCCGCCGCCGGCGGATGTCTCGAAGTGCGACTGCCCCGGCACCGCGAAGTCGTCCACCAGGAGGACAAAGCGAGGCAGCGCCGCGATGGCGGCCACCTCGTCCGGCAGCGGCCAGTAGTCGTACCAGTGCGCGTCCAGGAAAAACATCGGCAGGTCCCCGAGCGCCTTCTCGGAGATCAGGCGCGCGATGAACTTCTCCGACGATTCTTTCGAAAGGTGCGCGTTCACGTGCGGCCGTAGCGTCGCCAGGCTGGCGGCGTGGTAGTTTTCGTCGATCTCGCAGGTGAAGATCGGCAGCGAAGGGTGCCGTTTAGCCATATGTAGCGCCGTGGCGGCGTAGTGCGTGCCCGTCTCGACGAAAGATGTGACGCCGCCCTGTACGATCACCGTGTCCACCAGGCACTGGAGGACCTTGTTGCCATGGAAGCCAGTCATACCAATACTCCTTTGAAGTGCTTGTGGAAGTTGGAGAAGAACCCCACCGGGGAAATCCACTCCTCCCAGAGCCGTCGCATTTCCCGCTGGCGCTCCTCGAAATGCCTTGGGCCAATGCCGTTGTGGTAATCAAGCAGCGCGTCCCCGATCTGCGGGATGTCCGCCTTGTCCACGGTCGGGAATAGCTTGCGCCACTCCACCTCGGCCTCGTACGGCAGGACGCAATCCGTGTCCACCAGAAGGGGAATCCGCCCGCTCATCATGGTCTCGTAAATCCTGTAGGAGAAGTTGCCTCCACCCCTTGCGCACAGGATGTAGTCGCTGTCCATCATGTTTACCCGGAATTCGTTCCTCACTTGCTTCCCGACCTCGCTGCGCCGCCCACTGGCTATCCAGCCACCCCAGAATTGGCCGCGCCTAATGAAACGCTTCGCAATCCTCTGGTCACCCTCCAGGACATCAAGGGCCACCTTACGGACATCGAGCGGGTACACTTGGCCGCAGAAGCCGACGGTCGGGATCGGCGCCCAAGGGCGCTCGATGAATTTTCCATGGTCCATGCTCCAGCCGGGCACTGCGAACTCCGTAGGCCGCCGCGTCGAGCGGTAGAACGAGGTGCGGAACACTGTCGTCCCCTCGCGGTACTCCAGGATCTCGTCGGAGTCGTCGTTGAAAAACACGGCCAGCGGTTTCGGGAATGTCATCTCCTGGAACTCCCGGAAGGCCCTCGGGTCCCGCGTGGGCGGAGCCGGGTAGACGGCAAGATCCGCCCCGAACAGTGACTCCATCCGGAAAATCTCTTGGCCCTTCAAGATGTACTGGTCGAACCTGTCGGCGTCGGGATCGCCTACCTCCTTCTGTTGGTCCCAGAAGGGCAGAAGAATATGGCAACAGAAGCCCGGCGGCAGGAACCGCTTGTCGGAGAAGACTCTGATCATCCCGTTACCCCCAGCACGCGATTAAGATTCTTTCGGATCTCGGCTGCCAAGGCGGCCTTGCCCCAGAGATCGAGTTTGTCGGCGTCCTCCGGCCACGGGGGGCGCCAACTTGACCGAGTCGATACACTGGTCAACGCCATTTGCCAGCAGCCCACGCTGCTCGAACTGCTGTAGTTGCTCTAGAATGTCTTGCGCGTTCCCCTTGCCCACTTTGGAGATCACCTTGCTTCTCAGGTCATTGTAGTCCATTTTTTCCTCTTTACCAGATGCCGAGTTCTTCCCCTTCCCTGCGGATGCGCATCTTCAGTGCGTCCATGGCCTTCCGGATCGCTTCCGGATGTTTGCCGACGAACGGCGCGGTGAACGCCGGACCTCGGCGGGACGGAATCCACTCCTGTACCCCTTTGGTTGGCTGCTCGGCGGCAATCCTACCAGCGTCATCCGGCGCGCGCATCCAATTCACATAGAGGCCCCAGAGGTCGATGATGCCGTCGCCACCCCAGGCGCGGTAGTAGTCCGACTTCGCCTTGACCTGCTTCGGGAACACCGAGCAGTAGTGGTAGATTCGGATACCCCACGAATCCGTGGCCATGAAGTCGACGTGGCCCATCTCCTTACAGGTTCTGCCGGTTGGCGGCCAGACCATCGTGGGCGGGCGGTGGTTCTTCCACCGCGACACGCCCGGGACGATGCGCTGGATCCTGACGGTATCCCACCTTTCCTCAAAGCCGCTGATGTAACGGTCGAAACCGCCGAAAAACGAGCGCAGTCGGAATCCCATCGAGTAGCACTCGGGATGCGAATCCAAATACGCGAAGACCTTGGCGATGTCCTCGGGGCAGTAGATCTCGTCGCAGTCCACGTGCCAGACGAAGTCCCCCGTGTAGTGCGCATCCTGCGCGCTAACCATCTCGTCCTTCTCCGGCCATTGGCCTCGGATGAGGACGATCTTCTTCTCGGGATCCGGGAACGACTGGATGGTCGCGATGGTGCCGTCCGTGGAGCCCGTGAAGCCCATCCGCTGGTAGTGGATGACCGGACCCTCGGTGATGATGATCCTGTTAGCCCATGGATAAATGGTCTCAAGGTTTTCGCGCAGAACATAATCACTGTTGAAAACAATCATCGCAAAATCCACTTTGGGCATTGGCTCTACTCCTACATTCGGTCAGATACGGCAACGACAGCATCCAGGAATGCCATGATGGGCAGCCGTTTGCGCATCATATTATGGGTCTCGCAACATGGAACACAGTTATCCACGGTGTATCCTTGATCATTCGCGATACGATCCAGGCCTGTGTATGGCGCGGGTTCAAGTTCCGACCATCCACCACAGTACACACAGGGCTGGCTGGTCAAACAGTCGAACTGCTCAAACGTAAGCTCCATCTTCACTTTGCGCCGTTTGGCGTTCTCTTTGTAACTGCTGTATCGACCTTGCACGGTTTTTCTGCTTTGTTTGATTTTGTCTTTGTTGAGCAGATAATGCTCTTTTTTCTGCGCTCTGATCACATCGCCGTGTTCAAGGCAGTATTTCCTGTTGTATTCTCTCCTGTTTTTGGGACTACTTCTGCCCATGATGGTTACTTCCTCCTCGCTACCACGCAGCTCACGGCCCTCATGTCCCAGTCGAACCGGTGCGCAACCGCGTAGCCAAGCGCATCAAGGGCGCACGCAAACTCGCTGTAGTCTATCACCATCCTGGTCTGCGTCCTGCCGGCATATGTCGGGCAGGTGATCCTCTCCGTGGGTTTGTCGGCCCCGTCCTGGAAAAACACCTTGTGGACGATGATCCATTCGGACGACAGTCCGGCCAGGCGTCCGAGGAACGCCCTCCAGTCCGAGAAGTGCTCGATGGAGCCGCAGGCCATCACAACATCCCATTGGCGTTTTGGCTCGAACTCCATGATGTCGGCCGTGTGGAAGGTCCCAGCTGGATAGTTCCGCTTCGCCCGTTCGCACATGTGCTGCGAGATGTCCATCCCCTCATAGAAAAACCTACCATCCAGGCCAAGGCTGGCCAGGTATACGGCCTGCCACCCGGCGCCGCATCCGACATCCAGGCACGCCAGCGGATGCGTTCTCGCATCCTGCTGGTCAACAAGTCGCATTGCCTGCTGTAGGATATCGAAATACGGATACTTGCCCGCTTCCCCCTTCTCGAAATAGGCCCGGTTCATGTTATCGTGCTCGACGGCAACTTCAGGCAGAGTCCACCAGAGATAATCTTTCTCTTTACTCATTTGCTGCTCCATATGGTGCCGAACATAGCTTGGCGAGTCAGCGCGAAATACGGTTCATACACAAGTCGTCTGTCGCTTGCCGTGTGTTTCCAGCCAGTCGGGTAATACGAGTCTGGTCCAGTCATCCTGAACTCGTGGTAGTGGTAGCAGACCAGATTGTGCCTGCCGTCGATTCTCAGGTGCCCGCTCTCGGCCGCAATCGTATGCCTGCCTATCCCCCATGGCCCAAGGTTGATGCCTGGCTGTGGGCACGACAGCACGCCCTTGAACCTTCCGGGCTGGTCGTGGAGGATGTTTAGATATCCTTGATCTGCACACCTCCCATCCGGAAGGGTTCGCCACTCGCACCACTCCAGGCAGCGGTCGCGCCACCATTCCAGGAACTCTCGGCAGTACGCGTCGTTCCTGTAGCCGAGGATTCCCACATTAAAGCGCACTCCTGTCCTAGGCGGCTCGAACCCGTGGTCGGTGACCATCAGTGAACTATCGCCCATCACGTCCGCGATCTCCTCCGGTTCCGACCAGAAGGCCATGTCCGCATCGGTGTAGAATACGGTCTCCATCCCGAACCGGTCGAACAGGAACAAGGGCAGCACCGGAGAGATCGTCGCGTAGTACTCCTTGAGCTGCCTAGTTTCCTTTATAGCCAATAGCGCTGGGCAGTATGATTCGATGTCCGCCAGCCTGACCGGCACAATCCTCCTGCCCACAAGATCCTCGGCCTGCGCCAGAGTCTTATCGTCCAAGGCGAGCACAAACAATCGGGATCCTGGGCTGCGGTCGATCAGTGTCCTGTGGCAGACCCATCCCTTTGTCGCATATGCGCTGTCGAAATATGTACAGAAGTCCATGTCTATAATGTCCCCGCCTGTGCCCTTAAGATTAGGTCATGGTATGGGAGGTAGATGTGATTCATATTCCAGGAGGACACTTCCCACCCCGTGTCATTTACACATGTGCCCCCCATATTCTTATATCCATGGTAATGGTAACATACTAGGTTATGTCGACAATCCAGTATGATCATGCTATCCCTCTTTTCCGTGCCGTGGAGGGCTAGATTCCATGGACCAAGGTTGATTCCGGGAGAAGGATTGGTTACCACACCCGCGAAGCAGTCCGGTTGAGCATGGAGAATCGATAAATATCCCTGATCAGCACATCTTCCGTCAGGCAGGGCGCGCCACTCGCACCACTCCAGGCACTTAGCTTCCCACCATTCCAAGAATACCCGACAGTTGTGGTCGTTTCGGTATCCAAGGATGCCCACATTAAAAAAGCCGGCCCCTCCAGCCACAGCAATCGGGTTTTCGTGCGGCGTCACTAGCAGGGACCTGTCGCCCATGACCTCGGCGATCTCCTCGGCTGGTGACCAGAAGGCCATGTCTGCATCCGTGTAGAACAGTGTTCGGACGCCAAACTGGTCGAAGATGAACTGTGGCAGGATTGGCGTAATCGTTGCGTAATATTCCTTGGACTGCCTCCGGCTCTTTACCCCTAAGAGGGCAGGGCGGTAGGTTTCGATATCAGACAGTGATATGGCCACGGTCTCCGGCCAATGTGACACGACCTCTGCCACCTTGTCGTCGAGGCATAGCACGAAAAGTCTGACTGGAGTCCTAGATATCAGCGTATGTCGGCACACCTTGGCCTTGATCAGATACGCGGAGTCGAAGTATGTACAGAAGTCCATATTTATCCCTGTAAGAGTTTGCGCACAAAAGGTATATCTAACCTGTCGGATGGGCGCACAAGATTGCCGCCGCCCGGCACAACCTCGACCACAAGGTCGAACAGGAAGGGCGTCCGACAATTGGCTGTCGGGATTTTACGCAGGAAGGAGTTCGATCCGCGCGTATCCAGACGTTCCGAGGCTTCGCCGCCTACGGACATGTGCGAATGTGAATACTGGGCCCTGATAGCCCTTGCCATCCGGAGGATATCCTCTGGCCCGCAGCCGCCGGTCGGAACCAAAAGCACGCTGGGATAGGGAAGTTTGGCGTATTCCCCAGGCCGCCAGGCCGCGAGGTTATACTTGACATCCGTCATCGCGTTTGTGTGGTTTGCCGAATTGCTCCGACGCAGCTCGTCGTTCTGGCAGTTGTGTAGGAGGCGGCAGCCTACGCAAGCCACGATCCTCCCGCCAAGCCTTAACATCCTCATGGCGAGGTCGGTGTCCTGGGAGTAGTACGGATAGTCCATGTTGAAACCGTTGAGTTTGCGCATGGTTTCCGTGTATACACACCCAACTGGCGGGAAATAGAATCCGGTGTCCTTCCTGACTGTGTACTCGTAGCCCCAGGAGTTGCGTACGCAGAACCCGCCCATGTCCATGGGTTCGATCTCGTCCATAATTGAGCACATGTCGGATAGGGACTGACCCTCTGATACTATATCGTCGCTGAGCCAGCAGATGTACTTACCTTTTGTAATCTGTAGAGCCTCGTTGAAGGCCTGTGTGAAACTTGTGCGTTTACCGGAGAAGATTGGAACAATCCGTTTGTCGGTGACTGCCATCTTGCGCATCCAATCCTGTGTTCCATCGGTGGATCCGGCATCGTTCACGATGATTTCTATTGTTCGATTGCCTGCCGAGGCAAGCGCTGTCTCGACCGCTCTCCGTAGCTGGTCGTACCGGTTACAGGTGCCGATAAACACTGTTAGGTCAACCATTTGTCCGTCTGCGCCCCTGAGGAAAGTGTCCCTTCTCGTCCCCATACTCTTGGCAAGGGTGTACAAGGCCTCGCGGAAAGCTATAGGATTTTCCGAAGGGGCTACCCCGGCACTCCATTCCGCGACGCCTACGATAGACTCCGCGCGGTAGCGTGCCAGCGATTCTGTATCCCCGACAAACATGTGGTCAACCAGGAAACGCAGATCCATCATCCTCCTGTCGACCCCCTGGCCACCATGATGCCACACTGTAACCAGCATATGCGGCATGCGCCTGCGGAGATCTATCAGCAGGTCGCGCCAAGGCAGACCGTCGTCCTCGTCCTCCAGATGGATATGTAATAGATCCGGGTTGGATCTGATGATCTTGGCTTCAAGATCGCGGCATTCGGCGAACGAAGCGGTTGAAACATCCACCTCCCCGTTGCCACTGCGGCCCATCAGCTCCGGGGGTGCCGCTTTCATGGCACAGAGCACATGTCCGAACGTGTAGGATGTCCGGTCCTTGGGAAAGCAGGTCATGGTTGTCTCAAAGCACCCGAGCCGTGTGGCTAGCTCCTTGGCGCGTGCGATCCGCGAATGGGTGGCAGCCAGGGCTGCCCCTTCCGCGCCAATAGTCTGCGCGACCTCGGGACAGTCTAGCAGCTGGGAAACGATAGCTACGCATTCCTCAGGGGTGTCGAAAAGGCGAAGGTCGATTCCGTTCCGACACCACTCCATGGTGCCAAGGGACCGCCTAGCAACCACTGGGATTCCGGTGGCCATGAGGCCGAACAGGCTGCGTGATGGCCATTGGTCTGCGAACACTGCTACACCGACTCCGCCCAGGGCAACACGCCTGCCAACATCCTCCCTAGGCGCGAAGACGGCACGCGCGCCAAACTTCCCGGCCAGCGCCGCAGCAAGATCTGAATGTGGATCGGACGGATCGTCTGACACCGCTACCACATCGTATCCAGAATCCTCGCCGGAAGGGGACAAGTTTGTAGCACCCGGATCCCACAGTTCGACGTTAAAGCATCCAGCAGCGCGCCAGGTGGCTAGCTCGATGTCACCACCAACCAGCGCAAGATCGGCGGCGCGGAGAACCCGGAGCAATGCCGCGTCGAAAAGCGGCCATCCGGGTTGCGCCCACATAGTGACTGCGATGCCCGGCCTGGCGTTTCTGATCCCATCGACAATCTCCGGAGTTAAGAGTGTTCCTCTGCGGATGTGAAAGTGGATCCAGTTCGCGGCGGCGCTCTGCGCCATGTCGGGGAACCGCGATACATTTCCGGCCATGGCTGCGCCCTCGCATGAGATACCTATGGCCTCGAAGGCCTCCCGCATAGCCGTCTCGTCCCCCATCTCTGACACAACGAGGACTTTTGTGGGTTCCCGCTCAAAACGCGAGTAGGACAGCCTGTTGGGCAGGTCGGGCACTCTTTTGCGGTGTGGAAGTACTTCGATCGGGGGCGGCTTGTTTGCGCGCGGCACGCGTATCCCCTTGGGCGCAGGGATCGTCTTTTCCACCGTCGGCGGAAGGACCACCATAAGCCGTTCGACAGACGAGGACACCACCAGTTTCGGCTCCTCGGCAGGCGCGTCCGGCGGCAGCTTCTCGAGCGCTATGCGCTTCACGAGCAGGGATCCGGTTCCCGCAGGCGACCGCCACAACCTCAGCACAATGGGGAGGTTGGGCGGAAAAGTCCCGGTCCTGACCTGGATGTCGTAGGTTCCCCAGCTGCCCAGCTCGCACGCGAGGGAGATGTGTGGGAAATCAAAACTTCGGTTGGCGTAGAGGTTACAGTAGATTTTGCCATTCCCGGTCTCGCGCCTTAGGTCGAGTTGGCACCTGTACACCGAGTTCGGCTCTACCTTGACGGGCACGAATATGATGGATCTGTCGCCTTCCATGGAGAGACATTTTGCGCCCCGATCGTCCTTCTTGGCGACAAGGTTCTTACCGCGCCAAAATTGCTGGTCGAACTCATCCATACCTTCCTCCATCAACACAGCGTATTTTGCGACGGGCGCACAGATGCCGATGTTGCCTTCCGTGGCCACTAACCTAGGTTCAGGTGTGGGCCCGACGCCATGCGGCAACTTTTCTGCGGCGATACGCCCTACGAGCATCGTTCCCGAATCCACGGGAAGACGATGGATCCTAAAGATGCCCGGTGTACCCTTGACGCACCGGGCTGTCGCCACATCGACCTCGAACACGCGCCAAAGCGGGTCGGCTGGACAGTCGAGCATGGCGGGCGGAAAATCCTGGCCATTGACGCGCAGATTAAAGCACAGCCGACCGCTTCCACCCGCGTTCCTTAAGGTTACTTGGAAGCGGTACACCGACCAGGGCTCAATGCCGATAAGTGGCACGTTCGCGGAAGCGCTCGACCCCTCCAAGCGGCAACCTTGACGGCCCTCGCCCTCACCTTCGCGCAATTCCCCGAAGTCGCCGTCCCACAACTTAGGGTTAATCTCATCCATGTCCCTGCGCCACCTTACCTGAATAGCGAGTCGTACAATGTATTAATGTTCTGGGTGTTGCCGCGCATTCTCAGGATGTCAGCCAGCGCCATGGCATTTTTGCCCATGCTATCCCTGGATGCCGGGTCGCGCAGCTTCTCCAAGGCCGCCACGTACTCCTGCGCCTTGGAGGCCAGGAAACCGTTCGTTCCGTCGGACACCACCTCGGGAATGGCACCGACCTTGGAGGCAACGACCGGTGTCCCGGCCGCCATCGCCTCGAGTATCGTGAGCGGCAGACCCTCCATGGTGGATGGTAGAAGCAGGACGTCGAAGGCGGCATAGAACCGTTCGACGTCGGATCGCCGTCCGGCGAACACCACGTTTGCGAGGCCGGAAGCCATTCCATTCAGGACTGTGGCCTGCGGGCCCTCACCCACGACCACGAACAGCGCGTCGGGCATCGCCCTGGCGCAGGCCAGGACCATCGGGATGTTCTTCTCGGGCGAGAGGCGCGCCACCGTACCCACAGTAAACCTGTCGGTGGGTAACCCCATCTCTCCGAGAACCTCCTTGCCCCTCGGGACGGAGAAGCGGTCCCATGCGACCTGCTGCGGAAGGTGCCTGACATTCGGATTGCCGAGGCGCGCAAGTCGCGCGCAGATGGTCTCGGAGACGCCGACGATCATGGAGACGCCGCGTCGTGCGGCGACCTTCATCATCGAGTCCGGCCACATCAGTTCGCTGTGTACGGTCTCGACCAGCTTGCCTCCCCACGCACCCTCCTGGATCGTGCGCATAAGGAGGCTGTAGACCTGTAGGCTGTTGTAGAAATGGACGATGTCAGGTTTGCCGGACTCGATCATACACTTCAGCGCATTGCCTGTCCCTTGGTTCCTCAGGTCGTCGCATGGCACCCCGAGGTCGCTGAACAGGGCGACCAGCTCGGGCCTCGCTCCCAGCGGAAACACAACGCTCGGCTCGTACCGGCTCTTGTCGAGGCGTTTGATGGTCTCGCGTACCCACATTTCGCCGCCACCGGCCATGTCGTAGGGCACCACGTACAGGACGCTTCTCTTGCGGGGCGACGGAGAAATTGCCTTTTCGGTCATGCGAGTCTCGGCCAGGTCGACGATCTGTTTGGCTGCCGCCTCCCACGTGAACCGCTCGGTTGTCACGCGAGCTGCCTCGGCGACGCGCGCCTTTTCCCCCGCCGGATCGGCGTATACGCGCCGCATGAGTTCGGCGCAATGCCTCTCGCTAGGGTCGCCCACGACGGCCTCCGGGGCATGCGTCCAGTACTGCATACTCAAGGGAGCCTTCATCTCGCCAGTGTCCACGAGTAGCGCATTCCTGTCATCCAGGAAATCAAGTTGGCCGCCATGCCGGGGCGCGATAACTACACTTCCGCAAGCCAAGGCCTCAAGCAAAGGAAGACAATAGCCCTCACACGAGCTCATACTGACGACCGCATCGCAGGCAGTGTAGAGCGATCCGATATCGGGGACGAAGGATGTGATCACCTCGATCTCGGGCGGATTCGGGCAGCCTTTCAGTTTCCGTTCCAGGATTTCGCGCACGTCGACCTCGAAGGGCTTGTCCTTGGAAGGCTGGAGGAACTTGGTCTTCAGCACCAGGCACACGTCGTCGTCCCCGGTGAATGCGTCAAGATACGCCCCGATGACGCGTTCATGGAGCTTGCGGTGGTGTGGGATTGCGTTGTGTAGGAACTTGATCCGCTTCTGTGTGTGAAGTTTGAACGGCGGAATGCCGGGGTGGAACATCTCACGGTACACGCCATGCGGCACAACTACAAGTTTCGAGGCCGGTACACCATTCTGGAGGAAAATATCTGAGGAGTACTGGCTGGATGGTAGGATGTAATCCACGCCGCGATGATACATCTGCCATCCAGGGGGCATGATTGAACTCTCGAAGTTCCAAATAACCATTCTACATGCCGATTCGGCATAGAACCGACGCGGTATCTGGTAGAGGATGGTGTAGGCGAGTTCCAGGTCGTATGGCCTGTTCTGGTCTGGAGACTCTCTTATGTCACAACTGGGAATATCAGACAAGGAGTTGGTGATGCCCTTTTCGCCAAGGAAGGCAACCTCTGGTAACGAGGGGTGGCTGTGATAGCCCGGCAGAAGAAGAGGCTTCAGGTCTTCGGGAAAATGCTCTAGACCGTTTGTCGATTTGATGAACACAGAATGACCACTCTGTTTCATCGCCCGTGCCAAGGCCTGGGCTACAAACGCCCACGAATGGTTGGTGCCGGCCATTGTGTGCCATCTTACTTTCATTTGCTTTCTGCTACCTTTCCGCCTATCTGGATTTATCCATAGTTGAGCAAAGCTGATAGACGGTTGTATTCCTGCTATCCGCAGGAACAGATATAGCCATCAAGGCACGGAGATAAATTCTCCGCGCGTCATTTAAATTTCGATCCACGGTTGCTCCGCAACCGCATCGCAATTGTACATGGCGGCAAGCACCGTCAATGAAATCCCATCAGCATAGCCATCGCGTCCATGCGCCTATTCATCGTCCGCAGTCTTCTGTGCCGCCTGGTGCTGTCGGTAGAGGGCGGCTATCATCTCACGCACGACGGCCGTGACGGTTTTGTAGTTCTGCCTGGCGTACTCTACTAGAAAATCGTGGAGTTCTAATTCCAACCGGATGTTAATCTGCTTTCGTTCCGCATACTTAGACAATTCGCTCATTGTGGGCCCCATTTGTAGCAATAGCATTTCACAGACAAGAAAACCCATGAAATACCAAATCTCCAAGGATTCCCTAGGAATGTAGATCCTGAAACGGTTTTCTCGACACCACTGTATCGCCTTTGGAATCGAGACATCATTCAATTTGGACAGGGCAACTGCCTGCTCCACGTTCCCTTTGTAACGTCCCGTTGCGCTCCCAAACGCTCAAAAAAAAAACTACAGCACTGCTGGTATCTAAGGCATTCATCACATCGCGAAGAGATAACCTTGCAAGTACAATGGATACATTTGTTTACAAGCTGTGGTTTGATCCTAGGTCGCATCTTGCCCTTAATGCCAATCTATTGATAGATTTTTGACAGCAGAAACAAAGAAAAAAGGGAAGATTACTCCTTTTTAAACGGTCGGTTGTGTATTTGGAAGTCTTTGTGTTTTCCCTATTTTTACAGGAGGTTGGCCCTCATCCTTTTCCTGTAAACACCGCCTTCCTGGTAAATCTTCCGCCCATCGAGTGCCATGTTTTCCGGAGGCAGGACGGCTGCCGTCACCTTGGTTGTAGCGGACAGCTTGTCGCGGTACGGGGCATATAGGGCAGTGAGTTTCTTGAACATCATATCCACCGGCATCGCGGAAGGAAATTTGATACCGCCGAATCCCTGATAATGGTAGCATACTAGCGGGAAATGGCCATCTACCACAAAACCTCCGTTCCAACTCTCAAGCTTATGCATTTTTACGTTCCAAGGAGCAAGATTAATGCCGGGATGCCTCGACACGTGTATGCCACCAAACCTATTCGGCTCAGTAACAATGATGTTCAAGTACCCCTCCTCGCCAAACGCTCCGTTAGGGCCAGTCTGCCACAGGCACCATTCCACACACCGATCCTGCCACCAGGTTAGGAACAAGCGGCAGTTCCGGTCGTCGCGGCAAGAGAAGCAACCCCCGTTGAAATACCCGTAGTCCGGAGGGGGGTCCTGCCCCCTAGAGGTCACCATGAAGGAGCAGTCACCCATCTCGCGATCGATTTCACTACAATCGCCCCAGAACAGCATGTCCGAATCGACGTATGTTAACGCCTTGGTTCCGTGGGTATTGAAGATGTACTCGGGCAGGAAGGGCTTCAGCGACTGGGTGTAAGGAGCCCACGGCCTTGACGGTTTGGTGGCCGCTATGGCCGGGTATTTGTACTCCAGCTCCAGGAGTTGGATGCAAACGACGCGATCGGACGACAGATGCCGCTGGACAATTTTGTCCACTTCCTGGTCTAAGCATAGGACGAACACCTTTGCGTCCGGCCCATACTCAAGTATCGAAGACACGCAGACAAGACCCTCGACCATAAATTTCTTGTCGAACATTACCACAAAATCCATGAAGATTCTGCGCCCGTCAGGCCGCCGCGTAGAGAGCAAACACGTCGGTGTACTGGAGGCTGGCCGCCCCGCCCCCTGAGACCAGCCTTAACTGGATCTCGATTGTCACGATCGACCCTACAGGTTCGTTGGCATTACTAATGGTGAGGTTTGCAGCCACCACGATCTCGGCATTTCCGAAGACGGAAGGTAGCGTAACCGTGTCAGTACCACCTTCTCCGATCGCGTTCACTCGACACTCAACAAGGCCGTACGACGACGATCCCCACAGTGACACCAGAATCCGCCACTGTGTTGGTGGTTTGTCCGGGTCGCGCACAACCCTGAAGGTTTTCTTCGTGATGAACGTGTCGCCCACCTCAGTGAACTGAGTGTCGTCCGAAAACAGCAACGTCCGGTCACTGGTACCACCGCCCGACTGGATGCCGTCCTCCAGTTGTCGGAACAACTCTTGGAAGGCGGCCTCCCAGCCGCCCAGCTCGGTGGTCTCCCCCTTCGCCGGAATGCGCAGTCCGAGGAATGTCGTCTTCACGGCGGCGATCGCCGTCGCCCGAGTCTGACCGTTCACGACCAGCTGAACCAGGTACGACCCCGCCAGGTCGGGCGTAAATTGGCAGGATGACAGAGTTGGCGTGTCCAGGCCGGTGCCCGACCCGGCTGGCTTGGATAGCAGCCGCCAGTTCCAGGCCACTACTCCTGAGTTGTTCTCGTTGGTCAGGATCACCGGGACGCTGAGTGCCAGATCGTCGCGGCTTTGGTCTGGCAGGCCCGGCGGCCTGCCCGTCTGGTTGATGATGATGTTAGCGGTTGCCATGACTCATTCCTCCATCTCAAATACCCAACAGGGTGCGCATCTGGCCATCCGTCACATCTTGCGTCGTATTCGCGAATCCTGCCTTCTTCAGGTAGACAGTTACCAGGATCCGCATACATTGGGACGGCAGTAGGTTGCCATAGCCGTCGTTCAGCAGGTTCCTGGTTTGTAGCACCAGGAGCGAAGTGGTTGGGTCGTAGTACATTCCGACCAGGTCGTCCACATTCCCACCAAACGGGGACGGCCAGGCGTTCGCTAGCGACTGTAGTGAGGCTGTGATGCGCACACGCCCGGCCCCGAAATCGCCGATCTGGACGAAACTCCGGTCACTGTACTTCATGGCCTGGAAACCTGCCGAAGTTTTGCCGAGCGAGGATTCGGCCACGAAGGAGTCGAATAGTAGGAATCCCACATAGCCGTCGAGGATTGTAGGGTTACCCAGCGTGTCGGTCACAGGGATCCTCAGGGACAGATGGGCAACCTCGAAGTCGAGCCGATGCGGGTCGCCGAACTTGTCCATAACATAGCCGTCCAATAGCTGGTTACCGGGAATAAAGAAGTCGTTCCGGCCACCGTAGCAGGTATCGCCATCTGGCAAAGCGGTGAACGTGGTCGGCACCAACCGACGCATGTCACACAGGTCAATCCGGTCAGGCAGCCATGTCCTAAAGTAGCCAACCGTCCACGGAATCGAGACGAACGGAACAGTGGTGAAATCTGGGTTGTCCGCCGCCATGTCGGCCTGGGCCGCCAGCGGATTCAACTTGTTCTCCACCCTGATAAGTATACGCTGGAAAGAGGAACCGGCCGGGAACGTCGAAATGCTCTTGTCCAGGAAGGCCTGGATGAGCGTCGCGTCAGTGATATCCACTTTCCCGTCCCCGTTTACGTCGGCCCGCAGGACGCGGTCCAGGGGGACTTTGCCGTCGATCAGCTTTTGCTGGTCTACGGGGTCCGAGAGGTCGTAGCCGTCGGGTAGCCAAGTGTTCACGATGGCAAGGTCGGCGAATGTGATCTCGCCGTCACCGTCCACATCGCCGTAGGCGTCCATGCTAAGCAACACAGAGACAATGCGGTACTCCTTGTTCTCGGCAGAGTCCGGCAGCAACATGGAGCCAACGATGTTGTTCGACAGCAGATCGGCGTTCGGCGCGATAACATGTATGTGGTTGCCATACACAGCACCAGCCAATGTAGTTGTGCCCAATATGGACACGGGATTTCCCCTCGGGTTCTCGTCCGTGGCACGCGCCAGCGCGAGCGGCACCAAGTCCGCCGCAAGCTGCGTCTGGAAATCCGTCTCTTTAACCATGGATACGGCTGCGGAGGGCGCTAGCCTGGAGGACACCGGATTGCCCGTTCGTGGATCCTGCTGCGTGTCGCTGTAGGTTGTCTCCACCTCCATGAGGACGAAGTTCTTGGCGTCCTTGGCAGTGGTTGCGAATGGAACCAGGCCCACGTAGTTCGGGGACTCGACGCCGCTGGCATCCTCTGCCAAGCGTGGGATCTCCACACCGACGCCCTCCTGATAGGCGATGCCGTCGGCGATCTTCACATAATCGCCGTAGACCTCGAACCACATGTCGCTCTCATAGATGTTGACCCATTGGGTACCGTCGTAGATTACCATGTAGCCATTCAGGGTGGAGTGGACCGCTTCCTCGAACAGCAGGGTGCCGACGTTGGCATTGCCTGCGCGCCCGATGGTGAACACATAGTGACGCCCCTGCTCAATGGGGGAAATCAGCGGATCGGCGATCGAGGTCTCTGTCAGCACGAAATCGATTTTTCTAGCGTAACCATCCAGCACGACACCTTGCCGCACGAGATCCGTCGCATCCAGCGACAGCTGGGCTACCACTGTGGGATCCGGATCGAAATCCTCGAGGTTATCGGGCACCGGCTTCACCGGACAATCGACTGTCGTCTGGAGCGCCAGGAGATTGAGTACGATCTGGCCCGACCAATTGTATTCGTTTCCCGGCAGGGTGCTTTCGTCCCTTAGCACTGACGCGAGTATCGAGATCTTTTGGATGTTCGTCCCTGTGGCCAGGAACTTCTGCCCTATCCTGGTTGTCACGTCGTCCGGGTCGATCTGCCGCTGGGCGACCGAGGCAATACTAATGCCAAGGTCGGAGGGCGAATGCGAGGGTCCAATGATCTCCTGGAATAACGAAGTCAGCGTGTATGACGGGCTGCCGAGCTTGAAATTCCCGAAGAACTGGTTGGGTTGAGCCGTTTGCGAAGCTATCAGGGTGTCCATGGAGACCTCCAAGGCCTCCGCCTCTCTGACGACACAGCGTCCCACGAGTTGATATCCGCCGACATAGATGGTTGCCGGGGAGAGACTTCCGAATAGATTGCCTGCGAAGTCATTGAGGAGGATGCCAAACACCTCTTTGTACCGCCCCCGCGTAACTTGTGTGCCATTCTCCTCGAACACAAGCTCGTCGTGTACAAGGCCCCCGCCGAAAGTTTCGCCAATAATGGCTACCTTGGTCGCCATCGAGCCGACGAGATCCACGCCAGTTAGCGTGACTGCTAGCAGCACGCCATTCACGGGATCCGACACCTGCTTCAGTCCGGTTCCGATGTAGACATTCTGCCCATCGAACGAGTAAGCGTCGAGCAACGCCTGCTGCTGGGGATTCAGTTCCGCCGTGTCCAGAAGGACCTGCGGAATTGCCGAGTCGCTCACTACCCCGCTTCCGAGGAAGTTAGCGACCGTGGCCGCGTCGATGCCGACGTGCCGGTTCTGCTCGTCGCGCAGGTCATCGCGCGTGAGCTGCTGCCCGTCGTAATATGCCACCCTTTTTAAATCCACAGGCAGACGTGTTGTACTCATGACAGCCCTCCATCGATTTTCCACCGGTAAGCCAGACACTTCAAAGGAGGCAGTCCGATGGATTTTAACATCTTAGTCAAGGAAGCCCCTAGGCAAATAGATTTTAGAAACATCTTTGCCATTTGGGTTTCTGCGTCGCACAGGTTGCGAAAAAAATATCAAAAAAGATGATTCAGATCTTTAAAAACACTCAACTTCTCGGTTCGTAAAACAATTGGTACAGAAAAACTACATTGTCGACCAATTGTGCCGTTGCCCACAAAACACTTTTAAAGTGGCGAGACATCGGGATATTTCGTGTGTATGACAGTCGTGTCTGTTTCTCTGGAGAGCGTATCGCCACATCATTGGTTTCGAGCCCATGTAAAACATACACGCCAATAGTTCTATAAGTTCCATTAACAATCTTCCGTGTCCCCGAAGTCCACAAACGCTCTGGTGTGCGCCGGCTTCAACCTGTTGATCAGCTTCTTAATCAGGTCCCTGACGTCCTGGTTCGGGATCAGTTTGAATGAGTCGATGACGGTAACGAAGAAATCGAAAATGCCTGCAGCGCTGTCGTGTACCGCAATAAGGTACTCGACCAGGCTGCTATCCGTGTCGAAATCCAGAAGCAACGTAGTCAATGCGTCCTCGATCACGGGCTGGGCCGTGTTCACGTTGCTTGTGTACAGGAGGTCGTTCCCTATCAGTTGGCCGGGCCCGCGTCCGCCTAGGTAGAGGATCGACCTCATCTGGCTAGAGAACCGCAGGTTGTCCATCCTAGCCATGGCGGGCGACTGGCCGGAGAAGTCGTTACCGATCTGTACGGTGCTGAAGAAGTCCGTCATGTTGATGTCCGCCAGGATGTTCCTCGAGGCAATCGTTCCCGCGCGAGCTTGTCCCCAGACGGTCGGCATACCGTACCGTCCGGCTAGGCCGTATCTGAGGCCGGTTCCGTACCTGATGACGCCACGCTCGGCCCCATCCACCATAAGCACCAGGCGGTCCTGGTTGTCTGGGTTGTTCAGGCTCCATCCGATCCACACGCGATGCCAGGTGTTCTTTTTCCAGTAGACAGGCGCAGAGATCTGGTAGTCGACTCCGGAGGCCGTAACGGACAGGACCAGCATCCCGTTGTCATCCTTAAAGACGCTGAAGCGATCCCCTTGGCTGGTGATCGGGATATATGTGACCGTGGGCTGGCTCTGTACCGGAATCCTCTGCCCTAGCCTGACAGTCACACCATCCGCGCCCAGTGAACCTCCTGTGAAGAAGTTCGTGTCGCTATCCGGCAGCGTTACCGAAACGACCGATCGCGCCCTGACCGGCATCCTAACCACGAGGGCCGAGATGGGGTCTCCGACTACTGTTTGCTCTGCGCTCAAGTCGATATAGTACCTGCGGGTCGGGTCGTTGTACGTGTCGAGTATCGGGCTCACCCAGAACTCTATGGTTCCGGCATTATTGAAGAATATTCCGGCATTGTCCATCGAGAGCGCGCCTTGGCCATTGAAGACACCCGACTGCCCGAACAGGCTGTTGACACTGTTGGAACTCTGGAAGAACGAACGCGAGAAGCTGGAGTAGAAGCTCGCCCGGTTTTTCAGGCATCCGTTGAAGTGGAACAATGCCAACGACTGTGTGATCGGCGTCAGTTCGCGCACACTTTCCGCCTCGGAGGTGACACTCCTACCGGAGCTTGGCAACACCTCACCGGCACCGGTGTCGGTCAGCATTTCGGCCAGACTGTGCATTTCGTCGATAACAGCTCCTGCCTGGTTTGCCCCAAACATGTCGGAGCCCACATACAATGTCTCCGGAACAGTTTCCAGCGGAATGATTGCATAGCTCGGGAAATCCACCAGGTACCAGCAGTTACTCAGCAGGAAAGGTAAGCCTCCGCTGCCGACGATCTCCAGCGTGATCAGGCCGTTGGCGAATCCGGAGTCGGCGAAGGACAGATTCCGTTCCGACCAGCGCAGACCTGTATATGTGCCGACCGGTGGCATCTGCCCAGATACGACCACCGTGTCGGAGTCCTTGACTGTTCCGGACGGGTCGAGTTGTACGTCGGTGATCGTGAACACGTGCGAAGGCCACGACGGAGGAGCGCCCTCGATGTAGATCAACCGGTTGATATCCTCGACCCCGAATCTGGCATATCCGTCACTGAAGGTGTTTGCGCCCACCGACAGGGTGCCGTCCAAACCGTACTGATCCAGGGTCGACAGCCGCACCTGGGCGTAGTCACCGCCGTTCTCTTGCTGCGTGAGCGGCAGGGCCTCGCGGATCTCTATCGTCCCAGCCGACCTGGACAGGTCGAGCGGTGTAAAGGCGGCCGAGACGCTCGTGATTGATAGGAAATACCTGGTTGTCTCGAGCGTGCCGACATTCGTAAAAGCGAGGGTCTCGCCCCCGTACCCATCGAAAGTGTCGCCGGTGATGGTCACCTGGTTGAAGCCACCGAAGTCGAAGTTGTCGCCCATGATCGTGGCAGCCAATCGACGCCCGTGTATGGACTCGCTGGGCTGGCAGAACGGCAGGTTGGAGGCAAGCATCTGGACCGGGTGGCCGCCGACGATGGTGGCCACGAGCGCGAAGGCCCCCGCCTCGATGTTTGCACGCCTGCTGATGATGTTCGTAATCCTAATCTTAGACACGGCCGTCGGCTGCGGCATGATAGTCTTGAGGAGGTTTGTCCTCCTGTACGGCCACACATATGCGAACTGCCTGCTTCTCTGCTGGGTTAATCCGTAGGAGTACAGCACGATATCCCAACCGATGGGAAGGCCATTGTCAAGCAGGATATAGTCCTGGTATCCGTCGCGATCGAACGAGTAGTCGGGATTGAGCGCGTTCGGGGATCTGAGTTCCATCGCCTCGCCGGTTGGTGAAACTGTATAGACGCGGACTTTCTCTATGAGGGGATCGGCCACCGTGGCGAGCGTTAACCGGTTGATGGAATACCTGACACCGGTCAAGCTGGATATCATGAGGTACGGGATACCAGATCCGGCCGGACCTATCTCCAGACGCAGCCTGTTTTCGTCGACAATCTCCGCGACGAAAACGTAGGGGGACATTCGGGTGTTGGCGCCATCCGTCGTGGAGTCCAGGATAACGAAGGGATCCCCGATCCCGACTCCGTCCGATCCGAAGGTCGCGCTGGCGGAGTAAACGGTATCCGAGCCGATAACCGTGATCATGTCGCTGCCGCCCACGGTGGGGACCGGGACGCCGGATACAAGAGTCTCGCCAACCGAGTCCATGTACTTCACGCCGCCTGTCGCGGGAACCGGCAAGTATCCGGTGAATCTGTAGGTGTTCGGCACCTCGCGGCCATCCACGAACAGGTGCATCTCGTCCCGCTGCTCCACGGTACCGAGTTTCCAGGCGACCGCCACAGGATGTGTTGCTCCGGCTTCCCAGTCGCGGATGTTCGCGCTAAGCATCTTCATGCGGCCATTCGAGTCGTAGACACGGTATCTGAGAAAACCACGGCCATCCTTGTAGAGCGACATCCTGTTCCTGGCCGACTCGACGCCGGTGTCGAACAGGTAGCGCACATTGTCCGATTGGAAATCCACACCGTCAAAAGCCGCGTAATAGCCGTCGCCATAGGCGTCCAGGGGGAGGTTCAGTAGATCGTACCCGTCCACCGAGAACGAGAATTCCAGCAGGTCGTCGGTGGATCTCACATAGTCGTTGGTCTCGTCCAGACCGTAGCCGTCGGCTGGTAGGTATCCGTCCGCCGAGGAAGCTACCGTTACCTCTCCAAACTGACCCGAGGACGTGATTTGACCCTCAAAAAGCCGTTGCTCGTCGATCGGCCCCCTAGTCCGCAGCCGCCATTTCTTAGCCGTGCTGTCGTACCAGATAAAATATCCGTTCTCGCTGTGTAGCGCTAGCGGCCGACCCAGCACCCTGCTGTCCGAGCGGTCGATGGTGAACGGGATGGCGTCCGGGCTGTATCCGCCCGCGCCAATGAACACCTTGGACGGCATCCTATAGCCGTCGAACAGAAGATCCAAAGTAAGCGCGGCGTCATTGTCAACCCCCATCCAAAGGGGCGTCAGCTGGCATTCCCACGTACCGTCGGCGAAACGCATGTTGGAGGTGGCTGGTAACTTGGCCGTCTGGCCCGCGCTGTCGAGTAACAGTCCATACCCGAACTTGCCAGGGGCAAACATCGCATCCTCGGAGGAGTCCGGCGCCGTAGTGAGAGTCATGGGCAGTAGGTTGAGGTAGTCGCGGCCGACAAGCCATTCGAAAAACACGGACTCCTCAATAGTTGGGTTGATGGCCGTGAATGCTTTCACCAACGCTTGGATGGCGGGGATCGTAGGCCCCTTCAAAAAGGACTGGAGCGACCCAGCAAGACCAGCGCGGTACAACTCGCGCTCTAGGCTAAGCGGGGCCGTGGCCAGCTCTTCTATTCCAGTGAGCACGCCAAAATTGTCACGCAACGCGTCACGCAGCGCGCCGTAGCGGTAGCTGACATAGTACGTCTGTCCAGCCGACAGGTTATCGGACACGCTCCAATCCAGCACGTTGTCGCCATACTCGTAGCTAACCAGGATCTCGTCGGCCACATATGTGTAGTCTATGAAGATGTCGCCGGGGGTATAGTCGACCAAGACCGCAGCCCCGTCCAGAAGTGCCGCTCTGTACTGCGCCTCGACCAAGGTGCCGATGGCGCTGTCAGGCACGTTGCTCGGCAGGTAGATCCTGTTGGCCGAGGCATCGATGTAGCTGTCGTTCCCCAACGCGAAGTAGTTCTGGCCGGTCGCCATGTCGATGACCCAGTATTCCCTGGCCAAGAAATCCGGGTCGGCCACCTTATCGACCAGCGTCGCAAGCTGCGTTGGACCGGACACAATGTTGGAAAGTCTTGAGACTTCTATGTATTTCCTGAAACCGTCCGTCTGGACTTCGAGGCCGACGCCGTTTGCTCCGGAGTCGGTCACCGGCACGCCGTCTGGGTCGAGCGTGATCGTAGTGGGTTGCGACGAGGAGATCACGGCCCCCGCCACGAAGTCCACGGGCGCGGAGGCGGTTCGCAGGTCGGTCACCTGGAAAATGTGCCGCACCCTCATGGCGTCCTGCGAAACCTCGACAGTTCCGCTGGAGACCTGGATGGCGTTGCCGTCCACGGAGGATTCGCCGACCTGCTCCAGGTCCACGATCTCGACCGTCTCGTCCACGATGGCACCGATTGTGAAGATTTTGACGTTCTCCGCTTTGGCGCTCGCGCTGCGGTACAGGTTCGACACTTCGGTGATGTGCTTGTTCGCCGTCAGGATCTCGCCGAAACGGTACGAGGCGTCGCCGATGTCGGTGCTGCTGCCGGAAAGTACTGCTACATGCGCGACCCCGTTGGCGTAGTTAACCATGTAGTCCCCGACCTGTTGTAGGCGTTGGAGGTTGTTGCCCTCGGTGTCCTCTGGGTCGAAGTACATTTCCCGCGCGAATGTGGAGGTGTCGGAAAACAGCAGCGAAGAGTTAAAGCTGGCACCTATATAATCGGCAGTCGCTGTGGCGATGTTCGCATCCTGTAATTCGACCCTAAAGGCCACGAAGGACTTCGAGGGAATCGCCACTTCCTCGGAAACCACGATCTGCGCCTGGATATGCTCGTTGAATGATGCCGCCTCCCGCGCCATCTGGACCAGTCTCGGGGGAGTTGTAGCCTGGAAAAACACTTGGTTTCCGGAGATTCGGGACACGCGATACAACTCGCCGGTCGTCTCGTTGAAAATACGGAACACCTCGTTCACAGGACCGTACTCAGTTGTCAGCCCAAAATCCCCGATCAGCCTGTTATTGACGCGCTCGTCGATCTGCTCGACATGCGAGGCGAACAGGAAATCGGTACCCTCGGCAAAGGTTTCTTCATAGGTGAAGGAAATTGTAGCCGGGGATCCTTCCAGGTCGCGTCCTGGCACAGCCGCTATTTCCCACAGGTCGCTAAAGAGGTTATAATCCAGGCCGTCTTGGAAAGTTCGCTTGAACCAGTAGGTCGCGACTGGCGGCACAACGGTTGTTCCGTCGGTTCCTGAACCATCCACCCCAAACACAATCACCTGCCCGGTCGAGTAGTTGACGGCAAACTCTCCCGCCTTAGAGGGTAGGCTGGACTCGCTGAAAGGTATTTCGGTCACGAATGCCGGGTGCTTCAGGGTGGGATCGAAATTGGCGGCCGGGTTGATCCATTGAATACCGCCCGTAGTGACAGTATCCCCTGTCCTGTTCACAATTGGAGCGTGTCCAAGAAAAAAGGATGTCGCAACTGCAGGAACACTTTCCCTGACCACGTTGACGGTTGTCGTGATAGACACAGAGGACACACTCGGAATGCGGCCAAGTCTCTTGTATGTGTACCCGATCTTGATGATATCGTTTCCTTGGGGAAGAGGAAAACTCGGGCCGACAGCCGCAGTGCTTAAGCGCACCTGATTATTCTTTATGTCGAAAGCTGAGTAGGCATTCGCGCTGTCGTATTTACTTTCCTCCAGGCCGTAGCGGAACAGTGTAATATCGTAGACATACTGTGAGGTTCCTCGCACCAGAACGATAGAGGACACATTGATGACAGGTCCATTAGACAGAGAGATCAACAAACCATCGAAACTGTTTAAACTTCCGGACGCGTTCGATACTGTCTCTTCCGCCACGACATCTTGCTGGAGGCTAATAGGATCAGACGGGAACGAAGTATACGTAATTGTTTTGCTGGTGCCGACGCTGGTAGCAGTTGCGCCCACCCTGAGGATTTTGAAGACACCTTCGTTTGCGAACCGGTCGTATGGCCCGGAACCCCTTGTGATCCCTTCGTCCGTCACCTCTACGGAGATGTAGTTGGCGGCTCCAATCTCGTTCGCTGCGTGCTGTGCCGCCTCGATCTCCCGCGCGATCGGCATGATCAGGTCGCGCAGCAGGGAGCCACCCTTGGGATCGTAGATGGGCGGCAGCGAATCCCTGAGTGCCTGGAAGACATCGCTCTCTTCCTCGATGCCTGTGAAGAACAGATGGTTCGTGGCGCCGTCCTCGACAAGCCTTTCCCCGTGCGCGCCAACAAAGAACTGGGTGGACGTCGAGGCCAGGACCATCTCGTACAGAGCCCCGGAGATCATCGGCTTGACCGTAACGGTCAGCTTCGCTCCGGACACGGAGACCGACTTTACCGCGAGATCGGACGGTGTGCCACCAACCCCATCGATGGTGATGTTCGACGGAGCGATGTTAGGATCGAGGCTGGCCGTGAAGGTCACCTCGATTGTCGTGCTGCTCCTCACCATCAGCTGTTTGGCTCGCAGGTTTGTCATCTTATGGTCCTCAGCGCGTCTTGACTGTTATGGTCACCGTACCGGCGGCCAGGTATTGGTTCTTCCCGGCAACCACAGTTGTGACGGTACCGGATTGTCCCTGTTGGTTGAACCGCGTGATTGTGATCTTGTCCAGGCCAGCTACGTTGTACGCGTTGGCTACAATATCGGACACATCCAGCGTCGTATTCAATGCCGTGGCGTTTAGACTGGACGAGATATTGTCGGCCACGTCCTGTTTGACCGTGTCGGACGAGGTTGCGTACGACGGGAGCACGATGATTTCTGCGGTTACGTCGATCTTGACTTCCTCGGCTACTTTTACCAAGACATCGGCCGTGATCGGCCTCCCTTCCTCGACGGCAAAAGTAGCATCCCCGATGAGCTTATTGTATTCGTAATTCACCGTGATGCGCTCGTTGTTCTTCGGGGCCGTGTAGCTGTAGTCGACCGCGTAGGCGACGTTCTGCTCCGGCTGTGTCGCGGTGTCGACGGTAAACCGCCCGCTGACCGCTCCGGCGGAGTTCGTGAAACCGGACACGCGTCCGATGGACGCCACCTTTGCGAAAACCTTGTCCGTGATCTGTGAGCCATTCTTGGAGAAGAACATTCGTTCGGAGTCGTTGCCCTTCGCGTAGTAGAAAGTGGCGCGCAAGTGTTTGCCGGTTGTGATCGGGCTGCTGGTGTTCGCGGCAACGGCTGCCAATTGGATTGACGCGTTGCCGAGCGAGGTGTTCTGGGTAGCGTATGCCAGGTCCCAACGCGATGTCTTCAACGCGTAGTTTGTGAGATCGTACGTGGTATTCACCGATTTGACATTCCCTGTAATATCCAGCGAGACCGCCTCCAGTGAAAGAAGCCTGGCTACTGCGATGTTCGAGGGGATCGTTGCCGTACGCCCAAGACCCTCGGCGGTCCTGATCAGGGGAGCTAGGTCGACAATGTTGGCGCTGCCGGTGGAGGCAGCTGTAGTCGTAAAGATCCCGGTGATCTTGTTCATAGTGATGCCGATGAACTCTAACGTACCCTGCGTCGGTATGGCGGCGGCCGTCACCTTCAGGTGCGTCGGGGTCCTGCGCTTGTTGTCGACAACCACGCTTCCCGCGAAGGTGTCGAGCATAGGCTGGTATCCATCAATGCCCGTGAAGGAGTTGTAGCCGTCCCCAGCCACTGGCAACGAGGTGAAGTTCGTCTGTGGTAGGATGTTCAGCAGGCTGGTCGCATAGTCTACCATGACGGCGGTGCCGGAGGCAACCAATGTGGACGGGAACAGTGTGATGGTTTTTCCGACGGCCGAAGCCGACTGGTACGAGTCCATCAGATCCGTGGTGCTATACACGACAACAACTTGATCTCCGAGGGCAGCCAGCGAGTCGCTTGGCAGCGCAATCAGTCTGTTGGAGAAGGTGCCATCGGCTGTGAGGGTATTGTACACTTCTGCCCCGCTTTTCGAAGTGTCCTTGATACTATGTATGTTCAGAACCGTGTTGATTGTCGTGATCGTTTTCCTGGAGGAGGTACCCCCGACCGTCAGGGTCTCCTGATGGAAAGTGCTCACCGCAAGCAGGCGCCCAACCGGGTAGGCCGTGGCAACCGTCAGCTTGCCGTAAGCGTCGAGATTGGCCGACGACAACTCGTCCCTGATGTAGTTCGGGAAGCCCCAGTCGATCGAGTCCTGAGCGTTGTTGGTCGGATCCTTAGGATCCAGCGTGTCGAACTCGACAGTTGGCGCAAAAGACATCACCCACGTATAGTCTACCTGGAGTGTGTCGCTTGCGGTTGGCAGGGTTCGTCCCGAGATCTTGATGCGTCCCGTCTCATTCAGTGCGCTGCTTTGCCCGTCCGGGTTCTGGTCGGATATCGTGTACCGCTCGCCTGTGGTGAGGTTGAAAATACGACTCACGGTACGGACAGGCTTGTGTTTTACCGTGACATAGAAGCGGTCGCTCGACACGGACGAGTTCTCGTTTGTCACACGTACATCCTGCGTAATCCCCGATATGCCGAGCACATCAGTGTATGCTAGGCCATCGACGCTGTTGAAAGCGCCTTTTGTGCGACTCTCAGCCAACATGTTAATGCGATCCGAGGTCCACACTATTTTATCGAGGCCAAACGGGCTTCCTTGGGCCACGCCGGTGTCGCCGACAAGCTTATAGTTCCCCACAAGTTGATCCGAGCTGTCGGTGTACTGCTCGACAAAATTGGGCCCGGAGGAGCTGCCGATGACCGATGTAATCGAGGAGATAGGTTGCGTTGGGATCGCCTCGCCCTCGGAGAGCACGCCCAGCCGCCTGCTGTTGAGAGAAAGGGCGGTGTTCGGAGTTAGTGACGATTGCCCGAGCACATGGTCGTTGTTGGGGCTGGTAGGATCGTTTTTGCCGCTCTTGTCCTTATAAATAAAGCTGTCCGTGGCGGCCTGGAGGTTCTCCCCCAGTACGTAGATGTCGACTTTTCCGCCCGTTCCTGGCTGCGCCACGATGGTGTTTCCACTGCTGTCGGTCGTTGTGGTTGTCCCGTCCCTGACCATGAGGGGATCGCCCGGCTCGACTACCAGCGCGTCGATGGCATCTGCCAAGGCCAGAATCAGACTCCTGTATCCAAGGGATGTCCCGGTGTTGGCCCCGGCAAATGTAGCCAGGATACGTGACCGGAAGGCTGCGTCTGTCTCCACGTCCGTTCCGCCTGTAAATGACACAACGTTCGTAACGCTGTTGACGCCGGATGCAGAATGGGAAACGATCGAGTAGGTGGCTATGTTGCCGGACGAGCCAATACTCTGGGCCTGAACACTCGTTTCGATGGCGTACTGGTCGGTGATCCCAGCTGTGTCCAGCTCATCACGCAACCTGGTTGCGGTTGCCCGGAGTGCGTTGGAGTCGGATACCCGCACGGTAGTACTGGAGATCGTGACGAAACTCAAGCCATTGCGGGTGGTCACTACGGTGCCGACCGGTATGGTCAGATTCGTGTCAATCTTACGGAACGTGAAAACGACCTGCCCGCTTGCCTTTGTGCCTGTCTTACGACTAGCGCCAAAATTCGCACCGAAATTGGTCAGGTCGTTTCCGGTCAGGTTGGCTAGCGACTGAAGGCGCGCAATGGCGCGCATGGCCTCGTAAACTTCGCCGATCTCGAAAGCCGGGGGGTCGACAAATACGTCCCTAGCCACCGAGTTCGGCTTGTCGTCCAATTGCGGCTGTGTGAGTCGCAGTCTCTCCAACATGGAGAGCACGACCTCGTTGAAGCTTTTAAACCTGACCATTAATCACACCCCCGTCAAACTTGAGCAGATACTCTTTCTTTTTCGCCATATCCTTCTCTGTATATGTTTACACGGAAAATTCCATTCATATTCTTAGCACAAAGGTCTCTTCTACAGGCGTCAGTTGGCGTGTCAGGGCTATGACTGTTATAGACCACTGTCGTGGATCCGTCGAATCCTTGGCGACGCGCACGTCGACAAGACCAGCTAGCGTCTCGCCTGGGGAGACGTACTGGACCCTGGTCTGGGCCGTTTGGAGTGACATCAGGTTCGAAAGTGTCTCCTGTATCGATATCTGGATTTCGGCATCGAGTTGCCCGGCCTCCAGCACCTGACCTATGGTCCTTTCGGACACAGTGCTGCCATACCACTGATGAAATCTGTTACTCCCACGCGCCGTCAGGATCGCTTTCAGGATGTCCTGTTTCAGTTTCTCGTTATCCCGTACGGTCTGGATAGATCCGTCCGGATTCATGGCCAGGTCATTGCCGACTATCTTCAGGTCAAAAGACATGCTAGTCTCCCGTTCCCTATTGCTCGTTCAAGAAATCTTCGTAGTTTTCCTGGTTGTTGAGCGTTCTTGAATTCTTTTCGTTCGGCAGAGACGAGCTGCTCCGCGAAGTGCGCTTACTTTTGTCGAGGCGTTGCTTGATCGCCTCGTTCAGATCGGCATACAGTTCCTTGACTTTATTGCGCAGGTTGTTCGCCGCCGTGATGGTGGCAGTTGGACTCGATCCTTCTAATGCCGCTTTTAGTACAGGGTCATAGGACATCTGCGTCCTGGTATCCTGATCCAGCAAACCAATAAGATCATTCTTATTGATCAGGAAAAGTGCCAGTATGGTAAAGACGATATCTGGTAACGAGAGGCCAGTAAACTCACCTGTCATCATCTCGAGTTCCAGGCGCAGTCTATCAGCCCGCTGCGTTATGGCATCAATTTGCGCACTCACTTCGGCTAGCTTTTTCCTTTGCCAGTCGATTGGCTGCCTAAGCATACTCACGAACGGGTTTGTGAGTGCGTTCGGCATGACGTTCTTTACCTCTTCCCCAGTGAGGCTGGTCGCGTCTTGTGTAGGCAGCAGGCTGATCAGGGCCTCGTCCACCGCAATACTGCGGTTCAGGATCGCCTGGCGCTGGATAAGATTCGGCTTGCCGCGATCCGATTTGCCGGTGGATTCCAACGTCGTGGCAACATTGCCTTGTTTTCCGAAAGGATTCGCTTTTGCCGACGATGTTTTCGGTTTCAGGATAATGCTTGTGTCCGTGGTTATATACTCGCGACGCCGCTGTAGATTAACCCAGGTGTCGGCAAATTGGTTGATCGACCCCAACATCTGGTCTATGATGAATGATTCGTATGCCGAGGCTTCCTCCGGCAGCGCATTGGCGGCTGTCGAAGACAGCTGCTGCATCCGCACTCTGGCATTTGCCAGATAATCCTGCTGCTGTTGGTTACCTCCCTCCAGCGCGCTAATGCGTATTCTGATCACCGTCTCTATAAATGGACGCCTGATCGGAGAAGAATCCAGCGGAGTCCTTCCCCTTTCCGGATTCGCTAGGAAAGGTTTCGACAACTCGTTCTGTGCCGGATATATCCTTCTATAGGACACAATGAACGGAGAAATGCGCTTGAACATCAGCAGACCCTTCTCGTCGAAATCTGTCTCGTCCAACGACAGACTAAGCGGGGTATAGAAGGCCCACACGCGTCTCTGATCACGGTCAGCAGTCCCTATCTCCCTCTCTAACTCAAGAAGTGTTTTCTCCCGGCTCTGGAGAAGGGTCTGTAGGGCCGTGTCGTTTCCGGTGATCGGATCCGGCATCTTTGCGTCCTTACTGTCTCCGAGGACACCGGGAGGTTCGCCACCCATGGCAAAACCTGGTGTCAAGGTTTGTTGCGAGGCTTTGGTGGTCGATTTATCCTTATCGTTCTCGGGTGCTATCGACACGATCATCGGCAAACCGATCAGCCTAAAAAAGGCGTTGACCCTGGATTCGGTGGGCCGGTTGTCGGCCTGCTGTGAATCCCCTCCAACATCCGGAAGGTACGATCGCACACTATCCACCTCGGACATAACATCCCTCGCGAATTTCACGAGATCCAGTTTGAAAATGGTGCCGGAAGAAGAGGATGTGACCATTCTACTTCACCCCGCCCGTGCCCGCGATTCCAAGGGGTTCCATCGTGTCCTGCGGCTTGGTGTCGGCCGGGCGCGCGTCGACGAACGACAATTCGAGCGTTCGCGGCACATAGTCCGGCGGATTCAATGTGGTGTCGAAATTGCTGACATACTGGTCGGCCACGGTAGCTGTGACCTCGGCCGTTCCGATGATCCGACTGGTCAGAGTAGCCCTGAATTCACCGGTCGACACACCTGAATCGTCCAGGATCTCCTCTACCACCGACAGTGTACCAAAGGTGGTGAAGACTTTTACCTCCACCACTCCGGGAGGCAGGTCGTCGGCGAGCCGGTTGCCGTTGATGTCAATAGGGATGACGCTTACGACGATGTCTCCCCCGGCGATCTGGATCGAGCGGTCCGCTGACAGGAGCGACTTGTCAAGACTGAATACCCTTGGGTAGATATCCGAAGCGTACGAAACCATGCTAGACGCGAGGGTGCCAAGCGCGCTGTTGAGGCAGTCGCCTGCGGTAACCGCCGCCTGCGCGATGCTACCATAGTTGTCGATGACATACTGGGAGTCGACGTCGATCGGCGCTATCGCGGTGAGGCACGCGGTGGCCGCAGCCGCCAGCCCTTCGATGTCGGGCAGCGGCGGAATGGGCACATCCAGGTACGGGCTGCGATTCTTCGCCCCCTTCACGGCTGTTCGAACGTCCGGATGGCAGCCCACACTTATGACATTGCGCCGTATCAGCTCCTCGTGGTTAATAACCAGCGTGTAGGGCCTCGGGCCAACCGTGGACGGCACGTAGACCTTGCGCCACACGACTTTCCAGCCCGAGCCGAACGACGGGTTGTACAAGGCCTGCGCATCCCACGCGCTTGCGCTGAGGTGATCGAGCACGACATTGTAGCCGTCGTAAACCGAGGAGATCCTGAATGTGCCGTTGTTCTTCGCGGCTCCCGTACTGTCGGAATCCAGAAGCTCCAGATACACGCCAACGTCGCCAGAGGAGAACTGCGGCTTGGCCGCCCGTGTGCCGAACCTGGCGTACCGGCCGGTGGGGTCAACCGGGGTTGAAATGGCACTGGAGCAGTACACACTCGACAGGTATCCGTCATTGTGCTGCTGCTGCGGCAGCGGGAAAAGCGACAGGGCCCCATCCTCGTCCACGGAGGTAACTGTGTAATATCCATTACAATTCAGCAGATAGGGCACCTTCGTGCTGTCGGTTATCGTGCTGTAGTCGACGCCGGTCGGAAAGAAGGGCCGCAGGGCCAGGAAATCTTCGTTGTGCGCGGCCGACGTGAAGGTCAGGAAGTAGCTCAGCAGGCTGCCGCTGTAGACCACCGTGGCCGTCAACATGCCGTCTGCGCCGGAAAGGGTGAAGTTGTCGAACACGGAGGGGCACTGGGCCTCCCCGCATCCGCTACAGGATCCCCCGCCTCCTCCGCACGGGATGCCGATGCCTAGACTGAGGAGAGCCTTCACCATGGCCAGGACGGCGTCGAGCGCAGCCAGGATGCCCACGACGTTGTACAGCTCCTTTAGGATGGACACGATCTTGAAGGCCACCGCCTGGATGGCGTGCTGGTTCCCCGTGGAGATGGCATCGATGAGGTCCTGGACGTTGGCGATGATGTCCTGGATCAAGGGTATAATCACGGTGACGATGTAGGTAATGATGGCCAGGATGATCTTGATCATACAGAGGATGATGGCCGGGATCGCCAGCTGTGGGAGAAGCAGGATGAAGTCCGGCAGGCAGGAGCCGAACAGGCGCACGACAGCTGCGATGGTCGAAAAGGGATTTATCAGGGCGCAGAGCACGTCGATGATACAGGAGACCAGCTTCATTACCACCGTAAGCATGCTGTAGCCCGCCGCCAAGGCGGCCAGCAGCTTGGACTGGTCGGCAATGATGTCGCCAAGGTTGAACCCGGGGATCGGCGCGATGCTCGGCTTGATGATCGCTCCGGCCGGGCAGGTACACGACATCGAGCGCACGAGTTCCGGATATGTCTTGTCCCTCCCACCGTCGGTAGGCAATGGAAAAAGAATCGGTATGACTGGTGCCGCCATTCTCGTGCTCCTATATCTGCTTTCGGCTAGGCTGCTTTAGGACAAGCCTTTGATATTGATCAGTGTAGAATTTGATTGCTTTCCCGTCCAGGATGATCTGGCCGCCGCTCTGTAGGACCATGTCCATCGTGGATTTCAGGCTGAGCTGGCCGGTCGCCTGGATGCTCACGCCTTTCTCGTCGACGATGATCACCTGGTCGAGGTTGTCATTGTCCGTGTCCGGGCCGGTTCCGGCCGTATTCGCGCGCCTCACGCGGATCACGATCTTTCCGGCGCGGAACACATTGACATCCTTGGGCAATGTTTTGCCCCTGTCCGAGAAGCGCCGGTCGGCCGCGACGGAGGCTTCCGGTCCGACAAAATCGAATCCGCCGACCTCCAAGGCCAGCGCACCATCCATATGAACTATCGCGCTCCTGCCGTAACGGTCGCGGCCTATACGGGCCACAATCCCGCCAGCCGTGTCCATGATCCACGATAGGCGGTCGACCGTGTTCGCCCCGACCGACAGCTCGACGCTTCCGTCCAGGTTGGCGTGGAGGCTGCGACCTCCGGCGTTGGGGTAGTTTTTCGGGCAACCAGCCTTGTCTGGATCGACCGGCATTCCAACACTCGCCAGAAAACTCTGAATTACTTGGTTGTTGAGCGCATCCCCGTCCGCTTTTGGTGGTTCGGCGTCTTTGTTTACGGTGTCATAGGACATCTGGTTCATCGAAACTGCGAGTAACTTAGCTGCGGTCCGCACAATGCTGTGGAATGCCGTGCCACTTTGTACTTTCGAGGGTAGTTCGGCCCATTGCCCCTTGTCCTGCTCCCCCTCGACATAGCTGGTAGGATAATCTGCCAGCCGGTTGTCCGGGGACAGGTCGACGGCCTGGCTGTTTCGCGACTCCACGCGCTTGACTGTAATGCCGCCGGGCCCAAACTGATCCAGGAACACGTCCTGCCGCCGCTGACCGGCATTTAGGTCACTGCGGAAAAGCCGCTTAGGGTCGTCGTCCCCCTTGCGCGCAGCAGGTCCGGCCTGTCCGTGACTGTCGACATCGACGACGCTTGAAGTTTCGTAGCGTACCAGGCACGGCACATTACCAGTCTCGGAGGTGGCCGGAATGTTGATCTTGGTCAACCCCTCCTTATCCACGTCTACGAACCAGCGGCTGCGGTCACGCGCGTTGTTGTCGGCACTAGAGACATCCGGCGTCACCGGATCCGGGATGGCGTTTCCGGTGTACGCCCAGCCTTTCCTGGTGTTGATCTCCCTATGGAGCGCTACTGTGTGCCTTGCGTTCTCCTGTAGGCTCTCCAGGAGGGACATGGTGTCCTCACCGACGGGCGGCTGGATGATGTTCCTATTGATGTCAAGCAGGTTACCGAAAATGTCGACCAGGGTGCCGTCCACGGCTTCCATCAGTTCGTTCGGGTATGACAGCGACAGGCTTAACACATTGCTGCGGCGCTCCCTCCTGTCCATCGAGATCCTGACCGGCAGCTCGGCCCCGTCCAGCAGACCCTTCTCGTCCTGCTGGGTGCCCACGTTCCATCCGGTACCAAACTCGTACAGGATATGGCGCTTTTCCACAAAAGGCGGGTTCCGGAAAGCCGTAGCTGCCGCCGTCTCGTCACCGGCGGTGGACCGCCGCGTGCCGTGCGTCACATCCTTTGTGGGATCGCGGCCAACCTCCTCAAGCAGTTGCTCAGCCTCGAGATCGTACATAGGGTCGAAAATCGAGACGTCGAGTGACTCCTCGTTCGGGCGAACATCTCGCCGCACGAGCCCATGGGCCTCTAGGCCCGCCTGGGAGACCATGTACGTAACAGGTGGGGGATTTGCTATCGCGCATCGATGCGCCTCGTCGTTGTCTCCTCCTACTGCCCAACCTTCTCCGAGGCTGTTGCGCATGGCGACAGATCCGTCGGCATTGAGCCGAAACACGGCTCCGGTCGGTCCTCGAACAACGATTTCGCCATCGTCGATCAGAGGAACGCCAGAGTCGTCGAAAGCCATCTCCGGGATGTCGGCCAGGTCGGAAGCGAACGATGCGCGCGGCGGGACCACGGCAACCGGTATGTATCGCCCGTACGATCCCCTGACACAGACGATTAGTGCCCTCTCCCTGAGGCCGATGTATACTCCCTCGCCGCCGATTCCGGAGAATGGATGCGGCACCGGGATCAGCGGCCCAATTTCGTCGTCGTCGACCCACCTGGTCTGGGCCACGCCGGTGGCATGGTCGACCGAGATGACCTCGGCCAAACGAGCCTGTAAACCGACGGGCCTATCAGTCGACATGTGTCATTCCCCCTGTGGCCATCCGCCAGCCGGAGCTGGACGCAGTCTGATCTCCACGACGCGGTCCAGCTCCGGATCTAGCGTCCATGCCTGGTCGCTGGCTACCACTCCAGCCTTTAGCAGAGCCTTGTCCGTGCTGCCTAGTTCGGTGTCCTTGGCAAGCTGAGCCAGAAACTGGCTGGTGCTGGAAATCGCCTGGTGCGCCAAATCGCTTTGGCCGGAAACTACTGCCATAGCGGAATCTAAGCCATCGCTTTTCTGACCTGGCGCCACGGGGACGGCCAACCAGTTCTGAACCGCCTTTGCCCTTTTGAGTTGTTCGTCCTTGTTGGACGCGTTACCGAACACAAGTACGAACACGCGCGGACTCGTGTCGGGTTTGTTGAAATCGAGTTCGCGGTTGGCGATCTGTAGGACGTTCGAAAGCACCGCGTAGTTCCGCTGGCCGTCCTGCCCCCCAAGCAGACCCTTCTCACCGGTCTCGCCAGACGCGAACCGCACGACACCAAGCACCCTGTCGCTCCTTGACGGTTGCCTACGCACGCGGAATCCGGTGTGTAGATTTGCCTGGTTCGACAGGCTTTTGCCTATGACATCGAGTGGCGTGGGAATGTATTCACCGACCGGATGGCCGTAGCTCAGGGACAACGTGGTACTGAAACCGCTTTCGTACGTGAACGAATGTCTAACAGCATTTACGTAGAACAGTAATTGTGCGTCCGACAGGTATACCACATCCCCCAACTGGTAGAACTCGTTGCCTACGACCTCCGCTTCGCCGTTCAGGATTTCTTTGTGCTGCCTGGTCAGGACCATCTTGGCATAGGGAGCACACTGTAGTTCCGAGTCGTAGAAGTACGGCTTGTCGAAATTACGCTCTCCACGGAAGCCGTACTGACGCCAGAGATCGAAATCCGCGCCAAAGGCCCTGGCTGCCGGTAAGGCCCCGTTGTAAAAGCCTTCCTGTACTCCGGCGAGGGCGTCGGCGCTTCCGCTCACGGTACAGACCGTCTGGGCGGGCGGTTTCTCGGTTATCCGGTACGATATAAGGTTCTCGTCACCGATGATGAAGCGATGGCCCGAAAGGTGCCCCAGCACATGCTGGGTGTCATTCTCGACCAACCGCTCAAACATCTCCGAGGGCTTGGTTGTTGAGTTGAACCATCCCAACCCGGTCTGTGTTTTTCCCTCAGCGTTGACCGAAGCTATCTCAACACTCTGCTCCAGGACCTTCTCCAGCACCCTGAGCAGTTTGGACCTGCGGCTCACCTGCTCGGAAATGCGGTCGATGGCTGCTGCGACATCGCTGGCCGGATTCGACTGACCGTTCTTTTTGGCACCCACCTTGGCCTCGTCGAACGACGGGTAGCTACGCAAAGGCCGACCGGTCAGCTTCACCAACTGTTGTACCATGTCCGAATAGAAGATGGCGCTCCCTTGGCTGACAGTAACCGCTTTCTTGTTGAGGAAAAGGTTAGCCTGCGCCGAAGCGGAGAAGATGCCCGTCTTCTGCGAACCGAGGGTTGCGACAGTGTTACCCGCAATGATTTCCTGGAGCCTTTTCTGCTCCGTTTCTTTGACAACCTCGTTCTTCAGGATGGCTTTCCGGATATCGGTCTCCTGGATAATCAGTACGCTGTCAGCGATGCCTTTCTGGAAAATCAGATTCCTGGCACCGTTCTCGTCGGTCGCGCCAAGCAGGGCCGCATACCGCATCATCTCGTACTCCGCCTCCATAATCTCCAGTATCAGACTCTGCGTGCGACTCGAGACCAGTTTCGTTAGGAAATCTGGGAACAGCTTGACGCCGACATTCCGGTTGAGCGAGAGCATCGTCGATAGGACGCTCAGGGGTGTCCGGTTGTACAGCGGCGGCCGCAGCTCAAGATGACCCTGGGTGTTACAAAAAAATTCCAGGTCGAGCATTTCGGCCGCCTGTTTACAGAGCCCCTCCACACTGTCCCATCGGTTCTTCCACATGTCCGGCAGTCTGTCCCGCATCTTCAGCGCGAACGCTTGGATGTCGTAGTCCTTGTCGTACTCCTCCGACACGATCAGGAAATTCTTGTCGCGGTTATAGATCACATCCTCGCGCCGCCGTTGGCTTACGAAGAGGAATCGGTCCCCGAATAGCCGCGCCTCGTCCTCGTCCGACGGGTTTGTCAGGTCGAAACCGATGTCGTCACCAGCAATTCGCCATGTTTTGCTGTTGTTTAGGAGATTGTTGAAAGTCTTCTCGGCCTTCTGGAGGTCAGCCGCTATATCGAGCCTCTTCTTGTACAATATATTTTTGCTTCTCAGATATTGGGAGTCGTTTTCGTCTGGATAGGAGGCCGTGAGATTCGTCAGCTGGTCGCTCATCTGGGCATACTGGTTCTTAAGCTGCTTTAGTTGCGCCGAGGTCTGCGTTAGACGCTGCTGGGTCGAGATCATCTGCGCCAGGTCCTTGCGATTGGCGTTAATGATCTTAAAGGGTGAGAAATTCCCTTGGACCAGGTTGACGGACTTCTGGACATCCAGGAAACTGTGAAAATAGTCTTTCCCGCTGTTGAGCGTTGTGTCGAGCTGAAAACCTCCAGAATTCAAGGCGCTCTCGATGAACGTCGCCGTATTGTGCGGGTAGCCGGTAACTAGCAGGCTGACAATGTTCGCAGCATCCATCGTGTCGAATGCTGTGTTAGATGCGAAAAAACCAATGTCGCGCCGCAGCTGGTTCTCGTTCGTCATCGTCGGGTCGAGCGGGTTCACCGCCGAGGCTGTATAGGCCGCCGTGATAATGCCCTCTTTCCAGCGGTACTTTAGGCCAGGAGGCATCTCGAACACCGGTAGAAGACTACCACCGTACGGCTGGACATCCTGCTTCTGGAGCAGACTTTCGGTCGCGCGCTTTCCAGCATCCTTGCCACGGTGGATAAACAAGGCACCAGAATCCAGAAGTCGCTTGTTAGTGTCCGTCAGCTTTGCGCGCCCGGTTGGAAGCCCCGTAGCCTCGTCGACCTGGAAATCGAAGGGCGTCAGGGGATCCCAGATAATACCCTCGGTCTGCTGGAGCGCAGGCTGCTGGTTGTACCTGGATAGCCGCAGCCACTCCATGTTGGAGTTGACACTCACCGACACCTCGTAGCGCCCACCCTCGGCATTGTAGGTGTTCGTCGCGTCGCTCACAAGGCCAGCGAACACATGTGTGCCGGAGCCCCCGGAGACCGCGTACAGCTTCTCGAAATCTCTGAGACTAAGCCATTTTCCGCTCTTATCCCAAGCGGCCTTGAGCAACGGTTTGTCGATCTGCCAAGTGTCCTGGAGGCCTATGGACTCGCTTATGCTGTCGACGACCTCCATCGTGGATCCTGGTATCTCCTTGTCTCCGATCATCAGCGGAGAGTGGCTGTCCGCCTGCCCGGTTACCTCCCCAGAGCGACGCGTGCTGCCGTCGATGAAAACATAGACGGTGTCCATTGGCTGTATTAGCAGTTTGCCCGCGTGGAACTTGCGCAGCATTCTCCTAGCATAGGACATGGAGTTCCGGAGCGTCGCGTTATCGCCTCCGCTCACGCTCAATCCGTCGAGTAGGTTGCGTCTGGTGGACATAGAATAGGCCTCGAGCCCAGCCAACACACCCTTGACCAGCGTCTTCTCGGCGTCGTCGAGCGAATGCGGCTCCGGCACCAGATTGAGATTGTCCGCCGTGAGCGTCATCCCGATGGCGTCCATTGTTCCAGTGGCCCCTTGTCCGGAGGCACTCACGGTGAAAGTTATGGGGCTGCGTTTGCGTTCCTTACGAGCCCGCGTGAGCTGTGCGTCAGACACCTGCGCTCTCGAAAGGGCCAGGCCGGCGGCCTTGTCCAGGACATTCGTAAGCTTGGATAGGGCAGTGTCCCTAATAGCCATCTCGATGTCATTCTCGGAGATCCGCAGGATGTTGTATGGGTTATCCATGGAGAAACTACCGTTTCCGCTTCCGTCGATGGACAGGTTTGTGTTCAGCGAGGCCACGAGCGTGATCTCGAACACGCCACTTCCGCTGCCCATTGCTGGGTCGAACGGCACGTCAGGATCGTAGAACCAGGTGGTGACATCCACTGGTTGTCGATCCTTGATGGCTTTCTGTAGGTTTCGCATCGACGAGAAGAAGCCCACCCCGGAGTCGGCGCCAAGAGGGCTGCCCCCCGTGGATGCCTGCGCGGTGTCACTAAACGCGGCTGCGAGGCCGGTCACTAGGCCTATGGACGCCTGCGAGGCATTACTACCGGCCTCCAGGAGGCGCTTGATTTTGGCCAGCCGCTCATAGTCGGCCACCTCGGCGCATTTTCTGGCGAACAGGCGCTTAGTCGCCCGGAACAGCCACAGTTCCGCGTCGTCCATCAGCGTGGGGTCATACAAATGGTTGAGGGACGAGAAGGCCCGCTTCTTCACTAATACACTCAAGTTTGGGGTCTGATTGGTGACTTGGAGGATTGCGGCATCCTCTAGCGGGGAGATCTTGCCCCCGGCCACCGTGGCCCCGCCCGCGATTACCTGCCGCCCACTGCCGACGAAATTCTTGTCAAACACCTCCTGATTGGCGCTGTACAGCCTCTCCAGGATGCTCCCGGCCGCGCTCTGGAAAGCCGCCAGGTCGGGATCGCCCCCGTGGAGTTTGACCCCATTGGTCGAACTGAACAGGTCGGGTTGTCCAAGCATGCCGCCGAAATCGCGGAGCAGTGAGCCGAACCCGTCCCCGGATGTCAGGTCAGACTGCGTGGACGAGATGAGGATCGTCATTCTTGGATTCCATGGCGTTCAAGATAACTTCCGAACGCACAGCGATCATAAGTGTCTTGTTTGCTCAGGTTGGCCCGGCTCGGCAGCCATTGATGATTGTCCGGAGCGAAAGCGGCACGAATATGCTCCGGTCTGGTAAAATCGAAAGCCACCAAGGGAAACACATGGTCGACATGATAGTCGGAGCGGCAACAAGGACACGCCCCGATGTGTGCCACAATGGCTGCGTAATCTATCCCATATTCTTTGGACGAACGGACTTTTCCCCTTTGACAGAAGCGCTTGAAAGCACTACGTGCGCGAGAACGCAGGCTCTCTATCAACGCAAAGTTCGGATCCTCCAACCTGCGGGTTTTGTTATAACACACCTTACACAAATTGCCATATACGACATGTTCCGTATGTTTTGGTTTCATGCGATGGCAAAACCCGCATTCAACAGGCGTGCGCATGTTGTAGTAGCATGACGCACAGAAGGGCTCGCCGTTTGGTGCGCGGAAAACTACACTTCGCTCCTGGTTCCATTTGACACAGGTCTCCGTTAGGAACAAGACCTCATAGCATCGTTTACAAAGTGTTTTGTTGTTTGTCCTATGTGATGGTTTTAGACATCCACAGTTGTCGCATATGGCTACTTTTGGTGGATGTAGGTGGTTATAGCATCGGAAACATAGAACCGGATTGACCGTAGCGGGATGTTCGACCGCTTTGTTACATACGGAGCATCGATGCATCTATTCTTCTCCGCTGAAATTGAGAGGTGTTGTCTCATAGTTGGATTGCCTATAATTGATTGGTTTGCCGGTTGTTGGATCAGTATCGGCTGGTGATTTATGCCACGGCATAAAGTTTTTCCTGGTGCCGCGCCTGTCGGTGACCTGGAAATTCATCCTGTAATTGAACACCCCGACACCCTGAGCTACGCTCTCCTCTACCGAGAAATCGAGAAAATAGCCTTTGAAAACCCACCCCTGGAAATACAATTCAACCCCGAGAGCCAAGGAGCCCAACGTGGGGAGCAACGGCGGATTGGCACCGGAGCCGAAAAGACCGGAAAGCGCGCTCCCTATGGCCTGGCCAGGGTTAGAGACGGCGTTCATGATGCCAGAGACGCTTCCCAAGGAAAAGGTACCCAGCCTGTCGACCAGTGATTTTGCTACCTTCTCGAAAGCCTTCTGCTCGGACCGATACACGTCGCGCAGGATGTTGATGCCCTCAATGCCCGAGGCGCCGGTCGATCCACTGATACTGATCGTCGGAAGCTCCTCGCCCCAATACTGGATGATGTATCCTCCCTTGGTCCTGCGCTTGGTGATGACCTTCTTCTCCTGGATAGTCATCTGCTGCGGGTTGATGTACATGTCGATATAGCCGAGGTCGGGCACTTTCCAGCGCATAAGCTGGCGCCTCCGAACGCCCGTCGGCATCTGAGGGTTGCTGGCGATAATAGCGGGTTGCTGGGGGTTGCCCTCTGCCGCGCTTGTTCCCTTGTCGCGCAGGGGATTGTTCGCCGGATCCTGCGACGGGTCAACAAACACCTGGTTGCCTATCGTCTGCTCGGCCATGTCGGTCCTCCGGAAACGCTATCTGGCGTAGTCCTCGCCTGCCGCGCCCTGGTTGCCAAGGTGTAGCTTCTTGTCCACGATCTTCTCGAGGCACTTCTCACATATGACCTTGATCTCCACAGTGGGCGGCTCGAGAGGGGTGACCGTCAGGGCCTCTGGCCTCTCACCCTCCGCCGCCATGGCCGCCGCACCTCGCCTTGCGCCCGGTCGCCCCGGCGCCGTCTCGTCGGGCCCCATTGGAGCCATCTCCTCCGGGCGGTCGAACCCGAATGGCATCACTGTCCGCGCCAACCTGTCCCGCCTCTCGCGCGGCCCAGGCGCGAGTTCCAGGCGCCTGCCGGTGGACACGGGCAGACCAGGCGCAAGTTCCGGGCGCCTGCCGGTGGCCGTGGGCAGCACTGTTGCCAGTCCGCGTTCGGCCTCGGCCTGCTCGGGATGCCTGGGGTCGATGGGCTCGCCTGTCGGCGTCATTTTTGCCCGGAATTGCCGCTCGAGGACGAAGGCCTTCGAGCCTCTTTCGGCGCCTTTACTAACAGTGCGGACCAGGCCGCCCATGCGCTCCAAAGCGCGCGGAGCGGCCGCAGCGACCGCCGGGCCTGCCCGCATGCCCGCCAGCGTGGCGCGCGCGACATCGCTTTCCCTCGGGCGCATGCCGACCCCGGCGGTGCCGAGCGCGCGCCCGATTTGGGCCAATTCGCGACCGGCGGTCTGCTCCAGGCCGACAATCTCGTGTAGGAAAGAGTTGGTCCGGGTGATGCCCATAGCCGTCTTCTCCATGGCAGTGGTGCTCGCGGACTGGGCCTTCTGCCCGTCGGCCATCAGCTCCTGGACATTTTTGGTGGCTTCTGCTCCGGAGGCCCCGCCCTTCTCCATGTTCTGGAGCACTTCCAGCACGCGGGACTGTTGGGGACCCTGCTGGACCCCGAGCATCTGCCCGACCATCTGCCGCTGGAGCTGGAACTGCATCTCTAGCGCCGGAGTCTGGGACGCCTCCTGGAGCGTTATGATGCGCCCGCCGCCCATGCGCGAGATGGTTTGCATGACGCGCTCGAGGTTGCGCTCCATGCCGCCAGGCTCGCGCATCGCCAGCTCCATCCGCAGCGCACCCCCGAGCGCGGTCACGCCATGGACCATGCCGCTCATCTGCGCCACAAAACCCTGCGCGCCAAGACTCATGGTTGCGATGTTGCTGGTAATCTGCCGCGTGAGGCTGCCAACCTCCTCCGGCGCGATGCCCTTCAGGGATTTCGTGAATGTCGTCCAGATGCTCTGTGCTTCGGTGATTTTGGTTCCAAAGATGGCCAGCGGCTGGCTCGCAGCCTGGATCTGGCTCACCGCTATGCCGATGGGCACGCCGGTGGCCTTGGAGGCCTCCGCGAATTTGACCACGCTCTCGACGGCGTCCTTGTCCATGATCTGGCCGAACTTCTGGTACTGCTCGGTCATGATCCGCGAGGTCTCCGCAAAAGTGAGACTGGCTCCGCGCCCCACGAGCATGATCTGGGCCATCTGGGTCACGCCCCCGCCGACGCCCTTGACGGCGGTCGTGACCGCGTCCAACCCGCCTGGCACCATGCGCGTGGACTCGATGAACTTCTGCTGCTCCTCGCCGGCGATGAAGAACTGGGCCGTGATCTTCTGGACCGCATCTATCATCAGGTCGCCGCGCCCCCTGATGTCGGCCATCGACCGGCCCAAAGCCAGATAGCCGACATTCACCAGGTCCTGCGCCTGCGCATGCTTGCGGAACACTTCGTTCAGTGTGCCAAGGGTGTGCCCAAATACGCTGGCAACCATATTGCTGTCAGAGAAGGGCTGTAGCAACGCCCGACCAGTGTTTGTGCCGAGCAGCAAACCAGCGGCACCCGCACCCAACATCTTGGTTGTCAGATCCGATAGTGATTTTGTGAAATCCCCGGCGCCGAGCGCCGTCCCTTCAAGATTCTTCCGCAAGGTGTTGATATCGCCTTGTGCGCCAAGAAAGAAGGTCGCGGTCTCGCCCATCTTGCTCTTCAGCCGGTCAAAAGCTGCCGTCACCTGGTCAAGAACTGCCTTTTTGTCTTTCCAAACTTGCTCTCCCTGTTTTAGGCGACCTAGCTCCTCGGTCATCTCCGAGATTTTATTTGTAATATTACTGACTTGTTCGGCAACTTCCAGTTTGCCCATATTCTTGAGATTCTGCATCACATCCTGGATGCGAGTCAGCACATTGAGATCAGGAATGTTGGTGGGGTCTCCATCGGCCATCGGTTATCACCTTGTGGGGATGAATCTCACTTCGTCCAGCTCGGCGTCCAAGTACGCGCCGGCGTCCACATCCGGCCGCATCCTGCGGCGATCCGGCCGTTCCGGCTCCCGCCGCTCGGGCACGGAAGGCAGGGCCAGGTTCTCCTTCTGCTCCGGGATCCTGAGTTTGCGGCCGAAGGTCTCCTCGATCTGCCGTGCGAAATCCTTGTCGCCCACGACGAAGGTCTTCTCGCGCGCCCGACGGACCTGGTCGACCCCCTCGGGGTTCCAGAAGCTGGCATTGTACTCCGCGATGTCGCGGAGCAGCTCGAACTGCTCCTTGTCGTCCGCAGCGAACTGCGCGGCGTACCACAGCCACTGCGGATTGTTCATCCGGTCGAACAGGGGGTCGTCAGCTGGCACCTGGAAGGCTTTACAGAGCTTCCAGCGCAGCCGGGCCCACGGCCCCTCCGCTAGTTTTTTACCTGCTCCGGATCGACCCTCTGCTTGCTGCGCTTGACCAGCTCCTCATAGAAGGTGTAGAGTTTGTCCACCACCTGGCCCTGCATCATGCGGATCAGGGCCAATTTCGTGGCGGCCACGCTCGGCTGCGGCGCGGCATCTGCGGGATAGATCGACTCGAAGGGCCGCCCGTTGAAGGTTTCCATCGCCGCCGCCACGACGGACCGGCGAAGCTCCACAAAGTTCCCGGAGTTCTCCGTGGCGGAGAACCTCTTAATGATAGCCTCCTGGGCATCGTCGTCCAAGGTGGACATCCGGAAACTTTTGCCGTCGATCACGATGCTGTCCGTGACCTTGCCGCACTCGACAAGTGACTGTAGGTCGGAGGAGGCCATCGTGGGCTCCTCGGGCGGCTCCTGCGGCTGCGCAACGGGCGCCGCAGGCGCCTCTTGATGTTTGGCAGGGGCCTCCGGCCGCTCGGCGCGGCCAACGCTCCCGAACACGGGATGGGAAATTTCTGGCATAGTTACCCCTTCTCAGGCCCAATCATAGGCTTGGACTGACGTGTGAATCGAGTTGTGGCGGGGAGGGAAAATTTCATTGTCCGCCATGGGGAAAGGTTGCAGCGGGCCGTGAAGGCCCGCCAGGGGATTCTTCGGAAACTACGAAGAGAAAGCTGCGGTAATTAGTCCTGGCGCATCCAATGTACCACGTCTATTGCCGATGTCCGCCTCGCGCTCAATCTGCTCGATCTGCGGCTTCATGTCACGAGCGCCTCCCTGCGCTACATTGGCGCTAGCGCCAAGTCTGCTGCTGACATCCTCGGCCCAGATTGTCGCCGACTCGGTGATGATGTAGTTGTCGGCGTTATAGGGCGTGCTGATGTCTTGAAACCAACAATTCACATAATGGTGCGTCACGGCCAGCTCGCCGTCGCCGCCGGTCTGGTCAATCACCAGTATGTCGAACGGCAGGCGCTGGGACTTGATGTTCACATAACCGCGCTCGAAAGCCTCCGCGATGCGAAGACGGTCGAATACGATACGCCGCACCGTCAAGGTGACTTCGGTCCGCTGCTGTGGAACGATTTCCAACGTGCCGTCGAGGCCGAGTTCCACGAGCCGGGCCAATGGACGGTTCTGCCGGACCTCCAGCGCCTGGAGGGCCCCGACCGTGTCGGAACCTACCTTCACGACGATCTGTGTGGACAGACCGGCGCTGATGTTACTCTGGAGTGTCGAGCCAGTTTTCGGATATGCTACCACCTTTGTGTACCTCCAACTATAATGTAGGTATTACATTTTCACGTACGGCTCTCTAGTCTTGCTGGCATTATTCTTCCTTTTCTAGAAAGCTGACTCGAATTTACCCGGTCGGCCGTGGAAGTCTGTCGCGCGCTCTATCGTGTCGTACTCGAATGAAATGCCACGCGCGCCGCCGTTTGCCACATTGCCCGTACCCTGTAGCGATATGATCCGTTCGCACGTCAACTCGGCTGTCTCCGAGATCAGAAAATTGTCCGCACGGTACGGCGTAGAGTAGCGGCGGAACCAGCAGCCCTTCAGCGTGTGGATAACTGCCAGCGAAACGTCGCCCGCAAAGGTGTCCACGATCTCGACATCAAAGGGTACTCTTTGGGCCTGTAGGTTGAGGAAACCCCGCGAGAATGCCTCTGGGAGCCGGAGTTGGTCGAAAATAAACCTAGTGACGCTAAATGTGATTTTCGCAGCGCCTTTTGGATGTATCTCGACCACTCCGTCCGTGCCGATCTCTTCCCACACAAGCATCTCGCGGTTCTGGTCAATCCGCAATTCTTGGATGGCTCCGACCGCCGTCCCCTTGACCTTCACTGTGATCAAGGTGGAAAGAGCAGCATGCGGAGTAGGGGAGAGCAGGCTGCCGGTCTGGGGATATCCAGTCGCCATCTATATGCCCCCTGGCCCCTTTAGCTAGAAAATGCTGACACTGGCATCGATGAAAATCCAATTCACTGGTGCTGTCGGACTGATTTCAACCCGTATATTGTATTGACGCGGCTCCACATCATCCTTGGAAACAGACAGATTTCTGTATGCGGTGAGAAGATTCTGCGATATGAATGCGTTGAGCACTCCGACAGCGTTTGCCGTCAGGGACGGCAGTAATGTTGGATCCTCGGCATGTCCGAGGAATCCTTGGAAACTTCGGCGCATCACCCTCGCGACCTGGTCGCGGATAAAGACGATCGAGATCTCTTCCTCTTCCGGCGCCCCGCTCTGGGTTGTGGTCTTGCCGTGGAGAACCTTAGCCCCGCCCGTCACAGGCTGGAGGACCGTAATGCCGTGGTCGCCCAATCTGTTAAGCTGATCCTGGGTGAAAACCTTGCTGTTCAGGATCGTGAAGCCAACCAGCGTCTTGAAGGTTAGCGGCTCCGCGATATTGGCAGTTCCGGACACGCGTCCACCAGCCGCCGCTGCGATGTAGTAGCCGGGCAGCGTCTCGTTGCTGCCGGAGATTACCTTGACGATCTCATCCGGATAGAAGAACACCACGCGGAAACTATCGCCGAAGTTGGTGGCCACGTCGTAGTTGGCGAGATCCTCAATGTTGCCCGCGAGGATTTCCTCGGGGTCGTCGCCTTGGATGCCCTCGAGAATTCCTATGTCCTCGACAGCGACCTCAGACACACCCGTGACGTTGTCGACCGACAGACCCTGTAATGCGCCGGTGAACAGCACCCGTTCGCGTTTGTAGTAGGTGCTGGACATCTGCTCTACATGTACGCGGAAAGCCTGCTGGATGGCCGAGAAGGTCTGAGTGGGCAGCGGGACTAGGATCTGGACATCCTGCTTTTGTAGCTCGTCCAGGACCTCGGCCCAGTTTGCGTCGTAGAAATCGACATCCATCTCGTCAATGTAGGTGACTCGGAGTCCCTGCCCGGCTGCGAGGGCCAGGTCAGTGGTGAACAGGACGCGTTGAGAGGTACCGCTAGCCGCGAGCAGCTGCCAGCGCACATTTGTCTCGGCGGTGAAGTTGCCGGAGATCCTGGTAATCCTGGCAGTGTGCTGATCAACGATCGCCGTAATCTCGAACCGCCCCTCGTTGGCCGGGTCGGCGTTGATGAAGTCGAGCAGCTTGCCGATATCGCCCGATACCAGCTGGATCGATGGGCTGTAGAACGTGCCCGTGCTAAGGCCGTAGATCGAGATGTAGCCGTCCGTCCCATCCTGCTCGATCTTGTCGTCGCTCACGATGGTGTAGGAGAATGGCATGCCGGTCTGCGCCGGATCCATGAAATCGGCCATGAGAGCGGTGTTGCTACCAGTGTCCTCGTAGATCGCAAGAGCGGCCGTGATAGTCGGATCGTAGAAATCGACTTTATTCGGGAACACCTGGGTCTCGGTCCCGTCGGTTCCAATGATGAAGAAGTGGGCCTGCGTCCCACGGTCAGGCTTGCCCGGCGGTGTGATAAAAAAGACCAGGTCGTCGGGATTGGCGTTACCGCTGGCTCCGCCGAGGCCGGTCGTGGCATCCTTGGCCGGGAGCACGATCTCGGACGTACGCCTCGGAAGAGGCGGCTTGGCCTGGACGGCCATCACACTGGTAGCCCCGTTCTCGAAAGCCATCTGGGCGCCGAGGGACAGGATATTCGTCATCGATGGTTGGCCATGTTTGTCGTAAAGTTTGGCCGGGTCGGTGAAAACCTCAGGGTCATTGAGGTCGAGTTCGGCGATGTAGTCGGCCTCGAGATTGTCGCGCTCCTGGAGCACCTTGCTGGAAACTATGACCGTGAAGCGGTCGCCTGCGTCGAAGACGCTGCCAGTCGGATTCCAAATCGCGAACCGGAGCACGCTGTTGCTGAGGGTAACGCCGTCGCTTTTCCAGATGAAAGGCTGGCCGTAACTGTCAAGCAATTGGCCGCTCACGCTGCCGACAGCGCTGAAACTTGCCTGTCCGCGACGGGGCGCACCGTAACTATCCCTGAGAACGCTGGTACAGCGGATGGTCCAGGTCTCGGCCGGAGCGTTCCTGTCGAGCAGAGTGATGCCACTCAGATAGCCGTCGCCCGTGTTGCCAGATCCGGCTTTGTAGAGGGTTCCGCCTTGGTCGACAAGGGCTGCGCTCTGGAGTTCAATCTTGCCGGTGGTAGGGTCGATCCTGGCATCGTACTCCGAGGGGAATCCAGACATGTCGATGGTGTCCTCAAGCAGGCGCAACCTTGCGCTGTTGAGGTACAACGTGGTCCTGTTCTGGATCAGTGGATACACAGACGTCCTGAAGAAACGGCCATAGCCGTCCGAGACGCCGGTGAAGGAGGGGTTGAAACCGTCTTGACCACCTCCCTTGGCGGAGTCGACAAGCACTTCCTCACGCTCGCCCTCACCAATGATAGAGAGCACGCGCAAACCCCCAGGAATAGAGACAGCGCGCCGCAGAGTGCGGAAGCGAGAAAACACATCAGGTTGGTTGTACCCGGTCAATCCCGGTATATTCACCATCGGTTGAGTCCTCCAGGCGGCAAAATTGTCGTAACTGACGCAGATGCGCCCTTCCTTGGTCTGATACATGTTTATTGATAGATTGCGAGGAGATAGTCTGTGGATTTGAAAGATAATCTGTTTTCTATCAATTAATCAGCATCAGAGCAAGCAGGAGGTGCTCAATGTCCATGTGTGTCGGTTGTGAACACAAGGTCGCTGTCCTGTTCTCGCAGAAATTACAACTGTGTGATCAATATTATAAACATCAGGAATACATAAGAAGAATCAAAGAGATATGTGTCTTTTGCGGTCAAAAGCAAATCGTTGAGACACGTACCGATGCCGGACCGGTCTGCTCCTCATGCCACGCAAAAACGAAACCTAGGCAGGAATGCCAGATGTGCCACAGACTGTCCAGTTTCGATCTGACGGATGCGTCGCAGATCAGTTTGGCCTTCGCGCCCGAAAACCACCAATGGCTCCAGGCCAAGGACAATCTCAAGAAGGGAGCGACATATGCCAAAATGTAGGAATTGCGGAGAAGAGTTTCCGATACAGGTAGAGGTCGACGGGCGCATTTGGAACTTGGCAAGCCGGTGCTTCTGTCCGGTCTGCTCGCCGTTGGGGCAACACAACCGCCGTACATATATTGTGGAAGTCGAGCCAGGCAAAGCTTTTTGTGCGCGCTGCCAGAAGCACAAGGATCGTTGCGAGTTCCATAGCCGGAAAGGCGGTTTAAAACCCCTCAGCTACTGTAAAACCTGTAGCGATGAGATTAAGAACCTGAAATTCGAAGAGAAAATTGAGAAAGCCGTAGCATTGAAGGGAGGCGTATGTGCTGACTGTAGCCAGCCGTTCCCCGCACCGGTGTTCGAATTCCACAAGAATGACCAGGTGTTCCCAATCAGTAAGGTGAAGAATATGTCCTGGGACAACCTGCGGGCGATGCTCGAGGGGCACGAAATGCTATGCCGGAACTGTGGTGCCCTACGAGAGTGGGCGCGCGACTAGGACGCGCTATGCGCATCGACCAAGGTGACCACAGTGTCGAACCGGCCGCTGCCCAGTATCCCGAACTCGAAGCAAAAGTTGATCGTCTCCACGACACTATCTAGCGGAATTTCTCGCTTCCATTCTGAGAAAGTCTCTACCGTGATAGGCTGTATGTAGATCTTGTCATTCGCCCAATCTTCCTCCCTTTCCCCACCATACGAAACCGTCCTGATGAAAAGCCCGGCATCCAGCAGGGGTTGTCTGGCCACTCCTATGAGATACGAGGAGACAATATCGGACAACTCCTCACGATCCAGTGTGCTCTCTGCGGCGATCAGCACCTCGAATGTCTGATCCCATCCCCCGGCGAACACCTTGTGGGTTGGCACCTTCACCAATGATCGGTTGCCGTATCCGTCGACCACCAGGTCTACGCGGTAGCGCGTTGTACCCTCCTGATTGAAGCTGATGGCGTAGTAGCGACCGCTGGTCTGGCGGACGGTGATCGAGGGAAGGTACCGCTTGTCATACCTGAAGATGTCCCCGATAAACATGCGAGTAGTTCTGGTCTCGCTAATCTCCGGGGGCAGATCGGTTAGGTCGGGTGTGAGGGGAAATCCGAAAGCGTCCGTGCTATACCGGTAGATCGTGTCTTGCCGGAAATGCTCACGCAACGAGTCGATAAGCAGGTTTTTGCCCTGCCCTACCGCCGTTTGTTTAACGAAATTAGCCAGTTCAAAAAGGTCGCTATAAGTCCTGTGCGAAGTGCTCATCTCAGTTTCCCGTTGTGCTTATTGGGGCTGTCCGACCCGCACGATCCTGTCGCCCTGCCCGACATTGAAAACCACGTTGCCGTTCACCCGCCCATCCAAAAAACACTCTGCAGCATACTTACCCGGCGGCAATTGCGCCATCCACTCGCCTGAGCGGTTGGTCCGTGTTTTCTTGATAGCATTGTTCCTATCGTCATGGATTGTCACATTCACCTCGGGGACGGGTTTCCCCTCCTCCATGACCCTGCCAACCACCCTTGCGTTCGGAGCCGCCTTGATCAGCGGCTCCGGGACGATCCCCTCTATGCTAGGAGGCTGCCCGGCCGGTGGATCGGCACCCGGCGACTTGGCTGGGTGCCCGTTGAGTTCCACGCCAGGGACCGCGCAAGGCGGGCCTGAATTCGCTGTGGCCAACAGCTGCTTTAGGAGTTGCTCCACGACCTGGACGCGGCGATCCAGAACCGCCATACCAGCGAGAAGTTCCTCGATCATCTGGATTCCAGTTTTATCTGCCATGTCTTTTTCCTACAGTATGTATGTTATCTTTATCCCGAAGACTATCTTCAGGAAGGAGGTTCCGTTCTTTCCAACAGCAACCAGCGAGTCCCACTGTGTTCCTCCAGCAGGGATGTAATGTGTCGAAGTGGGCGTGACATCAATCGAAGCAGGGAATCCTCCGGTTGCTACCGCATCCACAACTAAACTGATAGCCGTGGATGTAACGGTGGAAATGTCCGTCGTGAACAATTGGAACGTAATGTCGCCAGTTGCTCCCGAGTTGCCGTACCAGACCGTAACCTTGTCCAATTGCGCCCCGGCAGGAAGATCGAGCGCTGAGAAGTCAAAAGCAGCCTCGTTGTTGGTGGTTGTGGTTGTCGCGGAAATCTGCGAGATAAAGCCGCTGTAGCCGCTATTGATGTCCATAGCCCACTGGGAGGCAAACACTGCGCGATTAGGTGATACCCACACGGTGTATGTCTGTCCTTTGTTGAGCATCTCGATATTGCCTGTGCCGCCGTCGTAGATCCTGGAGCTGCCGACTGGCGGAGTTCCCCGAAGAATATTACCCATCACCAGGTTGTTGTTCGCATTCATGAACAACTGTGGAAACACTGTAAACACAGTGCCTAGGAATTGATTACCTTGGATGACGAAGTTGGTGCCGGAATGAAACATCAAGGAGTATCCAGAAGATCCGGTGAATGTAAACATGTTTCCGCACACTGTAGCGGAATCAATGGTAGGATAGAACGAACAGTTATAACCGGTTCCATCGGTGCTGAAGCGGTTTCCTAGCACACTCATACCAGTGCTAGTACAGGAAGTTGTATCGAGAGCTTCCGCAATTCCGTTCCGGACGATGTTATTTGCCAAGATAAATTGGTCTGCATTGCCCGTAATATTGAACGAACTGCGGCAACTGATCAGTACATTGCCCGAGACAATCGCCGAGGGGCAGTTTCCCAGCACAATGCCTTTCCCGACACTCACGGTCGAGAAGTAGAAAAGATGGTTGTTCTGTACAGTCACATCAGTTGCTGTCGAACTGGTCGGGGCGCACAGAATACCCACTGCAAAACCGGTATTGGAAAACGTGTTTGCCAGAAAGTTCCGTTCAATCAGTAGTTCAAGTGTGTTGACGCTGGCTCCATTCACATCAATCATGGCCATATTGGCTACGGGAGTCTGTGTTCCGTAGTACAATAAAAAATTGTCCATGATCCATACAAAATGGACAATGCCGCTGCCAGCACCAAGACGGACGAAAGCGGTGCCGGCTGCCATCGCGGCAGACGCGACACGCATGGTGTTTCCAGAGATGCTGACGTCATAGGCTTGGTTCATATACACGCCATTGACAAACACACCATTGGTGCCGTCAGAGTTATCGAAAATGTTGTTGTCAATTTTGCTGTAGTTGACCAAACTCTGCCCTTGGATAGCAGTTGCAACATTGCGGAAAACATTCTCCCGGATCGTCGCATAGGATAGGCTAGCCTCGAATACCATGACATTATTATTGACGTCGGCAGTTCCGAACTCGAAAGTACATCCTTCAACCGTAAGGTAGGAGAATGGATTCACCATGTAGATGAAACCATTGGGCAAATTCGCGCTTCGGAAAAAGGCCAAATCCCTGATGACCAGGCCGTCATTACCTTGTATAGCAGCGTTGGTGGTCAAGTATGTAATGCGCGCGCTGCGATTCGAGGTTCCGCCCGATCCGTACCCATCGCCCACAAGTTCCGTGTTCCTCGGTATACTGATGCTCTCGGACAGGAAAACCTCTCCGCGCACCCTGATGCGTCTGGAGCAGGCGGTCGAGGATGGTAGACTATTCAGATAGTCCGTGGCGGCCTTCAGGCTGGCGAAAGAGCCATGGGTGATGCTGTTTTCCTCAACTAACAGGTCGAGTTTACTATCAATATCGTTAACAAACCTTCGGAGATCGATGATGGTGGTAATGGTGTTTGCGACACTTACCTCCACCTTGGCAAGCATGGTCTCGGTTCTGCTAGTCAGCAACTCAGCTGTGGAAGGCGTGGACAAGACGCCTGAGGCAAAATAGTCGTCCCGCATGAGTCGCAGAACGCCATCCCTGTCCATGAACAAGTTATAGTTCACCGTGGCCCCGTCGAGAGGAATAGTGAACGAAGTCTTGCCGACGGATTTGAGTTGACCATCAACCAAGCATTGACCGCCCGTGACGGCCAAAGTCCCCGTTCCATTGCCGGTGACCACAAAACCGTAGATGACCCCATTGCCGCGCAGTAGGGAGCGCGGATAAGACACGTAGTCGCGGGTAAAATCATCACGGACGTCCTGGCGTCCTACGTTCCCGAACTGCCTATTGTCGTCGAGGTGTTGGAACGCGGTCCCGTCATGTAGGACGGTTGCAACTTGTAGGAAACGCTCCTCGCTGATACGGGAATACACGGAAACGTCCATGTAACCATCGCTGCCAGGGAGGCCACTTGCCACTTCAAGTTCCAAGTAATCCACGCCGTTGGTATCATATAGGGTGAACCTAAATCCCTCTCCACTTGAGGAAGGCATTGTAACCTTGGCACCTAGGCTTAAGATGGAAGGGCCGGTGATCGGGTTGCCGAGAACCATCGTTCGCGCGGAGTAGTCAAAAAACACACGCCTGGAAGCCGTTCCAAAAGTGCGAGATACAGCTTTCACATCCAAGATATCTTTGAGCGCTGATCCTGGGGCAGCAGGTGTGTCGAAATACCCAACTCTTGGCGAGGCCTTGAGCCCAGCCACTGGTCCATACCCGTCGTCATAGCCGTCGAGGAAAACCTCGTACAATGTGTGTTGGGTAGGAGTTGTGCTGACGGAGAAGGCGTCCGCATATACTATAACTCTGATCTGCTTGTTCAGCGCGCTGGGCGAACTGGTGAAGTCGTGCTCGTTCGCGCTGTCGAAGACAATTGTGCTTGATGTGACGTCACTTATGACATATGTGCCCTTGTGATATGGTGTGATTCTTGCCAAATGCCCCGATTTAACGCCGAGTGCGAGCAGATTAACGGACGTAAAGGTGATTGTATCGGAGGCCGTAATCTGGCCGTAAGCGTCCAAAAGTTTAGAGACCGAAGTGATCTCATATCCATCGATATAGAGATCGCGCGAAGAACGCGCATATTCTTTCGTGCCGGACACAAATCCGAGAGTGCTCGTGGCATCGTTAGCGGTAGGCACACCGATCTCGACATAGCCGTCGGCGCCGGGCGCGTCAAAGGCAAAGGTAAGTTCACCCTTGTAGGCAAACGCAACCAACGGATATCTTGGTAATCCGATGCCCGGTGAGAATAGCTGAGAATTGATCGTCCTGGCGATGTTCTCGACAGTCCAGGTGCTTTTGACGGCCGAGAACGCAGCCATGGCGGCGTACACATCCAGGTTGCCGGTATCCCCACTTCCGTCTTGGTTGGGGTACAGCAGTCGGATGTTCGCAGCCGATGCCGAAAGGTCGCTTCCGCGAAAGCCTGAACTCATGATGAAGGGGGAGGACGGGTGGACAATCTGTAGAGTAGACGGCCGCGGCGACAGTGTATCCTGGCGCATACAGACCATAGCCACGGAGGGCTCCAAGGTCTCTTCGGCAGTCTTGTACACCGTTGCGGTTCCAACCCCGGACACAGGCATAGAGCCGAAGATATTGACCTGGTTCGTACTCTGTGTGCCACTAATGACAAAAGTGTAGGTTTTCCCTCCGGCGCTCACGAAATCGATTCGGTCGTTTTTCGAGATAGATTGGAAGGCGGGCGCGCTGGGCGCCACTGCGAACTTGATGAAGCCATTCCCGATCGAGGCGGCGGTTGTCGCCGAGGCGGCAATGAGCACCTCGCCGTGGCTGGTTCCGGCCAGGAAGGCGTCCTGTGTTCCAAGTATCCCATTTCCGTGATGCCGGTCGCGGTGACGGACGATTTCCACCAATTGTAGAGCTTCGAGCTGCTCGGCGCCCGACTGGACATCGGTTGCAGTGATCGAGGAAAAGCGACTGGCGTCGAGGGAGATTGCGCTGCCGTCGTGGGCGTCGACAAGATCCGCAATATGAGCCTTCAATCTCGTGTCGAGGTTGGTCAGGGCACCTTGGGCGTTCATACCCGCGAAGACATCATAGGCATCGATGTCGCTGGTCCTGTGCCGCCCCCAGACCGACGGACTGGTAACATGCGCAGCAAAGTGTGCGATGGTGGTCGCAACTGTCACCTCCAACGCGTCCACACGAACCCTGAGACTATCGATCCACGATTTGAGCAGGGTAGTGCCGTAATTCAGGTCGAGTTTGGACTCCTCGATGCCGGCGGCCGAGCCGACCTGTGTATTAGTGATCGGAAGGGTCACCAGCCCTATGCCCGAGAGGGCGGAGGCTTTGATGTGGCCGTTGGCGTCGAGGGACATGCCAAGCCGACCGGCAAGGTCGGCGGCCGTTCCCTGCGGTTTCACGCCGAGAGCCTTCTCGATCGCGAAGACGGCGGATCGGAGGCTGTCGATAGCCAAACCTCCGATTTCTGTGATCGCATCATCTACTCGCGGCAACTCGGCATCGGTGTCGAGGCCATTGGGGTATTTCGAGTTGGACATTAGTCCGTCCTCCGATGATCGGCAATTCGTATCAATGTGCGCCCGCAGTCCTCTGATGCCAACCATTCCGACAGCAGGCGATTGTTCTTGCGGGAGTTACAGCTGCGGCAACATGGCACAATATTGTCCGCATTGTTCGAACCTCCCCTAGTCAAAGGCACAATGTGATCCGTGGAGCGGTTTTTCCTTGTCAGCCTTTCACTACAGTATGCGCATCTCCAATCCCATGAGCGCATTGTCGCCAACCACTCCTCGGCGGTAAAGTTGCCATCCGCATTCATCAGCCGCCGTTGCGCAAGATCCGATGCTTTGCGCGCGCACACTTCCGGTCTGCGGTTGTATTCCCTCGCATAGCATTGATGACATATGGGAGGGTTGGAGATTGCGAGCAAACCATCCATCCCACATATGTCACAGCGCTTTTTTGACCTGTGTCGACGGTAGCATTTCCAACACCATATGGAGCCGTCAAACAACCTTTTCGCAATTCGTGATTCAACGCCACAGCCGACGCATATCCCAACTCGCAAGGCGACAAAGCACGCCACACAAAGTGGTCGTCCCTGCGCCCTGTGCGAGGAATCTAAGCAAATCCGCCCACAAGATGCGCATATGATTTCCGGTCTGTTTGCTCGCCATTGTTTGTCGTAGCATGATCGGCACACATGTTTCACATACACCGGTTCGCCATTACATATGGCGCACTTCTCCTGTTGGCGCCTGACTACTTTGAGGCATTCGGCGCAAAACCCATAGTGTGATCGTCTCATCCTGCCACATCGACCACAGGATACTGTGTTTTGCCGTCTCTTCTCTTTTTGTCTACAGACCTTACATATTGGCAATCCATCTTTTCTTGTATGGACGCGCCTCTCCCGTCCGCACACAGAACAAATTTCCATTGGCGATACGCCCGTCTCAGGCCTCTTTTCCACTGTCGTCCTCTTCCTTGTCGTCGTCGCCGCCCGCCGGCTCGGTCGCATCGCCCACGACGCCGCTGGCCTCAAGGTCCAGCTGGTGCCTCTTCTTGACATGTTTCTGCCAGACGTTGGCACCAAAATATGCGCTCACGCTCAAGGTGATCACGCTGACCCACTCGGTGCCGGACAAAAGCACCATAGGCTTCTCGGCACCCAGCAGCCACGCACTGATGAGCGGCGGCAGAAAAGCGCCAATGGTCGCCAGGATCACGACCAGTAGGACGAGTTTCCATTTACGCGATGGGTACTGTACGCCGTTGTAACTCCCGTTGCTATTATCCTTCATTACTTTTCTCCGGCTTATCTCCTGCTTGGATCTTCTCGGTAATCTGGCGACGCAGCTTCTCTAAAACCTCGGGGGTCGGGGATCCAAGATTAGCAATTCCCGCCAGCCCCATTCCCATACCGCTAGCACCAGCGGCTGGCATACTGCTGCGGGTGCGGGCAGCCGCAGCCGTCTGTAGCGCCTGCGTTTTTACCTGCTCCACCTGCGACATGATTTCCCTACGTTGGCGCTCGATTTCTGCGCGAATGTCATTCTGCGGCTCGGTAATCCGCACTGGTGCCGACGCTGTGCTAACGACACTTGGCACCTGCGAACGCAGCCTTCTCACACAGCGGTCAAGCAACTGCCTCATATGCTCGAGATCCTCAATCAACTCTGTAACAAACTGTTCGTCCATATTAACCCCTTCAGGAACGACAAACCGGCGACGCTACTATTTGTAGCCGTCGGCATTGCTGATGGCGGCATAGAGTGCCGCGTGTTTTGTAAGAAGTTCCCTCAAACGCGCGAAACGAGTCGGCTCCAAGGCAATAACCTGTCCGGCAAGGCTTTGGTACAGCTTCTCCATCATAGAGTCCTGGCAACGCTGTGGTACAGGAATTTCATCAGCTTTGCGAACAATGTACTCTATCTTACTCATGTGCCTTTCCAAGCGAGCTACATCACACGAATTCAAGACAACCGAGCTGACCTGGTAACCGTCGATATGTTCAGTCACCTCATAACCATCAAATTGATATCCGTCTTTGTAAAGCCTTTTGGCGAGAAAAATATTCTCCATGATCGCCATCTCCTAGAAAATCCATCGACAGTCGTCGATCACCCAGTCGCTCGACCAGTTTCCGCCAGCGCCGTCCGATGGGGCGGCAGCACCCGCCCTGCCGAGATTGCCAGTCATCACCAGACCGTCAGAGGGCTGCGAACTGTCGATAACAAAACTTGTCCCAAACCCAAAACCGAGGATGTTCTGCGCGTAGGCAAGGTTTCCTACCACCAATGTTTTGATACACCCCGTCAAATCGATGCCGTCGGCTGTGAGGGTGAGCGGGTATGGCGGACCCACTAAGTTGCTCACGATACACAACTCATCCATACCATGAGCCTCAATACCGACAGTCCTGTGCCACACAATCTGATTCGAGGAAATTAGCACAGCCCCGGAAAACAATTCGATACCTATTTGAGATCCGAAGATGAAGTTTCCCACAATGCTGAGACTTGTACACGTAGTGTCAGCATAGATGCCAGCATATCCTACAGGGGCAACTGGATCCTGTAGGATATAATTTCCGCAAACCGAACAATCAATGCTGGAGCCACCATCGAACTGCCATAGGGAGATTCCGGTAATGAAGCCGTACGCGTAGTTACCAGTTATACTGATAGCCCATGAGTTTCCGACTATAATTCCGCTTCCATTCTCTGTGCTCTGGGACACAATGTTGCCGACAACTAGTCCACTTAGGATTGTGACTCCAGTTCCACCGTAAAAATAGATACCGTGTCCCTGTGGCTCCATCACGCTATTGTTACCCACAAGGGCGCCGTTCCCGACCACATGGATACCCTCACCGTTCGGGTAAACAATATGGTTTCCAACCACTACCGACTGACTGGCCGCGTTCTCGATGCCGGGCGCATTATTATTCTGGCTTGTCCCGATGACGATATTGTTTGCGACGGTGTGTCGGAAACTGCCACCGTAACCGGCTACCGCTGGACTGACCAGGTCTATTCCAACATACACTAGACCGTTCAGTATATTATCGGCGATCAGATTGTCGACGGATCCAACATTAGCATCGAGATAAATACCCTTGGTCATGTCGGGACCGGCGGCAATCGTATTGCCAATAACCACGCTGGAATAGGCGTCCAGTAGGCTGATTCCGAACCCAGTGGTGCCATTGCCGTATTCGAGGATTGCATTGTTAGCGACCACGGAATATTGCCCAACCTTGTCAATTCCAGATCCTGAACCAGTTGGCGTTCCCAGCAGTAGGTTCCCCGAGACAATACTGCGAGCGGAACCAGTCATGTCGATGCCAAACCCCTTTGTGTTACATATGATATTATTAACCACGGAGATGTCGCGCCATCCGCCAGCCATAATGATCGCGCCTTGGGTGTCAGCATGTAGACCAAGAACCATATTATTGGCCACGACTGTCGACCGGAAAGAGCCAAAGTTGCCTGCGATACCGTAACTTCCGGCCGCGTATCCCACTACGATGTTCGATGCTACTACGCAGTTGCTGGAGAAGCCATTGATACCTGATCCTGGATTCAGTGTGGGATCATCGATGACTAGGAGATTGTCGACAACCATGCTTCCGGCAGTATCCGTCATCTCAATGCCTGTCGCGCCGCAGTTGTAAACCTTATTACCAATAAAGGATACATGATTGGCCGAACTGACAAAGAAAGCCCCATACTGTTGGTTGGTCACTATGTTGCCGTACACAATCGAGTTGTCACCAATGTCTGAAACACCAAACATGTTATTTGTTCCAATGGTTGGGTATGAAATCACATTCCCTAGGACTGTTGCTTCCGTGCCGCGACCCATCGTAATGCCAGCGTTCAGATATACGCCCCCACTAACGCTACAGTTCTGGATTTCGTTTCCGGACACTACTGCCTGATCTGTACCATTTATATTGATGGCTGAGCCTGTCGGATATAGATTATAATCTATGACGAGATTGTAAATGCGGTTATTACAAATTAGTATCTTGGAGGAACTCGGCACGCATAAGATTCCGTCACCTGCCGCAATTCCGTGACCATAGATATCATTCCCAACCACATAGTTGGCTTGGTAGATTGGGTATCCCATCCAAATTATCTTATTATCCAGGACAGGAACTTCGTAACTATAGACATTGATGCCGAACGCCCCGTATGACCATGTAGAAATGTTGCTGTTATCGATAGTGTTGTTCGCAATCAACGTCAGTTGACCAGCCTGCGCCCCGGCATTATTGTCGATGCCGAAATTGTTGACTCCCCTGATAATGTTTTGTGTGACCAAGGCACCATACCCATTTCCAGAAGGTCCGGGGACCCAAATGGCGATTCCAGTGGGCATAGCAACGGTCGAATAGTCCGTTCCAAGGACGACGTTATTCGACACCCTTGTATTCACGGGCGCATTGAGACAAATGCCGCTAACAAAACCTCCGATGACGAGGTTGTCGGACACAACGCAGTTCACCGATGCTTGGATTCCTGGCGAGGCAACCGCAGCCAGCGTTTGCTGTTGGATGATGTTGCCGGTGATCTTGGCGTCCTGGAGAACTTGGGTGTACGGGTTGACAGCCGCGCAAACGATTCCGCCGTTCACCACGTTTGCCATATTGTCCGTGATGAAGGCGTTAAAAACAGTAAGGGCACCGGTCGTCTCTCCGAACAGGAGGAACATATCGCCGGATGCCTGGCCAGGATATGCGTCGATTCCACAGTTGTTGATGTGGAGGTTATCTACGCTGCTGGTGGTGCCAAGGTCTGCAAACCTCAGAAAAGGGCTTGAGCAATTAGACACAAGCGTCAGGTTCTCGATCTTGACATTGTTTGCCTGGATGCTGAAAAGGGCGTGGCTGACCCCCGTGGTAGCAATAACCCGTTTTCCACAGCCATCGATCACCAGGCCATCTGTTTCGATAAGAATCTCAAGCTCGGAATCGCTGGTGATGATGATGTCGGTTGCCAACTCAATCCGCAAGGACGCTATCAATTTGCTGGAGGGGGTTAGTGCCCTAACATAGTCAACGGCGGCCTTCAAGGACAGGAAATCGCATCCGTAGCCGTCCTTTCCTCCGGAGGGCGTCTTACCCACGGAGAAGAAATTCTTGCTGTTCACCAACATGCCATAGCGCCGAATGTCTGTCGACAGATTGGAATCCCAGATGCCGCTGTCACGCACAATCTTACGCAGGAGCACGGCCGGGTTCAGGGGATCCATCGAGGGCAAGGTGGCATCGTCGATGCCGATCGACACGCTGCCATTGTTGATCACTGCGTAGACGTAGTAGATTGTGGGACTGCCGGCCGAAGGTACGGCCAGGTCTCCGCCATTGAACCGCAGGAGTCGCCCGTCGCTCACGATGTGCCCGGCAGCCACGCGCGCTATGTTGCCGGTACCATATGGATCCGTGACCCCCATCCCATCCACCACAAATGCCCCAAGGGTGCGCTCAAGTAATGTGGCGTTCTCTGCCAGGTCGTTCTGGATTCCGAGGATCTGGCCTCTGACCTGGGCGCTGGGATGCGAGTACTTGAAGTACGGGTCGGTGTAGGGAGTTATGCCGATTTTGTCGGCTCCGCTCGCGCCCGCCGGAGTAGAGGCTCCGATCCTTGCCACTATTTCGCTGACGGTCCGGCCAAGCTTGGCCGGGCTCAGCATGTAGCCGTCGGCAAAAGAGGACGGGCTGCTGCCCGGATAGTCGATGTGGTCGGCCACATGCCTGAAATCAATGCCGTTGATATGCGTGGCGAAATCCGTGTCGGCCTGGTCTAGCCGCGCCACGACGGTGCCATAGGTACCTTGGGGCCTGATCCCGAGCGACTGCTCAATCGCCACCACAGCGCTGCGATTATCGTTGTGATCCTTCGCCAAAACCTCATCGATGGAATCCCTGACAATCCTTATGTTCTGGTAGCCATCGATGGCTCCAGGGTATTGAGATGTCATGTTGCGCAATCCTCCATCGGTAAGCGTTCATTGCGGCAACCCCACCCGGAAACCGCCGCGCCTTGTTCTGTCAAAATAGTACGGGCTTTCACATATCCGACCCCATAAGTTTTCCTTTATCCTGCCAGCGTGTGCGTATGCCCGATAACTATCTGGACCTTGCCCTGCCTCACCACATGACTGTGTCTTTCGCTACCAGCGTTTATGGATGTAGTTCCGTTAAACCGTGCCAAGCTGGAACCATGTGGCACATGTACCAAATGGGTGTGTGGCTGTATTCCGGGGGCTGCGGCAACACCGGTGACCAAAGTATCAGCATATGGGGAAAAATCCCTTGTTACCACACACTGATACACGATGTCCGTTTTGTGGAACCGTTGCATGTTGAATTTCTGTACCCCCGATTGGGCAAAAAAACCGCGCACACGGGTTACGTCGAGGATTTCGTACCTGAATTCCTCAGTGTTATCGGTATTAAACCGCACCAGTACATCCCTGTCCTTGATTGCCGGGAACGCCATCGTCCAGCTGCCTGGCTTGTAGTCGGGCGTAAGCCCGTCCTTGTCCCCGATCAGCAGATTGTCGACCGCCGGGTCGACCCTAACCAGTATGCGCCCGTCCGACCTACGCGGATTGAGGAACTGTTCGTAGCCGGTCACGAATCCGGTGTTGAAACACACCGGGCATCGCGCATCGGGATGCTCGCGCCGTAGCATGAAGCAGCTACAGCGTATCCCAGTCCACAGTCGCCGCATGAGGACGAACGGCTCCCCGGTCGTCTCTAGCAGCAACTCTTCGCGCTGGAGCATCTGGTCCTGGATGTTGTTCGCGCGAACAAGCTGGCCGTCCCGGAGCTGAACCCCGCCGAAATAGCTGCCGCTACACTGCCCCTTCCAAAAGTCAACCGGAGCTAGCCGACGCCAAGTTCCACAGTAGTCAAAGCGGTTGAAGTCGCCTTGCGCGTCGTTGTTGCTCCCGTCAGTCGTGATGTCGTCGCGCTTGACCTGGCGCGGAAAAAAATACCCGTCCGCCGGGGCGTATCCGTCGTACCCATCCCTGTATCCGTCCGGACCATACCCATCCCCGAGCACGTGCGTCAGGGCGTAGTTCTGCTTCTGGAACGTCGGAGTTGCCTCGGCTATTATGGTGTTGCCGTCCTCGTTTCCCCGCCACAGCAGAATCGGGGTTCCGGAGGGATACGACGCAGCTATTGTACCAAGGTATCCGCGTCCCGTAGCATCCGTAACCAAGGCTGGCGGGAATTGCCGCAGCTCCAGATACCGGACAAGCTCCGTTTCGATCTCGACGATGCCGAATTCGGGGAAACCATCGACTGACGCCACCTGGAGAGCCATATTGGTATCCAGCAGATACCCATCAAGAGTCGTCGATGGATAGGCATACATGTTTGGGCCGACATGGCGCAACCCCTCAAGGCTCGACACGGCCGGTATAACTTCGGACGCGCGCACCCCAAAGTATCGCGTGTCGCCTGGTGGCAGACCTCCGATGGTCGCCTGTTGGGCCGTTACGAGAAAACCAGGAGGCGCTCCGAACACATCGACCCGCTTGGTGGCGAGGTAGATGTTGTAGACGACAAAATCGCTCTCGTCGCTTGGAGCTGCTTCGTTCCACAAAAGTGCGGCCTCGGTTCCGGTACCTTGGTCCAATGCGGCCTGAAGGCCTGCATTATTGCTGATAAAGGAGGGCCTTCCCGTCAGGCAGGCTCTCCCGCCCGGAGGGGGTGGGGGCGGCGGAGGCGGCGGCACAAACCCGGCGGTGTAGAACTGGTAATCGTATGCGTCAACCGCGTCGTAGGCGTCAAGGACGCTGATGCCAACGTCGATCTCGGTCGCGGCCGACAGGTATGTTGGCCCTCTTGGATAGATGCCCACCACATGCGTCCCGGATCCGGCGAAGATCCGGCCCGAGAAGCCGTTCACGAAGACGCCCCCGTAGATGGCCTGCTGGCCATCCATCGACACGGCAAGCGTGTCTATCTGGACGCCGTTCGGTTCGTCCAGGATAGTAAACCCTACCACGGCGGTTCGCGGAACCCCCGTTTGCCCTGGGGCGGGCATGAACTTCGTGAAGGCGGCCATGGTGCTCCTAAGCCTACCGCTTCAATTCCCTGATCTTGCGGAGACGTTCCTTGCCTTTTAGACCATGATGGTCAACCAAACCTTCAAGATATGACTGTATTTCCTCCGGATCGTAGAGTTCCTCCATTACTTTCCTTTGTGTCCGGAAAGCTTCTTTTTCATAAGGATCATCCAAGTAATCGAGATCCTGTGTTTTTTCTATATCGGAGGTGGTCTGTTGTGCAACATGGGTCAACTCGTGGGTTGCGTAGCGGACAATATCGCGCCAGTCGCCATCAAGCAGCCTCTCGTTGAGAATGACGTGGCCATCCACAGTTTTCGCCGAGACATCCAGAGGCTCGAACTTGATGGACACATGGTCGATTATGGATGGATCAAGATTGTACTTGTCCAGGATCTCGAGGATAGCCTTTTCGTTCTTCAATTCCCGGCGAATGCGCTTTACCAGTTCCCGGCGATCCATGTCCCTGAAAGTGCCTGACGACATCGGCATAGCCAAATCCCTCCATCCTATCGCACAAGCGGAGGGCCACTAGGCTCCGCTTGAGTTCCTTCCGGAGTTCGGATATCAGCTTCTCCCTCGATAGCATTCTGCGTCTCTTCCGGGCCGACTGCGGCGAGCCTCCTCATGTAGGCAGCAATCTCCATCGCCTGCTCGTGTCGGCTTATCAACTCCTCGGCCTGCCTGATTGCGTTGCGCAGTCCGAGGATCTCGATACGCATCTCATCTGGGGTGGTTGGATTGGCCACCCCAGCGTACTCTATGGCTCTCTTACAAATACTCATCGCAATTCTCTTTTGCCGACCCAATCTGTCGGCAGTATAGCAACAATCTCATCCACGATCCGACGCACAAAAATAGGGTTGTGTCCACCGTCGTAAATCACTGAGATGTGCCGCCAACCCTTCTTCAACAGGATGCGCTCCCTTGTCTGATCATTGACGGATATTTTCCAGAATGCCGTTTCCCCGAACACTGGTTTCCATTTTATAACCTTTCTTAAATGATTTGACGTTGCCGCAAATGTCTCAATCTCAAAAATGCGGGAGACACTGCAAGCACTCTTAGCGTACCTACGCCTACAGGTGAGGGTTTCATACTACATTTGATATACTTCAGACGTTCTGTATGCGCCGTCAACAAGGCGCCGAACTGGTTGTTCATCGTGGTTGACAACGGAGGCGGCAAAAGGCTAATACCATTGTCATTAATCGTAAACTCTCGTCCTGCCTCGACCAGCATCTGTGCAGCAAGAGCAACAATGTACGCGCCCTCCACAACCACATGGGCGTTGCGCTCGTAGATAATGGAACTGTCATAGCTGAAGCTAGTCCAATGGGGCGTCTGGTTGAACTCCGAGAGACTGCTATTCAAGAAGCACAGTAGCTCATCGTCAGTGAAGATCGGGCAGTCGACAAAGGTTTTCTGGCCGTACTCGTCCAGGGTTTCCGCCTTGGCGTTGTTCTTTAGGCGGCATTTCAGCTGCGCCAGCAGGATGTTGATACCCGCGATTTCCGCCTGGCTGTAGACTTTACAGGGAGCGTCGCCGATCTGGAGACCGGCCACGTCGATGGATGCATTCGTGCTGAGCACGATAAACTGTAGGGATGCGTCCGTGGTAAAGCCATCCACAACGGCGCGCCAATGGTCGGTCCAGATACCGGTCCTAGCGGATCCAGAAGGCGCATAGGTGAATTGGTACATGCCAGTGTCAAGACGTATGACGCCCGAGGGCGACAGCGGACGCACTGTGCTTCCGTTGGAGTCCTTGATCTCGACCCATGGCGCACTGTCGGCATCCGTGGGCTGGCCAAGCGCGTTCAGCACCTTGATCTCGAGGTTAATGGAATGGCCGATGATCACTGTCCTGGTTTCGCAGCTTGTCGCCATGCGACGGTCACCTCCAGATACTTACGAATCGCACGCCCTCTCTATCCTCGGGAATCCGAAGGGCTGTTGGACGTTGAACGACTCGATCCCTTCCAGCGTGCTTGCGTCCAGCTCGCACCGTATGATTGCGGTGTAGTTTCCGATCACGAACAGCTGGCGCTCCAAGTAGTACACGCCAGGCTCGGCTTCCGACATCGCGGCCGGGTATCCTGGTGCATCAGTGTGGTCTGGCAGTATCAGCCGCTGGATGCGCGGATTCGCCACCGCGAGTGCCTTCCCGTCCAATGTGACGGCCAGCGGAATGCGGACAATATCTCCCGCCTTGAAGGGCCCAATGGCCATTAGTCACCTCATGTCGGCAGGACGCGCTCGTAGTACGCGAACATCGTAGTTTCGCAGCTGCCCACCCCGGATCCTGGAGGGCCTATCAGGTCGTTGACCCAGGTAAACTCCTGGGGGCCACTTTCGACGAAATCATTGTCGGCCCCGTTCAACATCGCCTGGCCGCCGAGGAACACTATTAGGCTGCCGAACTTGTACTCAAAGGTGGTAGTAAAGACGGTACTGTAGCCGTCCACCTGGCCGCTGAGGTCGTCTTTGACATGGAGGTGCTCAAGCGCGCCCCCGGAACTCCTAAGCGCTATTGTCACCACCTCTTGTGACCTCCTTCAAGGTCTTCATGCGCGTACGTCCGTTTTTCGGCGTTCCATTCTTAGACGCGGGTTGTACCGCAGTCGGCTTCTCCTGCCCCATTGCGAACGAGGCCGAAGCTGTAGTCGGATTCCCGTCCGGCCTCTTAGGAACAAGCTCGGCCGTCGGGGCGGCCATTTTTTTCTTGGCCAGCTCCCGCAGGCCCGCGACCTGATCCGCGATGATCTTGATCATCTGCTCGGCACACTGGGCGTACCCCACGAGACGCGCCCGTTCGTCCAGCGCTTTGTCTCGGATTGGCTCAAGGGCGGTCTGTAGGTCGTCAAACACGTCGGCCAGCATCTCAATCGTCTCCGAGGATTTGTCATCTAGTGATACCTTCCGCTCCATCTTTCCTCCCCACTTACTGAAAACGGGGCGGCGGAAGCCGCCGCCCCGTAGGTTGTCGTGCCTATCTCATGCCTACATCGTGATAACAATCTGTAGGATCGCACCCTTCTTAACGTCGCGGTTGAAGCGCAGCAGGCTGGGGGTCGCGCTGTCCCTGGCCACGTCGTTCACGACTGCCCCGTTGTTGGCTCGCTTTGCCGTATCGTTCAGGAGCAGCTGGCCGTCAAGGTAGACGTAAACGTTGTTAAGGAACTGTGTGTCCGTGAGCGAGCCCACATCCGCCTGGATCCCTTGGTTGACCGCCCGCGACGAGTCCAGCGTGTCAGTGGCAGCCTCGCCAGCCGTGATAATGTAGGCGCCGTGCGTGAAGTTGGTAATGGTTCCCAGCTTCGCGTCAATGCCCTTCAGGTGCCCCTCGAGGCTGTAGTTGCTGCCGACCGGCGTGTAGTAGGTCGGGACGAAGAAGTCGAAGTAGCCGTCCATCCAGCGGTGCGTCGGGTCGCCTAGCAGGTGTAGGTTGTTCTCCGGCAGGAGGCTGCTTACGATAGTCGCGCCGACGTACAGGGTGTCGGACGAAGAGTCGCCAAGAGCCACGTTACCGTAGGCGTCGAGGTAGCCATCGACCAGGAGACTGTTGTACATCTCGACGGGACCGGCAAAATTGTGCTCGGTGGCGTCGTAGATCAGCCTATCCTCAGTACCCCACAGCTTGATGCTTGCGATTTTGGCGGCCGCGCCCGTGCCAGCGTTGAACACCAGGCTAGAGTTCAGATCCTCGACGCCTCCGTAGACACCGATATGGACGGAGGGATCGATAAGGACGGCGTCTTTGTACATCTTGAACTGCATCCGGTAGGGCTGGGTCGGATCTGTGATGGTACAAAGATAGCCGTCGAGCTCGCTGCCAAGGCCGTTCCCGCCGTGCTCGATCAGGCAAGGGGACTCCTGCGTGAACGGAGCATCGTACTTGTGGATGGTCCAGTTGAGGCTCGTAGTGCCCTCAGCCGAAGTGACAGAACCGGGGATCAGGGCATCGATCTCGCCCTGTAGTTCCTCGAGGGCATTCTGGACATTGTCGGAGATCAGGTTGCCGGTCGGAAAGACACCGACCTTATGCGCACCAGAACCGGCATGCGACGAGATCACGGACAGGTCACCATTGGTGAAAGTGGAGCCCACGAAGGCGATTGCCCTATCGGGGTTGGCGTCCATACCTGCCACGGCTGCCGTGGAGAGGGCCCAGTAGCCATCGAAAGACCAGCCGATGCGGTTGTAGCCGTCAGCGTCGCGGATTGAGAGACCGGACCACTGGCTGAGCAGCTCGCTGCCCGAAGCGTTCAGGGTCGTGATCGGATCGGTCACGAACATCTGGTCAGTGTCGATCTCGGTCGTAGTACCCATAACCGTGAAGTTGCCGAGAACCAGCATGTCGTTATTTGCATGAACGTTGCCGTTGAACGACACGAGGCCCGTGCCGCTCTGGGTGATGGCGCCGTCGGCTGCGGCCAGCGTCAGCTTGGTTGCGCCTGTCGGACCGTACTTAAGGACAATACCGGTCTGGTACCCCTCGTTTAGTTCTTCGCCGGAGTATCCATCGACAGTGACGTTGGCGAAAGAAAAACTATCATTGGGGTCGAGCGCCGAAGCGCGAAACCTGCTGCGAGACATGGTTGGTTATCCCTCCAAGAACATGAATTTTCACACAGGGTCAGTGAATCTCCCTCTTCCCCTTGCTGTACAAAACTTTCTTCAGCGACCGCATCTCATCGTCGTAGCGACGGCAGTCGCTGTTGATAAACTCCAGCGCGAGGTCACCACAGTTATCGTTGGGATCCTCGAAAATAAAGGAAAATTTCTGCCCATCCTTCCCACAATCCACAAGCCGCACACCCTTGAGCTTTAAATAGGCCGCGACGGCGATGTCACTAGTCGTGTACCTGTTTTTTGCGTCGGTGCTCATAGGCGAACCACCTGGATTCTGCTGCCGCGCTCAAGCGCGAAAGAGAATCTGATTTGACTGTCCGAACTTCCCGGATAAACATCGGTCGGATCATCCGGTGTTACCGGGGCCGCAGCTCCGTTATACATCATCTGGCCATTTAGCGTCACGACTAGCCTATTTAGGAAATCCGCAAGGGAGGCATACGTGATTATCCCAGGAATCGTTATATCTGTGTCAGCGGGAATGGCATATCCAAAATGGACCCGGCCAACAGGGGACGCCGTGCTCAATAGGCGCGTCGCCACATCGCTGGCCAACTTTTGCTCAGTAACACCCAGGTCCTGTAATTTCGTCGTGACAACCGCACCATCCGCAAGATTCGCAGAGGTTATGGAACCATCGCAAGTCTGGGTGCCTCTGATCTGGGTCCGAGGCATCTGCCGACTCCCTTTAACTAAACATGAACCAAAGACTGGAATGCCAACTGCCTTCCATTGAAAGCAAAACACAACCGGTGATCGCACCGGCTCATATTCCAATTTAATGCTTCGTTATTGATAGATTTTCAGCCAGGATATCCTCCCGTCTGAAGTGGTCGGACTAGTAGGGATCCGCCGTTATCGCTTGTCTGCGCAAGGATCTGCGCCAGTATAAGCCGGTCAGCCACTGCCAATCCATCTTTCATTGTAGGTCCTTGTGTGCCGCAAATCTCTGATAAACAGGCAGAAAGTATGAGTTCTTTTGCGATTTGCGCACACAATGCACCACTTACCAAGTCACGCCTCAGCACGCCGCCTCGCGGCGCCGCAAGCGGCAACTCTGTATCGTAAATGTGCGCAACCAGCCGCTCAACCAACCCATGATCAACCATCGCCGCGAGCGTCGATGGCAATTCTCTGCGGAAATGTTTTACTAGGATGTCGGCTCCGGCGCCCCTGTTGGGGCGCGGAACTTCCACCAGAACATCGCCAAGTCTGCCTGGGCGCAGAAGTGCCGGATCCACCAGATCCGGGCGGTTCGTAGCCGCCAGTAAAACGACGCCACCATGTTCCTCCAGACCCTGAAGTTCAGCCAGCAGGGTGGGAACCACTGTTTTCTCGGGCATATATGTGGGCGAATCTCGCCTGGTGCCGGCAAGGCTCTCCAATTCGTCCCAGAATACCACGGAAGGCAATCCGCTTTTATCCGCAGCCTCCCTTGCCCTCTGAAAAACCTCGCGAATCGTCCGCTCGGTTTTTCCTGCCCATTCGGATAGACACTCGGGACCATTGATGACAAAAAAGCCCTCCGTCGTTTTCCCACCGCGCAAGACGCGCATCTCGTTGAAAACAGCGCTTGCTAGCAGATTTTTTCCGCATCCGGGTGGTCCATAAAGTAACGCACCCTTCGCTACCTCTAAGCCGTACTTGACGAATACCTCCTTATAGATGACAGGATAAATCAGCCGTTCGCGTAACATAAGCTTCTGCTCGGTCAAGCCGCCGATGTCGTCGAAAGTGTGTTTCGGGGGCTTCTCCAGTCGGAGTGCCGCGATCTCGCCGCGCTCCAGAACCTCCAGGACCAGGTGCGCCACCGGATCGTACCGTACGGTGTTTCCGGCCACGCAATCCAAGCCTCCGGCTATCTGCGCGATGACCTTGGCGCCATTCTCGTCGATCGCTGCGCGGTATCCATCGAGCATCTCGGCGATGGTCGTTATACAACCGTCGAATCCCGTGTCCATGCGGATGTCGGCGATTGTTCTTCCGCCGGTCTGGTTGCCCTGTATCAGCACTTCTGTGCCGGGTCCAAGACTCTCCATCTCTAGGTGCGGCGAAACCGTCACCTCCTCCCTGATGCCTCCGAAACGGACCAGCGCGCGTCTCTCGGCGGGAAAGACCTCAAGGCAGCGTCCGCGGACACCCGGCTGCTTGCGAGCCGATTCAATCCGCTCCGACAACTGCCGGAAGGCCGTCGCGTCCTGGGAGAGAGCAACCATCTCACCGCGTATGTCCCACAATACCTCTACGACGGAGGCCATGAAGCGGGCGTTGGCCAGCCTCATGTAGGCCGCCTTGTCCCCCGCCGCGAACGTGGCGTCCAGGCATGTCCTGACCTGCTGTTTGTCCATATTGTTCCTAACTCGAGGCGGGAATGATGGCCCTGTAGTGGATTGTAATTCTGATGAGACCGCTGCCGTCGGACGGGGCGATGTTGAAGGAGAGTGTTATGGGCGTGGCAGCAAGATATGACAAGCCTGGCGATTCGATACCGGGATGAGACGTCCCAGCGTCAGTTGACAGATTCACACCATACCTTCGCCTGGACAAAGCAGATCCGGCCACACCAACATCCATCGAGGATGTACCCGGCGGCTTCACGGAAACGTGGATCGACACGCCCAACACTTCGGAGTTTATGGGAATCTGGATGGAGGTCGCCTGCTGCGCAGCGGCCGCAACGGAGACCAAGGCTGTCACGGTCTTGACATCCGTCTCCTGGCCGTTCGCAAGCTTGTTGCTGGCGAAGTCGCCATGAACCTCGGCGTTGTTCTGGATGGAGGTAAATCCGCGCAGGGTGACGTGTCCCGCCGCCACCTGTTCGATGTAACCGTCTGCTGCCGCAACCATGAGCGTAACGGGTCCGTTGTCGCCGCTCCTCATGACGAGACCTACCATCGCCTCTGGCTGCTCATTTCCGTCGAAACCATAGCCATCCAACGTCAGCTGAGCTAGCCGCATCGAGGTTTCTATGTCGACATCGCTGCCATGTATCTGTGTCTTCGGCACGGCCTATCCCTCAAGCGTAGTCAGTTCGAACGTCCCATCGTTCCGAATCAGCAGATAGGAGCAATGTCTACGCTCCATCCAGTCGCCGGTATTGACATACATGCGTCCGCCTACCAGGCGAATACCAGGTCGGTGCGTGTGCCCAGCCACGACGACGTGGGCCCCAGGACTGTTCTCGGCGATCCGGTTCTCCTGCCGCTCCAAGGTGCGCTGCCCAATGCCAGTCGCACGGAGCCTCATCTGTAGGTCGATACCCAGTGTATCCGCGATCCAATGGTTTGCGCGAATCATGATCCGGTTCAGTCGCGGCAGCCTATTAGAGATAAAGTCCGACTGGTGGCCGTGTAGAAACCTGAACCGGCGTCCCCCCAAGGTCTCCTCGAATTCGTGGCAGAACAGGGTGTTCGGCGCAAGTGCGTCGTCGAGACCATCCACGAGCCAATCGTGGTTTCCCTTGATATAGGTGATCCGGCCGTGTTTCCTGGCCACCGAGATGAACTCGCGGTGTCGGCTGTCGAAACAGGGAAGAACCGCCAGGTCGAACGTGTCCCCGTTGAGGACAAGATGTGAGTCCGGAGCTGCCAGGCGTTCGATCGTCCCAAAAAGGGAGGACAGGTTGCCATCAACACGGTTGTCGCCAATGTGTAGATCGCTAACGACGACGATCATACGCCCACCGACACGAAGGTGGGACTGTTGCGGCAGAACTCTAGCAGATCGCCCGGCGTCGTAGACTCGGGATCCAAATCTTTCGCAAAACCATGCGCCTGTAGCAGGCGCGCCAAGGCCTCGGAGCAGTGTAGTTTCTTTCTGTCGCGCACGGGATTCCTGAACAATTTGCCCAGCCATCGCCGCGGCATCATCATAATGACGGACAGGTAGTCGTAGTCGTGGTCAAGCTGTTTCGCCATTTTTCTCAGACCATCCGACAGGTCTTCACGGCAGACGAATTGGGCAACAATTGTGTTGCCCTTTTTCCATCGCCGCCAGTGGTTGAGTTTGTAGCCGCCGGATGTAGCATGCATGATGAGCCTCTGCTCAAGTTCCCCGCAGTCGAAAGAGACCCAGGCGTGGCTAACTTCGCTCCTGCTGAACCAGCGGATGGCTTTCGAGATAAAGCCGTCCGACGTGGAAAATCCGATCACGATGGCCATTTTTTTCCTCCCCTATTCGCTGAAGCTGGTACAGTAGAATGTGGCGGTACCGAATGTCCCCTCGAACTCCGTGTCATGTTCAAGCCACACGCGAATCTCCACACCTTGGGAACTCTTCAACTCCTTGATCTGTAGATAGTTGAACGGGAGCACCACATGGGCGATCTGGAGTCCGCGTCCAACTCCTCCGAACGCTGGCACGGTGGGATAGACGCCCTGCGCCTCGTCGACGAAATCCCTGGCGACCTTGTAGGTGGTTTTCTCCGTGACCGGAACCTTGTTCGGCGGGCTGGAGGGATTGTAGGCCCACGCCTGGAAATGGGTGGTATCCTTGAGGACGACGTCCAGCGAAAACTGGATTTCGGTTTTCTCGACCCAAAGTTTCTTGCCGGCCTTGGGGGCGACGGTGAACATACTGCCGTTCTCGCGACTGTAGTCGGCCGTCACGGTCCTGCCGGACATGTCGGACGCAAATGTCACGACGCCGCTCCTATAGTCCACGACAAAATCGCCGCCGGAAATTGCGAAAGGTTCGCGTTCCGTGGCCAGGTAGCCGTCTACATACACCTTGGGGAGGTATGTGGCGGAAATCAGATCCTCGCGGTACAGGCGACCGTGCGCGAGATCGATCCAGTAGGGATGGGCGGACGAGAAATTGTATCCGTCCCCCATGTCGACCAGTTCCTCGCCCGTGATGCGAATGCTTTGCCCATACCAGGTACAGCGGTCGCACCAGTTGTGCGACACAACAATGGTTTGCGAACCCTCGACTCTGGGCTCCGGGCTGACGCGCAGGCGGTTTTCCACATCAAGGTCGTTTAGGGACACTTGCATCGGCATGGATCACCTCAGGAAATCGGCAGCAGGTTGCCCTTGACAAAGCATTTGAAATATGTGCCAGCGGCCGTCAGGTTGTCCCTGACGGTCACGCGCACTTGATCGCCCGAACCAGCCAGCAATCTGAGTCCACCACCAACCAAGTAGGAAGTACTCATCATGTCTTTGCTTGATACGGTCCAGTTGAAACCACCTGGACTGGCAAAGTTCACAAAACTTTCATCCTGAACTAGGTTGTATAGTGTTCCCGTGTTGCCGCCAGCAACTATCTCCACCAGCAGACCATTTGCCAGAGGACCGACTGTGCCACCAAAAGCGTTGGACCCAAATGTGATCGAGTTAGCAACTAGCGTAAACTTGATCTCCTGGATCGATATGTCGAGAGTCGCATAGGCATCGTAGGTGAACACGACCGGTGTTACACTCCCATTTATTAGGAGCGAATCACTACCGGAGTGTCTGACAAAATCGTTGCGAATGGAACTCGGATTCGGAGGCACGGAGCCGAAAGAGACAGCGTCTCCGCTTTCAGTATAGAGTGTCGCTTTGAGTCTGCCGCGTCCGGAGACTGTGTCAATTGCGTCCAAATGAACAAGTGATGTCGATGTAGCACCCTTGGCCACTTTGGCATCAGCCTGGATGCGATAGAGCGTTGTGTCAAGCACAACGCCGACCGGGTTTCCAGACGCATCGTATAGCACATTAGGCCAAGCGTCAATTCCGGCGGCTTTCGGTCCCTGTTTGACCGGCAATGGTGAGATGGAATATCCGTCGATACTAACGCTTACTCTGTTCGGCGACACGATCTTGACTGGAGTGAACGCGACAGAGTAACCGTCCACACTTGTTCCTATCCTGTTGGGCGATACCAGTTTCACTGGAATGTGACCAACAGAGTACCCATCGATATTGGTACCCACGCGATTCGGCGAAACCAATTTCACGGGGACGAAGGTGGTAGAATAGCCGTCGATGCTTGTTTTGGTGCGGTTTGGCGAAACTACCATCACAGGCAGGGGCCCCGCCGAGTAGCCGTCGAGTTGTACGGTCAAAGTGACCGCCCGTTGAATGGACACCGCTAGGTTGCCGTATTCATCCAATGGGGACGCAATTTCAGTCAGCGCGTAGCCGTCCACATTTTCCCTTGCCTTGTGGATAAAGGGAACACCGTTGGCCAGCAAGCCCATGAGAAAGGCATCGTCCGCGCTTCCAGCAGCAGTGGCTGTCGGTTTGTATGTGGCCTCGAAATCGGCAACATCCTCGGCGGATGAAATATCTGCCGCGATGCTGAAAGAGCTGCCGATCGCCCAGATTCGATAGCCCGTAACCAGCGCGATGTAGAATATCGGCAACGCGCCGATGAGCGCTTTCCATTCGTCGTAATTGAGACGTAGTTCCTGCATGGGCTACCTCAATATGAAGTCTAGTTGCGCCCGCCAAATCGTGCTGGTCACGCCGTCTGGCGTGATCGAGATATAGACGGTCTCCCCGCCAGCCGCAAGATATAGGGGAACAGAGAAACTCTCAGAGACGTTCGTTTTCTGCTCAAGCAGAAACGACCTGATAAGCCCACCATCAACCACACCGGGATTCGTTGGATCCGGTAGCGGCCATCCTTTACCGATTTTAACCGGATAGCCGCGTATTGTTGAGATGCCAGCACTAACGCAATATCCGACAACCCACAGCGTCTTGTTTACCGGAACAGTGTACTCAATGAGCGAGACTTCCGTGACGGCCGTGGTTGTTCGCTTTGCCACGATGCTGTGTACGTCCTCAACAATCCTGACCGGAAGAGTATCGCCGAGAAATGTCTGCGAGACCTGTAGGCGGTTGTGGTTCGAGACGAATATGAGATCGATGAGCATATTGCTGGATACCACAGGCCCCGGATTCAGGTTGTACCAGCCAGCAAAGACGTTCAGGACCACATATGGATTCGGTATGTGCCTTTTGTGACGTGCTACGGAAACTCCTTCGATAGATAGGACTGCCTCCTCCGGATACACAGAAATCTGGTAATCCAACTCGTTGGCGGTCGTGTATCCGAGCGGCAGTATAACATCGGTTTGCTCCGTCACCCCGTCGCACGATGTATTGAATTTGACCTTGGTGGCATCCGTTCCATCAAACACCACAGCCGACACGGACGAGGGTACCAAGGTGTTTATTGTGTCGATAAGCCCGAAACTGCCGTACTGGTTGGCCTGCCTGGTGCTGATGTTTATAACAGCATGCGCCATAATGGGCGAATAATCGGCCATCCTGTAGATCCCGTTGAACTGGCTCGCGGTTGTACCGGACGGGATGGTCACTTTTGAATTCACGACTGTGAAGAACTGGGTGCCCGTTATAGTAAACAACGTCTTCTGGCCGACGCCGCTGCCGGAACTGCCGACATAGGGATCAACCAGCAGCAACTCGGTGTCGGAAATAACATTCTTCACTAAGGTATAGTACTGGTACCCATCGGCCAAAAGCCTTATGTAGTCCTCGGCGCTGAGTTCGGACGAGAATGTCGTTCCATTTCCCGTCACCGTTGAGTTGCCATTCGTAAAAGTAAGGGTTCCTGTAAGGACAGTGTGTAAGGATGTGCCGGGGAAATCACAGCGGAACGATCTTTCGTCGGTGAGAACCGGCCCGCGGATCAGCAGGGAGCCGTCGGGATCGATCTGGAGCGTGCCTGTTTTGTAGCCGTCCGGACCCGTCGGATAGGCCGTCGGCTCCGGAATCCATCCTCCGAAGCCCCTTGCGCCGGTCGGCTTGACCTTCTGCCCATAGTCGCCGTCGAGCACGACCATGGATGGGTCTTCCCCGCCGGTTATCTTGGCGTCGACGGCCAGGCGGTGGATTGAGCCGTCGAGCACGACCGCGACAGGGTTGCCGGCGGCATCGTACAGGATGGAGGCTGGGCTGTCGATGCTCATGCGATACTCCTCGTCCTCGAAATCTCAAATGGTCCGCTGTATGTCAGAATGTCAACCACGGTAGCCAGCAGAACCTCTGAAGTGTCGTACACCTTCCATGTAATCGTTGCCGGGAACGCTCCGTTCCAGGTGATCTCCTTCGAGACGATTTTCTTCTTTCCGGCACCTACTTGGTCGTACCACACGATAGCTGTGGGAAAAACCGTGCCCGTCATCTCGCGGTACGCCCCGGAGGCGAAGCCGCTGGCTGGCCCGTTGTCGATAAAGTGGATTAGTTGCCTGAGGATCCTATGTCGCTCCTCGGTAAGATCAAGGTGCCAAACAGCTGTCGCTGGCGCGTTCGAGAAGCATACGTACTCCTGGCCACCAACCGTGTCGAGCCAACGCATGCCGACGGCATATCCGTCATCACTGGGCAGTGGCTCCCTTCCAGACACGACATAGGTCGAATCCGCGCCGCTGGCAAGGTGCCTGGAGATATGTGCGGCAACCGTCACGCCGTCAACACTCACAGTCCCGAGCGAACTCTCGATTTTCGCCTGGATGCCGTCGTGCGACAATTCCAGGTATCCGTCCATCGGCACGCCGTCGTATACGCGTACCTTGTCGGGCGACACCAGGACATCGCCCGCCCGTGCATCACGGTGCGGACCCTCGGTGTCACCTTCTGCGTAATCACTGTGAATTATGATCTGGCGCTTCGTGTCGACCATATTATTCCTTGTCCGGCAAGTCATCCTCGCCACCGCCCAGGGTGACGACAAGCGGATTATCTCGCACTAACCAACATTCTTTGGCCAGTGGCGGTTGTTCATTCTTGTTGTGCCAAACAAGACATCTGCCGTTGGTCGAAGAATAAACACCTAGAATCACAATCTCACCCGCATGGACAAGAGAATGACAGTTGGGACATAAACAAGCTAAGTTGTTGGAGCCATTATGGCAACGCGGATCTGGACGTGGAATAATATGATGGCGATGTATGATGCGCAGATCCGACATAGAGCAAATCTCGCAGGCGGTTTTTTTCAACATTGTGCCGCCTTTGCCGCTGCCTTAATCATAAGAGAGACCAGCCTATTTCCTTCCCTTTCCGCCGCAGCAGCCCCCGGACACCTTGTCCAGGACGGCCGTAGCCTTAACCGGATCAACGGTCACAGGAAGACCAGCAGCTTCACCTTCAGCCAAGGCCTTCTCGTCCTCCTCCATCTGCTTGAGAAGTTCGGTGTCCTCGTCGGCAACCACCGACTGGACGCTCTCCGTCAGATCACCCTCGTCAGGAACCAGAAGTGATTTGGTGCGCTGTGGAAAGGATATGGCGGAAGGCTCCGCCACGGAAACCTGCGGAGGGGGAATCGGTATAACCGCTACCACCTCCATCAGGACACCTTGGCGGAGCCTTTGGGCGATCGACCCGTTCAGACGGGAACGCTCGACTGCGGACGGATCCAACCGCGCGGACGGCGACAGCATGTCGCGCGTCTGCCCGTACGGAATCCTATATCCCAGATCCCCCAACATCACGTCCATCCTTTTGGGATGAACATTACGCAGGAGATACCTGGGCCCCCTGTTAGGGGGCCGCAGCCACTTTTTCCTGTCCCTGGCCATCGGCCTACTCGTCCAAGTCGGACTCCGGCTCCCCAATCACCTCGACGTCGATCGCCTGCGGGCCGCGGTTGTTCTTCCCGATGGCGAATGACACCAGCTGCTCGGCTGTAAGTGACTTGAATCCTTCAGCATTTATATTACTAAAGTGAACAAAGAGGTCACCCCCCCCATCATCGCGGGAGATGAAGCCAAAACCCTTTTTGTCGTTGACATCTGTTATTCCGGCTGTTTAGACCGGATCTCCGGATTTCCCCGGAGTGTCGGACCATATCTTCATCCACAAGGGATGTCGGGCGCTCGTGTCAAAGTTCTGGGTCGTACTTCATATCTACTTTGTACGACAAACATGGAACAACATACGGAGCGATAATCGGGACAAGCAGTTTCAGGTTTGCGGTATTAATGCGAATCCTGAAACTGCTTTTGTGTACAACGGGGGCTACTATAATACTATATTTATCTTTGAACCAGTCAACAACTGTTTCGTATTCCGGTTTTGAACAATAAGTACTTAAGATGCCCTCTCGCGCATGGATGATGCCATTCCTCTTTTTCATATAGAGACTTCCATCATCCATCCACCAAATTGCAAGCCCTTCGTCCGTCAGATAATCCAAAATCTGACGAGAGATGAACTTGTGACCATTTCGGTACAATCGCTTTCCCAATATCCTGAAATATTTGTTTGTTTTCGCAAACAGAACCCCAGGAAACCCGCTGTTGTCAAAAGGCGAGACTTTTGGCTTCGCCCCTCCAAGGATACGATGAAGCAAATTGGCTTTGTACTCGGCATATTCTGTCTGGCGAGCACAATGTTTGACACATAAGGTGGCAGACGGAAGCGCATTCGGATAACGAAGATCCCGTCGTATACGAATATGCCCGTCGCCCAAAGCCATGCCAACCAAAATACCTCTTGCCATCCTATCCATCACTACACCTCAAAGGTGAGTTTTTTTCCAGAATTTTGTTGGTCTCTGAACCTTCCTGCTATTCCTACCGGCTTCGCAGGCTTGGCTGCTGATTACCACCGCCATGACGCGCTAAGGTTTCCAGCAATTCACCCGATGCTTTCGACGAATCGCTTCGCCGAAGGGCCCTAACTTGACCACACTACTTTGCCAGTCAGTCTCTTGCCTGTATCAGTCATCCTTCTTCTCCTTCTGCTGTGCCACGATTGACAGCAACGGCAGTTTTACAATGCTTCGCCAAATTTTCCTCTTTGCGAAGCCATTGATGATTTTCGGGTGCAAAAGCTGCCCGTATTTGCTCTGGATCATTAAAATCGAATAAACACAGCGGTCTGATATGATCGATGTGATAGTCCGACAAAGCACCGGGGCATGGGCCGAGATGCTGAAAAATCTTCTCGTAATTTATACCATATTCAGAGGATCTCTTAGTTTTACGTCCCTCCAAAGAAGCCTTAAGTGCTGTTCTAAGGCGCATGCGCAGTCTGCGTTTGACACAAAACGCATGATCAGTTTTCATCCGCTTCTCTGTATAGGCGTTCACTCGCTTCTTAATTTTGTCCTTGTTTTGTTCGTAATATGTGCGAGCGGCCTCTTTTGTATCCTCTTGGTGTCGAAGATAATGTTTGCGTCGCGCTGCGGCCATCCGTTCTGGATTGTCTCGACGATACTGCCTCATATATGTTCTCATATATTCGCGCCAAGATTGTCCGGTGGTTTTCTCAGTTTCTTCAATTGTTTCTTCATTATCGTGCTGGACGCAAATCTCTGTTTCCATACCTTACCCCACGTCGTTTCCGCGCAGGATGTAGTTCACATCCCCGCCGCCGTTCGGCACATGGGTCACTTTGCCGCGGCGCACCGTCCTGCCCTTACGCACCACGAAGCCCTCGATGACGCAGTCGTGCCCTTTGGGCACCGTCCCGATCATATCGCCGAAACGCCATTTACCGTTGGGTTGGCAGTCGATCACCGGACGCCGCTGGTCAGCCATATACAGTCTCCATGCGCTCTCGCGCTCGGAGAAGAGCTGTAGAAACCTGATATTGTTGAACCTGTTGTTGATGATCTCGTACTTAGTCATACGTTTTCCTTCTTGTCCGGGCGCACGTCGTACAGCGTCGCCTCTGGTTCCTTCTTTGCGGTTGGTATGACAACCTTTCCATTGATAGTGAGGCCGTCGCCTTGGGCGGAATAGATATCCAGGAGGCGCTCGACCTCCATAATTGCCATGTGCCCCATCTGCGCACGCTCATCGGGCGGCGCCAGCGGGATGAGTGTGTCCCATTTCGCGAAGACCTGCTTGAGGTCCTCATGGGCTCCGATGAGCTTAGCGTATTCCATGAGACGGTAGCGGACGTATTCTTCGGTGAGGGGATCTTCCAGGGTGGCTCTTCCTTTTCTCATTCCTGTCCTTCCTTGGTGTACAGTCCATCCACGCAGGCAAAGAAATCCATGTCATTCTCGCACTCCAGGTCGAGCATGGCGGTAAACATGATTTCGGACATGAGCATGTTGTCGGGAACGAGTCTCCAGCCGGTCGTGGCCTCGAGTTCCCGGATGTCTTTCCGGAGGGGCGGTCGAATGGTTGCCGCCCCGTGTTTTGTGTTGAGGATCTTCATCTGTCTCTTCCTAGGCGATGCCTGTCTGTTTGCGGAGGGAGTCCGCCATTGCCTTGATCTCATCCAGATTGTAGGTAGAATGGCCATTCCACAGGTTCCCGAGGTTCTTGATGTCCTCGGCATCGAGGGGCGTGGCACTGTTAAGCCATTCCTTGAATTCGCGTAGCTCATTCTCGGACTTGGCTTCGATCTTGCGCTGCTCTTTCACTTTCCTGGTGTCCAGGATCTTCATCTTTCATCTCCTTCCGAATGGTGGCTCCACCGGCTCTGGACGCCTGTATATTGTCCCCCAAAGCCTGGCTGTCAGGGCAATTTCCTGACCATCGGGCTCGTCCCACGATTCCCAATCACCGTGCCACCGCGCACCGAACGAGGCCTCTCTGGTAAGCATGGCCGCCCGGACACCGCCCTCCCACTCCCGTTCCTCCTCGGGAACGCCCTCCGAGAAGTCCTCAGGGCCAGTGTGCCGTATAGAAGCCAGCGAACCGCGCGAGCCGACATGCGAACCGGAATAGACGGTCAAGCCGTCGGCACGACGGATCATGTTTTCGTCTCCAGAGTATTCGCATTCCCTTGTGCCGCTTTACGACGAGCCCAAGCAGCCTTCTGTGCTGTGTTGATCTTGGCGTGGACATCGGCACGTTTGGATGAATTGTTGTCCCTGTACATGGAGGCGCGATGTTCTTCCGTGTGCGGATGACCAGGCTTGCCTATCTTGTCTGCCGAAATTTTGGCACGCGTCTCGTCAAAAAGGGTTTGGCCCTTGAAAAGTGAAGGCTTACCTTTTTTGGATTTGCTTATGTTCGCACGCTGTTCTTCTGAACGAACTTTTCCTTTGTTTGCCGAAGAAATCTTGGCACGCGTTTCGGCAGACAAGTTTTTTCCTTTGTGAGAAGCCGACATCTTTACTTTGGCTTCTATGGAATGGACACATCCCCTGCGAGATGCCCCAATTTGGCCCGATGCTCCACAGTAAAGGTTCGCCCACGCATCGGCGCCCACCGAAATATTGTATTCGGGTTTCCAGACTGTCAAAAATGCCTGCTCTACTTGGCAAGGTTGATCAGTCAAGCACAAAACTTCAAACCTGAAGGTCCGTTCGCCGTATTTGTTCCAGGCAGCCTGAAGATGGGGTTTAGAATGCCCATTTTTCCGCAACTTTCGTCTGTGTTGGCGCCATCGCTGATCTATATTGTCCGAACTACCTATGTACCTTTTCAGGCTCACAGTGTTCGTTATGGCGTAGACTCCACTGGCCATCGTCTATCTCCAGGCTTCCACCCTACAAATGCCGTAACCATCTTTGGCTCGGAAAAACACCTTACACTCACAACGCCCATCGAACGACATTTCCTTGGAGGCATCGGCTGGATTCAGATCACCATGAAGATGAGTTCCATCAAAACTATACTCGATGGGATACGCGCCGCGGTTCAGGAATTTGAACCCTTGAGAATTGAAATCGAAAACGGCCTGCGGAATCTCCGGGAACGCGTAACCGTCGATCAGGATGGTACCGAAATAGTTGTAGCGACTCATGTATGCCTCCCTCGGAAGGTTCCTTTTCAATGCTGGAAAATTGATAGATTCGCGACATCTTTCCGCTATCAGCGACGCTGCTAGACAGGATCATCAAAAAAGCGGACCGCCCTCACGAGCGGTCCGCCTAGTGTCTAGCTCAGTTTCCCATCTTGCCGGTCAGTCTGGATTGGCCGACCGCCACGCCCTTGCGGCCATATTGGCGCATCGGCTGGTGTCCGACAAAAATTATGGATTATTGATAGTTTGGATAAAGCGGAAAATCAGAGGCAGGACTCTACTTGCCCGCGATTATCGACGGGGCAGGAGCTGATCCATTGGAGAAAGTGACGGTCGCAATCCAATAATGGCACCAAGGCCACCATTTTCCGTTGCCCTTGGAAGGATTTTTAAAAGACCCACAATCATTTTCTATAGAATACGAACACTGTCTCATCATTTTTGGATGTCCTGCTTGTCATCCTTTTGCCCGACAGGTGGCTGGTCGATGTCCTGTAATGGATCGTCTCCTCTAGCACTAGCCCACCCTTCCTACAAACAGCCCCCATGTCCTCGGAAAGATGGCGCTTCTCCACATAATCTTTGACAACCATGATGAAATATCCGCCTTTCTCCAATATGCCAAGGCAATTCACAACAGTTCCGCCCCAATACGAGCTCACCCAATCCTCGTATCTCCCGAACTTGTTCACGCTTTGTCTTGCGTCATTGCTGTAGCTCTCCAGGTCGAAATATGGCGGACTCGACATCACGCAATCTACCTTAGGTATTCCGGCATATGCATTGCGGTCTTCCGAGCAGCCATCGACCACAAACCCCCTTCCACCAAAGAAGGCTATCATCCCATTGATTTCCTTGGAGGTCAATGGATCCACGCCATAGTACTCTATCCCAAGGCTCATCGCGGCTAGGCATCTTGCGCCCCAGCCAGCCGAGTAGTCGAAAACCTTGTTTTTGGCGTATTTCCCGTACAGATACTTGCCGACTAGCGGCTTGAACAGGCTGACGTTGTACCCATACCCGGTGGACCGGATGCCCTGTAGGACCATCGAATCAGTGATGGTGAACACATATGGTCGCTCCTCCCCGTCCTCCATCGACACACAATAGCCCATCCTGTTCTTCAGAACATTGAGGAATGTCTGGTCATCGTTGAACACATCGATGACGGACCTGCTTTTGCTCCCGCCCTTGGCAGAATGATACTTCTCCCACACGAAATGTCTACAGACATTGTTACAAAGCGGGGAACTGTTCTTGATCTCCCCGTCGGCGTTGAGGACATCATTCGGATCCTTCATCCTCAGTTTAGCAAAGTCATCCATGAGATTTCCGGATTCCCCGCTTTTGACAAAGCCTGTGTCCCTGTAATGCCGGAAAACCCAATTGACAAGATCCTCCCTGTCCTGCCCGCTTTTCGACCAGATGTAGGAAGCTGTCAATGGAACACCTTCTGGACCAAGGATGGCATAGGAATTGTTCGTCTCCATAAGCCAAGGATTGGCGTGTGTAGAGCTGTCGTATGGCGTCGTGCTGATCATTTGCCCCCCTTTTTGTGGAACCAGACCCTACACTCCTTGAAGGTTGGGAATTTCTCCTTGTATTTCAAAACCTTGCCCGAACTTGCGCCCCAGTTTACGTAAAAACACCCCTTGCGATCCCTCCAGATGCTTTCGAAGGTCTTGTAGTCGATGTACAGGCATATATTCCTGCCCGCACCTATGTCCATTTTCCTGATTACATACCTGAAGCAATTGTCATCCTGCAGTTTGGACACCACACTGTAGCCGACAAGCGCATCGCCGTGGTAGAAGAACAACGAGTATAGGTTGCTCCGTTCCGTTTCCCAATATCGCCGGAAAAAGTTCCTGTCGTATCCACTGTGCCGGTTGAATCCATACTTGCTGCCGGACAGGATGTCCCACTTGTCCACAAGGGCAACAACCTCCCCCACGGACGAAGGCTCCTCGCGGACGGACACCAGCCTGTCCCATTTGTTCCTGGTTTCGCGGATCTCCTTGTGTTCTGCCCCCGCCAGGGCAAAGAAGGCGGAGTCGAAGCGGGACACTAGTAGAGTGGAGCTGTATCCTTTTCCCATCCTGTCGGGAACATAGTGGAACGCCGTCTCCTTGAAATCGCCATCGAAGCCGGGATCGAAAACCGTGACTTTCGTCCGGGTCTTGTTCCTGTAGAAGCCGCTCCAATCTCCGAACGGGACATAGTTCGCCGAAAGCATTCCCATGACTGTGTGTTTGTTGATGTAGTCGGTGATCAATGGATTTTCCCTTTCAGGTTCCATTTGTGCTCGTAGCCCGCCGCTGGGCATGGCCCTATCCATTCCAGGAACCCGGGGGCAGCCATCTTGGACATGCGGATGACATGGTAGCCCCCGCTGCGGTTGTTCCTGGCGGACTTGAAGCCGGAACCGGTCAGCAATTCCGCCAAACGCTCCACTTCGCACCTTGTGAAGCCGCAGGTCGAGAACTTGATTGTTCCGGTTTCCACATAGCCATCGCCCAGGTACCAGAACAGGCATCTTGTCCTGTTGAGAAAAAATCCCTGCGGCAGGATCTTGGTCCCGTCTGGATACCACAGCCGCCTAAGTCTGCCGAATGCCGCATTTGACGGGCTGCGCACCCTTGCCTGTGGCTTCCCTCCGCGCGCCTTCAGCAACTCCGGCTTCCTGACCGGAACATGGCATTTCCCAAGAGATTCATACAGGAATTTGGAATACGCGAAGTTTGCGGTCGAATGCGCAAAACAGGCGTTCACGGTCGGGCTGGAATCCAGGCTCCCGTCGCCGAGAAGTTCCCCCTCGATGATATCCATGGCTTCCGGAGTCAATTCGATTGGAGGATCCTGGGGCCTACCGGTGATTGTCCCCCTCTGGAGACCGGAGAATTCCAAGGCGTTGCCCCATGACCCGAAGCACCTGGCGAAAGTGGCCGATGCCGGCATGTCGAGTGCCGAGTCCACCATCGATTTCGAGATATGCGATGAACCCAACTTTTCCGAAAAGGATCTCAGCCTCTGCGCCAATGTCTCGCGGTCGAACCGTTTCATAAGTTTTCCTTTCGCGGATTGGTGGGGACCGGCAATGGCAAGGCTAGGCTGTCGGCCACCGCCCATCGGATATTGGGAGAGGAATACGACACTATGCGACAATCCATTCCGTTGTTGCCATAGAATGCGATCTTTTCGTTGTTGCCCGAGGAGTAGGGTCGGTTGCGGTTGTTGCGGAGGCCGTCGGCCTCCAGCCAGACAGCCCTGCCATCGCGCATCGTCACCTTGAAGTCGCATGTCCAGTTCTTGTCGGGGCATATTTTGGCCTCATATTCGTAGTCCAGGATATTTCCCGAGCCCTTCAATTCGAACAGGAAATCGCCAATCTCCTTCTCCAGGGAGGATAGGTACTCGTTGCCGTCGGCTCCGGTGTGGTCGCCGCGTTTACGCCCTGTAACATAACGATCCTTGGTTACATAGTTTGGGAATCCGCATTCGCGCATAATCTCTTCCCAGGATAGTGGATGGAACTTCGCGCTGACGGAGTTTGGCGAATATGGAAACTGTTTGTTTTTCTTTGCTTTTCTTATTTTCCAGTATTCGAGGCAGGAATCGTCGCCATTGTTGGCAGTATGCCATTTCTGCAAGGCGATCTTGATGTCGTCCACGGAGATATTTCTGGCCTTTATAACTGGAATACCTGCAGCAAGGAACGCCTTTGTCCAGGAGCCGAACTCGGAATATATCGAACCATTGCTGCGTATGGGGCTGTTTTCCAGGAACTCCGTTTCGGACGGCGTGTGGCCGAGCAGACCATACACCCGCTTCAGTTCGACAACCAGTTCCTCGCGAGGAACACAATAGCGGTTCAGGGGATTGATCAATCCAGCGGCAACAAGGGCATTGCCGAAAGTGCCAAAGGCACGAACATATGCGGTGTAGCAGAATCCGTTTTGACCACCCAGATCTTCCTTCAGGGGCGTTCGATCTAAAGTCGTCGCCAATCTTTTCAACTGGGCCAGCAGTTCCTCGTTGGTCGCCTTCGACCTGTTGACGGACGCAATTTTTGATGGCTCAAGCCCACAAACCTTCTGGATGAATTCCATCCAAGGCATCCTAACCACAATGGTGTCGGAGGAATGGCGACCATGCTCGTTGTATTCGCTCCGAGTCGGGGCGTGCCCCAGTTCCGTCGCCACCCGCCGCACATCATCGGCAAGATCCTGGTCGCCTATCCTCCTGGTTTTGCTGTCCTCCGTGCGGTTGTAGTTCACGGAACCAGTGGCCAATTTCAACCAATCGTTCCATTTCCGGTGCCGCAGTATGGTTCCCAAAGGGTGTTTGCCTGCCACTTTGTACTCCGCCTGCGTTGGAGGTTTGCCCAACTTGTCACACACGCATTTGATATCCAGCAAAACCTCCAGAGCAGTTGCCCTCTCTCGCTTGGTTTTGCGAACCTCATTGATCTGACCAAAAATCTCCGTCAGCCATTGGTTCCAAGACTTCCGGAGCAGCAGAGTGTTCAAGCCGAAGGTTCCGTCCTTCTTGTAATCTTCCTGCCTCGGCACTCTGCCGATCTTTTCCGAGAGGCTCCTGATGTCCTCCGCCAGAATGGCGTCATCGATTTTTTCCCTCGTTCTCATTTTCTCCTGACACTATCACTTGAAAAGTTGTTCTATCTTCAGTTTATTTATCTTGCTAAGCCTTGTCAAGAGAAAAGAACAGGCACAAAAAAATCGGGCTGCCGAAGCAGCCCGATTTTTTCATTCACGATTCAGTTAGTTGCCGGTTGGCGTTAGCCGACGGCCACTGATTTGCGACCAACGGCGACACCACGGGGGTTCACGATGCCGATGCCGATGATTTCATTGACCACCCAGCCGAGCTTTAGCTGCTTAGGTTCGTCAGCAGGTAGTACCTCAATGTCCTGCCTGATAGGCATGACACCAACGAACTCCGGATCCGCAGTCCCGAACACCGTGCCTGGCGGCACGATCTTGGAGACGATGATGTCGGCGCCCCAGATATGCGCGTAAAGACCGGTCTGGAGGATTTCACGCATCGTCACTGGGTCCACCTCGCCACCAGTGCCCGCAGCCTGACCACCGCCCGAACCCCAGTTCAGAATGTCGTTGAACTCAAGGATGTTCATAAGGAACTTGGTCGTGACCAGGTCCCAGCGGTCCACCTGGACCTTGATCTCGGACAAGTCGCGCTTGAGCAGACCAGCGTCCGCGATGTCCTGGGCAGTGTTTTCGCCGCCGAGGGTTGCGTCGGCCGCGTAGTCCAGGGCTGCGAAAATGTTCGCGTCTTCCTGGGCCTGGATCTCTTGGCGGGCTTTCTGCTGGGCACGGTCAATCACGTTGAAACGGCGTCTACGCACTTCGGCAATGCGCACGGTCGGATTCGAGACGACCTCGAACTCCGGCACGGTCACGCGGTCACCGAACACGCGGCTCTCGGGAGCCGAGCCGTTCGAGGCTACGACCACGGCTGCGACGTCGATATCGCGGTCGTACACGGGCAGGGCGCCCTGGGGCAGCGGGTCGATCACCAGAACCCGGCGGCCGACTCCCTGGTAGTCGAGGTTACGCCGGATTGGGTTGGCCATCGCCTGACCGAGGGCAATCTTGCCTTCCTGGGTCAGAAGGGCGCGCTTGATCAGTTCGTCGCGCTGCTCGTCGTTGAACGAGGGCTGCTGGGCGAGCCCGGTGTTGGCGGGCTCCATGTTCTCAAGGATCGTGGCATACTTCACGATCTGGGCAAGGGCATCCTTGACGCCGCTGGCGTTCATCTCGCCATGGGTGTTAAAAAGAGACATAACTCTTTGTCCTCCTGTGGAATGGTCTTTCGCTCCTTTCTCTTACTTGGGATCCGATCCAGAGTCACCCCCGGATCGGACCAGTTCTTTCACGACTCGTGACGATCAACTACTCGACAAAGTACGAAATCACGGCGTGCTCCCAGACCGGAGTCGCGCCCACGAGCGAGGCAGGCGTGCGGACGAGAGAGCGGGCGGTGGATTCAAACTCCACGAAACGGGCGACCGTGGGGCCAGCAGCGCCGACCGAACGTCCGGCCGTCGGGGTCAGAACACCGAGGATCGTCGGGTAGATCGCCTTCTGCGGCACCATGGCCACGTTGCTTGGCTGAAGGCCGTTCGTCGCGTCAGTGTCGACAGCGTCGAGCGTCACAGCGTAGAGGCCCGGCTTGTCCCACGCGGTCACTTTGCCAGAGGCAAGGGCGGTGTGGGGACCGAGGTTGGTTCCCGAGGTCGTAAGACCGACAGGGGTGCCGATCACCTGGCCGAACAGCGTGCCGTACCCCTGGATGATGCCAGAGGCGCCGGTGCCGTCATCAGTCAGCCACAGCGGGCGGGCCGTGTTGACTGCGATGTTAAGGGTCAGGCCAGCGCGCATGTTTTGAGAGTAGTTGGTGTAGCCATCGAGCGCGTCCGCAGCCGCCTTTTCGGAAGCGGTGTTTGTGCGCGACAGAGCCACAAGGGTACAAACCTCGCCGCCCTTAACGCTAAGCAGGTAACCGTCTGCGAAATCGAACTGTCCGAGCGGCTGGATGCCCGGCTGAAGAATCCTGAGAGCCATTGGTTCATCTCCTCAACCACGAACGCTTTGCGCCCGTGGGATGTCGTCTTTGTTCCGCAAACCCCTCTTAAGGGGTCTTCTCGATACTATGCGAAATTATTGATAGGTTTTTCCGGAAAAATCTCAATCATTTAAGGTCTTCAGACATGTTTCCGGAAAATATCCAGTTGTTACGGCTACTTGCCTGCGGCTCTGTCCGCCAGCGCAAGTAAGCGGCGCACCGTGTCCACGTCGACCGTCTTGCCGTCGGGACGCAGCAGCGATCCCGCTACGCTCCATCCACGCCGTTCGAGGATCTCGGCCATCCTCGGGTCGCGGCGCAGGTCGACGTCGATCCGCAGCTCTAGCTGCTTGAGCGCGTCCACAGTAGCGTCGTCCAGCTTGCCGCTCTGCGAAATCTTCAGCCCGCGTTCGGCGAGCAGCGCCTGGATTTCAGCGATATTGCCTCCGGACGGAACTTCAGCCTTGGCGGCCTCGGGCAACTTCTCGCCCACCTTGGCGGCCGCTCGGACAGCCATCATAGTGCCCTGGAACGTTTCTTCCATATCCTTCATTTTCTCGATCAGCCGTGATTTGGGACCGAACCCAATTCCCTCCCACCATCCACCCCGCACGGCCGTCATGGCTGTCACAAGCGCCCTTGCGTCCGTCAGGACGCGCGTTCCAAATTCCTCGAGGAGCCCGAGGTATTCACGCAATCCTGTCTCGTCTCCGGGCGTCGGCATCGGCTTGCGGAACTGTACCGCAAAGGGCGACAGCAGGGTGCGCAGTCGACCCTCGACGGTCGACAGGGATGGATCATCCTCGCGAACGCTGCCTGCCACTTCAAGGACGTCCCCGATGTCTGTGGCCAGGTTCTCGCGCGAACTGGTGAGTTTCGCCAACAGAGCCGGGCCAAAGGTAGCGCCGCCCCAAAGGGCAGCTCCACCCCACAAGAGGGTTTTCAGGGGTCCGAGTAGTCCCGCCAGGAAACCGATGGCCTCCTTACGGAGGCCTCCATTAAAAGGGAGCCTCGAGATCCTCCCGATGGCTCGGTCAATCCTCTTGGCCGCCTCTTTGCGCCCTTCCTCGTCGAGCTTGTCTGCCAGCCGGACCAGTGCGCCCACCAGCTCGGCATGTTTGCCGTAGAGTGCGCCGGAGGGCATCCGCGTGGCGACCCCGATATCCTGCTCTTGTTGCTGGACGATATTTTCTACCTCCCAGCCTCTACCCATCGACTCTGCGATTCGGGGATCTTCCGGATGCGCCTCATCGACCAATTCCTCGCCCGTCTCTTTCGTGACGCCGTAGTCCTTGGAATTGGAATCGACTGACAAGGTGTCCGTTTTCCCGCTTACACTGGGATTGTTCCTGAAGGGACCGACGGGGGACTTGTTCGAGTTCCCGACGATCGGCTTGTCGAAATCGGTAGTGATGAGACCGCTCTTGGCGGCGATTTTGGCGAATTCCTCCATCACCAGGCTGCCGTTCCATTCCCTTGTCATTGTTTCCCTCCGAGAATACCCTCGAGTTCCCGTTCGGCGTCGGGTTTGGATGCCGCCGACGGAGGAGCGGTTTGTTTGGTGTATGTCGCCTGCGGCAGCAGTATCCTGGCGATCCCCGCCGGAGGCGGCGCCGCGAAGGTCTTGTAGCCGCTGATCTCGTAGATCGAGGCTCCCCCATGGGCCGCCCGGACCTCGCCGAGCACGCGGTCCATTTCGGGGGAGCCCTCCAGTGGATAGCCCTTCAAATCGGCGAACAGGACCGAGAACGGCCTGCCTTCCTTGTCCCTGATGAGGCCGTCAAGCGCCATGATCAGCGACCGCTCGACATTGCCAGCGGCGTTTACGTAGAGCCTCATGCCGGAGGCTGCGGTTCCCGAACCGCCCGGGGCGCCTGGCGTGGCCGATGGCCGCATGGCAACCTCTCCCCCACCGCCGCCAAACAGCATGCTGAGCCCGCTATGGATGCCCAACCCGACCAGGAAAGCCTTCAAGAATGAGAAGAGCATACCGCTGAAAAAACCGCCCGACTTATAGGGGCTCATCGCCAGCCAGGACCTCACCTTCGATGACAGGGAGGCCGCATTTTTCTCGATCGTCCCGTCGGGGCCATGCGCCCAGGCCACCACGAAAGCGCGAGCATCGACAACACCTCGCCTTTCGACCTCGCGTCGGAAAGCTGACGATTTGGTGAAAAGGGCACCCGTGATGCCGTCAATGACCCGTTTGGATGCGCTCATGAGATCCGTCTCGTTCACAGCGTCGGTGTTGCCGCTTCCAGGACCCTTGCCGATCATCTTGTCGAGCCACGCGCCGATGCGGGCTGGTCCGATGTTCAGCACATCGTCAGCCACCCCAAATAGGGCGGCGAGGATCCACTTGCCGCGTAGCATGAGTAGGCCGGGCGTTATGTACTTAAACAACAGTTCAAACGGCCTCTCACGGATCTGCTTCAGGTCGCCGATCTGCGACCAGACGCTGCGGGCCGCGTTCTGAGCGAGTTCGCTGAAATCGAAAGCCCGCTTGTCCATGACTATCGCCCCTTCGGCAGGGAGGTGTACACGTCCATCAACGCCTCGTGCCGCTGCTGTAGGGTGGTCTGGAGCTCGTCGCGGTTGCGCACCGGTTGCCGCATCAGCGCGTTCTGGAGATTGGCGATGTCGCCGCGCAGCGCCTTGACCACCTTGTAGGCGATGGCGTAGGGCTCGCCCTCCTCACGGGTCCGGCTCAGCCAGTACCGCTGGGCCCAGATCGCGAACTGCATCGGATCATTCACGAAACCGGAGACGTCCGGGATGTTGTAGACCCGGCTCTCCAGCGACATACGTCCCTCTCCGTAGCCGCCCATCTCGCCGCCCTCGCCGCGACCGCGACGTCCGCCTTCCAAAGTGCCGAAGGGACTCGCGCTACCCTCGCCGCGACCATATGGCTGGTTTTCGCCGTATCCGGGGCGACGTTCGCCTTCCGGCCTGCGGTACGACGGAATGCCGGTCTCGGCGGCGCCAAGCGCGTCGAGCAGAGTGTTTATCTGCTGCGGCAGACGTTGGGCCTCCTGCGTGCCGAGCTTGGCGGCGAGATTGAGCTGGATATCTTCGTCCTCCATGCGTCCGGCGAATCCGCGAAGCAGTTCCAACGCGCGCTTGCGATTGGCGGCCGTATCGAGGTTCCCGCTTGTGTCGATCCCCGCCGCACGCCTCGTGGCCAAGGCCCGCATGAAAACCTGGACATTGGCGAAAGCACCTGTCGGCAGAGAGATGCCGGGGGCGATCTCCACAATCGCCTGGCGGCGTGTCAACACGTTTGCCACGCGTGTGGCGACGTCGATCTGGGCGGCCGTGGGCCCCTCGGTTTTCTCCGAGGGCGCGGCTCCGAGGCGTCCACCGACCATGTGGTTGAGCCTATTCCAGGCCTTGGCTGTGTATGGTCCCCACACACCGTCGGCCTTGCGTGTGCCGAGCGGCAGGTTGAGCGTCAGCATCAGCTGCTGTAGCTGTTGTAATTCAAGACGCGGTTTTTTGGCCGGGCGCCGAACGCCAGGCTTAGGCTTAGCTGGACCGGTTTTTGCCGTAGGCTGGTTCAATGGACCGACAGGCGCACCTGGAATTCCCGGCGCAGCCGGTTTTGGAGGAGCTGCTTCTCTCACCAGATGTCCATCCTTGACCGAAGCGAACACGTCGGCTAATTTTGGATTGCGGCGAAGAGGTCCGAGATAGTCATTCCACAGGATATTGTTGTAGTTGTTGAGGGTATTCCTCTCAGTGAGGGTTGTGGGCTCCTTTTGCTGGCGCAGGGTCTTCAACCAATCTATCGTCTCGTTGAGTTTGCCTTTAAGCATTTGGTTGGCTTCGATTTCCTTGGCCGGATCCTGGAGCGCTTTGACCAACCCATTCAGCAATTGGTCGACCGTGCCTTTAAACTTAGTATAGGATGCCCGCAGGGTTTTCCGCAATTGCTTCTCGTATGGCCGCTCCTCCTTGGCGGCTTCAGGGGATGGCGTCTTGTCGGCCGGGATCTTATTTGAAGCCGCCAATTCATCCGCCCTATTCAGGATGGTAAGGATTTCGTTGTAGGATGTCTTCACATCGTCGAGTTTGTCCCTGATGCGGAAATCTTTCCCGAAACCGACGGTCCACCAACTTTTGGGAATGGAATTGGTCATTTGTTCCATCTGTGGCAGAATGGTGTCGCCAAATTCCAAGAGTTTGGTCTTGTGTGCCTGTCGAGCCTTTGCATCCTCGGGCGGCGGCTGTTTGAACATCTTGCGGTACGGTTCCAAAGTAGTTCGTAGGCCGCTTGCATAGGGCTGCCATTTCGCATCGTCTTGTGCGAGTTTATCCAACACCGCCAAATAATCGCCAAGATCCTCATCCAGGTTTTCCTGGCGGGATGACATCAGTTGGACAAGCGCCGTCAAACCGATACCAAGACCCATCACGAGGGCAGGAAGCACAGGAAATAGAGCCTCTTTGCGGAGACCGTTAACGACGAAAGGGCGGGCGGAGCCCTCCCGAAGCTCGGCGAGCGTTTTGTCGACAAGCAGGGCGGCCTCCGTTTTCCCCTCGGCATCCAGCCGGTTGGCCAACGCGACGAGCTGGCGTGCCACAAAGGCGGCCTGCTTGCCGGTAGGCTGGGTCTTGACCACCTTCAGATCCTTCTGCTGCTCTTCCACGACGGTCTCAACTTTGCCACCCTCGTCCTTGGCGGGTGCCATGGTCGGACCTCCGCCCGGATGGGCCTGGCCGACTAGTTGCTCGCCGGTCTCGCCCGTGATGTCATAGAGCTTGTCGAAGGCGGTCTTGTACAGGTGAAGCTGCTCGTCGACGGCCTCGGCGACCTTGACCTCGCCCATCTCATCGAGATCGTTAGCTAATGCCACCAGCTCATTGATTGTATCGATAGATGATTTTCGCATAAACTCTGGTTCTCTATGATTTTGCCAAGATCTGGTCATGTGCGGCTCTTTGACCAGGCCAGCGGGGACATGTTCTGGACTGGCTGGGAATGTTGACATTTCTTTTCCTTGTCCTTTTTCTGCCGCCTGAAGAAGCTCCGACAAAATCGTCTGGAGCGCCTGTGTTCCAGGACGTCTGTCTCTGCTGGAATTGAGGATGCGCGTTGTCTCTGGAAGATCGAACACAAGCGCAGCTTCGCTAAGGGCCCCGACTGTTTTCGGGCCCCAAATGCCATCCACTCCGCCCGGTGCCTTGGCGCCAACCATGCGGCTGCGTGCTCCCGGCACTAAACTCAGAACCGCCTCCTGAATCTGCCACACAAGCTGTTCTCCATAGTTTGGAGTCGGTTCCTTTGTTCCAGCCAACATTTTATCGATGTCCTGTATCGTTGTCGGCGATTCCGCACCTATCGGCATCTCATGTGGCTTTTTCACGAGTCCAGTTGGAACATGCTCCGGAACCGGATCCTGCGCTGTCCTGATGTTCTTGGCCATTGTCGAACTCTCCTTCGCCCATGGATTGATGAGGTCCGGCGTCACCTTGTCACCCTCGAACGGGTTGATCAGACCACCTCCGGCGGGTGCCGGGGATTTGGTTTTCGGCTTGATTGTTGATCCATAGGTGTACGCAACCCAGTACATGTCCTTGTCGGGAGGCGGCTTCATCCCACGCGGATCCGCCTTGGCGACGGCGTCGTTGCCCGTCTGGGCGATCCACTCGTTCCAGGCCTTGGCGGTCGCCGGTCCCCAGAATCCATCCGGCCCTCGTTTGCCGACTTTCGAAGGGTCCTTGAAGTGGATTGCGAGCACGGACTGGACATCCTTCACCAGGTCATCGCGCGTCCATTTACGCTTCGCGGGTTTCTCAGACTGCGCGGCGGCCGGTGCGGCTGACGTGGCTGGCGCGGAAGCGGGGGCCGCAGGCTGGCTAGCCTTCTCCAGAAGCTTCCGCTGTATACCCGGCTGCTTCAACTGGTCGAGCAGCTGGGCCTGGAGCATTCCATCCCAACCGATGACGAGAGCATTCTTGTCCTTGTCGGATAGCCGGGACCAGGTTTCGAGCAGCTTGTCCTCCGGGGCCGGAGGCGTATTGCTCTGCGGCATTACCGACTTGGTCTGCTCGATAAAAAACTCGCCCGGCTTTGCGGCAACCTGTACGATCCATCCCTTCTCAGCGGCGATACGTTCGAACTCCTGCATCACCGTGCTCTCGCTCGGTTTGATGTGGCGCATCTCACTCTCCTCCCTTTTCGGCGATATCCTTTAGGGCGGCAAGCGCCCGCTCCAGGCGATAGGCCGCTTTCGGACGGCCAGCCTCGGCGAGATCCTGCGCCATCCTTTCCAGTGTCTTCGCGAGCCGCGCACCGTGTGACGCCAACGCCGCGCGCCGGCCAGCGTCCGGATCCGCCGGAGCCTCCGGCACATCCTCGTCCTCCCATGAGGACTGGGCGGCAGTCTTCTCCTCAATGGGCTCAAAAGCCTCCTTCGGAGGCCCACCGAGGAGATCGGTCTCCTTAGCAATCTTCTCTAGCTCGGCCATCACCTCGCTGTCAAGCCACGCGCGCTTGTCTTCGGGTGCAAAAGGCATTATAGACTCTCCTTGGAGGCAACAATGGCGAGATATCTGTCTCGCATCTCGTGTTCGCGCCCTTTAATGCTGTTATGACAATCTACGCATAGGCAGATGCCGTTATCCGTCTTATACTTGGCACAACCGGGGTCGCGCTTTGGCACAAACATATTTCTGTTTCAATTGTTCGACATCAGCTTTTATCCATTCCTGATAGTCTGTTTTATATTTTTTCATTAATAATATCAAAGCCATAGCAGTTCAAGATTATTTAACATCGCACTGGGTGGGCCACTTATCATTGCCACGGCGGGGTGGTTTGGCGTCGCCTGTTTTGTAGTCAGCAGCCCCTCTTCGTTCACAAACAAGGCCGCATTGAGCGGATACTTCTGCGTCGTGTCGAACTTGTCCGTAATGTACACGCCGCGAGTAAACCAGATCGTCATCCTGTTGCTACCGACCGTGGTGTCCTCGCCCGGCAGGTCGGGAATTGTGTACACATAGTTAACGACCGTCCTGATACTGTCCGGCTTCCCGTCCCCGTCTAGGTCGAAATTGAGCACGCTTCCAGCCGGAGCCATCAGGATGCCGTTGACCGGATTCAGGACCAGGTTCTCATAGTCGGCCACGAAGCTTGCCGGTACCACATTAGGGTTGAGCAGCTCCTGTTTTGCGTCCGCCGTGCTGATGTAGCGTCCGTACGCATCTAGGATGCCCGTACACTTGATGACCACAGTCTCGTCGATAGACGGGCGCGTGAACGCCGTCGATCTGACATCGTCGATGATCCCCAGCGGCGCCGTCCCGTCGGACAAGCCGGCCACAATATCCTGGCCAGCAAGCTTTAACTGCGCAATCATCCCTGGTTCAAAAACAGAAGTAGAATCAACCGGATATGATAAAGGAAGCGCGTTGCCAATTTGGACCAATCTCAACATGCCCGGTCTCCAGTCTATGTATCATTTTGAACGTTTTGCCGTCAGCGGACCACTTTTGCCCTTGCCGTGCTTGGGAGTCGGTTCCTTGAGGTAGCTCTTAGGCACGCCGTCGAGGGCAGTCTTCATGGCATATTCTTCGGCCTTCTCAGCCCCGAGTTCTTTCTTTTTGTCCTTCAGGGCGCTCTTGTAGGTCTTGCTGAACTTCTCGGCAGCCTTCGGACTCTTCTTGCGGAGGAAGGATACCCATTCTTTGTAGCTGCGCGCTGCCTCGGATACAATTGGTCGGGACGCCGCCAACTTTTGGAGAGTCTCGTCCAGTGCACCAGCTACGCCTACATACCCTACTTTGTCCAGCGCATCAGCAACCTTCACGATGTGCCTGATGGCGAAGTCGATAGCTACTGCCAGGCCGACTCCGTCGGCAGCGTCCGCGCATTCGGGACATCCGTCCTGCGCCTCGGGATGCTTAGGACAGCCCTTGTCGGCCTCCTGCGCGGCGTCCTCAGCTTTCTGGCCGCCGAGCTGCATGCGCCGCTCCTCGGAATAATCAACCAGCGGAGAGAAGTCATCGTGCTCCTTGCCCAGCTTAGTTGCGCCCTCCGAGCCGGACGCCAGCCACTTGTTGTGGATCGCGACCGCCTCGGCGGGTGTCTTGGCTGCGTCCATCTCGGCCTTAAAGGTCTGCGAAGACGGACCCTTCTGCCACCAGGTGGCTTCAGCTTTCCTATAGAGGCCAACAAACTCCTCGTTCCCAAGCTGCGCGCTCATGGCTGAGGCGATCTCGTCGGCATGATATGTCTTGAGAGTTGTCATCTCCCGTATCCTCCTAGGGGCATCCTTGGGCTTTCTTCTTCTCTAGGAACGCGCGCATGGCTTGTCCGTAGGCGACATCGCCACCCTCCGCGTTCAACTGACTGGCGCCTCTTCCATCCAGCCAGAAAGCACGCAGTTGGGTCAGCTGCTCACAGGTGTTGGCCGCTGCGAGTTGGGCTTTGAAGCCTTCGACCGCAGAGGTCGCTTTCCTGAAGAGACCCAACCGCTCCGCCATCGCGGCGGCTATCTCGTCGGAAATGCGTAATCCGCTCATGGTGTCTCCTACTTCGGGTGCGCCTGGGCGCGCCCGGTGTTCAGCACCAAGACGCGCCGCGGCTTCAGCCCGCACTGCTCATACAGGGCTTCCAGCTCCTCCTCCGTCACACCCAACTCCCTGAGGTCGGCAAACTCCGCCTCGAGCTCCTCGCGGAGCGACTTTCCCTTTTCCGGCATGTTGGATCCTGTTTAAGGAAAAGGCGCCTGGAGTTGTTGGCTCCAGGCGCCAAGGTCCTATCGCTTCTTTGGTGCCCAAAGACGTCCTAGCTGGTCGGAGAGGTTGGTAGTTTCCGCCTCCTCTCTGATGCCAACCTGGAGGGCCGGTTCAGCTTTCCCGGCGGCCTTCGCGACATTGGTGGTGCGGGACATTGCGCGCTTAAAGGCCTCGAATGCCTGGTCGTCGAATTTCATGATGTCGTCGACCTGCTTGTTCATGGCCTCGCGGCCTGAGCTAACAAGACCCTTGTCCTGCATGTCGAGCGCCAGATCGACCGCCCTGCGGAGTTTCAACTTGTAGGACTCAGCCTCAGCGGCCGCCTTCTTCTGGGCGAACTCCTTGGACATGTCAGCGCCAAACTGCTTGCTATCTTGGTCGCCCTCGCCAAAATACTGTTTCCAGTACTTGGCGGCCTCGGGGTCGACCGCCAACGCTTTCAGCTTGGCGTTGTTAGACAGGTCGGCCACCGTGAGTTTGCCGGACTTGAGCAGATCGCCCACCTTGGCGACGGCCTCGCGGACAGGCGGCAAGCTCTCAACCTGCTTCATAATCTTGGCCTTGACCTCATCGATGCCCTCGAATTTGGCACCCTCGTCAGAGGGTTTAGTGTCGAGTCCCTCGAGAGTGTGCCCACCCTGCGGATGCGCCTTGGGTACCATGTCGGTGTCCATGTCGGTCGCGGAATCCAACTTCAGCTGGTACTTCGAACCGACTTCGGCGGCCACCTTCTCGCGCCAGGCACGGCGCCCGGCCATGGTAGTCATGTTGTCGGTTTCTTCCTCCGGCACCTCTTCCTTGTCCAGCTCGGACAAGAGTTCGGCCACTAGAGGGTCCTCTTCCTCAGCGTACTGTGCGGCAGGCTCGTCGGCATACTGAGCGGCAGATTCCTTCTCCTCAATCCCCTCGAGTTCCTCCATCAGACCCTCGAGACCTTCAATGCCTTCCTCCATTTCCTCAGTAACCTCGTGCTCCGCCTCCTCGTGGGATTCCTTCTCTCCCTCGATAGCTAGGCGGACAAGCTCACGCCGCTTGGCGGCGCGTGCTTTCAGCATCTTCTCCAGAACGAGTTCGGCCTCGGACTTCTTCTCTTCCTTCTCCTCTTTCTCGTCTTTCTCCTCGCCCTTCTCCTCTTTCTCGTCCTTTTTGCCCTTCTCTTTCTTCTCACCCTTCTCTTCCTTCTTGTCCTTTTTGCCTTTCTCCTTCTCCTTCTTTTTGCCCTTTTCCTCGTCCTCCTCGTCTTTCCCGCCATTCTCCTTCTTCTCGAGCGCCTTCTTCAGGCCCTCGGGCATTTTGCCCTTCTTAGCCTCGACCACGAGTGCGGCCTCGCGGACGATCTCGGCGCTCGCCTCGAGGGATTCGCCGGCCAGTTTCAACAGCTCGTCCATCTCGGTTCCGGCCGTCATGCCAGCCTCGATCCTCTTGCCGAGAACCTCGGAAAGAATGGCTAGCTCGTCGCCGCTATCATCGAGAGCGGCGCGGATGTCAGAGGCGGTCTTAGCAGCCTCGCCAATTTCGATCGGCGGAAGCTCCTCCTTACCACCTTCCTTCGACTCACCTTCCTCCTTGAGGACATCTTTCAAGTCGCCGAGGGCTTTCTCGACATCGGCCAGGGCCTCGTCAACCCTGTTCTTGGCGGACTCGGCGCCCGGCTTCTCTTCGCTCTTAAGCTCCTCCTCGGGAGGCTTGGGAGCCTCGGCCGGGGAGGCCATCGGGGCGGGCGGCATACCTGGAGGTGGCAGAGCCGGTTCCTGGGCCGTCACGACCTTGCCGGTCAGCAGGTATGCGGTCTTATCCAAACCCTCGCGGCGAATGGCGGACATAATGCGTCGACCGTAGTCCGCAGAGGACAGATGGTTCCAGTAGTTATCGTCGACAAGATCGCCCTCGTCATAGATCTGCTCGCCGGTCGCCTCGAAGAGCTTCTGGCCGCCAGCGTAGACTTCCCAGCGGCTGCGCTTCCGGTCGACTTCGGCCTTGTCCTGGCCAGCATAGACCTTGATGAACTTGGCGGTCAGCTCAGCACGGAGCAGTTTCTTCTTCAAAGCTAGGTCGTCTCCGGCCAAGCCATCATTGCCGGGCTCCATCCCTTCACCGACCATTTGTTTGTCCTGGATGTTGCGGATCTTGTCCGCTTCCTCTTTGGGGTAGGTCTGCGGTTCGTTGACACCGCCGCCGCCCTGGAAATACGCATTCACCTCGAGTCCAGGATCGTCGTCCTTCTGAGCTGGGGCGACCGTCCACTTGCCGTCGGCGCCCTTTGTGAGGGACACGTCGGTTCCGTCCGGCGCCTTGACCTTGACGATCTCCTCGCCCTTGGCGAGTAGTGCATGCCGACGCAGGCGGCGTTCCTCGAGATCGGCACGGAGCAGTTTCTTCTTCAGAGCTAGATCACTTCCGGCCAAGCCGTCGTTGCCGGGTTCCATGCCCTCGCCAACCATCTGCTTGTCCTGGGTGTTGCGGATCTTGTCCGCTTCCTCTTTGGGGTAGGTCTGCGGTTCGTTGACACCGCCTCCCCCCTGGTGATAGGCGTTCTTCTCGAACGCCGCGCGACGGGCGCGAGCCCTCTCCTTCAGATCGGACATGTTCTTCTCCTCCTTCGGGTTTGTCCTGTTTGCTGACGCCTGGATGTCCGCAGCCATCTTCTGCAGGGTCGTCTGCATTGAATCTAGCCACTCCTGGACTGCCAGGATTTGGGCATCCAGGTTTCCGCTGGCAAGACGGGTTTCCCGCCCGTCAAGGGACCAAGGTGGCGGTCCACTGGATTCGGGGTCCTCGGAATACGACCTTCCTCGTCCCCCGGTCATGGCCTTGTTTCCAGCGAGCCCGTAGGGCGGCTCCACGTCGGAAACCATCTGTCCCTCGGGCTTATCTTCTACTCGTTCGCACCCTGCCCCCTCCACGCCGTCGCCGTCCTCGGCGGCCGCCGTAGGTGCAGGCGCGGGCGTTTCCATCTTCGCCAGATCCTCCGGAGAGGCGACGCCGCCCAGCAGTTCCTTCATCTGCTTGTCGGCTAACGCTTTGGTCTCGGCGGAAGTGGCAGGATTGCTGATAATCTCAAGCAGATTGCGGAGCACTGCCCCGTGGCTCGGATCTAGCGCCGCCTGTGCATGGAGCCTAGAAATCTCGTAGAGCTGACGACGCAGCCCCTCGACCTCTGCCCGCAGACTGTCCAGCTCGCCGGGAGTTACGCATCCGGCCCGCTGTAGCTCCTCGATCCTAGCCTGTTTCTGCTGCGCGTATCCGTTAAGGCTCGCGATGATATGGCGCAACTTAGCACGAGGATCGGCACCAGTAACCACCAGACTCAATTCAATGGGAGATAAATCAATGTTGATTTCACCGTAGGTCCTCTTGGCACGCACGCAGGCACAGTATTCGGCCTCGGTTTTAGCCACATTGCCACAATCGTAGCAAATCGACCTACCCACGGCAGTGCCCATAGATACATTTGTTGCATATCCGCTCTCAACCTTTCGTGCAAGATCGGGATAGTTTTTTCGGTCAAGGGCGCACAAACCTATTACACGTTTTCTCTTATCATCCCAATAAGTATCCAAAATCAGTCCGCGCACACCATCGACCGTGTTACTTTGATGATCCTGGCACAATGGCTTTTCAACCCATTTACGATAAGCCTTTTTTAATTCAGATTCAACGAAAATATCTCCGTTGTTATTTTTGAAAGGTTTTATATTATGATCTGAACATTTCCATTTATATGATCCTGTTTTCGGATTGATATCCCATTCCGCCGTAACAGGTTTTCCATCTTTACCAAGGATTGGTTCTCCTGTGTCTTGATTAACCAGTGCAGCTGTGTCGGAGTGGAGCATCACACAGGAGAAGTAAAGAAAATCCTTGGCTTTTGGGGCAATAGCCCTTAAAGTCTTGGCATATTTAGTGAACCTGTCCAATACTACAGAATCCGACAGCGCCGCCTCGGGAGCATGAATCTCCTCAACTGTGAATCTAGATTCAGCAAACTTGGTAAACGCCATTCAAGCACTCTCCGACCTTTTGAGCTAACCATTCCTTGTTGCGCCAGTCATCCCGGCAGGAGATGCGCAACAGGACTATATTCTTGTCGACACATTCCTTAGTCTTGGTGGCGTCTAAGAGACGCACATAGTCAAACCCCTTCTGTCCGAACTGTTTCGGGGAGAAATGATGTTCCCCATCATATTCTATCGCAAAACGTTTTTCGGGACACCAGATATCCAATTCAAGTGGATATCCTGTGTTCGGATTGCGTAATGTCGAACGGTCGTCGTATTGCCAGACCAGATTTGGAAACAGCTTGAAAACTGCTTCGAAAATGTATTTCTGCGGATACGAATAACCTCTTTTTAGATGACTATTACGCAGTCTCAAAACTTGCTCATAATATTCCTTGTTCTTAAGTCGCATAAACAAACTGCGACATTCCTTTCCGCAACATTGCTGCTGTTTCCACCTACTAGTCGAGAACACAGTGCCACAAACGGTACAGCAAACCTCTTTCTCTGGATGTTTACGCGCTTGTCTGTTGATACGGTTCCTGTTCCAACGTCTACATTCTAGGTCAGCGCAATATTGCTGATTCGATGCGCGCGGCGTGTATGTTTTACTGTAGCGGCTACAGACCCTATCCTTATAACCCATTAGTTGGATTCTTTTTTATCTAGAGATTCAAAACTCGACATATCCACAACGAGGGCGGGCTCGTCCGGAGCCGCATGGCTGGCAATCTCCTCCAACACCTCATCCACACCTTCGAAAACGTGCTCGATGGTATTAGTCTGGTCGCCATCTGCATTTTTGATAAAACCCATCTTCAACCCTCCAACATGGCGACCAGGCGCGCGCGGCGCCTGATGCCATTATGTAGATCGCTGATCCTCTGGCGGCGCAGGATATTTTTCTCAAAATGGTCGCGCAGCCTGCCCTTGATCACCGCCTCGATACTCTGCGAGAGTTGCTTGACCTTCTGGAACAGAGCCTTTAGCCTCTGAATTTGGTCCGGCGCATTAAAATCCTCGAAAGTCTCCATGTAGGTCTCGATGACCTCAGAAAGCTGCTGCATAGCGTCGATGAGACTCTCACGTATAGCAGCCGTATCCGTGTCTTTCGCGAACGGATTCAGCGTCGTGATGGCGGCAGAGAAGACCGGAATTAGCTGCGTGAAGTGCTGGCGGACCTCGTCCCTGAACTTCCTGATGAGATGACGGATCGAAAACAACTGTTCGGGCGGCGTATCGGGCGCCTTGTTGAGGACGTCCATCAGCCGCTCGCTGTGCTGCTGGGCGGCCCACAACTGCCCGAGAAAGTTCCCGAGTTTGGCCATGGCTGTGCGCGCGGCCTGCTTCTCTTCTTCAGAGAAGGGGACCGATCGCTGGGTAGACCAAGCTGTGCGGGGGATTCGATCCATGCCTTTATGAGAAAATATTGATAGATTTTCGGGACTTCGTGTCAGGAGGAAAAAATGCGGAAAACGCAATATTACAACCTACCGCAAAGAATGGAGAAAATTCTAACTGGACCGTGCGTTTCGGTACTTTACATAAAACTGCTTCTGGCTGTGCTCATCCTCTGTCTGGTCTGGGATCCGGACATTTGCCTTTGTACGCTAGCGACATCTTCTGTTTTGTCTAGTCCGTGTGTTTTGCTGCGATAATGTACTGTTTTCTATTCACGCGGTTGGTAATCAAGTAGATGCCGCTCAGGCTTTCTCAACTAGTTGTTGTGTCGCTGAAGAAGGGCTCGAGAGCAAATCCTTGATTCATGCTGTGGCCAGAGCTGTCCTCCTGGAGGCCGGTAATGTTCGCCATGATGTCGCCATCCTCATCCATCTGGGCAACACCTCCTGGCAGCAGCGGCACAAGGTGGCACGCGCAATCGTCCTTTTCACAGACCATGGGGCCTGGCAGGCCTTCCCCGCGCCATTGGCGCATGGTTCGCATGCGGCCGTGTCGGCCGCGACAAGCTGGACAGGAATTCGGGAACTGCTGGCAAAACCAGAGAAACACGCGCTCATCCGGCGGGCCACTCTGTTTGCGACGCAACATGTCATCCAGACGGTTCGCCGCAGCGGCGTCGTACGTCTTCGCGGCACCTGGATCAGTCTTTTTCCTGGAAAAGAGTCGGCGCAGACGCTCATACTGGCGGCGCAACCAGTCCCTTACATCCGGCCCGCCGACAGCCAAGCGCACTATGTGGTCGACCTCATCAGCTTCCCAGAGCATTCCGCGCCTGTCCAACTCGTCGGCTAGGTGTACAAGGAGGGTCAGTTCACAACTCATCTCCCCGCCCCCGGAAAACCTGTCGGAATAGACATGATGGAATATGGCGACAGGATCGTATCGATCCCACTCTCGTAGCTGTTGTTGTCGGTGGTGTAGTGGAGGTCAAACGGGGTGGGCTCGAGCAGATCCTGCTCGACCGAAGGACGCGGGGCGTTGGCGGCAAGCTCCGCCCCCATGATGCGGCGGATCAGGGCGGTGTCGATGGGCGGGTGCCGGTGCCCGTGCGGGTCGTGTCCGCAGGCGTCGGTAAACCGGTCGACCATGTCGGGGAAACGGTCCTTGAAACCGAAGGCTTTGGCTTCGGCGTATGCCAGGTCGCAGGGCCAACCCATCTCGGTGCGGCACCGCGCCACGACGCCGCCCGTCCGGTCGGCTCCATGGCGGCAATGGACGAATGTGGGGGTCTCAAGCAGGAAATCCGACAGCTCGGGGCCGAAAACCTGCCATCCGGGCTCCTGGGGAGCGCCGGACGACAGCATCGCGTGGAGGTGCCCCAGGCCCAGCTGGCGGCACCAGTCGGCGATCGGTGGGCCGTCGTCGTTCAGCGTCACAACGCGGCGGACGCCCAGCCTGTCGCGCAGGGCCGCGAGCTGCCCGATGCTGTCGGGCTGCCTTCCGCGATACAGTCCCTCGGCCACCATGCCGAAGTTGCGCGGGAACTCCTCGGAGGGCGCCATGCGGGCGCGCAGGTGCGCTATGGTTGGACGGTCGAGCTTCCCTGTCGGCTCGAGGCCGTTGTCCGTTTGGCAGGCGGCAAGCGCCATCGCGAAATCGTTGGAGTTCGGCAGCGCCCCAAACAGGCTCACTAGGAAGCCCAACTTCCTGGCCACATCCGTGCGACGCGCGACCTGGCTGTTGAACACGCAGGCCTGTCCCATAGCCAAAGCCACAGGCACGCTGCCGTGGCGCAAGATCCTCAACCCGTCGCGCAGGGCGCCAGCGCCGTTTCCGGCGGCAACCTTTGCCACAAAGGCCAGATCCGGCTCGCCCATGGGGGCATCTGGCATGAATTTCCGTCTGATGTCGTCCAGTTCGATGGCCGCGTGCGCGACGGCTCCGGGATAGATCCTCCGGACGGTCTCCTTGGCCTTCGTCTCAGCCTCCGGTTCCCCAAGGAAAGGCTGCGCTCCCGGCACAATCGGCCGCTCCGGCCCGATGTGCCCGGCCTCATGGCCGATTACTTCCACTATTGCCTGTTCCAAAGCCTGGGCGAAATCCGTCGGGGTTGGCTTCACGCCGGTGGCGCTGGTCTGCTGACGAACCATCTGCTCTATGCGCCCCTTGAAAAGGTGGATCTCCTGCGGATCATGTCCTTTTCCGGATTGAACATGACCCAACTCGGCTCCGCCACCTGGGTGTACCACAATCTTGTGGACACGCGCAAGAAGAGCAGGGTCGCGCGCATTGATGCGCGTCACAGCCTGCTGGACCGCAGGATCAAGCGGCTCGATGACGACCTGGATCGCGCGTTTGCTGAGGGGAATCATATCTGACCTCTGTTGGAGACAAATTCCAGGACAGGTTTGTCTTTTTTACTGGAATTACATGTTCTACAACATGCCACTAGATTGTCTACGCAATGTGATCCGTTTTTCGATAGAGGCACCACATGATCCAGACTACGGTTTTCTGGGGTGAGCGCGATGTCACAATAAACGCAATGCCAGTTGGCATTGGACATGATGAGTTGCCACTCGGTTGTTGAGATGATGTTGTCTCCAACCCTGGAGCGACGTTTGGCACACGAATTTGCTCTGGAGGCCTGTCCGGCGTCAGTTTGCCGCCAACGCTTCATGGTCTCCGCGCGACTTTCTTTGTTACTAGCATGGTACGCCCTGTCATGGAGTTGTTTCGCATCCCTCACATCGGACTGATTGTAGTATGCCCGTTTTTTCTCAGATAGTTCTTGTCTGTGGATGGCACGATATTGCTTCTGATACGCCTGGTTCTCGTTTTTGTGCGCTTCGCGATAGGCGGCCCGCTGTGCCTCCACCTCATTCTTATGCTGAGTGCGATATTGATTATTCACAGTATCTTGACACTGTTTACAAACACTTCGTCGTCCGTCGTAAACCCTATGATCTGCGTAGAATTCGTCTTTGGATTTTGGTTGGTTACAGCGCGTACAGGTTTTCATCATTGGACCCTAGGTCGCTGGATTGGTAGAGTCTGGCGAACGGGCACCTGTAGAAGCATAAGGTTCGCCAGTTCGTCCACCACTCTTTTGACAAAGAAGGGGTTCAAACCGGACAAGATGTTTTTGGTCAAACTGATAGCTTGTCCAATGGCCGCTGTTTGCGGCAACTTTTTCAGACTCACTTGCCCTGTTGGAATCCTTAGTATTTTTCCTCTAATACGCTGTAGGTATCGTGTCTTGTCTTTCGGCGCCACGCGGAAAAGGATGAAGGTGATGATCTTCAGGATGGACTCAGCCGTGCGGCGCACGGGATCCTGCGCCCGCTTCGAGATGGGAAGCAGCGGTGTGGAATTGCTCCTCTTGGAGAGCGGTGGAGTCGCCATGGCCTAGCCCTCCGACAAGCGACCATATCTGCGTTTGGCCGCTTCGCTCAACCTGGCGCGGTGTTCGTCAGAAAACACCTTGCCCTTGTGTGCCGCACTCAATTTGGCACGATGTTCCTCGGACAATGGCCTTCCTTTATTTGCTTTGCGTACTGCCGCCAATGTCGCTTCAGAAGGACATTTTCCCATGTTTGCGGCCCTGAGTTTCGCTCTGGTCTCCTCGGAAAGGTGTCGTCCAAGATGTGCGGCACCTATGTGATCCCGATGCGATTGCGACAGGGGCTTGCCTTGATGAGACGCGCTGATCTTGGTCTTGTGTTCCTCCGACAGCACTTTGCCCTTGTGCGACGCGCTGATTCTTGCCCGATGCTGTTTGGAACACGCCCGACCAAGGCAACTACCCGCCACAGGACAAATGTTGTACTCCGGTTCCAGCCAATCCAGGTAGTACTGCTCTATGGTCACCAAATCAGCAGGATCCGGTACAATTTCCAACACCTCGAACGCGAATGCTTGTTGCCCGTATTTGTTCCAGGCATGCTGAAAATGAGGGTTTATGTGTTTGTTCTTTCCGGCATTCCATTTGTGCTGGCTCCAGCGCATGTCAACATCGGCGCTGCTGCCCACATACCGATGGCCATTTATGGTGTTTGTTATGAGGTATATCCCAGAAACCATTAACTATTCCATAGAATATTCGTTGATGTTGCCGACCATATCCTGGATCAGCTCCCACACGTCCGACAGCGACGACCACCAGGCTCTCAGCGTGCGCTGCGCCTCCGTGTCGCCCTTGGTCGAGGCCTCCTTCCATTTGGCCTGCAGGGTGGCGGCCAGGCGCGGCGCCACATCCTTCATGAGGTATCGCAGATAGGCGCGCGCAGCCCCCACCTCCCCCTTCCTGCCCGTGTCGCGCAGCCCCTGCGAACCGTACATGCGCCCGTAGAGGTCCCTGCCCTCGCCCATCGCCCATCCGAGGGCGGCGGCAATGAAGGCCTTTCTGTCCTGGAGGACATTCGGCGGCGGGAACGGCCACCGGAGTTCGGTCTCCGGCTGTAGTTTCGGCTCCGGCTTCTCCGGCTTAGGCTCCGGTTTTGCGGTCGGTTTACCGGTCGGGGACCACGCCGCGCCCATTCCGACATAACCGAGATCCTGATGGACCTTTTTGCGGCCGATATCCTCCGGAAGCTGCTCAAGATGGCCGAGATATTGCCCGACTGAGATACCCTTGGCCTCAGCGAATTGCTCAGCCCTGTCCAGTAGTTCGGGATTCGCCTTAAAAAACCGATCAGCCCAGCCCTGTGCCTCGCTGACGAGTTCGGGGACCGCCAGCACGCGCGCGAGCGCGGCACTGTTCGCTTCGCCGAGCGCCTCGAGCGCCTCGGCCAGGACAACGAGTCTATGCATCCGTCCACCCTCCTTGAGAAGGTCTTGCGCTAGTTCTAGGTCGATCGGGCCTACGAACACATCACTTGGTTCGATCCGGGCGCCTTCGATCTTTGTCCAGGCGTAGCCGCCGCCGGTTTCGTACGCGCCTGGCGGGATGTCGACCACAAAGGCCTCCTTCCCGTCACTCACAACAACCCACTGGTGGTCCTCGCCCTCCGGAGCGCCAAGCGCCACCTCGACATCGCCGAGATGGGAGTACAGCGTGTCGGTGATGGCGTCGGCCACGCGGTCGCAGATCCCGCCCGCGCCCAGCTCCGGATCAAGCCCCTCCTCGTCCAGCTGCCACTCGTCGACCACCTTCTGGGCGGCCGCCGCCATGGCGGGGCGCAGGACCAATAACCTCTGGCGCAGGTTCATCTGACCACCTTTTCTAATACCAGACGAAAATCATCGCAGGACATTTTGCGAATGGAGTGCTCCCACAGTCGCAATACTTTATATCCCTGCTGTTCCATCTCAAAGGTTCGCGCGCGGTCTATGTCGCGGCCATGTGGATACTGATGCCAGTAATCGCCATCGCATTCTATGACCAGCCCATGAGCCTCTACATAAAAATCGCATTGATATCTGTGCTCTATGTCCTTGATCATCTTGTGCTGTTGATACAGAACACCCAAAGCGTCCAAGAATCCGCGCACGATCACCTCAATGGTTGTGTCCTTGACGGGCAACACCATATTGGCCCTTCTCTGGCGCAGCATTTCGATATGTTCTGGAGCATTGAACGCCTCAAGCAGTTGTGCTCTGATTTCCGGGTTTTCCCACATAGCAGCAGCGGCTTCAGCAATTTTCGTTTTCGCTTCCTCTGTGTGACGTTTCCCAAACATACCGTTGTTCTGACCACCGTTGGCATCGGAGATCTTTTTGCGCGTATCGGAGGACACTTCGTGTCCTTTTACCTTGTCTGCTCCTTTTTTGATACTTTCCTCAGATCGTTTTCTGCCGACCATCCATTTTCCAAAACCCTTTTCTTTGGCGATGCGACTCATTTTCGCCTTTGTTTCTTCGGACAGACGACGACCAACCTGTTGGTTTTGGAGGAAAGAATCAGGAACAGCTTTGTATTCGCTGGTTGTACCAACTCGCGTGTGTTTCCTACCAGAATTGGCCAGACCTATTTTCTGATTGTGTTCTGGAGTATTTGTTTTGCCACGCCGCCCATGACCTTTTTTGTAACGCTTCTCAACGAGGGCGCCGCAGCCACATTGACACAGATTCATGTTTGATCCGCCAACCTACACGAATCGCCCTTCTTTTCGGCTTTTTCTTCCATTTCTTCTAAGTAATCGTAATAACGCTTGTTTTCGCAAAGATGGTCTTTGGAGACCTCTTTTGCGACCCCGATGTTGCCCGTATGCTCCAATTCGACCTTGATGCCCTTCTCCAGCTGGTCGGGGTCGAACTCGGAGTCCGGTTTGCCCTCCGAGAACCCGCCCGGAATCCTCTCCGGTCCGAGCGTCTCGTCCCGGACGATGGAGAGGATTTTGTCCCCAGCCTTCCCCTCGTCCATTCCCAATTCCTTCAGGATTGCCACGCAGTCGCCAATGGCAGCCACAGCCTCCTCGAGCCGGTTGGCGAGGTCCTCGGCCCTCAGGTCGAGATCTTTCGGCTTCTTGTCCGGCACGGTGCCTTTGGCGCGCCCATAGTCCAGCAACTCGTCCTCGCGCCACATGCCGCCGGGACCTTTCTGCTTTTCTAAAACCTTCTCGGCACCGGGAAAGCAGCCGCCCTCCGGCTCCTTGACATCGATCACGGCGATGGCCTTGGCCAGCCTCAAAAGTCGTCCGCTCATTCGCCCGCCTCCTTCTCGAAATGGTCCCACCAGTTCGCGGCGTCCTTTGGGACGCCCTGTCCCTCAGGGGGCGGGAACAGGAAACCAGTGCGCAGCATATAGCGCAGCTCACGGAACTTCCTGTATTCGAAGCTGTTCTCGTCTATCATGCCCTCGCGGTACATCTGGCGGCAGCGGGCCGCCATCGCATACAGCTTGTCGGCGGACACCTGCCTAGTGATGCCGCCGCAGCGGCCGAGATCGGCCTCGACCACCATGTCCGGGCAGTCGGGGCAGTCAACTCCGCCACACTCCACATCCAGCACGGCTGGCAGAAGACTGTCCAGCCGCTCTGCGAGCGCTGCCTCGCCCTTTTTCTCCAGCAGTGAGGCGATCTTGCCGATGGTCACGGAGACCGGGCGCTCAGATATCTCGCCTAGGCTGGCAGCCACGATCTGCTCCAGACTATCCATCAGGGCGTCCGCGAAATGGAGAAGTCCCCTGCGATCCAAGTCATCCGCAATGCCGATCATGCCATCCAAAGCTCCGCGACCCTTGAAGAAATAGATCTGACCAAGGCGTTTTTTCGCGGCCGCCTTCGATTTGTAGCATCCGAAATTCTGGCGTTTTCCGCTTTTGGTTTTGCGGTGGGCAAAAACGCACCATCCCTTACCTTTCACTTTGCGGATGAAGGCGATCTTGACTATGTTAGCCTGCTTCTCCATGGATGCGCCTCAATGCGCCGATGCGCTTATCACTCCAGGCTTGTATACCTGATGATTGGCGGCACTTTCCCACTTATATATAATTTTGAAGCCGCCGTTGTAAATATTATTCAACTTGTCTACTGTTCCTAACAACAATGACCCGTATGTTTCTTTACATTGTGGATTTACACCAGTTGGTTTAAACCTATTAGGATTGCCGTGCCAAAAGTCTCCAAGATATTCATATACTGTGTTTATATCTTTATCAAACCCATCAACACAGTACCAGTGTTTGCCCGCTTTCAATATCACTTCTCGATGCTGGCTATCGTTCGGCAACCCAATGCTGTCAAGCCATTTCACACAACCCTTGGAGACGCGTGTGGAACAATATGGACATCCTGTCTTGTTGGTGCTTGTCCTGTTACAGATAGCCGCTTCCCATTCATGCCCGTTTATACATTTCCACCACACTTTTGTGCCTGAATGCGGGGTTACATCGCAAGGTTTCAGAGAACCATTTTTTACTAAACACCACTGTAATGCTATGTCAGAAAATGCGATTTCTAGATTGTGTTCGGAAGTTGCCACTCGCCCACTACAAATCCTACACCCCCATCCATCTGTCCGCGTATATACGAATGTTTTCCATTCATGTCCTTGTTCACATATCCACCATACAATTTTGTTTGATCTGGGGCCAACATCGCAGGGCGCCAAGCGGCCATTCTTGGTTGGATGCCATTGTTTCGCTACTTTGGGGAAAAGTGCGGCGAGACTGTGTTCTTGGGAAAACAACCTGCCTTTTTTACACGGACATCCATTAGCGCGCACACGACTTTTTACCGTTGAGCATCTTTCATGCCCATTGGTACATTTCCACCACACCCTTTTGCTCGACAATGGTGTCACATCGATTGGGCGCAAGGTGCCATTTTTCATCGGATGCCATTCTGTGGCCACTTCCGGATGTATAATCGCAAGATTGTTCTCGGGCGTAGCAAATCTTCCCCAACAATATGGACATTTGTACCCTTGTGAACGGCTTCCTATCTCGGCAGACCATTCGTGCCCTTTGACACAACTCCACCAGACTTTCTTTTGGCTATACGGCAAGACCTCTGTCGGCTTCAGACTCCCATTCTTGGTCGGATGCCACTCTTTCGCCAATTCAGGATTGACAGATTGTAGATTGTTATCGGGAGTTGCCTTCTTTTTTGACATTTGTTATCGCCTGTTGGCACTAAGGAGACGATTGGTGAAAGATCCTTTTGTTGCCTTTCGCCAATCAATTCCTGGTTTCCAGAGCACTTTGATACAGTCACAGTTAATATAGATCACACCAACGGTGGGAATCTCGAATTCTAGCACTCCTTCTTCAACTGTGCGTACAATGCCTCGAATTATTTCGCGATTTTTTGCCCATACTTCACTGTATACGACAGTCTCCGCCTCGTCGTCCAAGTCGACCCAGATTTCTTCGCCCATAAATTTCTTCGCGATGTACTCAGCCATGCCCATGTTGGATCACCCCTACGGATACGGGATTATTGGTATGTTTCCGTCCGCTTCGAGAGCGGAACCTCGTCCGGCTCGATCAGGGCTAGTTCCAGCGCATCGTCGTCCGCCAGTTTTTCAGGATCTAGACCGGCCCGCTCGGCCTCCAGCCGCTTGGCAAGTCTCTTGGCGGTGTCCTCGACCAGTTCGTCACCGGCGTCCTTCGCAGCCTCCTGGGAATCCACCAGCGGTCCAGTAAACTCCGGCAGGGTGTTACCGAACCGCATGTCCGTGATGCGAGCCTCAGCTGCGTCAGCGTTAGTTTCGGTTGGTCGCGCACCTGAGGGAACCGACTCTTTGAACGGTCTGAAACCAGCGGGAGCCTTGGCGATGTTCAATGCCTTCTCGGCGAATTCCCTGCGCCGTTTTGCGTACATAGGATGCGTAACCAGTTCATCCACGGCCGTTCCTGCCCTACCGCGCCGGTGATCAGCCTCCTCGTAGTCCTCGGCCGGGCCCAGATCCATGACCTCGTCGAGTTGCCAACGCAGACGGGAATGGATCGGATCAAACTTACGCGCAGCAATAGGCTGCGTGCCGTCCTTGGCGAAATCCTCTGCGAGCAGCCGTTTAGCCATACTGGCAGCAGCATCGTTGTTGTAGAAAGCGAGTGGGATCCCCGCCCACATTAGTAGCCACCAACCGCGCTCACGCCATTCGCCGATGTCTGTTGGCTCCACCTTTTTCACCAGACCGCGTTTGGCCAACTGTTCGACTGCTGCCCGATACCGATCTTTGTCGTTTCCGAACAGTTCCGGTCGACGGACGGCTTCCACCAACTGTTCATCCGTCCACATTACAGGATCAGCGGCTATCGGCAACCGCTCCAGCGCAGCCCGCCTGGACAGCGGAAGCTCGCTTCCACCCTTTTTCCTGCGGCCAATGGGAATGTCCGCGATCTTCTCGTCACCAGCCTGTAGACGCACCTTATCAGCGGTCCACTCCAGTTTCTCCGTCAGGTCTGGGAGTTCCGGTTTCCCGTCGCGGCAGTAGCATACAGTCATATGCGGAACCCAGCCGTGCTCAGAGGGCAGGTCGACGATGCTGCCGATAACATTCTCCAGGTCGGCCTGTAGAGCGCTCAATCCCTTCGCATTAGGTACCACGTATACCGGAGTGCCATCTTCTTCCGGAGTGAATGTCCCGGCACCCGAAACACCCATCTTTAGCGGGTCGTGCCGCTCGCACACCTTCTCTGCCGCCTTCCGGACTGCTTCCAGCGTCTCTTTGCTGAGGTCAGCAGCTTTCCCGAGGTACAACAGAGTCATGTGAAGGGTATCAGACAGATCTTCGTCCTCTACCATCTTGGCCTTGCGCATCTTCCTGGCAATGGCCGACGGAGCCATGAGAGCCAACATCGCACCACTGTGCGCCGCCATCTTTGACAACGGAACACTGCCAATTCGTTTGGAGAATAGAGTTACACTCGAGCCACAGGCTGCCTCTTTCTTTTCCTGTTTATTTTCTGTATGTTCCATCACCATCCATTTGTTTCCCTCGCCTGCCCGGAATAACTTGTAGGCCCCCTTCTCCTTCTTTCCCTTCAAGCAGAAGACGATCTTGGTCTTGCCGGCCTCGATCTCCTCGTAGGTTCCCGAGTCGTGGATCTCCATCGTGCCGACCCCATACTCGCCCGCCGGGATTTCGCCCTTGAACTTCAGGTATTCGACCGGATGGTCTTCGGTCCTGACAGCGAGCAACTTCTCCTTGCCCTTGGGTAGCCGGTGCTTCGGGATACTCCACGACGACAATGCGCCCTCGTCGTTCTCTAGGCGTAAATCGTAATGGTCACCCGCTTTCTTGGCATGGTGTAGTTGGATGACAAAGCGGTACCTGTTCCCACCCTCCGACTCCTTACCTTTCGGCTCCGTGGTCTTGTCGAATTCGCGCTTGCCCTGGTATTTTGCGAGGGGATCCTTGGCTTCGGAAACCATGGTGTCGGACGCCTCCTGTTCCTTGGCTTGCTCAAACTGCTCCAACAGCCTTATCTCGAAAGCCGAGAGGTCCTCCTTGTGGCGCAGCCTGTCGTATACCGTCTCATAAAACTTCTCAAGTTTCTCGGTCATGTTGGCTTCTTGCATCTTTTTCGTCCAGAAGGCCATAACCTGCTCGTCCGAGGGTTTAGGTTTCTGGCGGCGGCGCAGCGCCGAGTAGTAGACCTTGGCATCGCCGATGTCCCACTTCAGACCTTGCCGGATATGGCTAACGAACTTATTGGGAGGCCAGGAGGAGTTACGCGGCATCAGCAGGGCCTTCACAACAATGCGATCCCCCTCCTTCAGCGTCGTTTCGGGGTCGAATCGGATGCCATGGCTGTTGTGGGTCTCCATTTCGTGGAGATGGCTTCTCTTGCCCGCGACCAGCTTCTGCCCCTCCACGAGGGGCATAGAGATACCCATTCGCTCGGCTGGGCCGTCGTAGTCCCAGATACCCTGTACAAGCGCCATCCATGGAGCGGGGTAGTATCCGGCCCCGCGAGTCTTAGGGCTGGTTGTGCGGAGATTACAAAGCGCTTCGAGCTGCCCGTCCAACGCTCGCTGTACCGTCGTGACAAAAAAGCCGTCCGGCTCTACGCCGTCGACTTCCTTGATGGCCAGGTAGTTGCCCTGTCCCGTGAGCTTGCCTGAACGCCCTTTGCCCGGCCTACCTTTGAGGATGGTCAGCCCATCCTTCTCGGCCAGCATCTTCTCGAACCACACCTGTATGATTGCGGAGATGATCCGCTCGGCCTGCTTTGGGGACATCTTAATGTTCTTTTCGTCGAGATGCTCCTTGACTTCCCCACTCTTTCCGTCCACAACTGGCTCGGTGCCGACTGGCACGTGCGTCTGCGGCTTCTGTGTAGCCTGGGAACGCGCGCTATAGAATGCCACAAGATGTATGGGATGTAGATATGCCCATTCAAGCAAAGCGTCGAACATAGTCCTGCGGAGCTTGACCTCGCGATGGCCCTCAAGCGTTCCGCGCTCTTTCATAAAATTTTCCCTCTGCCGGAGGATATCCTCGCGCAGGCGGTCCGCCAGCCAGGCGTTCTCCTGTTTCATCTCCTGAGAGCGCAGGAAATCCGGCGAGTCCGTGGTGGTTTCGATACCGGTCAACGACCGGATCTCCTCGATGCGCTGCTTCTGGCCCTCGTCATCGGGCATCCGCTGCTGCTCGAGAGACATCGGCTTCCACCACCTAGTGGCGCGAGGCGGGTTAACAAACAAGCCACCAAGTCTTGTCCCGTCCTCGCCGACACGCCCCTTCCCGAATGCCTCATGCGGCGTGAAAACAAGCCCATCAAACGGGCAGCGGAACGGAATGTGCCACATCCACGGGGGCGGTTTTTTCCCGGCGCGCTCAGATGTAGGCTGAACGCTTTCCTGTGGCGCATCCTCAGCCTTCTGACCTTCGGGACTCTTCTCGATGTGGTAGAAGCTGGCTAGGTCACGCCTGGCCACATCTCCAGCAGGCGTCTTCCAGAAAGAGTTGTCCCAGTCCACGAACGTGAGGGGTATAGCGGCGCCTGGGCAGGCCTCGTTAATACAAGAGAGATGCGAATAAGGCACGCCTATCATATTGCGCCTGTTCTGGATCTCGCCCTTCAGGGTGTTGCGCTCCTTGGCAAGTTCCTCTACCTGTGGGCGGTAGCTGGCCAACATAGCCTCATAGTTCACCAGGCGCTGCTTCAGCTCGGCACTGTCCGGATCCTTGGTCAGATTGTCCTTGGTGTTCCGGACATTCTTGGCTATATCGCGCAAACTCTCTTCCGCGTTGCGGACACCCTGTTCCTTCAGGCGAAGCTCCTGTTCCTTGGTCTCGATCAGATCCTCGCAGGTTGGGCACTTGAACAGGGGACGGCTTCGCGTCAGATTCCTTTCCTGGACAGTGTGCGTCCCGATCTGCGAAAGGAACGGAGGCGTCGTCTCTATGACGCGCTTGCTGCGACAGTAGGCACAGGCGGGCTGGCGCTTGGGTTCGAATCCGTGCCGCTTGCCCGCATCGTTCACCATGTGCTTGTTCAGGGCGTCATAGATATAGCCATCCAGCCGAGCATTCTCGATCTTGCCGGTGGCGAGGTAGAACTGGAGTATCTTGGTAACCTGCCAGTTGATCAGCGCAATGAAGGCCCGTCCAATCTGCGTCTCCTCCATGGGGACATTGGCGTCCTGTATGGTCTTGTACTCGTCGGACGAGAAAAGGCCGAACGGCGCGTTGCCGAGCTGCTTGCGACGCTTGTTGATCTCCCACCAGGCCTTGCCGATAACGAGCACTAGCGTCGGCACGAGGTATGACTGTATTGTACCACTCTTGTTGGGATTGGCGGCAATCTCTTTGAGTGCGCGCCAGGTCTCAGGCTTCTGGAATAGCGCCCTGATGGAAGGGCTGTCCTTCAGCGCCTCAGCTGGGAACGGGAATCCGACTGGAGGGGTCTCGGGAAGTTCCGGCCAGCCGCCGTCTGTGCGGGGTGGCCGAAGCTCCACCACAATATTCCATTCGTTTTTCGGCTTATGTGTGATCTGATCGCGCCTCTCTGGGTCGGGCGTAAACTCTGGTTCAGGTTTGGGTTTGGCGGCGAGCGCCGGGACCGATTTCGGCGCGGGTGCTAGAACCGGCTTGGGAGTGGTAGGTTCAGAAGGTGGCTCCTCCTCGCCCTCGTCCCTGCGCTCAAACTCCGTCAACCAGCGCTCGGCCTCCTCGTCCGTCATCGGCTTGTCGAGCCTTGCTGCGGCGCGCCACAGGCGCGCCAATTTGCGCATGGCGGCGTTGTCATCTAACATTGCCTCGGAGAGCGTCGGGGCACCATCCATCCGCCGGACCAGGATGTCGGCGAGGGATTCGGCATCCTCCGGTCCCACGGCTGTAAACAGATCGCCGTCCCGCTCCACCGGCATGCCGGTCCACTTGGCTCCGGAGGCCACCATATCGGGACGGATCTCTGGCCATCCGGTCATCTGCCGACCGGCAGCAACCTTCGCCTTTGCCGCCAAGAGCGGGGCGTGACAGATCATGGCTACCGGCTTGCCGACGCGCACAAACTTGCGCAGGATGCGCTTAGCGGCCTTGTCGTCCGAAAACTCGATCATACCTTTGCCGCCGACCACAAACAGTGCGTCGAAGTCCTTTGCGTCAGCGTCCGCTACGTCAAGGTCGACCCTGATGGTTGTGCCCTGCGCACTCACAGCCGACTTACCGGCCGTGGCCACGGCCACATCGATGCCCCTATCGGCAAACACGGCACGTGATGCCGAATATTCGGGTTCAAAGAACCCTTTCGGGGCCACCAGCATGAGGATTCGTCTACGAAGGCTGACCATCAGCACCACACTCCATAATGTTGAGCGATCTCAAATATTTACACAAACTGATATTCAAAATTTTCCAGGAGCTATTGTTCCAGGCTTCACTTCATCATCGTACTGCTGCGCAACAATTCGGAATAACTTGATTCTCTCAGAGGCCGTCGCAGCTCCGACCTGTTCGGGAGCCGAAGACTGATAGGGCATAGGCACAATAGAACCACCATCGCCAAATGGGCCAGTGTCCGAATATTTGCCACCAAATTGCCCATTCTGATAATCGTCATCGGTCGATTGGGACAAAGACTTTTTCATCTTGCCCCAAGTTTCACCCAATGAACCAGGCACACGTAGGCTGCCCTTGTTGTGAAGTGTACTCACATCCGTCCGCATACCTTTTCCCTTCACAAGGCCGGTCGTCGCGCCCTCGAAATCCTCGTTCAGTTTGTCGAGCAGCTCACGCAACTCCTTGCGCAGGCCGTCGATACCAACCTCCTTGCCAAGCTCAAACTCCACATGGAGCCCAGTGCCGCCACTCTGGTAGACCTTCGGCTGAACGCCATACTTTTCCTTGATGGCCGCAACTGCCTTCCTAGCGTACTCCTTGCTCTTATCGAGTGGGTATCCGCCATGTAGATCCAGGTCGACAAAACCAATACCTGTTTTCGTACCGAACACTTGATGAATAGCCAATAGCCGACGTTTGACCCAGTACCAGTAATTTCCACTGTCTCCATCCCCTTTTGGGTCATCGCTGGAAATGACGATGGGTTTACTGTCATGGTTGCGCTTCAAGATCTTCTCGTTCTTGCCCACACCAAGATAGACTAGCACAGGCTTGCCTTTGATGCGGGACATGATCTGTTTGCGGATCGCTGGTTTGGCGTAGTGGTCGTAGATCTGCCCGCGCGTGAGTTCGATCCCATCCTTGTCGATCAGGATCTCGCCGCGCTTTTTCTCGTCAAGTTCACCGTCGTCGGCATCCTGCTCCCCGAAGCGAGTGAAACGGATGACCATAAAGCGCCTGTCCGGCCCGAAACGGTGCTCGAGGGACCTGGCCACATGCTTGCCGAACGCCTTGGCGAGACGCGGCAGGCTCATGATCTCCTTAAGCAGAATCTTGATCCGGCAAATAGGTCCTCCCGAATAGGTGATAGCGTCTACCACTTCCTCCGGCTCGACCGGCATGTCACCAGGCCTGATCGTCCGTTCCATCTTGCCGGATTTGATATCCTCAGCGTACTGTCCAGGGAACGCGAGCACGCCACGATTGCCCATCGCCAGCTTGGACAAAGGAGGCTGCCAATGGGAGAATCTGAGCCAGGCGTGCTCACCCAGGGTTCTCTCCAGCTCCCCGAGATCGTATCCCAGCTCCTCGGCAATGTGTAGAAAGACCGTACGTCTTAGCTGATCCTCGGGAACGTGCCTGTGCGTCCTCTTTAGTTCGGCGCGTACCCGCACCAGGAGATCACTGTACTCCTGGAACAGCTTAGTCGGCATTCTTGACTCCACGTCAACGAGCGTCGGTTCCTCCTCGAACTCCGTGACGGCCGGTAGCTCCGTTGTCGCCCTCGGGATGTCGGAGTGTAGAACAACGGGCATGCCCCACATCTTTCTCGGCAGCAGGCGTTGTAGCGCCTGAATGTCCCCCATGATCCAGAGGACGAGCTTTGGCGGATCCTGCTCCCTGTCGACGCGAATGAGCGTCACGCCCACCGCCTTCAGGTCAATTGGCCGGATGTTCTCATAGTTCAGCCAGCGGTCGACCAAGTTCATGATCTCGCGGGCCTGGAGGGCCGGATTCCAGCGCGGATAGCGGCCACGCCCTCGATCTGGATGGCCGTCGGCGAACGTTAACATCCTCACTGCATCGGACCGGCTGATCTCTTCGCTGTCCGCCCCGAGCAGCGCCGCGATGCGAGCGGCAACCTCCCCCTTAAAGCCAGCTATGCCGTCGCCGGAAGGAAGCCCGGCGAGCAGCTGGGTGGCCATTCCACGAAGATCGGGATCGTTTTTCACAAAGGCGCTCATGGCGGCTTTAAACCTGGGGCTCTGTAGGTAGTGTAAGTTCCCCGGCGCGAAGGGCTTCCTGTCCATGAGGAACTGCTGGACCCGCCCTATACCGCTCCCGTTGGCGATGAAGACCAGCTGCGGGATGCTGAACGCGCCCGGCGCAGTCGTGTCGTACCCGGATTTCTCGACCATCCGGACCACGGCAGCGATCCTGCTGGTTAGGTCGCTAGTTGAGGCCCTCTCCAGCAGGGATGCTAGGGGCTTGTTCTTCCGGATACCGGCGGGGTTGAACTGCCTTTTGAACTTGTAGAAGGCCTCGGGGGCCAAGGAGCCCAGATGGGCCTGGGCCAGGCCGCTAAGTGCGACATTGTCGGTGATGTACTCCGCGTAGATCCTGCGCAAGGCGTTCCTGAAGATCTGCGAGTCGACATCGAAGCCCAGGCTTCGCAGGGCGTCCAGATCCAAGATGCGACCGACATACCGGCCGTCCCTCTGCTCGATGACCATATCCGGCCTGCGGATAAAGGTCTTCTCCAGGCGCTTGATCCTAGGTAATCTCCGCGCCTCGTCCTGATCTACTGGAACCTCTTTCCAAACGCGCGCGCCGCGAAGCTGCCTCAGGGTGTCCAGCCAGGAAGAGGAGAGTTTGCGCATCTCATCGGGCGACAAGCCGGTGGCCGCCTGCGCGCCGGACATTCCAGCAAGCCTGGCCAGGAGGTAGGGCCCATGAATTTGTGTCGGTCCAAAGGACGTTCCAGCGTCTCCTACAACATCTGTCCTACCGTTCGATTCAAGTTTGGATACGAGCTGGAACAGTTTGTCGCCATCCACACCACCCACGTCGCCGATCCTTGTCGGTCCCGTCTTCATGGGGTCTGTTTTTCCAACCGCCCGTTCCAGCGTCGTAACAAGTTTGGCGAGATCGGGAGTACCCGCCAGCGCAAACATTGCTTTCCGCTCCATCTTGGCTGGTTCGAACTCGCCGATATGCTCCGCATGGAATTCGTGCATGGTGGCATCCTTGGGCTTTTTGTCGTCCCGAAACCTGAGAAACTTCTGGTGCCGCAGCCCGCCCGGCACGCGCTCCTGGAAACCAATTTCGATGACGAACGGACCCTTTTTCAGGCGCTTCTCGATCTCGGCTTCGTTCTCGGCCGAGAAGTTGTCGATCTCGCTGATGGCGTACAGCTTGCCCTTGTAGTACTGGCCGAACTGCGCCATGAGCTTGCCGGTCTTGCTCTTGGTCGTGCCGTAGACCACATAGTCGTCGGAGTCGTGCTTGCCAGCCCCGCCCTTATACTTCCACATCGTATCTTTTGGTTTTGGCTCGGACTCGCCCTTGGGCTTGTACTGGTACTTGGTGCCTTTGAGCTTGAGTACGATGCCCTCGCCACCTTGGCCGACTGCCGTGTTCATGGCATTCTGCCACTTGGCGAAAGGGTACTGCTTTGTCAGGAGGACCGTATCGGAGGTCTTCACAGCCGACTCAAGCAGCTTGCGCCTCTCGGAGAAGGGTCTGTCGGCCACGTTTTTGCCCTTGAGCCACAGGATGTCGTAGATATGGAGCTTCATCTTGCCGGGCAGCCCCTTCACTTTCTCCAAGGCCTTGTCGACCGAGCTTCCGGCAAGGGACGTTACCTTCGTCACATCCTGTTTGCCCTTGTCCCAGTAGACCAGCTCGCCCTCGACAAGGGTACCGTCAGGAAGACCAACCATCTCCTTGGCGATCGCCGGGAAGTTCCCAGTGACCTCCTCGCCGCGCCTGCTGAAGATGCGGACCTTTTCCCCGTCCTTGATGATCTGCGCCTTCCAGCCATCGTATTTATGTTCTACTATAATATCATCTCTGTTGAACTTTTTGAGTAGTTCATCAGGATCATCAATCTCCGTCAGGCGCATCAGGGCCACCGGGGATATGCCGGGGGAAGCGCGTCGCGAAAGGGATGGCCACGCCATAACTAAATTTCCTCCTCGGTCTCCTCGGATTCGAAACCCTCGAGCAGAGCCTCGGCGGCCACGTCGAGCTTCTCCTCCTCGCTCATCTCTTCCCCGGCCGATCTGCCGACAGCAATGGTCACAAGTCGGTTCATCCGCTCTTTGGAAGACTTGCCGAGCTCCTTAAGCTTCTTGGCCTGTTCGACCGGCTCCTGGCGCATCGACAGCGGAAAAGGTACAACCTCTTCCGTACGCGTCAGGATCACCATGTTTGGATCAGAGGGGTCGTCGTCCATCTCCCAAAACGTGCCGCCCATGAGTTTACGCAGCTTAATGCTGGACGTGCCACCGGTCGGGCGGTACTTATCCCCATGCCTATGTAGGACCTTCCCCTTGCCGCTGGAGGCAGCAGCCAGCTGGCTCTTCAGAAGGCGCAGCTGGTTGTTGTCAGGTGACACTTCCCATTCCCATTCCCAGCCATGTTTGCCGCTAGTGCCGAACCTCTCTTTTTTCCAGTTGGGTAGCGGAGCTACCGGAGCGAGAGTTGGCTTCGGGGCTGGCGCAGGCTCCGGGGGCGCTTCCGGCGTCGGCTTCTTTTTGACCTCGGTCAGGGGAATCGGCTCCTCCGGGATGCTGGTTGGCTCGGCCGGTTTTTCGGGAACTAAGGTCTCTTCTATGGCCTTCTCTGGGGACTTGGGCTCCTCCTTTTCCCCCTCCTCTTTCGGTAGCAGCGCGGGCGTTGTTGGCTTCTTTTCCCTCTTTTTGGCCGCCGGGGCGAGCTTCAGCAGACGCGCCGTCATCTTCGCGTGGAGCGAATCATAGTCGGACATGACCTCATCCGCATTCTCGCCGACACCAGCGATGATGGTAGCAATATTCTTGCGCCATTCGGGAAGCTCGTGACGCGACAGCATGGCCTTGAGTTCCTTGTTGGCATCCTGGAGTGCCTCGATGCGCTCATCGAGTGCGTTCTGGGCCTCCTCAGCCATATCGTACATCTCGCGATACTCACTAAAAAGGACCTTACGCGCCCAGCCGCTCAGCCTGGACAAGATGTTCTTCCACAATCCTGCCTCCTTGAGGATGCCGGGAAACGCGGCCGCCTCCAGCACTTCATCCATAACTGTGGCGTCGTCGTGTAGCCCGTGATCGTCCAGCAGCTGCGCCATAGCGGCGATCTTGGCAAATGTTATTTCCCTATTCATTGTCGCCTCCGGATCTGCCTTCCTGCTCTTGTGCGGCCATGTGCCTCTCAGCCCTCTCGAGCCTTTCCCGCTCGGATTCCTCCCGCTTCTTTCCCTCCACCAGCCTCCAGGTTTCGGCCGCCGCTAGCGCGCGCTCCCTCCTGACAAAACGCTCCTGCTGACTCCTCTCGGCAAATCTGCTATCCATGGTGGCGGCGAGCTGCCCCAGCAGCCTCAGCCGAGACTGGATCGAGGCCTCCTTCTGACGGCACTCCAGGAGGTACTTTTCAGCCTCCTGCGTCTTGCGATGAGCGGCCACGAGGCCACCCTTCCAGGCATCCAGGTATTGCGCGATTTTCCTGATAAGATGCGGAATCTCGGCCATCCGACCATCGTTCGCGCACCGCTCGAAGTAGGCATGCCATTTGCGGCAGCCGTCCCTAAACAAGAGTTCCGAACGATCCATGGGCTACTTCCCTGGCCCTGCCGGGGGAGCCCCCGGCCCACCCGGTCCGAGCGGAGGGGTTGCTCCCCCAGGAGGTGGTGCCCCGGCACCACCAGGCCCTGCCATTGCTTCACCGGGCGGCGGGGCTAGTTCGGGCAATCCTCCCGGAAGACCGCCGCCTCCACCGCCCATCGGGGGAGCCCCTCCACCCATCGGCGGAGCGCCCATATCGGATCCCGGCGCACCAGGTGCGCCCATGGAGGGCCCTCCCATCGGCTGCGCCGCCTGCGTAGACTCCATGATCTCGCGTTCGGGGTCAAGAGACCTAAGCTCCAGGAGGGACATGCTGGACAGCGCCTGTTCCTCGCGTTGGCGTACAGCGTCGTTGATCGCCTCCTTGCGCATTTTCTGACGTTCCTCCTCGTAATTGAGTCCGAGGCTCCTGTACAGCGTCTGTAGAGACACCTGCTTTGCCGTCACCAGGCTAGAGACATTGCTGATGTAATCCTGTAGGTCATACAGGTTCATGTGGTTCCACTCGACCTCGGGAACGATTAGCTTCTTGTACCCAGCTTCCGCCCTATAGAATCCCTGGAGATCGCTGATGGGCGAGAAAATCTTGTTCGTCAACCACTTGGCTATCATGTTGCGGAAGTTGAAGTATCGCTGCCGCAGTACTTCTAGACCAATGGAGGCCGAAGCATACACGGCGCTCTCAGTGTCGATCACGGCGTGCGGTACCATGAGACCCCACATGATGTTCTTGATGATGAGATCCATGTCCTGGCTGATGTCGAGAACAGCTCCGGAGGATCCCACGCGCTCGATCACTACGCCCGCGTGAGTAACAATCTTGAAGTTCTTGTCGTACTGAGCCTCCTCGATAACGTTGCGCCACGCCTCGAGTTGTGCGTCGTCCGGGTGGAACTCGCCCTCGCCCGTGCCGCCGATCTTCACCAACGTAATCGGGTTGATGAGGTCGTCGGCCTGCGCGAATTTACAATTGCCCTGGATCGAGATATGCCCATTGCGCCGAACCACCAGCAGACCGTTTGGCACTTCGAAACAGAACACATCGCCGTTGTACGGAATCCTTTCGAAGGTCGCACCACCACCGTTCCTCTTGGCTTTGCGATTGCCGTAAACCGTGGGAAAATGTCCATAAGACGTGTTCGACCAGTCAACCGCCCAGAACCACTTGCCTTGACCATTCTGGTCGCGTCGCATGATGGGCGCATAGCCGCACCTGAAGGCGATCTCTTGGATGTCGTCCGCCAGTTGCTTGGATACCGTGGTGTAGCGGATACCAACAGATTCCGTACCGTATTTACTGGACTTGACCGTCCCATCGCCCTCCGTGGCGGCATCAAGCAGGATACGCAACAGGCGCGGGGACAAGTCGAACACCCAGCGCGGCAGATGCTTGTCGTGACTGTTTGTACCAATCTCGGCGGCAAAATGGGCAGCGAGTTCCTTGCTGGAAATTGTCCAATTCCTCATCTCGGATGGCTTGTTGACCGAAAACCCCTTGGTATTCCTATGGTCATATGTTCCAAGATGTTTCCCACAAAACCGAGCAAGATCAACCATAGATTGGCAAATATGACCGAAAATCAATTCATTCTGGTCAAGGTTTTGGCTTATGCCAACTTTGTACTTATAGTTGTTGATATTCTTGTAGTGGATACATCCTTCGGCTACTAGGTGCCCAAGGATTCTCATATAGGTTTCGGCTGGCATTTCGTGCCCGAGAACCGAAATTGTCTTCAGTTCCTTGCCCACCCAGTCGGCAACGCATCGCAACTTGTAGAAATAGCCCTTCTTAACATCCTGGGCCTCGATAATGCCGAAATCGTGATATCCGCCCCCATGCGATCTACTTTGAGCGAGCCACATGCGATGGTTGGGCGTTACTAGAACATCCACCTTCTTGCCATGAAAATGGCACATATCCCCGTCATGTCGCCTTTTGATGCGAGCTGTATATGGTTGGAACTCCATTATCCCAGTGGCCGGGTTGAAAGTGGCAAGCCTGTCATCCTCCTTGATCTCGTCATAAGTTTTGAAGCCCCTTTCGGTCATGATTTCGCTATCTATTGAGAAACATTCCCTAATTTTGTCATAAAGCATCAGGTCTTTGAAGGCTGCCACAATGACGCTGGTGCCGCGCACATCGTACGGGCTTGACAACATCTTTAGGTGGCTGACGTTAAAATTGTCCAAGGGAATATTCTCCCCGCGGCGCACGTGGTACACAATGTGCTGCGGGATCTGCTTGCGCAGCTGGACGTCGGCTGGGTTGTTGCTCATGACGAGCCGCTGTAGTACGGCATCCGGACGCAGTGAGATAACCGGCTCGCTGGCGATCACCATCTTCTTGACGTGGATGTAGTCCGGGTTCTGAACGACGATCCTCTTCCACTTCAGCGTGTTCTCGTCAAGCTCCGCGTAAGGGAAAGCCTCACCGAGCTTCCAATACTCCAGTGAGATATCCCCGAGCGCCCCGAGCAGGTCCATCTCCTCGATCATGTCCTCGAAGAACTGCTGAACCTTCTTGTCCTGGCACCTGATGCTGATCTTGGAGATCGGATAGGTCGCATGCATCGTGATCGCGTTGCGCACAAGCGGGTGCAAATCAAAAAAATTCCTGCAATTTCGAACACTTACACCATATCCAACCACATAGGTGTGGTCAATTTCAACCTCGATATTGTGGACGAACCCTATGTAGCCTGACCTCTTCACGGTGTTGATCCACTGGATCGCTTTGTCTTTGTGGATAAAACAGCAGCCGTCGCGCTCATATGAGCGTTCGATGGCGGCAAACCTATAAAACTCAGACGAAAAACATTCCGCCAGTTTTAGTGCTGATTTGCCACGAATCTTAACATAGTAGCGAGGAGCAGCGGGATATGTTTCCCCGTTGGTTGGTGAAACCATAGTTTTCTGGCTATGGGCCCGGAACACATGTGCCACCAGGCCGCAGCGCAAACACAACATTCGCATTTGCCAGGCTAGGTTCTCGGAGGAAGTGTTGCCAACAAAAATGCCCGAATTATACTTTTCCTGTCCACCGTCCCCGTCCAGCCAGGCAACCAGGAACCGCAGCAGCAATCCGGGCTCAACCGACATCAATTCGAACGACAGGCGTTTTGTCAGGGAGCCTTGTCCGCAGTGCCGCAAAACAAAAGCAGCCAATTTGGCATTGGAACAATCCACATAGATTTCCGTCGACCTGTCTGATCGCGTATGGATTTGACCTTCAGCAAACAGTTTGCCGACCAATTCCTCAATCCTAACAGCCAACTGCTTCTCATGACTGCCCAGCGAGAAAGTCACCCTATTGTGTGCGACGAAGCCTTCGGCGGCATAATAGCCAAGAAGTTCTATGGCTTCGGGATTGCTCAACAATGGATCATTCGAAACCGGTTCTAGTTTGGGCACCGGCATATAGAGAATGTCTCTTTCTCCAAGTTGTCCGGACTCCACTTTCCCGAACACATATGGGTCATCTTTACGCCCGCAACGGGAACAAAAACATCCATCCCCGTCCGGCTTACATTTTACAAACGTCGTTTTATCGTGGCAGCGGACAGCATCAGCCTTGACGGCATTGAAGCCGTGATTTGTAGTACACCACACAGTTTCCTGCGAGTTTTTGACACGGAGACCAACAATCTCCTCGTCCACATGTCGCCGAAACACGGTTGTGACTCGGCGCGGCAAACCCTCGCCAGACAGGACCATGTCTCCGACACAGATTTCCTCGATAGGCTTACGTGTCCCGTCGGCCATCCACACCATTGTTCCTGGAAGAAAACACCACGCATTCACCGTGATGCGATCACGCGGCAGGTTTAGGTTCGCCATCACGAACAATGGCGAATACACCTCGGGCGCCAGGCGCTCCACCGGCGCGCCGGCCGTACTGCCGACACCGCCATTCATCACGCCCACGGCGGCCTGTTTTCTGAAGGATGGGCTGTGCGCGATCAGGGCCTGGCTGCCCTCTGCAGCTTTCTTCCCGCTGGTTGGCCGACCCCCCTCCATCCACACTCCGCGAGCAAGACCTTTGTCGAGATCCGCAGGCATAGGTTCGGCAATTCCTCGACGCAGCATACTACCGCCGTACTGTGCGCCCTCCCTGACTATGCCATTCTCAACCTCGTCCTGTAGCGCTCCGCGCCGAATTGGCGACAACACATTGGCTAGCTTGGGAGATGTTCGTAGGACCTTCGGTCCTGGTGTCCGCCCCGTTGCCCGCCTGCTCTGGTCAACCATGAATTCTCCTTATCATCTCATGCGCGGAACGAACGCCAGGACCGGCTTCACCGACTTCGCGACCGCATTGCCAGGCGTGGCCTTGAAGCCATGCGTCTGCTCGAACTTGTATGCGACATAGGCGTAAATGAGCGCCATCAGCCCGTCGTTGTGTGTTTTCCCCTTGACAAACATGGTATGCGGCATGCCCGCGCGGATGGTCTGCTTGCTCTCCATGGAGCAGCAATGGTCTACCAGCCAGGCCACGCGCTCGTAGCTTCCCCACGGGAAACGAACGCCGCCGCGACGCAGCAGATTGAACATATCGCCAATCCACTTATCCTTGTCAATGACGATCTCCAACTCGTCCTCCCGGTACTTGGTGCCACTGAGAACCTGGGCGGAGTTCCGCACTGTCTTGAAGCGGTCGCCTAGGCGTGCTTTCAGTTCACCCGAAATGTCCTCGGCATACCCAATGTCCGCCCCGACCATCCGCACGTTGTACAGGCGCATCATTTCCTCGACAAACTGCATCTTGGACTGTAGGTCTAGCTTCTTTAACTTCTGGGCGAACTCTATCAACACCCGGCCGTCGTGTTCTACCGAGATCACAACTGCGCAGGAGAAGGACTGTCCACGGGTCTTTACGTCGTCGATATCCGGCTTACCTCCCCAGTCGATACCCATGTACACCATCTTTCGCTCGTCTTTGGTGATATGCTTGGCCATCGTGCGCATAGGGTCCCGGCAGGTTTTATAGATCTCCTCGCGGGTGATTGGTAGGCCGGTTCCCGTGTGAAACTCGCCAAGCACCTCATTGTTCCAGTCCACCTCCCTCTTCATCGGGTTATACGCCGGGCTCTCATTGAGGATCTTTTCCTTCGTAAACTCCGGAATAAAGAGTTGGTTGAAGTGGAAACCGACGATCTTAGCGTCCTCTTTACCGGGGGCAGGGAGCCATTTGCCGCGCTCGATTGCTTCTACCTTGTCCTGCTCGTGACCGCAGTTAGGACATTTCACCACATTCTCGTATAGCCAGATGTCCTTCTCCCACTTATCGGAGCCAGGAGTGTATAGAAGGAAGTAGCGGTGGCATTCAGCGCAGCCGAGGTAATACCGGCGTTGGTCGGAGTTTTCCCACATTTCGTAGAAGTGAGAGTTCTTATGCTCCGGGGTGCCGAAGTAGACCTGGATGCCGCCAGGCTGTGGACCATACTGGGCTCGCGTGGTACACTTGACCGCCGTGTCGACCGCCTGCTTCGTCATGAGCTGGGCCTCGTCGAAAAAGATGGCATCGATGGTACGGCCGCGCACCCTAACCCCCTCATTTCCTATGGAATCACACCACAGGGTGTTGCCGTGCTTGAACTGTTTGTAGGTCAGGCTGTCGGAAGCCTCACGCGAGGCATCTTTCATAGTCTCGACGAAAGGCCTCATCTGGTGCCGCGGATCATCCGGATCCGGAACCATCGCCGACTCACGAACCATTTTCTCCAGCTTGTCCTTGGAGAAGGCATGCATCAGCTCCAACTGTGGGAAAGCATGCATGACGCGGATAGGCCTGGCTCCGCCCTGCCCAAACACACCACTGGCGACCATGTGTAATTCCAGCGCCGAGGCCATCGTTGTGGCGCCGACCTGGCGACCCTTGACGATGACGATCGGTTTGCCGTCGGGCGACACCGCCTTGGACATGATGTAGCGGTAGATGTCGGCGATGAACTTCCATCCATTGCCCGTCAGCTTCATCGGATTTCCGTCGAGCGTCAGGTATGACTCGGCGAAATAGACCGGATCGACTTTCATCAGTTCGGCCTTCAGCTCTTCGAAGCTGTTCTCCGGAGCCCAACGGCTGGTGTTAATTGTCCTAATCGGCATTGGCATTCAGATCCACGACCAGCGTCTTCAGCTTGCGAACCGCCTCATCGTACTCCTCCTCCTTATCAAACCAAATGGTTTGCGGCCACGACGTGGTCGGGCCGCAAGATCTTCCCTTGTATATCACCGCGAAGCGTTTTAGGCGCCGCGTGTTCGGCACTATCATCGGCTATCTGTTGGCTGGTTTTGCTGGCTCGAACATTTTGTTGTCTTCCTGGAGATCAACCTCGGGCACGGAGAGCCCCACACCAAAACCAGCAAGGCTGTCGCTGGCGTCGCCCACCTCGCGCTTCTCGCTGCGGATCATGCTCTCCACGTACTCCCTCAGCGACTCGTCGGAGGCCGCCACACTCTCATCGGGACGTTCGTCCCTCACCATCTTTAGGAGGGCGGGCACCGTCACGTGGCCACCGCGCGACCGGATCACATTGTCCAAGAAAGACTTCAGTTTAGGGTATTTGGCAAACACACCGTCTGCCTTTGCCTGGGCGGCCCGCACGCAGATCATATTATCCACGTCCCGCGCCTCGTTTTCGAGACCACACTTGTCGAGCCAATTGGCCAAGCGAACCAACCTCGCCATGTCCGGCCGGAAAGCTACAGAGGCCGTCTTAACAGGGGGATGGTCGGCCTCGTGTCCCGCAAGTAAACTCAAGCCGATCCGGTCCTTCAATTCGCGGACACGCTCCTCGATGGCGCCAAGATCCTTATTCCTCTGGAATAAGCTCTTAAGTTCCTGGAACGGATTCGAGCCGTCGGCCGATCGGCGTAACGCGCTTTCAGCAAACTCGCGCAGCCACTCCGGTACGGCAGACGGTCTGGCTATCTCGTATTCCCTGCCGAAAACCATATCTCCCACCTCACGCATAGTACTGCGACTGCCATTCGCGCGGCTCGTCGGGGTCGGTCGGATCCTCGTCCTCATCGATACGGGCGCGGTCCTTGAACACAGGATACCCCATGTCGGCCAGAATCTGTTGGACCGCCAGCCGCTCGCGGGGGTCAAGCTTATACTTTTTCTCCAGCTTCTTAAACAGCTCCTCCATATCGCGGCCACCCGCAACCACGGCGTTGATAAGCGTCCCCACCAGGGCACGCTCGAAAGCGCTGATCTGGTACTGGAGCCCTTCGAAATGCGGCGTGCCAGCCTCCTTCCTCAGACTGTCACCACCACAGGCAAGGCAGACCGCACTCCCATCGTCATTCCACAGCGGGACGGCGCATTTTGGACACACGGAATCATCTGAGGCGCGACGGTGCCTGCGCACCTGCCTACGCTGCCTCTTCATCTCGTGGTGTGCTTCCAGCATGCGCTCGAACGCTTCAATATTCTGTTCCAGCTGCTGCCGCATGCGATCGACATCTCCGATTGGGATATCATCGGCCCAGTCCTCGCGCAGCGCCTTGGAGACATAGGCATCCAACTTCTTGGACTGCCCAAGGGCACGTTCAGCCTCGTTGCGATTCCTGGCGCACGCACCAGGTTGTTTGATGCGCTTCATCTCTCCGACAAGGAATGGCACGAAATCCTTGGCTTCCTGAGAATCCATCCATCCCTTTAGCTTGTCCGCCGGAGCCCGCGCCCCTCCATTGTCGCCCATATCGGGAGGCTGTGGCTCTGGTGACGGAGCTGGCATCGGCTCCGGCGCGGGCGGCATGACCTGACTCGGCATTTCGCCAAAGGCCTCCTTGACAACAATGGTGTCGCCCTCGGCCGTGACGGTGCTCGTCTCGGACACCGCGATAATCGCTTCCTCATTCGTGGCCATGTTGTACCCTCCGTCGGTTCTACCGGTGCTTGATATCGCTTCTCAGTTCGGCGACATTATCTGCGACCCTCTCCACCCCACGTGCCACGTCACCGAGGCGCTCGATGATGTGCTCTTGGCCACTTGCCACGCTGGCCATGTGCTCCACCATCAGCGCCCGACCTTGCCTCATCTCCTGTAAACCACTGGCGACCATGTCGAGTTTTGCCTCAACCCTCGTCAGGGTATCTCCGTGACCATTGAACTCCTTGCCCGCCTTAGTTTTCCCGTTCCCGCTGCGATTCATAAGCCACTCGATCACCTTGGTCAGGACGACGATTACGCCCACAAGGGCCGCCGTCAACGCGCTGCTAGTCAACTCCATGAGATACACCTCGCGATTTCACAAGCCTAGCCGGGGATTGAATTTATCAACAAGCTCCCTGGCCTTAGCTGGATCAGTGCGCGCCGCCTCGAACTCTCGACGGCAGTTCTCGATGATGCCCTCCAACCGCGCTTTCTCCTCACCCGTGAGCGGTTCGCCTTCCCTGAGTTTCGCCCAAAGGCCTGCGTCGCCCTCCTCAATGGCCATCTTGACTATGGTCGGGGCTGCCGCACCCAACAGTGAGAACAATCCTTGGAATAGGTTACGCGACTCGTTGTTGTCGGCATAGAAGCCCATCGGGAACGCATACAGGCCGTCCAGGCCGATGCCGCTGAAGGTCTGGGTGTACAACGGGCTGCCCGCAAAGGGGGTCCCGCCCATTCCGGCGCCAGCGTCCCCGAAATCACAGTTCACTGCCTGGGCCTCGTCCATAACATTCACAGCATACAAACATCGTTGGCCGCTCTTGTGGTATATGTACACCCTCTTGTTAGCCAGTGCAATCCGCCCGCCGTTCCCCTCTGACAGACCCTCCAGCGGGCACATGTGCGTGACAGACTCGCCCGCGTTTTTACAGGCAAGGGTGATCGGCAGCCCGAACGGGCACCGTTTCACCTTATCCTCACCGCGTATCCAACAGGTCTTTTTCATTTACCCTTCGACCCCTTGGACTTCTTAGTTGTGAGCTTCCAGTACTTCACAAAGTCACGCGCGGCCCTAAGGGCCGCATCGTCAGCGTCCTGGCCGAAATGCTCGCTGTGCGCCTCCAAGAACTCCCCGATGCTCTTCCATTTGGGGTCGTCGGACCAAAGTTTCGGCTCTTTGCCGCCAAGTTTGTCAACGTCGTCCCCGCCCTCGGGCACAAAATGGGCCAGCGCCAGTTCTGGCTTCTCTTCCTGCTTCCACGCTTCCATAAGGAAAGCGTCCAGGCCGTCGTCCTGTGTTCCTGGCATCAGGGACGCAATGCGCCACTTGCGCTCGCGCTGCTTACGGGTCTTTCCACGCCACTTCTTCCACTCGGCGATTCCACCAGGAAATCGCTTCATGAACTCTGATACACTGCCGAAATAGGATGATTCCTCCTTCGGCGCGTAGTCCATGTTCTTTCTCCACATGGGAGGCGTGTTCGTCTCTTTGCTAGGCACCACGTGAGCCCTGCGTTGGATGCCGCGTTGTAGGTAGAGATCAAGTTGACAATCAAAAGCCACCGTGTCCGCGCCAGCATCCTCCATGACAGTCGCCAAGCGAAGCAGACGATCCAGCGGGGAAGCCTTTTTCTTATCTTTGTCCTCAGAGGGTGTCGTAGTGGTGGTCTCCATCAGTAATGTCCTCTCTCTCTTTGTATTTGTATTTGTATTGCTAACCACCATTAATCTCATGAATCCAGCAGGTGCTGGATCATGCGGTGCTTGGCCATCTCCATAGCCATCAACCTGCTGAGCGGGATAATCGGAAGCAACTTGTACTCCGACAGCAGTTCAATAGCCTTTCTCGAATCCAGATGGAACATCTGGTGTACTTGGCGGCGCACATGCCCGGCGGACAGCTGGCCGACCGCCCCGCGATACTTCAACATTGCTTTCCCGAGGTCTTCATCTATCCTGAATCCCAGCCGCAGCGACAGCTTTAGAGCGCGCAGGATCCGTCTCGAGTCGTGGCCTATCGTCAGATCCGGATCGACCGGCGTCCGCAGCAGCTTTGCCTCCAAGTCGGCCAGGCCCATTCCTGTAGGATCGCCGGGCTCGCGCGATAGATTCATGGGCTGTAGAAGCGTGTTCACCGTGAAATCCCTGGAGAACATTTCGCGCTGTAGGTTCGTGGGCTCCGTGATTCCCCTCTTGACCAGTTCGGCATCGATGCCAGGTAGGACAAAATGGTTCGAAAAATCCATCCTGATGTTCTTAAAAGACAAGGACACGTGCCCGTCGTCGTACGAGCGGAACGCCGCGTCCTGCCACTGTCTGCTAGCCAGCAGGGCCAACGCCAGGCTATCCTTGTCTCCAGTCGTCAGGTCGATATCCTCGACCTGCGTTGGCAGCTTTCCGAGTCGCCTATCTCTCGGGAATCCCCCGACCAGAAAGGGTTCCGACAGATCGGCCGTCTCCGCCAGGTGGCCAAGAATGCCGAGCAGCTCCTCGAGTCTCATATCTCACACTCCAGGCGCCGCAGGCGCTTCAGGGGCCGCAGTCGGACGCTCGCCAACCTCCACCGCCGTCTCCTCGGTCGGCTTCTCGGATACCTCGGTAGCAACCTCCTCGGGCGGCGGACCCATCTCGATGCTAGGAGGCTCTGGTTTTTTCTTGCCCTTTCCCTCCTCCTCTTTCAGGCCTCCTCGCAGCTTGCCGATGACTTTCTCCAGCCGCGTGCCAACATACGAGTCCGTCTCGATCAGGCGGCCGATGGCCTCCCCAAGTTCCGGGAAATAGGAGACGATGTTCAAGGCATCCATCATCATGTCCGCCTTGGACAGCTGCCTAACAATCTCCCGCTCCTTAAACCTCTTCATGAGCGGCTCAAGAACTTCAAGGATATCCTTAGTGGTGGCCCCGGCGTAGGGGTTCTCATCCTTTTTGGGCTTAGGCTTTTCGGCTTCGGCCTCGGGCTCAGGGGGTGGCGGCGGTTCCGGCAGTTTCCCCATGGCCTCCGGCGGCATGCCTTCTGGCGACGCTGGAGGCGCAGATTCGCTTTCCGGAGGGACCGGGATTGTTCCTCCCGCCTCTGGAGCGGGCGTGGACGGAATATCCGACATCCCGCCAGGGAGTTCAGCTGAGCCACCGGGCGACTTGATGTCGTACTCGCGACCAGTCAACGCCTTCTCGATCTGGCTCGCCACATCCTCGTCCGGGGGCTGTGCAACCTTAAGCAGCACATCAGCACCCTCCCGGAAACCAGCCCTTGTCAACAGTCCAGCGGTTCTGATGATCCTATCGCGCATCGATGCTGTGGTGCGCAAACTGACAATCTCTTGCTCAAGATCCGACAGCGCCCGGTAGATGCTATACCAGCGCTCCTGCGGCCAAATAGGCGGCCTAAAGAGACGCAGGAGGCGTTTGGCGGCATCGAGCCTCCCAATCAGGGCCTTCTGGTTGTCGGCTAGTGTGCGAGTATCCGCCTTGGGGCGACCGCGCCGAGGGCCGACTACTGGATGCTGAGTAACCGGGGAGGCCTGCCCGGCTGGAATAGGAGACGCAACCTCTGACTCAATGCCGGCGTATTTCTCATGATCGCCCCGCTCGTAGAAGCGGAGCCACTGCTCGAAGTCCTGTTTCTCCACAGGATCCCACTCCTCGGTAAGTCTTCTCTTGACCCCGTCACCACCCTCCCCAATGCGCTCTGCTGCGCGAATGTCGCCGAGCGTCCTGACCCACTTCGAAACATCACGCTGCGGCTTGACGTTCGCCTCCATGATTCCGGTGACATTCGGATAAGCCCTTTTCACGGACCGTTTCCCGCCCATCGCGCGGTACAGAGCGCTCCTGATGTCCGCAAGTCCGACATTGGCTCCGCCTCGCAGGTCGGAGAAAGCGGCAGCCACAACGGCCCGCCTGTCGTCCGGAACTGGCATGCCCATCTCGGCGCAGAACTCGTCGAGAAAATGATCCAGATAGAAAGCCAGGTTACGCTCGCGTTCGTCCCCGACGCCAAGCCGACCAAGCATAGTCTCGTCGTCGTCGGCTAGCTGCCGCAACTCGTCGTCCATCCCGTCTCCGGAAATGTCGCCCATCATGTCGTCGACATAGCTAGTCGGCATCGTATCCCTCCGGAGCGTCAATAATTTGGGCATCCGGTAGCGCTGCGATTTCGTCGCGCAAGGTCGCTAGCGAGGCCGCCTTTGACGGCGTGGTAGGCCTGTACGTCAGGGTGCGCACGTGGTTATTCAGCCGATCCAGGAACCCGATGGCCAGCTCGGGGTCCATCTCTCGCAGAAGCTCGTACACAACTTGCCTCAGGACGGCCATCTGATCCTGTATGACCGTCACGTTGACATTTGCCTCGATCTTGAAGTCAGCCACCTTGTCCACGTACTTGGCCCACTTGTCTATCATCATGAAATAGCGGTCGAAATAGCCCTGTAACAGCTTTTCCTTGTCGATCGTGGCCTCGCCACGGGCCGCCATATCGAACAAATCCTCAAGCCGCGCTGTGATCAGTTTCTCCATGCCGACCAAACCTCTCTTGATGTCGAGATGGAGATCAACAACTTCGTTCAGCTTCTGCTTATAGGTCGGCAGGTTTTTAACCTGCGTGTGTTCCTTCTGTAGTGTCTTCTCGCCGTCATGCTGGCGTTTCGCCTTCTTTACGTCCTCCAGCGCGTCACCCTCCAACTTGAGGTGCTTCTTCCTAAAATCCTGGAGCGTAGGCACCGACAACTGCTTCTCCTTGTCGTCGGGATACATCTCGCGCAGCATCTTGCTGACCCTGCGCACACCCTTGCCCTCAAGCAGCCATTTTACGATCCGATTCTTGTCCGGATGCTCCATTATTTTCGGGAAAGCCATGCGTTCCTCAATTCATCGTGTTCAGTACGTACTGGTTCGGGTCATACAAGCGCTGTGGCAGCTGGTATGGCATCGTTGTTGGGGTCTGGTTGGCGATGTTGCCACCCGGAACCCTCTGTCCGCTGTAATCCACGTACCCGCCCTCGTAGTCGTACATGCGCCCGTCTATAGGACATTGGAACACCCTGTCGGCTACCCTGTAAGCTTGTACGCCACAGTGATCAGGGCAATAGCGCGTCGACAGCGGAGAGAGATGACCCGGCCTGATCGGTGATTCCTCCTGCTCCCGATTGTCGGAAAACTTTAGCACCATCTTGGCCGCGCAATCCGCCAAGTCGGCGAGCACGTAGTTCCCCTCGACATCCAGCCTGTTGGCCAATGCGACAAGCTCTCTGGCGGCGTCAGCAGCCGTGGTCGGTCCCCCCGGAACTGCGGACGTGGTGGCTGGGATTGGAGTAGAAGTCGTTGTGGTCGTGGTGGAGATGGATTGTTTCAGCGCGTTGGCAGCCAAACCCATCTCCCTGGCTGCGTCTAGCAGACGTTTCATACCGGACGGGATGGTGGCCGGATTCGAGAACAGGCGGGTCGCGTTGAGCATCTCGGTGTGAATGTTGATGAACCTGTCGGCAAGCTGCTGGAGTGTGGTTTGTTGCTGTTGCTGCTGGGCGAGCTGCTGCTGTGGGGCCTGGGATGCCTGGGCGGTTTTGATGAGCTGGGCAGCCTCGTCGGCTACGTCAGCCATCGCATGCGCGCCGATAGCGTCAAGCTGATCGGCTAGTCGCACCAGGACGGGAACTGCGGCACTGCGGCAGACCAACGAATCGTGCTTTTCGAGTAGGCAGCCCATCTCTAGGAGGTAGCCGCGCATGGTCTCCATCTGGGCGGACAAATTCTCCTCGGTCTCGCCGCCAACCCTCTTAGTGAACATGAGCATGCCACTGACCAGCGGCTGTATTTTATGAACAAGGGCCGCTAGCGGCCTGTTCAGGGCACGTTTCGAAATCGGCTGGGACATGGCTCGAACATCGTCCTCCCATGGAAATGACCGGCTCCGCTACTGTAGCCATTTCCGGCGCTGGGCAACTGCCGGAACCGGGGCGCCGCCGGTCATCTTATCTTTCGCCATTCTGCCCATTCCGCTTCCCTTACTTGTCGCCGAGTAGCACCTTGGCGTTGCTGAAGAATGCGCCCTCCTCCATCTGGTTCTTGCGGGAGTAGTAAGTCGAGGCAAGGTGGCACGCGCCATCCTCGTCCTGGACTACCTTGTGTAGGGGAACCATGAAGTGCCCGCACAGCGGGAAAATGGAAGTGGAGCTCCTTAGCACGCGCCCGCAACGAGACTCGGTCTGCTGCCTGGCGCTGCCGAGGTCAATGAGGAGCTTCTGATAGTCGAACAACGCGTTCCGGTAGATCTCCGACCCAAACTTCTCGGCGATCGCCTCCATCACCTCGTCGCACGCCGTCAGATTACCCTGGGCAGCATTCCTGATGAGCGCGTCCTTCAAGTCGTGGTACTCCATGCCGAGCAACTGGCTGTCGCGGCGTACGGCGATGTTGACCGTCTCAGGTTCACGGGCGAGCATTACCTTCAAATTGGTCTCGGTGAAATCTTCCACCTTGTCGCCCTGTGCGAACACGGCCGGCATAAGCGGCTGGTTGTCGCGCATCTCGATCGGCACATCTACGGAGATCTTGCCGCGCGGCGTGTTGAGCACCGCCTCGCAAATGAAGCCGTCGCTTGTCGGGGCGGCCACGCGAACCTGCGTGCCCTTAAACCCCATCGCGGCCAGCTCAGCCAGCAGCATGCGTTTCGCGAGCCTGACGGCAACCTGGGGATAGCCGACGGCAGCCTCGAGGACACTTTCCTCGATTTCGGCAGCCAACGACTTCAATGGCTCGGGCGGTTCAATTCTGGGGATCTTGACCTCGCCGATACCCTTGCCCTCAGGCAGGGATGCGAAAAGCCCTGGTGCGGACAGGCCGACGCTGCCATTGTTGTCCGGGAGCATGGCAGCGATCTTCGCCACCTTGTCGGCCGGAACCTGTCGTTTCGATTGCATGGTCAGGACGTCGAGGGATTTCAGGATGGCCGAGACGTCAGGCAGTTTGTCGCTACGGATGGACGCCTGGTCGAGATGGGTTTTTAAATTGGAGGGTGTAAGTTCGGCGAAACGGTCGCCTGCGACGAAAACGCTCGGGAGCTTGCCGCCGGAGGCCTCGACTGGGATGTAGACTCTGACCGCCCCGCGATTGGTGTCGATGTCGGTCGCGAACACCAGATGGCGCGGGTTGCCCCCCGCGATCCGTACCCGCGCGTTACGCAGCCCCATGGAGTGTAGCTCCATGCCGATCTTCTCGCGTGCCAGCAGGGCGTGCCTCGGATCATAGTGGCTGTCCGCGAAATCGAACATCGCGCCCAGCTCTTGGGTCAAGGCGGGCTCGGTTTCGGACAACGCCTCCTGTAGAGGATCTCGGCGAGCCTCCGCATATTTCGGATCAGGCGCGGCCGAGGCCGGCTTCTCCGACAGCAGCAGGTCGCCCAGCACCTCCCGGAATCGGGTGCCGCTGGCGTCCAGTCCGACAAGCTGGTTGTAGATCTTGTCCATGTCGGCCTGGCTGATCAGGGTGCCCGGATTCTGGCGGCTCATTTTGTCGAGGACTCCCGCCACGGCGCGTATGACCGTGTCCTGCGGATGGTCCGCCGCCGCCCTCTCGAGGCGCTGGCTCACATGCCCGACGGTGTACTCCTTGCCGCGCTCCATCTGCGACAGCAGGGCCTCCGCACGGCGCTTGAGCTCGTTGAAGTGGCTCATGGAATCCTCTCCTCCGTAAAGGTGTCTTCCTCCATCCGGCATTTCCGGCTGGCGCGTCATCGATCCGCGTTCTGAAGTTTCGAACCGCCCACACTATAGAACAGGTCCCTGTGCGTCGTCTCCGGCTGGCCGGTCAGTGCGGCCATCTCGGCCGACTGTGTGTCGTACGGGGACACGCCTTGGATCGCCCCGCCCTTCACAAGCGCGTGTAGCGCCATGTAGAGGGGGATGTCGTTGACCTCCAGGTCCATATAGATGTTCTGGAGAGAGACCTTCTTGCCTGGGCGAGACCTCAAATAGGCCATGACTTTCGGAACGATCTCCTTGGCTTCCTGCCTGAGCGCCGGACGTCCCATGTCGGCCTCAAAGGCCATGGCACGCCATACGTCCGGATCCTGCTCCTCGGAGGGCTCGCTTTCAGTCTCCTCCGGCAGCTCGTCGGCTGGCGGAGCCTTGGGAACCATGGCTGCGAACTTGGGGAAAAGCGCCGCGAGGGCGGCGCGCTTCGACTGGGGCATGGACATCAGGAAACGGGCCGCGAACTCGTCGTCCGTAAGTTTGGCCTGGAGCAGATCACGCAGAAGCCCCACGTCCTCGGGCGTGTGCGCGCCGTACTTGGCGGCTACAACGCGGTGAACGGGCATGCCGCGGTACGCCACGGTCAGGCTTGCCTTCTTGCCATCCTCGACCACACTCCAATCGGACTTGGCTTGGAGTTCCTCCTTCGGCAGTTCGTACGTGCGGACGAGGAACTCGTTGCCGTCGTCGTCCGCCTGGACCTGCCACAGGTGCTCCTTGTCCTCGTCGAGCTTGAACAAGTCGAACGCGACCCTCGCGAGACGGTGCTCGTTCCCGCGCAGGGGAATCCTGTCGGGCGCGACGACCGCGCGAAGGTGCGAATAGTCCAGATCGAATGCTCCCATCGGGTCTCCTAGGACGCCAGGAATAGGCGTGCAACGCGCGCTGGACGCGGGTTCAAGTTAATACCCAGATATTGATAGAAAAAATGCGCACATGCGGTTTGTACAGAAAGGAAGGGGAAACCGGGGAGGGAGGGCCGGAGGCCCTGATGGTGGGAATTTGGCGTACGTGGCTATAGAACCACGATTTTGTTTGGGAATTCCTTGCGGAGCTCCTTGGTGGCGTTGCGCGAATCGACCACGAGCTGAGCCGCCTCGCACACGGCGCGATAGTCGACCGCACGGTGGTCGGTCACTATCAGGACACAATCCGAGGTCTTGGCCTCCTCCACGGGATCTGATACGGCGTGCCACCTATCCCCGTTCTCCAACCGCACGGTCGGAGCGTGCGGATCGAAAAACCTGACCTTGGCACCGTGCTGATCCAGCAGGCGGACAATGTCGAAAGCCGGGGATTCGCGTACATCGGAGACGTTCGGCTTATACGCCATGCCGAGCACCAGCACCTTGGCGCCGGAGATCGCCTTCCCGCACCGCTGCGACAGGGTATCGACAACCAGGCGCACAACATGCTCCGGCATGGCCGAGTTGATCTGTTCAGCCAACTCTATAAACCGCGATCTGTAGTTGAGGCTTCGCAACTTCCATGCTAAATAGTGAGGATCCAGGCCGATACAATTGTGGACAAAACATCCAAAACCAGCGGCAAAAGTATGTGGGCCCTCCACCTCGAACGAAAACACATCGTTGTCAAAAACACGATATTTGCCAACACCAATGACGGGAACGCCAATAAATGGACCTTCGCGCCGCATTAAATGAGCACCTGATTCGTGTCTTGTACAAGCAAGGATTTTCCTTATGCGATCACCTTTCTCTGAACCCAAGAAATCTAGACAACTGTGTATGGCGGCGGATCCGCCGCCGATGGTCACTTCCATCCCATTCTGGTTTTTCTTTTGTCCAATTCGTGGAATGATTCCCAGAGACTGCATCAAGTATGCCACGCCCCTGGACAGATTTTCACTTGCCGAGAAGAAGGACACTCGTACACTGTTGTTCTGATGGCTGTATTTCCGACCATTCTTAACATATTGCTTTTTGCCGTGTGATCCCCCACATGATCCGTCGCCTTTTATCAAAGCTCCTAGCAAATGTCTTCGTTGTAATGTCGGCAAATCAAGCAGTGAGGCGGGAATTCTTTTTCCAAGACTGTTACACCCGCACTTCAGGATATCCCGCAGGACAAATCCAAAAACAGCGGATGCGATTCGTATATGATGCGCATTGTTACACACATGGTCAGACCATCGCATTCCGAGTTTCGACAATATGGCATGCGCATCGCTTATGTACTCTCTCTCATGCGCCCCAAAAGTAAGACGCACGCGCGGCAGCAACTTTTCCTCGGTCAAACACCCTTCGCTGAGATAATAACCAACCAGGCGTGCGAAATCACAATCGATGGTGAGTATTGCCGGTGTCATGGAAAAAGATGGTCCGCGACCCGTTAGCAGAAAGGCGTCTTCCCTGAAATTGCTACCGCAAACTTTCTCGAATTCCAAGAAAATATGAAGAGGTATACAGTTGTTTTTGATGAAATCATATTTATTCTGATTGTCAACTAGTCTATATATAATATCCTTGTAGGATTTCCAGTCCCTGTTACGCAGACGCACGCGTATATTGTCCATTTGTTGTGGCAACAAATATTCTATGATATCTATGGTGGGAACAGCACTATTCTCTGGGGCTCCGCCTACAAAAACAGGAATTATATCCTTTGGTTCTACCTTGTCGGCTGTTTTTGTCTGTATAGCACCGCATACCGCAGTCAGCATGGGATGATCGGCGGTAACATCCAAAACATATCCATATCCTGTTTTTATGCGCACCATGTCGCCAGAAAAGCTGCGTTTTGAGAAGGCCTTGACAGCAGACCATCGCACCTGTCCTGATTCATCCAAAGCAAGCACTTGTAGATTTTCGGGAAAAACAAGATTCTGATCTGGATTTGCCAATATTTTCCACAAGCTGGCCGTTGTGTCTATGCCAATGTGACTATTGCGCCGAAAATACACCCATTCATTGGCTGACAGACAATGACCGCCCACGCCGGGACCTGGCCAAAAGGGCATAAAGCCGAAAGGCTTGGTTGCTGCGGCACCTATCACTTCCCAGACGTCCAGGTCAAGCTTGCCACACTCGAGTGCGGTCTCGTTGGCCAAGGCAATATTCACCATTCTGAAGGTATTCTCAACAACTTTGGCCATTTCGGCTGCGTCGCAGGAACTGACGGGCACCACCTTGGGCACGAGGTCGGTGTAGAAGGCGACCGCGAGTTCGGCACTCCTTGGGGTCAGGCCGCCCACGACCTTGGGCGTGTTCTGGACGCCAAATACGGGATTGCTGGGGTCCACCCTCTCAGGGGAGAATGCCACGAAAAGGCTCTCCATGGCCAGCGTTTTTTCATCATGCGTTCCGCCGACAAGCAGCTCTGGCAGCATAACCTCACGGGTGAAGCCTGGATAGACGGTCGACTCCAGGACAACAAGGCGCTCGGGAGGAGGGAACGGCGTGTGGTCGCGCACCATCCTCGCCGCGCTGACCACCATGGAGACATCGGGGTCCTTTGTTTTGTTGAGCGGCGTGGGAACGCAGATGATCACAATGTCCGGATCACGCATTGCGATGACTGGATCAGATGTCGCACACAGGAGCGGATAACCGTTAAGCTGGAGCTGCTCATCTTTTACGTCGTCAATGTAAGATTTGCCAGCGGCCAAACTATCAATCTTACGCTGGTCTATGTCGTACACTGTCACAACATGTCCTACATTAGCGCATCGAATGGCGAGCGGAAGCCCCACATAGCCGCCACCCACGATAGTGATCTTGGCACACCTCTCCAGAATGCGGCTAAGGATATCGTCGCCGTTCATATGATGGTTTCCCTTCGCAAGGTCCACGGGCATTCCCGTGGCCACAGTTTGTCGATACACAGCATGTTCAGCACCCCTATCCTGGCCACACCGAGGCTGTCAGAGGTCGACTTAGGATAGCTCGTCCGGCACCTGTGACCGCGTTTCGCACGCAGCAGAACCATACAGTTACAGCACAGGAGCAAAGCCATCAGGCATCGCCCTCCTCCGAACGGATCTCCTCTATCCTTTTTAGGATGCTAAGCACGCGTTCATCCTTAAGACACATCTTGCGCAACTTCTTTATAGCCCCGCCGTACTTGGCTCCTCCGTTCTTGTAATCTATGACGCCATTGATCGCATTGTGTACGGTAGGCTGCTTAATCCCAAGCTTCTGCCCGATTTCAACCTGCGTCTTCCCTTGTAACCGCAGGGACATAACCTGTACTTGTCGCTTGGTCAGGGAGGTCTTGATTAGACGCCGCACTTCGTGGATCAACTCATGACGCAGCTCGGAGAGCTCCTCTGAGTATCCAGAAGTATTCACTTGCGCCCCAAACCCGTCCTCGTTCGGAAAATCTGACAGGAGGAAGGGATCAATCGCGATTTCGATGATGCGATACTGGTACGAATCGGACTTATTGCGGCGTGCCAACGAAAACACCTCGACAGTCGGCTGAGCCGGTTCGCCGCCCTCCTTCTCCCCCTCAGTATCGTCGAGATCACCGTCGATGTCGTCGTCTAAACGATCGTATGTTGACATCCCCATCGCGCTCCTATGCGGTCGCCTACTTGTCCCCGTCGCTTTTCTTTTCTTTGTCGGCCTGTATAATATGCTGCTTGAAGGCGTTCAGGAAGGACGTCGACATGCGCAGCTCTGTACCACATGTCGAGCAATGGGCTACATCCCCTGACAGAGAGATATCGCGTTGTGCCGCGCATTTCGAGCAATGGATCTGGAACGGCTTCCGTTCTGCTGACCGCGTGACCTGGCCGAACGCCACAAGCGTCCGCTTCATCTGCTCAGTCAGGTTGGAGATCGGCTTTCCGCAGACCATACAGACGACTTCATTCGTCTTCTTGTCGAGCTTCGCCTCGGTGGACTGTAGGCAGCCTTTGTTTGTACAGGTAATCAACATGTTGTTATTACTCCTCTTCTTCCGTCGCTTCGGTCAACTTCGTTCCGGAGGCCTTCGCCTCCTTAACCAGCACCAACAACTTGTCACACAGCGCAGGATCCTGCTCCAGATACTTTAGAAAGTTGTCTTTTCCGCGCACGTTGAGATCCCCAAATACGTATGTCTGGTTGTTGGGCCTCTTGACGACGCCGTACTTCACTGCCAGGTCCTTGATCTCCGCATGGCGATTGACGAAACCCCGCAGGTAGGCGATGTCCACCTCGGCCTCCTGAAACGGGGGTGCCATCTTGTTCTTGCCGATTTTCATTCTGATGCGGTGCCCGACCTGCTCGTTGCCCTCGTAGATCTTACATTCCTCCTTCTTGATCCTGGCTACATTAAGCATGAGGGAGCAATGGAACTTCCAAGCCGCGCCGCCGGGGCTCGTTTCCGGATCGCCGTACACGCCGATAGCGACTTTCAGGTGATTGATGCCAATGAACACTACCTGGCTCTCCGCGAGAATTGGAAGTATCCTGCGAAGTTCTGGCGTCAGGAACCTGGCCAGTGCGGCCACGTTCTGCTTCCCGACCTCGCTAGCCTCCTCCTGCGGAGGCACCACGGCCGCCACGCTGTCCAGGACGATAATGCCGAGGCCGGACTTGTCGGCGCCCCCCTGCTCGATCACCAGGTCCAGGAAACCCTTTTTCACCTTTGGCTTCCCCGGCTCCTTGTGCGGCTTGCCACACAAGCGCTCGAAGATTTCGATGCCCGAGTTTGTCTTCATGATGCGCAGCCTGGACAGGTCGACACCTAGGCGCTTGGCCCACGATGGGTCGAAAGTGTACTCGGCATCAATAAACAGGGCCCAGTTCTTCGGATCCTTGCGTTGCCACTCGCGGATGGCCATAAGGGACAACAGCGTCTTGCCACTACTCTCGTGGCCGGCCACCTGGATCAGCCGTCCCTTGGGATAGCCCCAGATGCCGATCGCCTCGTCCAACGATGGACTGCCAGACGTCTCGGGGGATGCCGGTTCGATGAAATCGCCATCACCCTCGAACATGCCGTCCGAACCGAAAGTCTTGTAGACCTCATCCCATATCTTATCCATGGCGCTGGGAGCACACTTCTCACTTGCCATAAGCCCCTCCTTCGATCTTGGCCCTCATTGCCTCAAGAGCCTTCCTTTGCTCCTCTGTGAGCGCGGGCATCCTCGCCCAAATACGGAGAATGTGGTCTCCCTTGGCCCCCTGGCAGCCAGCCATTCCCGCACCTCTCATGCGGAGCGAATTGCCAGGCCGCCATCCAGGTTCGATCTTTACGCTCATTTCCCCGGCAAGCGTCTTTACAGAAACGCTGCCGCCAAGTATCAGATCGAAAATTCCCACCTCCGCTTCGCTCTGCGTATTTAGTGTACCAGGTACTATCGATAGGGATGGATGGGGAAGATAACGCACTATGATCTGCGATCCGTCCGCCGCATCCAGACGCTGGCCGTCTGAGATCCCTTTCGGCAGATCTACTACAGTTTCGCGCTGGGTTGTAACGTTGCGCGCACCTCGGCACTTGGCGCAGACGTTACCGAACTTTTTGCCAAGGCCAGAGCATGCCTGACAGGTAAACATGATAGTGAACACGGTAGAACTTGTGGATGCGGCCGTCCTGCCGGAACCGCCGCAGGACGTACAGGCCTCCTCGTTAATCTCGCGGCCGTGTCCACCGCAACCGGGGCACGGATCCTGCCTTGTGTACTGGATCGTCTTGCGACCACCCGCATAGGCCTCCTCCAAAGAAATCATGATGGTCAGACTTACACGCATGCGCGCGCGGTGCATGAAAGGCGCAAACACGTCATCAAAGGGGAATCCTCCGCCGTTCCTGAAGAACTCAAACACCTCCTCGTCGGTCGCGCTAGGGCGGAAAACCGACTCCTGGTTCTTGGCCTTGCCGGTCAGGATCTGGTATGCCGCGTTGATTTCCTTAAACTTCTCCTCGGCCTCCTTGCTGCCGCCATGGTGGTCAGGATGCCACTCCATAGCCATCTTCTTATAGGCCTTCTTGATATCCCCGTCGGAGGCGTTTGGTGCCACACCGAGAATCTCATGCGGATTCCTCATCTGCTTTCCCTTTCGAGCGTGAGGACGTGGCACCAGGCGACGGCAATCCCGTCGGCCTCGTCCATCGTAAAATCGGATACGGCTCCCCGCTTGGAGATGACATCCGAGAATTTCGGGCACAAATGCGCCCGAACGACGACCGGCATGTCTTCCTTCTCGATCTTGGTCTGCCGCCCGACACCCTCGCGGATTGTTTTACGTATGGTAGCGACCGGATAGAACGAAAGACCTCCACAGACCTGCCGCCAGGCCGCAAGGGACGCCACGCGGTTAAAGGCCGCAAGGATAGTAATGGTCTGGGCGCTCGATCCGCCGCCGCGTTTCATGTGCTGGATGATGTCTTCGACAGCCACCAAATCCGGCCGAAGCTCGACACACAGGGTGGTGATTCTGTCAAATACGTCGGACAGACGGGCCATCAGGGAGTGTTTAGAGGGTAACGGATTGAAATGTCCATGCGCTACCAGAACCGGGGGATGTGTGCCAAGAAGTCCCCAGCCGATGGTTTTCGAGCTACAGTCGAGGCCAAGAACGGTCCCGCTCCTGTCAAATCCTGGTTCAAGAACAATTCTGCGCGATCCCATATTCCTCAGTTCTGACCGGAGGGGGCTTCCGACAGGATAGCTAGTAAATCCAGAAGCTTACCTCCAACGAGGCCGATATCTTTGCCGTTGGTATTTTCGAAGACCCGGCACCTTTCTATCACATGTGCCTCCTCCTGCCGATCCGTGTCTCGCATCGCGCGCAGAAACCGATCCCAGTCGCCATTGTACTGCTGGTCGCGGACAGCCGCTATGAACGACAGATCCAAAGCAGCCGGGTCGAGATCCCCGAACATCGAAACGTCAAGTTTACTGAAATCTAGTTGGCGCGCAAACTCCGCCGAAAAGTCGGACACCTCCTCCAGGCAGGCGCCGAGCCTGGAAGCATACCGACGCAACGAGCGCCGCGACGGCAGGTTAGCCCCGATGGAGAACACCATATCGCCTTTCTCCTCGAACTGTGGAGCTGAGCATCCAAAACCGTGCCGCCAGCTGATGTCCATCATCTGGAACACAAGCTTCTGGCTCAGGGTTTGGCCGTCGAACACCACCGCCGCCTCAAGACGAGGAGGCACCGACCCGAAAAAGAAAGCGCGAAAGCGGCCAATGCTGATAATCTGTGCGGATATGATTTCCGGCATGTTGTGTTTGGAATGGAGGACGCGGGAGCCGACCACAGCCGACTCCCGCGTCGGTCGGTAACTAGATCTGCTCGTCGTCAAAGCTAAAGAGGCTCGGATCAGAGCCGACACGTCCGCCGCCGCCAGCGTTATTGCGGGCGGATCCGCCCTGCTGTCCCTTGCTGTTGTTGGTCTGTCCGCCCTCGATGGCAGCGAGGCGCTCGGCGACCTCCTCCGGGGTTGGAGGAGTCGTCATCTTCTTGAGGTCGGTGTTCTCGACGAATCTTGCGGCCATCGCTTTGTCGTCATCGTTAAGAGGCCTCTTGGGCTTGGCTATGACAGTGTACAATGGCTGGGAGCCTGCAGGTCCACGGCAGATGTTGACATCGTACTGCTCTGGATCGCCCCAATCCTCATCCTTGTATAGTTTCTTGATGGCAGAGACAATCTGGCTGGAGATCTCCAGGATTTGGGCAGACTTCGCCTTGCGGCTGATGACGCCTACATACCACCTACTCTGAATCTTCTCCCCACGCTTTCGAAGCGGACAATTCCTCTGATCCGAAGCGCGAACTTTACGGGGAACTCCGCTGCCATCCGTAATCCAGGCAACCGCAAACTGGTGGGGCTTCGTGATGAATCTTACGACATTGTCGCCCTCGACCAGTTTCATGAACTCCGATCCGGTCTTGACCTCAGCCTCGTTCCAATCCTGTAGCTCGCCGTATTTGTATTCCTGTGACATGTTGTCCTCCTGGTTTTCCCATGCGGCCTTGGCCTGCTGGGTTCGTTTTGTGCCCCTATTTGGGCTTGTGCGTGCGGTTTATGATGCGATCTATCATCCTATTACCGTGTACGCTAGGATACACCTAGCCCCTGTTATAATCGATAAGCGCCTTTTTGCGTCCGGTCGACATTTTGATTCACTTCCATTCCTGTTCGCCCCATGAAGAACTTCCGCCCGCCGCCTGGTGCGACCTTCCGCCCTTGGCGATCTCCTTCATGAGGTAATGCGCGCTTACAAGACTCTCGTGCTTGTTCTTGAACCACTGTTTCATTGCCTTAGCCCTATTTGCCGACTCGCATGCCTTGAGGTATTCAGGATCCCCGTCGGCATACGTCCGCTTCTCGGTCGCCGTCTTAAGACCCTTCTCGACGGCCGTCACAAGGGCAGCTTTCGCCAGCGCGCGCCGCTTCTCGTCATCCATCTTGGCTTCCCACCAAGTCAGCTGGGCCAGGATTTCGGAGCACCGATCGGCACCCCGCAGGAACTTGGTCGCCAGAACCTCGGCGATGACAATATCGACGTTTCCATCCGGCGGGATGGCGTCCGTCAGTTCCCTGATCTCGGTGACGTCGATCCTTTCTGGATCGAAATCCGCGAACCCGAGGATGGCACCAAGCTCACTGGCCATTTCTTCCCTCCGCCGCCAGGCGCACAAGCCACTGGCCGACCTGACTCTCCATGCGCCTAAGACGCTGATTGATCATGAGGTTCTGTACAAAAAACAAAATGCCCCAGCCTATCTGCCGCCTGATGGGTGGATGGATGAGAATAATACAGCCGTCACCATCCACTTCAAAAAGATCGTGGAACTGATCTTTGCCATTCGCCATACCCACAGTGAACTCCTGAACCAGTTTCTGGTAGTAGGCGAACTCCTCGTCCGTCATATCGACGGCCTTGTGGTCGATGATCTGGATGGTCACGTCTCGTCCCTGCGGCTTACCGGCGAACACATGCTGCTCGGATTGTTCATCCGGTTAGCCTCCTGCCGCTCCAGGCGGGCGAGGCGTTGCGCCTCCAGGATGGGACTCTCGGCCAACTCGCGATCCGTCAACATGCGACCCGCCCCGGCCGCCGTGGCGACCCTGGCCGCGACCTTGGACGGGATCATGGCCTGGGTCATCAGTCGTTCCTCGATGCGGCGCTGGATTTCCGCCTCCCTTTCCTCCTTGGAAAGGGGGCTGTTCGGATCAAACAGGTCGGAGGCCTTGACGAACTCACCATCCGCCGTCTCGCCGGTCTCCTCCTCGGCCCGCTGGACGGACGCGCCCGTCTTCGGCCTCTGGGCCGCAGAGGGCCTAGTCACCGGCTGCCGTGGCGCGTCCCCGCGCCCGGAGATCTGATAAGCTGCGACCAAAGCCAGCGCCAGCGTGTCGGCCGTCTCCTCCCTGACCTTGACGGTCTGGAGAACAAAGCCGCGTAGCTCCTCCACGATGGCCATAGATTCCTCGTCCATGAGAACGCTACCGCAGGCCGGACACTCGTTCTTCCTGATCGCGTGGCCGAAGGCCGCCGGGACCTGTGCTCCACAACTTGCGCAGTTCATTGAATTTCCTCCTCAACCACCAACTTATCCCGCCTCCTCCGGCGTGTCAACCTTGCCCTTGTCCTTTTTTTCCCCATATATCTCCTGGAATTTCATAAGCATGAGCGTCTTCTGTCCGTTGAAGTCACTAACTTGGCACTGCGCCCGTATCGGTACGCCGTCCGAAAGCCGTCGCTTGGCCATCTCGTACTGGTCCGGCCACACCGTGAGCTCGGTGGCCGTGCCCTCGATGTCCTCAACGCTGTACTTGATCATCTTACGGCCCTTGTTCCGCCCGTCCTTGCGGATGGTGAACTCGCGGGTCGCCGCCTTGACCAGGACCTCAACCACGATCTCGTGGCGGTTGGGGAGAGCCTTCAGGCGCGACAGCGGCGTCGCGTTGACTCCGGTGAAGAACCCACCGTAGATCTCGTTGATGCTCCCCGACAGGCATTGCCCGAGCACCGCGGCCTCGTGCTCAAGCAGGGTCTTGCGGTCCCACTCGTCCGAGGTCCCCAGCGAGAAGTCCCTCGCGGCGTCCTCCGCCGCGTACCCGTCCTTCATGCGCTTCGCCACCACCCTCTTGAGCCTCTCCCGCGCGTCCTTGCCCGCCTCGAACACAAACCGGCGGGGCACCCCGAGCGAGTCGAAGCATCCGGCCTTCGCCATGGCCTCGAGCTTGCTCTTGTTCACGATCCTGGCATCCGTGCGCTGGAGAAAATCCACGAAGGAGGCGTAGGGCTGCTTGGACACGATCTCGCCCGCCGCCTTCTCCCCCAGCCCCTTGATGGCCGCCAGGCCCGTGATGATGGTCTTGGCGTCCAGCACCTCGTAGCCCGTGCCGCTCCGGTTCACGTCCGGAGGCATGATGCGGATACCCAGGCGCTTGCACTCCTGCTTCGCCGCGTCGATCTCGTCGTCGCTGGTGATGCTGTTCTTGCTGGTTTCAATCTTGAGCTTAGCCGCCATGAAGGCTGCCGGATGGTGGCATTTCAGATACGCCGTATAATAACCATTGATCGAATAGAAGACGGCATGACTGAGGTTAAACCCATATCCTCCAAACTTGCCCACGATCTTGTCCCAAATCTCCTGCGCAAGCTCCCTCGTCATCGCATGGGTGGCCATCGCACCCTCGACAAACTCTTTCTCGAGCTTGGCGGCCAGATCCTTGCCTTTCTCTTTCAGTTTTGTAAGTTTACGTAAACCATCGGCTTTGTTCAGGTCCCATCCGGCAACATGCTGAGCCACCTTCATCAACTGGTCCTCGATGATACACATACCATTGGTTTCCTTCAGACATTCCAGGCTTGGATGGAGGTATGTCACCTTAATGGCGCCGCAACGGCGCCCAACAAATTCCTCACGCTCACTACGCCCGGTGTCCTTGTTCACCAATTTCGAGGAGGGTCTGCCAAGGGCATTGATGATAGCGATGTCGATGATGCGGGTCGGCTTTATCTGTTTACAAAGGGCCGCCATCATGCCAGTTTTCCCAAGTTGGAACACGCACCGCGTGTGTCCCTTGGCGATCATGGCGTAGGTCTCTGGGTCATCCAGTGGGATCACCTCCATCGATTCCGGTCCATTCTCGCCTAGTTTGGCAATATTCTTAAAAGCCTCGTCTATGATATCCAGCGTGCTGATGGCCAGGAAGTCCATCTTCACCAGACCAAGCTCCTCGCAGCGGTTCTTCTCCAGTTGGATGGCTACCTTGCCGTCCTTGTCTATCCGCAACGGAACAAATTCGGTCAGCGGGATGTCGGACACAACCAAACCGCCGGCGTGGGTGCTGTACTCCTTCTCCAAGCCTATGAAAAGCTTGGCATGCTCCATGAGTTCCGGATACTGTGTCGCAAACTCCCGGAATTTGGCTGATAGTTCTAGCGCTTGCTTGAGCGTTGTTACCTTATGGTCTTTCTCGTCCTTATCCGGTATGGAATCCTTGATCGCTACAGCGGTCTGGAAGTAATTCTTGCCATCCCCTCCCCCAATCCTCATCGAGCGGGCGAGCTCGCTGATGGTGTTTTTTGGCGTAAAAGTGTTGATGTTACTGACCTGCGCACACTTGTCATACCCGTACTTACCCCGGACGTATTCCTCGACTATGTCGCGCCCGGCCGAAGTGAAGTCCGTGTCGATATCCGGCAGAGACTTCTTCTCGGCGTTCTGGAACCTTTCGAATATTAAGCCGTAGTCGAATGGATCAACCCCATGAATACCAAGCAGGTGTGCCACCAGGCATCCTCCGTCCGAGCCGCGCCCTATGCCCACCAGGATGCCGTTCGACTTAGCCCAGTTGATGAAATCGGCCACGACCAGCATGTAGCTGGAGAACTTGTTCTTCTCCAGGATCCTGATCTCGTACTTCACCCGGTCCCAGCGCTGCTTCTGGATCTCCGGATCACGGTGTCCGAACTTCTCCATGAAGCCCTTGAAGCACCTGAAACGCATGAAAGCTGCGGCCTCATCCAAGGTTTCCGGAACCTTGACTTTGCGCCACTCCGCGAATTCCGCGTAGTCAGACTCGTCCTGCGGACGGTACGCTGGAAGATGGTTCCCGGTCGGCTTCAGATAGTCCGGTTCGGCACACATCTCCTCCGCGATGCGCACCGTGTTCCCCACCGCCTCGGTCGCCACCTCTTCGCCGTAGTGCTTGGAGAAGAATTCGAACACCTCGTCGCCGCTCTTCATGTAGAACTCGTCGATCGCCGGACCCTCGTCGGACAGCTGCTCCTCGAGCGATCGCTTCAGGCGGAGGGCAGAGAACATGTCCTTGTACTTCGCCATGCCCTTGGACAGGTAGTGTGTGTCCACACCTGCCACGAGCGGGATGCCCAGCTCGCGGGCAATGCGGATGGTGCCGGAATTGATCAGTTCCTGATCAATCCTAGGCACCTTCAGGTGGTGCGGCTGGATCTCCATGAAAAAACGGCCGGGAAAGATCCCGGCCAGCGTGGAGGCCATGTCCTTGGCGCCCTGCTCGTCGCCGAGCATGAGCTTCTCGGCGACTATCCCCTGCCCACAGGCGGTGGTACAGACTAGGCCCTCGGCGTGCTCGCGCAAGATATCCCAGCTCAGGCGAGGATACACGCGTCCCACGGTGATCTCACTGTGCTGGAACGCCTTGTAGGTGGCCGACAGGAGGTTCTTGTAGCCTAGGTCGTTCTGGGCGATGAGGATGATATGCTTCCTCGGCTCATTCTTCTTGCGCTTATTTTCTCCCGGTATGGGATCGTAATCATGTACAAAATACGCTTCACAGCCTGGCACAAACTTCAAGCCTTTTGTTTTGCTTATTTTGTACGCATCAAAATGGGCCGCAAGTGTACCATGATCAGTGATTCCTAATGCCGTCTGTCCAAGTTCTTTCGCTCTGGAAAAAAGCCCATCCACGGTTGCGAGACTGTCTAGCATCGAACCGATCGACGAATGGACATGTAGGTTGACAAACTTCATGTCTTGTTCCTCTTGTCTTGGGCTTTGCGTTTGGACCAAACTTGTTTGGCGGCATTCGATAGGTTTTGGCGTCTGGTTTCAGAGGCCCAGGCCTCTTTCATTAGATTTGCTCGACTTTCCTTTTCCTCCGGGCGCGCCCATATCTGTTTCATCCTTTCAGACTGCCGTCTTTTCCGTTCCGGCGTCCACATTCGTTGCGAAGCAACCGATTTGTTCTGGCGGGCTTCGGCATCCCATCCTTCTTTCATGGAATCTGACATTTTCTTGCGTCCATCCGGCGAAGCCCAAATTTTCCTCATTCTGTCCGAAATTTGCCGTTTGGCCTCATACGACAGTTCTGTTCCAGAGATGTTGCCAGCTGTGGGTGAAATGTTGTATCCAACTTCGCGACGAAAGGGTTGAACCGTATCGAGCCACCATTGTTCTCGCTTCAACATATTGGAACAATTCACATATTCCAAAACATGGAAATAGAACGCGTCGGCCCCATACTTGTTCCAGGCTGCTTGGAGGTGTTTACTGTGATGTTTGTTTTTGTTCAAATAATACAGATGGATGCGACATCTCTTATCGAAATGCGTCGCAGAGCCAATGTAGACCTTGTGATTGATCCTGTTTTCTATAGCATAGATTACAGGTGTCGTTTCCATCTGCGGTTGTTCCTAACCGGCCTTGGCAAGCCAGTCGTCGAGAGCAGCTTCGAACGCGAGCAGGTCCTGCTCGGTCGTGCCCTTCTTCAGAACGACCCGGATCTCCCGCAGGCGCTTGATTCCGCTCACGGTGAACCCAGGACACTCCAGCTTCAGAACCGACGTCTTCAGAAAAGGGAGGGCAAACCTGCCGAGCGGTTCCAGGAACGGCAGGATGCCCTCGTCCAGCCGGACCGGCAGGTCGTACGCGAAAGTCACGCACCCGCTGGGGCATGTGCCGATCTTCCGTCTGCCGGCCCTCGCGGTCATTCCGGAAGCTCCTCGGACACGAGCGCCAACTCGACCGCGTAGTCGGCCGTGCTGTGGAGTTCGAGCATCCCCAGCACATCACCGAGGTTGAAGTTCCCGGCGCGGACGTCGTCTTTGCTTGCCTTGAGGACCAGTTTGATCTCGTCCTTCTTGACGAGGAAACTGTCCACCTTGAAGCCCTGCACCGGCTGCGTCTTGATCTTGTCGGCCATCTTGCCCTCCTACGCTTCCACGGGGGCCGAGGCCCCCTGTGACGCGGACTCACTGTCCGCAGTTAAGATCTCGGCATTCGAGATCAGAAAATCCATGATCTTCCGACCCTTAACCAGCTCGACTACACTGTCCATCATCCCCTGCTTGAGCAGCATCCTTTTTAGCTGCGTTTTGGGGACGCTCTGCCTGGCAGCTTCCTGGTCGAGAACTGTTTCCACCTCCTCGGTTTTCACACGGAGGCCAGGTTCGGAATCGTAGACGGCATCCAGCATAAAGGAGCGCCTCACGTTGCGCTCGGCGAGCTGTCGCACCGCCTCCTTCGTATTGTTGTCCATCTCGCTGGTAATGCCGAGCTGCTTGACGAGGTACTGTGATTCGCGGTCGATCCAGTCGCCAGGGACTTCGAACTGGTGTGACGATAGCAAGTTGTCGACAACCTGCTCCTCAAGCACCTGGCGGATCCTGTGTCCAACCTCTATGTTAGCCTGCTGCTGTACGTTACGGGCCAGGTCGTCTATAGATGCCTGGCCATTCCGGACCGCCAGCTCCTCGTCGGTCGGGGGCACGCTCTCCAGGATCTTCCTGACCTGGACGCGCACCTCGGCCTCCTTACCACCGTGGTCCTTGAAATCTACAGGCAGGGTCATCTTGGCGGTGGCAGATCCGTCGCTCCCGAGACCCGCTACCTGAACACCTCCAAGTGGCAATGTGCCGGACTCACTTACTGTGAAAGGTACTCCTTGGTGTGCCATTACCTCCTTCCCGTCGACCGCCAAGGAATAGTCAACCACCACGGTCATGCCTGGGGCAACCTTCTCTCGCTCCTCAAATGTCGCGAACCTACTACGCAGCTCGGCCATCAGACCATCTACCGTCCGTCCGGGATCGATCGGTGGTTTCGACAGCTTGAGCCCCACGTATCCCGTCGGGGTAATGGCCGGACGTACCTCGACCACGATCTCGCAAGAGAATGTCCCATCAGTATTGAACTTGGGATTCTCCACCTTAGGCTCAGTGAGCGCAGCCAGCTTGTGCTCGTAAACAGCGTGAAGATATCCTTCCTGCGCCAGCATACTGGACGCAGCAGTCTCGATCTCCTTCGCACAGAATCTCGCCACCAGGGCCTGCGGAGCCTTCCCGCGACGAAAACCATTTATCATCGCCCGCTTACCAACAGCCTGGTTGGCCTTGTCGAAAGCCATCTTAACTGCCTCCTGGTCGTAGGTCACACCCAACTTCCTCTTCAGGCCACCAAGGTCCTCCAAAGTCACAACATGATGCCATTGCTGCTGTTCAATCTCGTCCTTCCTTACCTGCTCTTCCATAAAAATCTCCTTCAGATGCCAATACCTGTGGCCTTCCTGGCCGCCTCAGCACGTTTCTGCCATTCCCACCAGAACGCCGTGTCGGTCTCGCCCATAGATTCCTCGGATCTGATCCGTTCGATGATGGCGGACAGGAGGGATGTCCTCAACCTAATTATCCTCTGGATCGGCGCATGGCAATGGTGTCCGGGCATCATGAGCGCCACGACCTTGACCTTATCCCCCGGAACCAAGCCGGATTCCCTGGACATTGAGATGACTTGCCACTCACGCGACCTTATGAGCGGCGCAAGCTCCGGACCGGATTTTCCGTTCGCACCAATCCGACGAACGGAAAACACCCACGCCATCCGCGGCTTGTCGGTAGTGCCGTCCATGGACACTATGCGACTCGCGTTACGCACGCGAAGCCCGTCGTCGACCTCAGCCACGAATGACGATCTTGGCCCACCGTTGTATGCCGGAGAGCGGCAGAACCACTTCAAGTCATCCAAGGTCCTAATCTTCGATCCTTTCGCCCGGCGTATCTCGTCCATCCGCGCCAGGATCCGGGCCAACCACGCCGACAGAATCGTCTGGTGGATGGCCACCTCCCGTCCCTTGGCGACCTTGGTTATGCGCTTCTCATCCTTCCCCACGGACGACCATTCGAAAAAGTACCGCGATGCGTCCTCCGGATGTCTGGCCATCCATTCTGACACTGCCTCACAGAAACAGCGCGACACGATGGCGGGAGCCGTCTGTCCGGACAACGCTTGCGCATATATGGCCAATTCCCCAGTCAATATGCGTACATGCTGTTCAGCACTTATGCGCCGTGCCGGATCTAGGCACAAAGAGTCAACCAAGCTGTCCTTGAGAACCGAATGGATATTGGCCTGGCCGTGGTCGATTGCACGTACTTCGCGCTTCACCCACACGAACATAGATGGCAGGCCCGTCAACTTCCCGGACTGTCCCCTGAATCCGTTCGAGACCGCCATAGCGGACGCCGGTGTAAACTTCTCTTCGCAAACCGGACACTGTAGTGGCAACTTCATCATGGCATTGGGCGGATCCCGGAACCTCTGCGTCCCCTTGAGCGGATGGATGCGTGACAATTCCTCCTTTGCCAGGCGTCCCTCGGGTGTAGACCACCATCCGGGGTCCTCGACACAGTCGGTCGGCACAAAACGACCCCGGCACGCCGGGTTCGGACAGACGCACACCACGGCCGAAAATTCCTGGAAATGGCTTGCACGTTCACGCTCCGACAGGATCCCCGACGGAACGGGCGTGCCGTTCGCATAATGCTTGTCGATGGCCAAGTCGAGGTTGCGCACAGTGTCCACGCACTGTTCGCATTGATAGATGTTTCCCACGACATGCTTGACCTGGCGACGCTTGGAACGCCCCTGCCCAGCCGCAAGGCAATTTGGACAGGCCCGGACGCGAAGGAGTCGATACCCCGTGTCTGCGCCCGCATCTTGTATAAATTCGTTAGCTATAGATTCGACGATGTATCCGCCGGGCTGTTTGATACGATCATCGGATTTCGAACGGCCGCCCCCGGCAAGGTACACATCCATGGCGTGTTCGATGCGCGAAACGATCTTGTACACAATGCTGCGTCCGGCCGTGGTTTCCGCGAGCTGAATACCGGACTCCTTGGCCACCCTGCGTTCGTCCGTACTGAACAGGGCGAACGGAACGCCACGTCTGATGGAGTTTTTCCACTGTACACGCTCGAACCAAGTCCGACCAAATATGACGGCAGCTTTTGGCAGGATCCAATAATGGTACAGATCGGGCCTGTCGAGGATTATCTGCCAGTTGCTGGGTTCGCCCACTACCCTATTGAAACTTCCCTCGTCCACTATTTCAGCGAACTGCCCCATGTGCTCAACTTGGCGCGGCAAAGGCCAGCTGCCATCACGGAGCACGAAAGCTTCAGCCAACTTTTCCTCTTCGAACGGCAACTCCTCCGGTCCCAGCAGGACGGCGTGTTCCGCCAACCAGGCCTTGGCTTCAAGTTCAGCTTCCTTGCTCTTCATGACTTTCCTGTCAGTTTGCCGTCCTGACACCTCTGGCGCCTGACGAAATCCATCCGCTTCCTAAGAGCGCGTGTTAGACCCCACGGGGACATCTGCTCCTCGCGGGCCACGTCGCCCACACGCTCACCCTCGATAAGCAGCCTGCGCGCGATGCGTTCCCATCGTTCCCCAAGGTCCCCGATCGCATTGGCGAGATCGATGACCTCCTCCGGGCTCATGGTCTGTGGGACAGGGATGTCCGGAAGCTCCGTGTGGATAGGTTGGCGTCCGCGTCTGATGTCAATCATGCGATTTCGTACATACATGTGTAAAAATGTAGATAGCTGTGCCGAATATCCGGTCCGGTATGCCCTCATCCCCTCTATAGCGGCAGCGTACGCTTCCTGACGCATGTCGGCGGTGCCAAACATGGGATCAGTGTGCCGCCAGCGAGCGAAGCCGTCCAGGAAAGCGGACATCCTTTCCAACACGTCGGCAATGCCGACTCCGCTGGCAGTATCGACACAAACCCGGCGACCATAGACCAGGGCGTGGCCGACAAAAAACCGGGCCTCATCGGTTCGCAATATTTTTCTCCATTGTCTACCAAGAATTGAAGCAGACGTCCTTGAAATCACACCAGTCGCAAAGCCTTCCCGGCTTCGCGAGCCAGCGTTCCTCGGAGGTGATTCTGTCGGCGTATTTGATCAGCTTGGCGCGGCACTTCTCGATGTCGTCGGACGTGAACTCATACGACAGGGGCTGGCAGCCGAGCTTGAGCATGATGTACGAAGCCCTGAAACGCTTGATGCCCGGATACTTAGACTCTAGAAGCAACCCGTAGGTGTTGAGCTGGAAAGGCTCCATATATTTGGCACTCTTGCTTGTCTTGTAGTCCACGATGTGAAGTGTGCCATCTAAGTCACGGTCTATGCGATCAATGACTCCGGTTAGGTCGTACATGTCGTTCAGTGGGATGGTAAACGGGAATTCGACCTCCAGGACGTCCGGAAGGCCCTTCTCCTCAATGCGTACCAGGTAGTCGGAGAGCATAACCTTGGCCTCGCGAAGTTGTTCGTCGGGAAGCGAACGGCCTTTGTCGGTCATCCGCTTGAAGGCATCGCCGACGGCTGCCCCCATGAGCTTACGCAGGGGCTCCTTGGAGCCGTCCCTGATGCTGCGGTGGAAGGTCTCCAGCGCGGCGTGGACATACGTCCCCAGCTCAAGGTGGTCCCATTCTTTTTTCGGCAACTGTTCTAGGTATAAATAATAATATTTTCTAGGACATTGCTCGAATGTTTTTGCTCTCGATGCTGAAAGTTTGATGAGGATTTTGCGGGTCTCCTGTTCGGCATCGTCTTCAGCCGATTTTCCGGTCTCATTGTCTGCCATAATCGCCCCTTCCGGTCAAATCATACTGCGCCTGCCATAGACCCAGGCGAACACAAGCGGCATTCCCCCTCGTCTCTGTCCGACTCCAGGCGGCAGCGGTGGCTCTTGTAACTTTTGGATACTTTTGATCCATCGGCATTCGTTGCCATCAAAATAGTAAAAAACAGCTATTCCCTTCTCATAGTTGTAGAAATGCCGCACCAGGCTCCCGGAGATATACGGGGCTGGCTCGTAGAGTGACTTACCTCCTAGGTACTTAGTATCGTCCATTGTTCCGCCCATCGGGCGGTTGATGATGAATACGGATTGATCCTGGTAGCCGTCCCGCCCATCTATCACAACGAACTGCGAGCGCGGGTTGAAATAGACATTGTCGTTGTTTGGCGAGCTGGCCCTCGGATCGATAGCCGAGGCGTGCTCCTGCTCCTCCTTGGTAGGAAAACCGATCGAAATCAGGGTTCCGGGACCCTCGCCATCGAATCCGGTTCTGGAATATTTTGTCTCCAGGCCAACCAGCGGAATGTCGGAGCCGCGCACGGGCACATCCACCGTGAACTCATTGTCCGTGACCGGATGGTCTATGTTCGGCCCATACCCGTCGACCACGACTTCGGGGACCCCGTAGGCGTCCACGACAATTCCAGTGAATGTACCCTTCCTAGTCTCGCCGATGAGGCCGGGTGAGGCACTAAAGGTCAGATCTAGCGTTCCTTGGTCCGGACCGCTGATCGCCAAGGCCCTGAGGCGCACGCGCAGGGCGGTCGGAAGCTGTATAGGGCTCACATAGACCGGCGAGTACGCGGTAGGCTCGGATCCGTCGAGGGTAAAGTAGACCGTCGCCGGGAGGTTGGTGGCCAGTTCGACAAGCTGCGGTATCCCGGCCACAAGGTCGGGACCGAGTCCGATTGCGGTTATCGTGATGACTGCCATCCATCACCCTCCGGCGGCGATCTTCGTGTCGTCGTCCGCCTTGTCGCTGTCGTAAACCAGGAGCGGCTGCCCATCCGTCTCCAACCAGTCGCAGCATGACAGGAACTTAAAAAGCGACATCCTGTCCGCCAGGTTCCTATACCAGAAGTTTATGGCCCGCCTGACTGCGCGTACCCTTCTGGTAGTGGCAAACTCGACAACCATGGATGTCTCCAAAGCCGCCGAGCGTCAAGCGCACGGCGGCTACGAGCGCATCTTGCCGCTTTCAGCCATGTACCATTCCTCGATGGCAGCTTCGGCCGCCTGAAGATCCGGATTCTCCCGGTTCACGAACAGGCCCCGCTCCGGGCCGAGATCACCGTATAGCAGCCGTGTGCCGGGGATTCTGTCACCCGCTTTCGGCTCCTGGAAAGCCTCGCCGGAAGCGAGCTTGACAACAAGGACGATTTTAGCTCCAGTCGCCCGCATGGCTGCCAGCTCGTCGTATGTCCTGATGTCGGTCACAACGACGGGCAATTTACAGTCGCAGACAGCCACAGAGACGATGTTGATAAAGTACAGCGGACCCTTCTCGCACTTCACCTGGTCGCTATACTGCCACAATCCTCTCCTGATCTCCTCCTCGAGCGGCGTTCCACGCGCGGCCTTGAACTTCTCCTCGGAATATCCACTGGCCGCGTAGTACTGGCGTTTAATCTCGTCCGCAAATGCGAACCGCTGAAAACTGTGCCTACCCATGAGGCAGTTAGCCACCGTATCTTTTCCAGCCCCTAAGGGACCTACCAAAGCGATTATGGTTTTAAGGATATCCATAGCCCCTCTATGTAAAATAGCCGAAAATTGATAGATTTCGCCATGCTATTGACGCAGAAAACTCCCATCAGGACCCTTCTGAACCGTCACAATGTGATCGAAGCGTTCCTTCATATTCTCGTTGTGGGTGATCACCAGGATCTTAAATTCCTTCGACAAGAGGGCCAGGGTGTCCGCGAGGGCCTGGACTCCACGGCGGTCTAGGGCTTGATCCACTTCGTCCAATAGCAGGAACTTGGCCGTGCTGCCCATTCGCCGCATAAGCACTTTGCTGAGCGCCAACCTGATAGCCATCGCTGTCCTAACCTGTTCGCCGCCGCTCAGGTCCTCGAACTCGTTCGCCTCGTCGTCTATGGTCACGGCGATATCGAAGGTCTCGGTCCATGATCCGGATTCCGTCCGCTTCTGGGTTATGAAGTCGACGGACATCGGCTTATCCGATATAAGCCTCAAAATCTCGTTCGCGTAGTTCTGTAGATCCTCGGTGACGTTCTCCATGATGATGGCCGGAACGCCGCCCTTCCCGAACGCCTTCACGAGCTGGTTATGAATATCCAGCTCCTTGGCGATAATTGGTTTCTGGGACACGAGCGTTCTACGCTCTGACACCTGTCTCTCAAGATCCTCTGTGTGACCCTGTATGTTGCCGTACTCAACACTCATCCTAAGCAGATCCTGGCGCAGTAATTCAAGCGATACCCGCAGGTCGTCAGCACTCCGTCCAACCCGTTCGGAATCAATAGCCTTCAGGCTGGCCTTCTCGTCCTTCAGGGCTCTCCACTCATCTGCCAGAGAACCCAATTCAGCCTCCAGGCTAGTACACCAAGTGGACAGGTTCGACAACTGGGCGTCGAGCTGCGACATGGATTCAACCATGTGTACAATGTTGGCAGATGCTACATCTGCCTTGGCGATGATCCCATCCTGACGTATCACGGTTTTCATAAACTCGGCCGCGAGCGTTTCGGCCTCTCTCTTGGCGTTCTCGAGGAACTTCGTGCGCTTCTTGCGCTCCCGCAGCACCTTTTCCGGATCATCGAGCGTCGTCAGACATGTCGGACACTTCTTGCCCGGCTCCAACGTCAGAAGTTGTTGGAGCTTCATGCTCGCATCGTCCGCCTTCTTCTGCGCCTCTTTCAGGGAGGTCTTGTCCTGCTCCAACCTATCGCGAAACACTGCGTACGTCGGCACTTTACGCGAAGGCGCAAACATCCTGAACACATCCTCAGCCTTTGAACGATCAGGGTGGCCCAAGACTACGAGAACCTGGTGCGCAGCCTCGACAAGACGGTCAACTAGGGCCGATTGGTTCTCCCGAGCGGCGTCTGCCACACTCCTGTAGTTGGCCAGTTCGGCCATGATCGCCTGCTTTCGATCTTTTATTGCAGCGGCACGCGTCACTATAGCCTCTAGCCGCCCGGCAGATGGGTCGGCCGAAGCCTGTAGTACATTCAGCTCACGCATGTTGTCCGCAATGCTTCCCTTGACCCTCTCTATACGATTTGTAAGTTCCTGTATTGCCGCCTTGTTTGACGCCAACTCGCGCTCAGGATTGCCAAACGACCTAATCCTGTCGTCGAGCGCAGATATTTGCGCCGAAAGCCGACGCGCGACCTCCTTCGCCCTCTCGTAGTAGCGATCCCAGATCTCAATCTCCAGACTCTCCTTCATTATCTCCTTCTTCTGGCTAGCTGTGGCTGACGCAAAGCGCAGCAGGTCATTCTGCGGAAAGCAGATTGAGTTCACAAAGGTCTCGTCGGTCAGCCTGATCAGCTCTTCTATCTTCCTGTTCGTGGCAGTAGCCGTATCGCATGACAGATCCCGCCAATCCTGACCGTCCTGGACAAAAAGCGACACCTCACTCAAGGTTGCCCGCTGGCTCAACTTGCGCACGATCCTATACATCTCATTCTGTATCTGGAATATGAAAGTGACCGAGCAGGTCACCTTGCCGCGCTTGATCACGCGCTTTTTGGTGCGAAAACGGTGCTTGCCGTACAGCACCCAGCGGATTGCGTCGAAAAGCGCCGTCTTACCGATGCCGTTCGACGAGTCCGGATCGTCATTCTCCATCCCGATGATCAGCGCCATGTCGAACTGGGTGAAGTCCAGCTCAGAGTGCGCATGCGACATAAAGTCTTCAAGCAGCAGATAAACCGGAATCATCTGCGGCTCCCTTCGATAATACTCGCCCCCGCCTTGGCCATCTCGTCGCGAGTCGCTGGATCGGCGACATTAAGTTCAAGCCATTTGTTCAGGGAAACCAAGGGGTCGGACTTCTCAGTTATAGTAGCATCTCGCAACTGTCGTTTCGACACAATCTGCGCATGTACGCCGACGCAGTTGCTGACCGCCAAATCGCGGAGCAAGAATCTCATGATCTCGGCGGTGTCCACGGCATGAGCTGCCGCATCACTGACCGTAATCGTGACCCTGGCAATGCTGTCCACCAAACTGCTCCTCGAGGCATAGGTTCTCAGCCAGGCCTTGATGCCATCCATCATCCCATCTGGATGGTCGGCCGTCCTATCGATCACAATATCGCACAGGGATTTTACCGGCAGGGCCACAAACTCGCACGCGACCCGTCCTTTGGACACCTCCACCATCACAAACATCTTTGGCTGGTCAGCCTCACCAAAATCCGTGCGCTCCATCGATCCCACGTGCGCAATCAACGGATCCTTGGACAGCACCTGAAACTGATGTACATGACCCATGAACACAGCCTCGAATCCGTCAAAGGCGTCTGGCGGCATTACAATGTCGAACACGGCATGTTCCTCGAGTGCCGTGCCGTGTAACTGCGCACCTTGTAATGTCAAGTGCCCGACGATGACCGCTGGATTATCGTTACCAAAACCACGCTTCTCGAACTGGAGCCTCTCCTTTAGGAAAGCTACGGCCTCGCCGTTCGACCAGCACTGGAGCATTTGCCTAGTCCTGAACGGCAGAAATACCAGATTGATCCCGTTTCCATCAGCCCCAATACAGTGGTGACTCTCAATGTCATTGTACACGTGGACCATCGGCAACCGCAGGAGGCGGAATTTGTCCATAGTGGTCGCCTTATGCGCCCGCACTATGTCGTGATTCCCTGCTACGATATGCGTGTGTATGCCTAGGTCCGTCAGGCGCGCCAGTTTCTCCGAAAAAAGCGCCATCTGTGAGGCTTCCGGGCGGCGGTGCTCGTAGATATCTCCGGTGAGCGCCAGGTGTTCCACCCCATGATCCACCATAAAATCGACCACGTGGTCGAATGTGTTCGAGTGGTCTATAAGTCTGGTGTTCAACTGCTTGTACGGATCTATCCTACCGAGTGAATATCCTCCGCCAAGATGGAGATCGCCAAGAACAACCAGTTTCATGTGTTACCCCAATCGTTTCCAGCTTCGTCCCAAAGGGGCGTAATGTCGTATGGCCCAACTTCCACGGCCTCAGCGACCTCGGATTCCCTCTCACCACCATCCAGCAGGTACCCAATCGGGGAACCACCAACCTCCATGGCGCTCCTAACTTTGTGGCGCAACTCCCATTCCGTCCACGGGGGCTCGCAGCGAGAATTGAAGTGGGTAACCAGAAGATCGTACGCCTCCTCCTCAGGAAGCGCGAAGCCACGCACCAGAATACAGGCTGCGGCGAAGGTGGCGTTATGCCCGCCTTGCCCAGATATGGCGGACGGCATCTTGGCCAGATAGGCGCGCGCCCTCTCAATCTCGGCGCACATGCCTCCCCATTCATCAGCCATCCTGGAGGACTCTCCCGGCTGGACCGGCGGCCTCTCGATCAGCGGAATCAGCCAAGCTGGCAGCTCGGCTATCGGACTATCATCCACAACAGCGTAGCGCCCAACTACTTCCCCGGATCCGTTCCGTTTCACACTGCCTGGAATCAACACGTAACCGTGATGCTTCACGTCGAGATGCGGAAACCCGGACACCGTGCGCCTAAAGTTCGCATCGGGGTTCGCCCTAAAGTAGTAATGTAGCCCGCCGTTCTCCCTTGGCGAGCGTACGCAGTAGGTTGGCGGCAAATCGCCATACTGAGCCCGAAAGACACGCAGCTCGTCCAGGTTGTCGGCGTCGAGAACCATCATGCCACTCATGTCCAGCGTCACGGCCGCGTTCGGGCTCTCGGTTCTCCTCCAAGCGCGCAAAGTCTTCTTGGAAATGTCGGGCGTACCGTCCGGCAGAGGGTCACCCCTGAAATACCGCCACGCCACGCGCGGATCATTAGTGGCCAGCTTATACCCGCCTTTCCCCGGCTTGCCAATGCTACATCCGGGCAGAGGCAGAGGGCGTTTGCTGTCAGAGCATATTGGGAATACGCAGCCTCCGCGCGCAAGTATGTCCGCCAAGCCGCGCTCTAGTTCAGGAGCCAACACTTTCATGGTTTTACGCTCCACATTCTCTTCCACCAGGATTGGTTCGACGCTAGGCGCTTCACGTTTAGCATGATGTCGGCCTCCGACAGGAAGGCTCCCTTCAGCCGCACGAAGCGATTGCCTGGACAATCAAGGATGGCGTCGCCCTTTCCGGTCAGGCGCTCAGCCCCGTTCCGATCAAGGACGACGCGGCTGTCGGTAGCCGAACTGACTTGGCAGCTCATGCGCGAGGGGAAGTTCGCCTTGATGAGCCCAGTCACAACATCGATAGACGGCCTCTGTGTGGCTAGAACCATGTGTATACCGCAGGCCCTGGACTTCTGGGCTAAACGGCAGATCAGGTCCTGCGCGGCGCGCTTCGACGCCATCATGAGGTCGGCAAACTCGTCAATCAGCACCACAATGCGCGGCATACGGCCACAATACTGTGTAATGTCACGACATTTTGCTTTCTGGAGAGTGGCAAACCGCGTCTCCATGTCGGAGATTAGGCGCCCAAGCAGCTCCATGGACGATTCGACATCCTTGGCGATGGGAGCGTACAGCTGCGGCATTCCAATGTAGTGGGAGAATTCTATCCGCTTCGGATCTATCATGGCCAGGCGGACCCGATCCTGGCCGCACAGCATAAGACTGTTAACGATGACATGGAGAGCCATCGACTTACCAGAACCAGTCGTCCCTGCGACAAGCAGGTGCGGCATCTGTACCAGATCCGCCACGAGGTTCCGACCATTACGCGCCACGCCCATAGCCACCGGCAGAACCGCATCTCCCACTTGGAACTCCTTTGAGTTCACCACGTCTTGGAAGGGCACCGGACCAGGATCCTCCATCATCAGCTCCAGCCGCACAATACCCTCGGAGGGCACTGGATACACCAGCGGCTCGACTGTAGCACGGATCGCAAGCGCAATCTCCATACTGTGCCGCTCTATCTGCCTGACCTTGCCGCCTGGCTCCAGCATGATATCGCAGACGAGGAACGCCCCCTCACGGCGGCACTGCTTGACCCTCGCCCTAATCTTAAACTGGCGAAGCGTGTCGCCGAGGACAATTCCCGGATCCGTCATTATCTGGGTATCTCCCTCAAGAGCCGCTTACACAGCTCAACAAGCCGCTTGTGGACGATCTTTGCGACATCGTCCTCGCGTATATGGTACCTACAGTGGAGTTCCTGGTACTCTGTATATTCAGTGTCCAGCTCCTCTAGTACGGAGGATATCACGCCGTGAGCATCAGCCATCGGACTTGGTCTTCTCACAGATATCCAGGCGCTTGCGCAGCTCGGCTAATTCGCGGCGTGCCAGCTCCAGTTCGTACGCCAGATGGTTGCCAGCGTCGCGCAGCGACAGTCCCTGCCGTACGGCCAAGGTTGCCATTCCAAGCAGTCCCTCGCCGGGGCTAAGGCCCTCCATGACGATGGCAGCATTTACCAGATCCGTTATAGCCACCTTCTCTTCGTCGTTTTCCCTGACCGACCGGTTCTCGGGTAGGATGCGCCTGTTCATCAGGCGGTTGACGCCCTTGATCGCCTCGATCAGAACCTCCTTGGCCCTATTGTTCTCCAGGACAATTTTGGCGGCCTCCTCGGTAGGCGGAGAAATGTCGCTGGTGGGCTGCTGGACATCCTTGACTACCTGCGCCCTTACCGACCGCTGCGGCTGAGGAGCAGCCTTGTGTCCCAGCTTCACACCCCTTGCCGGTCTGATATCGTCAAGATTTTTGTCCTTCATCGCCTAAACCTCCAATTATCCGTTCCAAGGCTGGGATATGCTCATCCATGCGCTCGCACTTATCGCACGGTCCACCATGTACAAAACCGTACTTGTCGTCCTTCGAGAACACTCTAAACACGCAGGAGAGGTGACACACGTGCTGGCGTGTATCCGGGCAAAAGAAGAACTCACTGCCCACAACCTCCTCAACCTGTTCGGCGTGCTTCTTGGACAGCGCCTCACGTATCGCCTCCCGCTGCCCTTTCCACTCCTTGGCACGCTGCCGCTCGTCGTGACGACGCAACCTGTCCTGCCGGTTCCGCTCCTTGGCCAGCTGGCGCTCCTCGCACTCGCGCTCCTTCCGCCTGGCCGTCATCTGCCAGTCGCGGTCGGATCGTGAAAGCTTTCGGGCAAGCAACAGCGCCGTGGGTGGCGGGATCTCCGGCATCCTCTGCGCGACAAGTTCTAAGTACTTCTGGCGAGTCTGTGAGGCCTTCCAACATTCGTGAAGAGTGTCCAGCTGCGCCTTGGTCCAAGACGCCTTCCTTTTCTTGCCTGCCATCGGCCCTCCTAGCAGAGTTAGAGCTGCTCGGCCGCCAGTCGACCGTTTGCCGCTGATTCCAGCTCTTTCCATAGGAGATTGTTGACATGTCCAGGATCGGCGTCATTCAGGGCTACCGCCCCGACAACGTGTAAAATCTCGTGGCAGAACGCGCTCCTGTAGAACTTTCCGCGCCAGGCAACCTTACACACCGTCCCGATTGTCAGGCCGCTGTAGATCGCATCGCCATCCACCACCACGGTATCAAGTACACCTGTAGACGGCCGTGGAGCTATCTTATCCCACCATTCGACCGTGACAGACGACACGGCTTTCGACACGGCGGACGGGTCAAGCCTCTTTGCGCACTCTTCGATCAAAATTGCCAGCGCACGCTCGTAGGAGGCAAGTGTGGGAAGGCCGGGCACTTTGTTGGCATTTACCTTCAACCCTAATGATGTCTTCAGTTTGCTACTCCAGCACATGGTTAGCTCACCGGCTCGACGCGGCAGTCGAACGATTCCCGGCTGAGCTCATCCGGACAACGCCGAAATCCCCGCACCATCAACTTGGCATCGGAATTGGCGCCGATCCTCTGCGGAATACTCTCGCCGAACAGGGATCCGTCATCGGCGAAATTACAGATAACCCGGACCTTAACGTCCTTTGGAGCCGTGTTTTTGACTACGAACGTGATAGCAACCAGGTCCTTGACCTGGCCCGATGGGCGCCGAACGAGCCAATGGTCCACGATAGACACTGTCCATCGGGGCTTGAGAACTGGGACATCCTGCGACAATTCGGTCTTTTGCTGTATAGTGGGTTTCGTCGGAGTGATTTGCGTGACTTTACGCGAGCACGCTGATCCGACCGCAAACGCGACCAGGATTGCTAAGATCAGAAAAATCTTTCTCATGGTTCCATTCTCCTGCTACCTTTCCGCCTATCTAGATTTACCCATAGCTGGGCAAACCTAACAGACGGTTACATTCCCGCTATCCGCAGGAACGGATATAGCCATCAAGGCACGGAGATAAATTCCCCGTGCGCCATTTAAATCTCGATCCACGGTTGCTCCGCAACCGCACCGTAAGACTTTCTTGCTTCCTATGTTGTATATTTTTCCACAATAGGAACAAGTCTTACTCGTATATGCCTCAGAAACGTCAATGACTCTTGAGAAATCGGATTTGATTTTCAAGGTCGGGGCGTTGGTCATTGGTGCTCACTCGGGCGTAGATAATCTTGGTTCCCTTTGGTTTCCCATCGCCAAAGCGTGTTCGGATGAACACCCAATGTTTCGCACGCTTCTCGGGTCGTCACTAGTTTCTCCATGTAGTAATACAAAGGTATTAATAGTTATGGTTAGGAATCTTTTTGGCCAACAGCAGATTGCTCCAACATCTTATCCTTACCTGTTAGCCGTGTCAAGGGCTCGGACAATAGCATCCACAGCCTTGGATATTTCATCCTCGGTATTAAAGCGCCCGAGGCCGATCCTCACAGTGCGACGTGCCTCGTCGTCGCTTACACCCATCGCCTCCAACACGTGCGACTTCCCGGAATTCGACATACAGGCGCTTCCGAACGATAGCGACACCTCGTCGGCCACGAACGCCATGAAAGCATCCATGTCGCGGCAGGGCAGCGAGACACTGAGGTTGCCTGGCAAGCGATTGTGACCGCCATGGATAACCACGCCAGGAACAGCATCTATGATCGACTCCTGTAGAGTATCGCGAAGCCTGCTGATCCGGATCGATTCCGCAGCCATCTCCGCCGTCGCGATCTCGCAGGCCTTTCCGAAACCCACGATCGCAGGAACATTCAGCGTACCGCTCCTCATGCCGCGTTCCTGACCGCCACCATGGACGAGCGGCGTCAGCAGATGCTCCACCTCCTCGCGGATATACAGAGCGCCGATCCCCTTCGGGCCGTACATCTTGTGTGCCGAGAAAGAGGCAAAGTGAACGCCTAGGGCCTCAAGATCAACCGGAATCCTTCCGACGGCCTGCGCCATGTCCGAATGTACAAGCGTACCGCAGCCAGCTACGAGATGCACCACCTCACCGACCGGCTGTATCGCCCCAACCTCATTGTTCGCGAGCATGGTCGACACCAGGCCGATATGCGGATCTACCTTGTCGACCATATCCTCCGGATCAACTGTACCGGTGTGGTCTACACCCACGAACACAATGCGCCTAGGGAACCGGACCCCTATCCATGTGCATGGAGCTAGGACGGACTTGTGCTCTACAGCTGTGGCTACAATCCCTCCGACAAGGCCCTTCAGCACAATGTTGTTGGATTCGGTGGCTCCGGCTGTAAAGAAAATCTCCGAGGACTTCGCTCCCACGAGGGCCGCGACCTGCGCGCGGGCCAATTCGACGGCCTCCTCGGCTCTCCAGCCATGTTGATGAGACCGGCTGGCAGGATTGCCGTACTCGGTCCGCAACCAAGGATCCATCGCCTCCAGGACGCGCGGATCCGGCCTAGTGGTCGCGTGGTTGTCTAAATATATTGGAAACATATGTGCCTTTCAGAAATTCCGCTATGATGGAATCTGTGGGAGACTGCCTATCTTGTTCACCCTGTAGTGTATGTCGAAGCTTATTAGGCCAAAGTTGGCCTGTGTAGTACCCCCGGTCTTGTTGGTGGTATGTCGATTTTGGTTCAGTCACGCCTCCGTCCACTGCCAAGGAATCGTCATTCTTGTTGATTTACATCATGCGTGCAGGCACAACCTCGGCAGATTCGCCTTGCCCTGTACCTTGCCGACAGTCGGAGACGGGAAAGTGCCCGAAAGATCGCCCCCGGCTGGCGCGCTTGCCAAATCTAGGTGACCGCCGGTGGTAACCTGGGTTACGGCGCCAGAATCGTCCATGTAGTGAAGTTCGGTTCTGCCAGCCACATCCTTCGCATACAGGTACCCATCGTTCGGATAGGACGTAGGATCGCTTCCCTGTTCTGGGAATTTCAACTTGGCCAGAGCGTCGGCCAACTGGTTGCACTTCAGGGTCATTTGGCAAAGGCCTCCAATGGCGCACTCTGAACAAGGGCGCCTCCAGGTCTTTCCAAGCTGTCATCTCTAGTTAGGAGTACGATTTGTATACCGCCCGGATCCAATCTGTGGCTTCCAGCGATCCTCCAAACTCAACCTGCTGCGCTCCAGCGTTGTATTTCCATTGACTGTTGCCGACAGGCGCGGCCGCCCACTTCAGCAGTAAGCCATTGCGGTACACATCCAGTTTACGACCCGAGGCTTTCCCAGAGGCAAACTGCGGCGCAGCAGTCAGAGCAAGATAGGTCTCACCTCCGACTGCATCTAAGCTGTCGTCGTGCGCTTTACCCACATCGAGATATCCATCCGCCGTGAGCTGCGACACGCCGCCGGAACCGTTCATATAGAACAATTCGACCTGGCCTACGCCGCTGAGCTTGGTGTACAGGAACCCTTTCGGGGGATCGGCCGCCGGATCACCAACCCTTGTCCGGACCGACAGTAGCCTATGGTGCGGACCCACATAGCCGTCGTCGGTCAGCCTAGTGATATCCCCGCTGTCGTCCATATAATGGAGCTCGGTGACCCCGGCCACATCCTTCGAGTACATGTACCCGTCGTTCGCATACGGCGTAGGATCGCTCCCCTGCTCCGGGAACTTAAGTTTGGCCAATGCGTCGGCCAACTGGTCGTATTTGAGTGTCATCTTGTGGAACCTCCAAATGGGATATCTTCCGCTTGCGGACCCACTCTAACGAATCAGCCGATCTGTAGTCCGGCCCACATACACACAACGCGATCGCTGGGACCCGTGCCCCCAGTCACGCTGATCCTGATCTCATATATCTTCTCCGCAACCGGCAGGTTCAGAGCTGACGAGATCTGCTTGGCTGTCGCCACCCCGGTAAACGTGAACGAACTCACCAGCACGTTGTCGGTAAGATTGTACAGCTTCACGTATCCGGTCAAGCCAGCGCCGGTCACGAAGGCCGTGGCCAGGAACTTGGTGGTCCTGGATGGGTAGTCTCCGGCGGCGATCGGAAACGTGCCAACTACGATATCGGAGGACGAGTCCGTGCTCTGGTTGTTCGCCATGGCGACGTTCTGTCTGACGCTACCTCCGGCCCCGACTAGCATGTATCCGTCGATGTACATGGCAGAGTACCAGTCTCCTGGACTGCCTGTCGACTGGAACAACACCTGGTCCCCAGACAGAGTATACTCCTGCCTGCTCGGACCAAGTACATTAACCGGACGCATCAGGGCGCCATTCCGGAAAACATGAAGTGCGTGTACCTCGACCGGTACGGCCGCCAGCGTCATGGCGGTCTCACTCCCCGTCGTCGAGGAAGGCGGCATCTCGTCGTACCTGAAGCTAATATAGCCATCCGGAAGGTCTAGCCTGCCAACCTTGGAGATCTGTATGATGTTACCGTAGCTATCCCTATAGAATAGTTCAGTGTTTCCGGTGTCATCCTTGGTGTACAAATAGCCATCGTTCGGGAACTGTACGGGATCGGCGACCTGCTCGTCAAGCTTCAGGATCTGGGCAGTGGCGATCGTAAGTGTCTCGTTCCCACCAGGGTTATTTTTGGTCAGGACAATGTTGTTACCAGCAGCCAATTTCGCCTGTAGATAGTCAGTCGTCGTGTCAGTGGCGCTGATCTTGGTCTTGTACCCATCAATGTTCGTAACATCGACCGCCAGGCTGAGCAACTCGTTGCTGCCAGAGTTTAACTTTGTGGCGACAATGTGCGCACCTGCCGAGATCTTATTTTGTAAGAAGGCAGGTGTAGTATCAGTTCCACTTACCTTCATATTATAGCCGTCAAAACCCGCTACATTGACAGCCAATTGAAGCAATTCATTCCCACCAGAGTTCAATTTGGTGGCCGTAATGTGTGACCCGGCAGAAACCTTGTCCTGTAGGTATCCGAACGTCGTGTCGCCAGAACTCACCTTTGCTTCGCCGTAAGCGTCGATGGTGAGCGTTTCGTTGCCACCTGGGTTTCCGATGGCGAACGTCAATCCTAGGCCAGTCAATAACTTAGCGTGGAGATATCCATCAGCCACGTCATCCACTCGGACCTTAACCTTGCCACCGGTACCTGTAGCTGTCGACGAGATAAGAATATTCTCGTTACCGCCGCCATTCTGTTTCACAAGTCCTATGCCGCTTCCGGCTTGAAGTTTATTGAACAGATAGTCCGTCGTGGTGTCAGTCGCGCTTACTTTAGTCTTGTACCCGTCGATATTCGTTACATCAACCGCTAGGTTGAGCAACTCGTTGCTGCCTGAGTTTAACTTGGTGGCCAGGAGATGCGCACCCGCCGAGATCTTTGTCTGTAGGTAGCCTGGGGTTGTGTCAGTCGCACTGACTTTTGCCTGGTAACTGTCAGCATTCACGAAGGAGGAGTTGATCATCCCAGATTTCGTAATCTGAACCGTGCGGCTGTCATCGTCCCGATAGCACAACTCGGCCACGCCCTCGGCGTTCGTAACATACACAAAACCATGGCTTGCTACCGACACCGGTGTCGGGATCTCTGCGAAACTGAGATAGCCATCCAAATTCAGGGCATCGCCACCAGCGGCATCCATCTCGACTGCTCCGGCATCAACCATGATTACGCGCCCAGCACCTGGGCCGCCCTGATTGTAGGATTGGCCGAGTGTGTTGCTTGGCAAGCCCACGACCTGGAGGGTCTCGTTGCTACCGGAACTCAGCACATTTAGCGTTATGTTTGCCCCGGCTACAATCTTGTCAGACAGGTACCCGAACGTTGTGTCGTCCGAACTCACCTTTGTTTCGCCGTAAGCGTCGATGGTGAGCGTTTCGTTGCCTCCGGGGTTCCCGATGGCAAACTTCAGGCCAGGACCGGTCAGGAGCTTCCCGTGTAAGTAGCCATCCGACAAGTCGTCCACTCTAACTTTGACTTTTCCGCCAGTACCACTGGCCGTGGACGAAATCAGGATAGTCTCGTTACCGCCGGGACTCTGCTTCGCCAATGAGATCCCCGCCCCTGGCTGTAGTTTGTTGAACAAGTATCCAAAAGTTGTGTCGACCGAACTGACCTTGGCCTGATAGCTGTCGGCGTTCACAAAGGAGGCGTCGATCATACCCGACTTCGTGATTTGGATCGTGCGATTCTGGTCGTCCCGGTAGCACAGCTCGGCCGTACCCAAGTCATCCACGACATATACGAAGCCTCGGTTGGCCACTGAAGTGGGAATCGCAATCTCGGTAAACCCAAGATAACCATCCAGCTTCAAAGCGCTGCCGCCAGCTGCGTTCATCTCGACCTGGCCAGCGTCGACCAAAATAACCCTTCCGGCGCCTGGGCCGCCTTGGTTGTAGGATTGGCCTAGCGTGTTGCTTGGCGATCCCACAATTTGTATGGTCTCGTTGCTACCGGGACTCAACACATTCAGTGTTATGTTTGCCCCGGCTACAATTTTGTCGGACAGGTACCCGAATGTCGTGTCATCCGAACTAACCTTGGCCTCACCATAGGCATCGATAGTCAGCGTCTCGCTACCGCCAGGGTTCCCGATGGCAAATTTCAGGCCGGGACCGGTAAGCAACTTCTCATACAAATATCCGTCGGTCGCATCGTCAACCCGAACTTTAACCAAGCCGCCAGTGCCGCTGGCAGTACTCGAGACAAGGATAGTCTCATTACCACCTGGATTCTGCTTCGACAAGTTGATGCCCACACCTGGCTGAAGCTTGTCGAACAGGTATCCTAAAGTCGTATCGGCCGAGCTGACCTTAGTCTCACCGTATGCATCAATAGTTAACGTCTCATTCCCACCGGGATTCCCGATGGCAAAACTGAGTCCTTGGCCGGTAAGCAGCTTGTCATGTAGGTAGCCGTCAGCCACATCGTCCACGCGGATCTTGACCATTCCGCCCGTGCTCAGCGGAGCTCCGACAATCGTCGAACCATTCCGAACGAGTGCCTGCCCATCCGAGATGGCCCCTAGTGTTAGTAGCGTAGGCCCTGAAATTTCCCTCAAACCACGAACGTCTGGCCCAGGATAAGTACCACCCAGTTGTCCGCTAGCAGTTCCTGTTGGCGGTCTGGAATCCGACAGGCGACTGTCATCGCCTTGGCATACTGTGTTGGATGTAGTACCGTACGGTACCTCCTCCCACGCGGAATTCGCCGCATTTCGTTTCAGAAACCCGTCGGCCGCCTTGGTAGGAAGGGTGTCGCCCTGTAAACTAAGGACGTCGAGCTGCCCGTCCTTTGTGATCTGAACGACTGCTCCGCCGTCATCCATGTAGAAGAGCTCGGTGTCCCCGCTGTCATCCTTGGCGTAGACAAAACCCTTGTCGGATATGGTTGATGGGTCGACCGTCTCACCCAGCCTCAGGGAGCCCTCGTCCTGTAAACCTCCAAGAGCGGTGATCCTGTATCCGCCCCAGTTGATGTCTGCCGTCGGGGAGTTGGCCCCCGTCCTCTTCAGGCTGAGCGCGGCGTCGGTATCTATTGCGTCGATCATCGCCTGCTGCGCGGCCGACCAGCCGTCCACCGGGTCAAACTGTAACTGCTCGGATGTTGCTGGTTTACGTATACCGAGGAAAGCGGTCCTGACAGCTGCGATCCTAGTGTCCATCGCCGGATTGCTCGGCGATCCGTCCACGGTCAGCCGGATCAAATAGGATCCGCGCACGTCCGGCACAAATGACGCAGAGGGCAGCGCCAACCCAGATATCACGGCCGACGATCCAACCGGCACAGACACAAACTCCCAGAGCCAGGAGACAATGCCCGTATTGTCATTGTTCGTCAGGGACACGGATGTCCCCAGGTTCAGATCATCCCTGCTTTGGCTGGGCAGGCCTGGGGGCTTGCCAGCTTGATTGATAACGATGGCGGCCAGGACCATGTGACGGCGGACCTCCAAGTCTAGTCTGCCTTACATTCTATCTATGTGGAATCCCAAGACATGCGGCCAATATAGTTCCTGTTTTTTATGGCAGTTTATTGCCATCAGGTTTTTGGGCAGAAGGAACTATAGGTTCCTTCCCTGCTTCGCTCCAACAGAAACCTTTCCTGTTCTTGTGAAACAGCCGTTCTTTCGTTCCAATGGGACGAAGATCGGCACAAATGTTTAGGGAAGCATTCAAGTCGGCATCCAATGCGAAACCGCACTTGACACACCTGAACTGCTTTCCCTTCCGATTCGTGCTGCGCACCCAGCCACACCTGCTACACCTTTGGGATGTGTAGGTCGGATTGACTTTTTCCAAGCGGACACCGTTGTCGAAAGCCAACGACCCTATTTTCCCGAAGATCTCGGTGTATGTGAAGTGGCTCAAGTATCTCGACGATCTCTTGCCAAACCGAAGATGCTTGATGCCCTCGACCCGAAGGGTCTTGATCCCGTCGAGGTTCACTTGGTTCAGCGACCAGTTGATGTAGTTCTTCCTGTGCTCCTGCGTTCTTTTGAACGCCTTGGAGCCTTTTGTCTTCCTGGACAGGATGAAGTTGATCGAAGCGAGGTCGTGACCATGTTTGTTCTTCTGCGAAGTGACTCCGTTCGACATCGTGAAGACATTCGTGACGCCAATGTCGAGACCAATGGTCTCCCCGGTTTCTTTCTTGGGGTTTCCTTCGATTTTGAAGTTAAAGGAGATCGAATCTTCAGACAGTCTGATTCCTTTGCCAAGCGTTCCCCGTTCCAACATCCTGTTGAAATGCTTCGTCCTCTTCACGGGAATCGAGATATTCAACCTGTTGCCTAGCGAAGATAAAGTCACGACTCCGTCGAAGAATGTCAGATTGTCCCAGTCCTGCTTGACGAACCTCTCGTCGAGTTCTGGTTCGATGCGGGAGATGTTTGGCTTGGAGGCTTCCAACCTGTCGATTATGGCTTGAAGTCTCCTTGCCTGCTTGCGGTTTCCTTGCGTTTTCAATCTGTCTAGGATGAAAAGACGCTTCTCCTGCTTGCGTCTCGTTCCCCTGACGATTCCCGAAGCCTGCTTGCCTGCGCATTGGACGGCTCTCGCCGAGAGCCAAGTTTTGATTTGCGATGTGGTGTCCTTTGGGAGAAGCGAAGGAATCTTGTCCTGTCCCCAGAGGATCTTGATGAACTTCGAGACGACGGAGCGGTACTCTGCGATGAAGCCTTTGATGGCTTCCCGCTTTCCCACATTCGCGAATTTCAGCGTCGTCCTTGTGGAGCGGAACATCAGTTGTCCTTGTCTTCCCGCTTCAGTTCCTCGATGATCTTCTCGGTCTTCCGCCGACTTCTCCGCTGACCGTAGAGCCTTACAGTGAAACTCGTTATGATGGCGACGAAATCGGACATGAGGTCGACTTCCTCGTTCTCCGCCTCGTTCACGACTTCGATCGATCTTCCGTTTCGTTCGAGCATCTTCTGGATGTAGTTGAAGCCGAAGCGGGCTAGCCTGTCCTTGTGCTCGACGACGATCGTTCCAATCTCGGCATCGAGGAGAAGCGTTTCCAGCTTCGGTCTGCTGTCGTTCAGACCGCTTCCGATTTCCTTGGATATCTTTGAGATTTGATACTTACTATCGCCGTCCCAGACCTGCCTACAGGCTGGATAGATCAACTGATTCTCCATATATTTGTGCCATATTATTGATAGAATCGGCTTCCAAACCACAACGGACTACAAGTTCTAGTCCGTCAGCAGCCCCGCCCACATACACACCAGCTTGTCGCCGACCTGAAGCGACTTTCCATCCAGCCTAATCCGCACCTCGTAGAGCCGTTTTCCCGGCAACGGTTTGAAAGCGTTAGTCTTTTTCACCGCAAACGCAGTCTCACCAACTCTGATCTCGACCACCGGCTTGTCGTTGGTCGCATTGTACAGAGACACAAACCCAACAAGTCCAGACCGGGTCACGCGGCAAATCCCCTGGAATACCATCGGCGAGGCGTCCTGGCTGCCATCCAGCATAAAACACCCAACCGTCTCGCTGTTTTCGGATTCGGCCACCTCATTGATAGCCATGGCGATCGCCCGACGCTCTGAGGGATCGACGCCAACAATGGCATCGCCACGGCGCACGAGCGCACATCCATCGGGAATCTCCCCCATGGATAGGGAAACGCCACCGCCCTCCGTGACGCCAGACACGCGGAGTTCTGAGAATGGACCAGACACCTGCCCGCCAGCCTCTCCGCACGGCGGCCGACTGTCCGACAAGCGCGGGTCGTCGCCACGGCACACCGACTGGCCTGATGCTCCGTACGGCACAATCTCGATCCTAGAACCACTCTCCCCCCATCGTAAGAAACCATCGGCCTGTGGGACTGGTTTCCCATGTAGTCCGACAACCTTTGGGGCGTCGGCCGAACCCGATAGATCACCGGCAAGCGCAATCAAACCCGGCTTACGGTCCGCAGCCTTGGATACCCACGAATCCAACGTCCCGGAGACGTCGGACAGCGGAAGGGAGTTTGGAGCCGGTTGGGCAACTCCCACCGGAGCTGGGGCGACAGGAACAACGATCTCTCTGTCCAGACGCGGGTCGTCTCCAGCACACAAAGTGCCATGTTCCGAGCCACAGACGGGCTCGACCCACAGTGCCCCGTTGATCTCCGTAGTCTTCAAACCGATCCCAACAGAGACCTTGGACAGCAAGTAGCCCGGTTTGCTGTCGTCCGGATAGAGCTTAATCCTATCGTCGAACGAGGCCGGAACATTCAGTCGCCCATCCCTCGTGATCCTGACGGTGGAACCGTCCGGAGAGCAGTAGAATAGATCCAGGCTGCCGCGCACTTCCTTAAGGTACAGGAAAGCCTTGCCATCGATGGGCTCAGGATCCTCCGTCCGACCAAGCCGCAGAGCACCCTCGACTTCGATACCGCCGAGATCCGTGATCCTGTGCCCGCCCCAAGGAATATCCGCAACCGGAGCGTTCGAACCATCGTTCCGCAAACCGCAGCCCAAGACCGCGTCAATACGGTCGAAGGCCTCGTGAACCGCAGACCACGGTCCTAGAGCATTGTCGAACTCGCCCTTCTCCCCGGCGGCTGGTTTTCTGAGCCCTAGGGCCGGTGTGCCTACTGCCGCAATCCTAGTGTCCGTGAGCGCACCATCAGGCGTCCCCACGGATAGCTTGACCATATACGATCCCGGAATGTCCGGTTTGAACGTAGCGACGGGATTGATGGCACCTTGAAGAATCGTTTTCGATCCCTTGGGCGACTTGAGCTCCCAAGTCCACGACCCGACATCGGTGTTGTCATGGTTGGTCAACATCACTACAGTGTTGGCAGACAGATCACTCCTACTCATACCGGGAATGGCCTGCGGCTTCCCTGATTGGCTGATGACTATGGCGGCCGAGGCCATGACTCCTCCTCAGATGTCCAATGTGGCATACTTGGCGCTTTCCTCGATGAAGCGCCTCCTTGAATCCACGTGTTCACCCATGAGCAGGCCGAACATGCGGTCGGCCTCCAGGAGATTGGTGATCTCGACCTTCAGAAGGACCCGCCTGGTCGGATCCATGGTCGTCTCCCACAACTGTTCGGGATTCATTTCCCCGAGCCCCTTAAACCTCTGTTTGGCCAAATTGCCATCCAAGCGCCTTTCTTTCTTGAATTGGGCTAAGGCCTTATCATCTTTCAGATAGTACTGGTGACCCCTGTGTGAAACCCTGTACAACGGGGGCTGGGCTATAAAGATCCGCCCGTCCATGATAAGCTGCGGCATCTGCCTGAAGAAGAAGGTCAACAGCAGTGTGCGAATGTGCGATCCATCGACATCGCTATCCGTATTGTGACACAAGATTCCATCCCCGCAAAAGAATCTCTGCGTCGATGGCACCTCAAAATCATACACGGTATCTGGACATACTTGCTGCTCAAGCTGTTCACAGCTACGAACTGGAACCAGCCACACATTGGCACCGTATGGAAACAGGCAGCGCTTTTCTTGCGCCGATTCACACAAATATGTTCTCAGGTTGCCAGCTTTCCAATGAGCGGCCCATACTGATTCGATCTTGAGCAGATCGGATCCATGGATTCCAACACGATATGATTCGCCAGTCTGAACTAGTTTGCCCCTTATCGTCGAAACAGAGGAAGGAACCGTGTCGATCCTGGCGAAGACCGAACATCCGCCTAACAACCACAGAAGCTGGCGCGCCATAAACCTACTGGATGTGTTAAAACAAATACCGTTTAGTCCGACAGATCCGTCGCCAAGAAACAAACCCTTCAAGAAAGAGAGCTTGACATCTTTGACCCAAGAAAACACACAGGACGGAATTGTCTTCTCGCATGCGGTTTTCCATGTGCCAAACAATGCCTCCAATGCCAATCTGAATGCTTTACAACCGAATGCCAACCGCCCACAGGCTTCTGTTTCCTCATGGAAACGATATTTTATTCCATGGCGTACAGCAAAAGTCCGCAGAGCATCCAGATAGTCATGATCACCGTACCCAATGGAGGATTGTAACTGTCCAGCAGAACGGAAACCCTCCGCAAGAAACCATCCAAAGAGGAATCCAAATTCAGAATCCGGTTCGATGAACCCAGGACAGTATGAGCCATTTCCATGCCGCATGGTCAAATGATCATCGCGTCCCAGCATGTCTAATTCATGTTCGCCGAGTTCGCAAAGCGGTATCCAATCCTTTGTTCTATTTCTATTGGATGGGTGCGCGTTCGACAATTGGCGATCCAAGGTTGACGGCGCTTCTTCATACTGTAACAAAACTCCAAGAAACTGTTCCCATTTTGCAAGGACATGTATGGGTGGGCATGTCCTGCCGCATTCGAAATCGGCAATACTACAGGCTTGTTTGTATCCGAGCACCTGCGCCACTTTAAAAAGAGACAGCCCCTTGGAAACCCTGACCGTTCGCAACAATTGACGCGCTTTCACCGACAACTTGGCCCGTTTTGCCGTCATGTTGGGCCGCATCTCCGCAATACGACCTTTCCAGATTTCAACCACCGAAGGTCCACGCACGATGAGATCCTGGTATCTAGCATTGTGCCGTTGCGCCCAGCATAGTCTGAACAGGTTAATGCGTTCGTTGGTCTCTGGCAGATTTGGCAGACCGACATACATCATATCGCCCTCCTTGACGGAGGTCGCTTCGACCAAGGCAGGAACGCCATCGCGATCTACAAATACCGAATGGTTGCCAGTAACTACTACTTTCCGCCCATATGCCAAAGAAATCCCATACATCGGCATATTTTTGCGTTCGTGTCGAACAACCGACCGCACATGGGACCAGATAGCCGCGCCGTTCCCATCCATGGTCAACGTGTCAAAAGACCCGATGTTACCAATATCTTTGAACCTGACTACGGAAATCTCCCCATCCCTGCGCACGATGGTCGGCTCTTCTCCGTCGACGCTCATGATGATGATCTTGTGGTAGCGGAGACCGGCCGTGTCAAAATGCCTGCCGATGCCGGTACCCATCGCTGTGACAAGTGTTGTTAGTTCCTCGTTGGCAAGCAGCTTCTTCCACTCGCACCGCTCCACGTTCAGGACCTTACCTCTCAAGGGTAGGATAGCCTGATTGCGCCGGTTACGACCTTGTTTAGCAGAGTTGTGTACAAAAATGCCAGCAGACACAGCAAATCTGTTGGTTCCTGGCACTTCAAGATCATAAACATCTATCCTATCAGGACATTTGTATATTGCGACAACATTATGGTTATATTTTACAACCGCCTCATGGGTGGCTCCAGCAATCCATTTATCATATTTGTCCAATTCGCAGTTATGGGCATCGGACAAAGTATGAACAAAAAACCATCTGACTGTCGCTGGATCGAACACCATCCTATAGCTAGCAATAGTAGTCCTATCTTCTACAGCAGACAATTTAGAATGGAATGGCATCAAACTTTTTCCAAGTGACAACTGAGCTTCAACAAAACCACCCTCACGTAGAGCAAGTTTGTGTTCTGGAGTACAAACAATCTCCAAACCGTTGTCCAAAACAAGTCTAATTACCTCTGCTTTACGCTTAGTAATTCTTGGATTAATTATGGGAGCAATGGAAATATGACCAGCATCATCGATCGAATAACAATACTGGAGTTTTTCTACATTTTCATATTCTTTAGTAAGATCTGCTAGTGTAATAGTGCGCCCATCAACCAAGTCGATTTTAGTATCGCCAGAAAGACAACCGCCTGCAGAATCCCCTTCAACTACAAACAGCTCGCAGAGAGCGGGATCGCGCTCCTGGCAATCTGAGAGTTTGCCTGGCAACGAGAATGAGTCCCCCATGTCGGTCTTGCGCTTCGTCAGTTCCCTGGCCCGTTTGGCCGCTTCCCTAGCTTGGGATGCCAGGACGCACCGCTGGATCACAGCTTTGGCCTCATTTGGGTGTTCATCAAGCCAAGTTCGGAACATGTCGGCAAAAACAGTCTCGACGGCCATCCTGGCGTCCTCGGAAACCAGTTTCTCCTTGGTCTGCGAGCTAAACCTGGCGTCCGGGTGCCGTATACTCACCACATAGGCGAGCCCTTCCCTGACATCGTCGCCCGACAAAGTCTTCTTCAGGGTTTTCGGGATATCGGCTTCCGCAATGTAGGTGTTTAGGGTCCTGGTCAGCGCCGACCGGAATCCCATAAGATGCGTTCCTCCGTCGATGTTGGGGATATTGTTAGTGTAACAGCGCCAGGTCTCTTTATCCTCCGAGGTCCACATGAGCACAATGTCTACCACGATGAAATCGCGCTTGCTGGAAAAGAAGATCGGTTCTCCGACAGGTGTCCCGGAGGCGATGTCCCGCATCAGACCGCATATGCCCTCAAGACCATCAAAGCGCATGCTGTTTCCCGTCCGCTCGTCCAGCAGTTCTATAGTCAGACCACGACACAGGTGTGAAAGCTCCTTCAACCTGGTGGAAATCCTGTCGTAGGAGAACTCGGTGACATTATGGAAAATGGTGTTGTCGGCCAGGAATCGCACCAGCGTGCCCGTTTTCTTCTCGCGACTCTTCTTTTCGGAGATGTCGCCCACGCGTTTGCCGCGTTCGCAATGTATCCGATGTTCCTTGCCGTCACGCCAAACCGTAGCGTCAAGCCAAGTCGACAAGGCGTTCACGGCAGACACGCCCACCCCATGAAGACCGCCAGCATATTTGTAGGCATCCTTGTCGAATTTGCCCCCGGCATGTAGGACGGTCAAGGCGACCTCAAAAGCTGTCTTCTTTTCCGTTGGCATCCAATGCGTGGGAATGCCGCGCCCGTTGTCCTCCACGGACGCAGAACCGTCCTTGTGGAGCGTGACCACAATCTTGTCGCAGAAACCATTCATGTGCTCGTCGATACTGTTGTCCAGGACCTCCATCAGGGTGTGGTGGAAGCCGGAGCCATCGTCACAACCCCCTATATACATACCTGGTCTTTGCCTAACGGCCTCCAACCCTTTGAGAACTTTCATATTCTCATAGGTACCTGACTTCTTTGCCATCCTTCACCTTTTTCTGTGGATGCCGTGCGATTCAAAATAGTCCGATGCTTTTTGCGGGTCGCATTTGGCGTTCTTGGACAAATTGTCATCGACTAGCAACCATTGGTGGTTCTCTGGAGCGAAAGCTGCTGCCACTTGTCTAGGATCATCAAAATCAAAAAGCACCAAAGGTATGATATGATCAATATGAAATGCGCCCCTATCTCCTGGACAAGGACCGATATGTGTAAAAATCGCCTGATAATCTATACCGTATTTCCTAGAAGGTTGAATCTTACCTATTGTTGAATATTTGCGGAACGCGCTGGAAATACGTTTTCGTATCAACTCACGAACACGGAAGCCCTCGTCGTTTTGGCATCTTACTACATATACACACATTTTACAAAGCGGCAACTCCGATACGAGCCTTTTGAACACCTTTTTCTGTTTATGGCACCTAGAGCATTCCTCTACAGGCAACTGATAATTCCTATTGTAACACAGCCGACAGATTGCGGATCCGTCAGACCTTCGCTGGTATGCTGGTTTTGTTTCACCGCACAAAGCGCACACAGTTTCAGGTATAGAATAGTTTTTTTGATAGCATAGAACACAAACTGCCCGTCCATCCGTTTCGCGTTTAAAAACTGGTACGATTTTGCCGCAACCAGAGCATAGTTCCGACGGAACTTTATAGCATTTACTACATATGATTGTGCTATCTTCTAGGCGTTTTTCGACGCGCCCGGTCTCCCCACAAATCAAGCAGATGCCAGTTGGGCGTACATAGCACTTCCCACAAATGGGCGGTTCGCGCACTACTAGAGGGGAACCGCCACATTTTGAACAAGTGTTAGACAGAACAATCCCTAATCGTTTTTGGCTACGATCCTTACAGGCAGGGCATCCGTGACCATTTAGATGGTCGTTCGGCGTCTGGGCAAATTTTCCATGCTGTGGACAGATAATTGTCACCTTGATCTTATTGTTTACATATTCAACCAAATTATAATCGTATGTCGAACCGTGTATGGCAGCAGCTCTATGTACGAACTCGCTGATGGTTGCTTTTCTACTCATGTCCTACTCAAAATCAACGTTAATCTTCCTTGCTAGGGCTTCGGCGAACTTGACGAGGACGGCGTTGCCGTTGCCGACATTCGCGTAGATGAACCAAAACTCATCGGGGGAAAGTCTGGATCCGGGCGCACTCTCGGACCGAAAGCCGCCTGTACGGCTTTTCGCTTGCCGCATCGAACTCGAACTTATCCTCGGCAGTCCAGACAATCTTGTTAGCCTACAGATGGATTGGCGCATACCTTGTCCCAACCTGGATGGTGAACGAAGACTCAAACCATCCACGTACTATGTTTCGTAACATGTAGTGAGGCGAGTATGTGCTTTCGAAATACTCGTGATTGGGGACCACAAGGTTCGGATTCATCTTGTTGCTGGGCAGCGCCAGAACTGCCAGGTTCTTGGGATACCAGAGGTCCCAAATCGCATTGTACAAGGTCTTCACAGTTTTCGTGGCTCCGGAAATTCGAAGGCCACCAATGTGTGGGCACGAGTGGTAGCATCGCCCACCAATAAGATCATCAACAATGTTGCTCAATGGCACCAGAAGATTTGAAGATTCATACATTCAAGACACCTTTCTGGATGACCTACATCATCATCCTCTGTAGGTGTTCCGCGACTGCGCGACCAAGATTACAGGGAACGGCGTTCCCGACCAAGATATGCTGATCTTGGATAGTGCCGACAAAACAGTACTCCGGAGGAAACGTCTGAACCGCCGCTTTCTCGCGGACGGTTATCTCCCTATTCTCGATCGGGTGGATGAGCGGATTGCGCGTGACCGTGTGCGACACGGTCTCGCGGATGCGCCTTAGGTACGTACCCATACGCGGCATGACCTTGTAGAACGTGGCCCCGGAAACTATCGCCTTCGCGCAGACTTCGCCGTCCATGAGTTTCCCACCCGTAGTCCGTAGACAGTAGCCATTGGAAACCCATACAGTCTTGCCAACGGGATCGGCGCGTGACAGCATAACCTTATCGACCGACTTCAACACCTTGTACTCAAGTGGTAGGTCATTGTAGTACCCACCAGGCGGGATGTGTCTGATCTTATCCACCCAGACCGCCGTGTGCGCCTTCATGTCCTGATTCGGATGTTCGGGGCGTATTCTGGCGAACTCAGCGGCCACCGAGGTGGCCAATCCGGTTGGTATAGGCAGTGATGGCGCGATGCCTATGTCCTTGCGCACACCGACAAAGATGATACGCCTACGCATCTGTGGCACATTGTATTTCTGCGCCCGCAGCACATCTGCTATAACGGCGTATCCGGTCTTGTCGAACTCCTCCAGGATGACGTCGAGAATCAGGCGGTTCCGGTCCGGTCCTGTCCCACCAAGTTTCCTGGTTTTCAGATCAGCCACATTCTCCATCACCACCAGCGGCGGCGAGATCCTGCGCACGATGCGCAGAAACGACATAAAAAGGCTGCGGCGCGGATCATTCATATTGCGTTCGGTCTCGCGGTTTCCATCGAACAGCTGGTTGTTGTTGAGGCGCGATAGCGGCTGGCAGGGCGGACCGCCGACGACGCACATGATCTCTGCGTCCCTGTGGATCCGGTGCACATTGTCCAGTGCGAAACCGAGGAACGAATCCGCAGGATCCGACAGATCCCATCCATACACTGGCGCGTCGTGCCAGTTGGCCGACAGGGTGTCGATGGCTGGCTGCCAGTTGTCCACCATAAAGGCGTGCTCCCACCCAGCGTCGACAAACCCCTGATCCAGTCCCCCAGCTCCGGAAAACAGGCTGACAAAAAGCTTCTTCATGCGTCCGCTACCTTTTCGTCGTCGGGAACCGAAGGAGTCTCGTCCTCCGGGATGAAATACTCCTCGCCGAGCCAGCGGCCGAGGTCGACCAGTTTACAGCGGTCACAGCAGAAGGGGAAGAACTTGTTCTCGCCAAGCGGACCGCGCTTCCCTCCGCATATTGGACATCCGCCTTCGCTCATTTGTGCTCCTTGGCAGGCATGATCCTGCCAGCGCGGATCAGTTCGCGGCGCATCTCGGCGCACTCCGTGTCCGTTGCGAGCGGCAACCGCGCCTTCTCCCACGGAATGAACTCCTCTGGCGTGCCGCCGTTCGCGATGAATCCCCTGTACCGTTTGTGGGAGGCTTCGCTGTACTGGAACAGCTTGAAGGTCCTCCGATGGTGCGGCGTCGGACCATGGAGGGCTATTCCCCACCTGTGTTCCGGGGTGTAATATCCGGCGTTCGTTGACCAGCCGTAATGCGGATGTCTGTCGGCAAGTGAGGACATCAGGTTGTCGCGCAACACCTTGGCCAGGATTGAGGCGCAAGCAACCTCCCAGAAGTTGGCGTCGGCTTTCGGTTTGGCTTCCTGCCTGATGCCGTCCGGCAGATCAGGAACAACACGCAGGCCGTCGACCAGGACTAAGTCGATGCGCAGTCCGCGCCGCAGAAGCTTCCGGACCGCGATCGACATTGCCATGTAGCGCGACCAGTAGATGTTGGCCGTCTCGATCCGCCGCGGACCGGCAGCCCCGAAGGCGAAGGCGGCCCTCTCGCCGATCAGTGGGGCCAGCCTCTCGCGCTCAGGGCGATCCAACTTCTTCGAGTCGTCCACACCATCAATGTAGGAAACGGACGTGTCGATCAGGGCTGCGCACGCCACGACCGGTCCGGCGATAGCCGAACAGCCAACTTCGTCAACTCCGCATATTTTCATGGGTTCTTTCGGAACTTACTGTGGACCCGGCACCCCGAAGGTAAACACCTCGGTTCCACGGCCGTTGTATGGCAAGCGCGGGTCGCGCTGACCGCCTGATAGGAACGGATCGAAATCCAGTTCGCCATTCTCAAGAAGCTCCAGGAATTCCTCGAAATCCTTGTCAACGACATCGGCAAGCTCGCGCTTGTCCTCCAGGTCCAACTGGTCGGCGAGAGCAACCAGAAATTCGGCATGTTTCCGCATCGCGCACCTCCGGGCCTTCCCATATGCCAGAATATTGGTATCATTCTGGAAGGAAATGCGACAGGGCTGCCCAGCATTCCGGGGATTTCAGTGTCAGCCCATGCTTCGAATACAAGGCCAGAGCCTTCGTGTCGTCATCCAGGAAGACAAACGATCTATCTCTGTGGTATGGTAGCACCTGGTGCTCGAATACGTCACACTTGATGACGCTTGGAGCCCTCATGTCGCCGGGAGGACGCATGATGAGCGGGATGTCCCTCGGCATGCCAAATTTGCTGTGAAGCCACGACGTCGTAAGCCTGCGACCCAGCTTCTGCGCCTTGCCAATCCTCTCGGACCGGCCGGTCAGAAAGATCACGTCGCAAATCCCCTGTATCATCAGTACCCTCAACACTTCTGCCCCAGGAAGCACGCGCCGCTTGGACACCTCTTCCATGAAGATCCTGACCTGGCGGTCGTCCCAATAATCGACGTGCGTGCGGAACCTGATACTCAACCTCCCGACGAAACCAACGCTATCGCACACTGTCCCGTCGATATCCACGATGAAAAGAGGTTTCATTCCTTCACCTTTCTCGATCTCCTGGGGCATCGGGCCTTAGACAGGTATTCGACCAACTCCTCCAGGGTGTGGAATTCCTTGTTGACGCACGCCAAGATCCAGTGCGGAACCTCAATAAACGGCCGTGGCGTCACGAGCAGGACCTGCTGGCCACGTAGGAAAGCATCCCCGCACTCATGCGCCGTGCCGGCGATCGACTCCCCGTCCCACCTTACCACAATCATGTCGCAGGCCTCTACGGCCACGAGGTCCGGCATGATAATGTATTTCCTGAACACCCGCTTGAACTCGCCGAGGTCCTCCTGGGCCTTCAGCTCATTGATCCGCATGGGCGTCAGCCTCTGTTCCTCAAAATCGTTCGGGATGACCGTGTCCACGCCGATCTTAGCCAAGGCTACGGCATAGGCTTTGCGCCATACGATTCCTCGATCAGCAACCCGGTCTATAGCGCCGGCCAGATAGGCTATTCTCTTTTTTCGGCGCGTCATTTTCCCTCCTCGAGTTTCAGGCGCAGGAATAGTCCGCACTTCGCATGTATGATACAGAAGGCCTCCAGAAGCCGGTATTGGTCCGCCTGGAAAACCGTTCTTCCGTCCTTAGCCAGCTTATCCTGAAGACTGTAAAGCGCCGTGTGGACATTACTGTACAGTGGTTTGTCGAACAGATGGTATACACTATCCAGATGGTTCACAACGGCGACCCGCATCTCGCCTCCATCGGTCAGGTCGAGGATTTCGTTCTCAACACTGCGGCACATCTGGAACTCTCCGTGTTTCCGCCCCCAGCATCCGAGAACAAGGATTACCCTCATAGATCCTATCCATCGCTTTTCACCAACGAGGTTTCCATCTCCTCGATGGTCATTGAATAGGTGCGCAAACCATACTTCTCCCCGCTATCCTTCACTGCGACGTTTAGATGGCGCGCGTCGTAGAAATTCACCCACTCGACCACCGAAACCATCCCGTCCGGTAGTCGTACAAACCTCCCCTTCCACAACACATCGAACGGCGCTATCTCAGTTTTCGAATCCGGCTGGCGGAGATGTATCTTAGCTTCGCGCAGCATGGTCATCGACACCAGGAAATCGGCGCGCCAACGTTCTGGAACTGACAGATCCTCCACCACCAACTCCGTTAGGCCCGACTGAATGATGGCCCTAGAGCAGTCCGAGCACGGCAGCCACGACACATATATCGAACATCCCTTGAGAGGGATGCCGACGCGAGCCGCGTTGTAGACGGCATTACGCTCGGCGTGCTCCAACCACTTATACTTGAGAGGTCTATCGAGCCTTCCAGGCGCGTCGTCATCCACGCCGCGCGGGAAGCAGTTGTATCCCAACGACCTCACTTCATTGTCGGGGCCGACGATCACGGCGCCCACCTTTGTCGACGGATCCTTGGATCTCTTGGCCGTCTCCTTCGCCAAAGTCAAGAAAGTCTGATCCCATGTAGGTCTAGTCGTCTCCGCCATCGTCACCCTCCAACAGCCGAAGCGTCCTGAGGCACTTCGGCGTCTCATCGGCAAGTATGGGCGCAACGCCCACGCATGTCAAGGTCGATCCATCCAGCTCCTCCGGATCCAGTTTGGTCCGACACGCGTCGTAGATCGGCTTGGTGCGTATGCCCAACTCGGTCAACTTATCGACCAGGTTGAGAAGTTTTTGCTTAGTTTTCACGTACACCACGAGCTTGGTGAAGGGCCCGGCCAGCCAGCCCCTGACCTCGGGCGTGTCGAGCAGCTGGCCCCTGTCCAGGACGGCCCCAAGGGACGCGTGCGCCACCTGCGCGGCCGTCTTGCCGACACCCATGATGGGCACCAAGTCCTTCCGGACAATGATGTACTGGACATACTTCATGTGGCACCTACAATCCGTTGTCCACTTCCCAGAACGGGAAGTCGCCACCATCGGTGGCTCGGCCCCCCGGATCAAGCAGCACTTGCGATTGCTCGCCGCCGATGGCGAAAGTAACCATCTGAAAACCAGTGCCCATTTGGGCTATGGAGACGATGGTGGCGGCCCGTTGCCGTGGCACATGAAAAACGGAGCTGCCTGCCGCCAGTTTCTTTTTGAGTGCCTGGATGTTGAGGGAAGACGAGTGGATCATTCGTGCTTCTCCGACTCTTCTGGCAGATAGTTCGGCATGTCGTTGAGTTCCTGCGGCAGCCGACCCCGTTCGACCATCTCCTCCATGTGGATGGCGGCACACAGATTCCAGGCTGCTTGGGCTAGGTGGTCCTCGTCGCGCATGCCCTCGATATACTGGTAGATATGCCTGATTGCGCTGTCAAGACAGCGGCTGATGGGAAGTCCGCGTTCCCAATTCCGGATCCCATGTGTCAAACTTCCGCGCTCGTACACGCCAGCGAGTCTTCTCAGCGCCATTGGGCTCACAAGCACATATCTGCCTTTTCCGTTAGGGTCATTTCTTTGCGCTCCGGTCGCAAACTTCTCTTTTTCGACAGTTTCTTTGGTCTCATAGTCCATCACAATCGCCTTTCCTATTTTCCCCAGCGAAAGAATTCTTTTCGGTTCTTATACACAATCACTGGCATTCCAAAACCACATTGATCACCCAGATAGGCAACTACCTTCGCTAGGCAATTCGGCTCTCGTTCCAAAAAAACTATGCCAATATTACATTTCTGGCATAATAGACCCCTAATTGCGCCCGTTAGATGATCATGATCAACACACAAAGGACGGCCTTCGTCAGTTTGTGATTTGCCACAAATAGCGCAACAGTTATTTTGTTTTGTTGCCATCAGATCATAATCTTGGGCATCAATGCCGAAACAGTACCGAAGATTCCGAACGCGGCGGTTTGCGTAAGAACCTTTTTTACAGCCGGTCGCACAACCTTTCTGATAGTGAGGTTCCAGCAGACCGTATCCATCCTGATCAGCCAGATAGGTTTCTGCTCTGTTAATTGTAACCGGATAAACTTTATCCCAGAAACCAACTCCCAGATTACATGCTCTACAAAGCAAACCCCTGATTCGGCCCGTGAGATGGCAATGATCCACATACAGGGGATGTTTCAGTTCGCTTTGAGGCACTCCGCAGATAGCGCATCGTTCACCCTGTTTGGTCAGCATCGCGCTGTAATCATCCAAAGTGATCCCGAAACGAGACATCAAGGCGTATGCGCGCCTCTGCTCATATGGTATATTCTTGTGATACTCGTTGTCGACACGCCGTTTCCTTTCGCGATTCTCTTCGGACCAGCCTCGGCAGTTCTCTCTTTGCCGTTCAGCGAACTCGGGGTTACGCCGCCGCAGATCACGTTCGTAACAATTGCGGCACATGCCTCCGGAATAGTGTGGTACATGTCCACACATTGTGGTTCGAACCATAAGCGGCACCTCCCCTAGTTTCCACTTATCTTCCGGAAGGCTCAATGTCAATGATTTTTGAAGAAATTTCCTGTCCATGGACCGCGTCCAGGCCGACAACCCTTGTGAACCCCAGATCGGCCTCGTGGTGGCAATGGAAATGCCCATGGATCCACCATGTTGGACGTAGTCTCCTGCCGAGGTCAAGTAGTTCTTGGCTCAAACTCCTAAAACCCGGAATCATACCCTCGCCCACATCGTGCGTGAGTAGGATATCGACCTTGCCCGGATGGCGAAGGATGGCTTGAATCTCGGCCTCGCTGAAATGTCTGCGCCGCAGGCCGCCACGCGGCTTCCTGTGGCACACCGCCGAGTAGTTCCCTCCAAGCCCAGCTACCGTCACGCCGTATATCATTACCACGCGTCCATTAGGAACATAATACAGGTTGTCAGCGATTGGCACGGGACCGGTCCTGTCAGCCGCCTTGGCAGTCGCATCATCGAGCAACCCAAAATGCTCGTGATTTCCCTTTACGAAAAAGACGGGTCTCGCAAAGCCGAGCACCCCATCCGCGTAGGCCGGAAACTCGCTGCGATACCTCCGCCCAGGAGGAATGCCGCAACATACACCATCGTCCCGGTATGCCCCAAAATCCCCCACCTGGAGCACAAAATCGACATCCTGATGCTCCAGGATCAAGGTCTCCAGCATCCCAAGACGTCCATGGAGGTCACCTACGGCCAATACTCTCGTCATGCCATGATCTCTTTCCCTGCCGCGATATCCGCAGCCAGATCAGCAAGCAATTGTACATCCTGCCTCATTTCGGCAAGGCCGGATCCGCGCAGGCAATAGGCCGGATGGAACATCGGCAGCACGGGAAACTTTCGCCCGTCGGACCATGTACGAGACCAGCGCAGCTCCCCGCGTTTCTTTGTAATCCCCTGCTCGTCGCACACTCCGAACAACGGGGCGTTCCCAAGAACCACGATGAGCTTGGGCGACACCAGCAGGACCTGCGCGTCCAGATGCTCGCGACACTCCTCAATCTCCCCGAAGAAAGGCGTCCTATTCTTCTCATTGGGACGACACAGCACCGAGTTGGTAATGTATACGCTCTGCCTGGACAGTCCGGCTGGAACCAATATGTTCGCCTCGAAAAACTGCCCTGCCGCCCCGACTAGCGGCGCGTGCCGCTCGGTTTCAGTCTTGCCGGGCGATTCTCCGACAAACATCACGTCCGCATCGGGTTTTCCGGATGCGAACACGTGCGGATCAAGACCTTCGACCATCCTCGTCCCCAGCTGGCACTTCCGGCACTCGTAGCATTTCCTCTGTAGATCCAGGATCCTTTCCCTCAGATCGCCCATGGTCTTTTCCCCTACTCGGTCAGGTCCACGAGGACCATTGTAAGCTTCGACACAACCTGCTCGTATCGGTACCTCATATCCTCTTGCATCTTCTCGTTATCGACGGTCGCAACCAACGCCGACCTCTGGAAGTCAGCCGTGGCAATATGTAGGAGCTCGTGGCAGGCGACGTTCGAAGCGATCTTCTCCAGCTCCTTTCCGGACAGGGACAGAAGGGAGCGTGCGACATGAATGTCGGCAATGTAGTATTCCGACGTGCCAATGTCCACATAGGCATCTCCCATCTCCATCTCGGCGTCCTCATCAACCACTACGCCGACGGTCCAGACTGGATCGATCAAAAGTGTGCGGTACCAGTGCCGCACCGCCTTATCGAAGACCTTCTTGGCCCTTCTCTCTTCAGATGTTAGTTTCATTTCTTCGCAAGGAGCTGTGTCGCAAGGCGCTTCACCATGGAGGCAGACACACCCTGGTGCCCCTCCTTCATCACAGCTCCGACAACCTTGCCGATCTGCCCCGAGCCGGCCGACAGCTCCGCGATCTTTGCCTGAACAATTGGAAGGACTTCGGATTCGTCCTTGCCTTTCGGCAACAGGCCGTCGCAAAACGCGATCTCGTATCGATACGAGTCCGCCAGTTCTGACTCTCTCGCCTTGATGTTCTTCTCCATGACGGTCAGCGCATTCGCGATGGCCTTCCTGTACGTCTCGACCACCTTTGTGTAGATCGCGTCGTCGTCTGTGTCGCGCGGAATGTTCTTGGCGCATAAATACTCCTCGGCCTTTGCTCGGATACAGCGGACTACGTTCTTGCGTGGAACGTCGTTCGCCCTAATTGCCTCTTTCAGCATGTTGGACAGTTGGCTACGTATAGACATGTTAGTTTTCCCTCATTTGGTTAAAGCAGTCATGGCAGAGATCGGAGGGCTTTCCAAAGCAGGCACACCGGCTATCAGCTCCACACACACGACAAGGAAATATACGCCACTCCGAGCGGCGCTCCAACTCCTCCATCACCTCCTCAAGCGTAAGACACCACTCCGCGTCGGAATTCTCGACCCGCGAACGTAACTCCGACATCACCTCATCCCGTTCGGTCGGCGTTCCAAGGAACGTCAATTCATTGAGCACCCCACGTACTACCGCTAGCAGCGAGAACCGCTTGGTAGCGGTAAACAGCTCCTTCCCCTCAACATTACGGACGTTAAACACCTCATTTAGCAGAATCGGCAGGTCAGCAAGGCAGTTCACGGCTATAAATTCAATCGCTACCGGCCCTTCGTCGCCGCGCCCGCAGAACTCCACCGAGTCATCTATGACAGTCACCTGGCCTAGGGCAGAAACCGTCGCACTCCACGACATTTCCAACGCCGCAATCTCATCTACCAGCTCGGGCTTCTTGCCAAGCTCATAGGCCAAATCGCCTAGGCAATCGCACGCAGTGATAATCTCGAACAGATTCTTATTCCTGAGGATCAACAACATCAGATCCCGCAGGGTCGTACCCTCAGCGAAACAAATCGAGTCGTGTAAGAAATCGACAAGTTCGTCGTCGGCGACAACACGTTCAACATGGCGCCCGAGGGCCTGGTCCAATCCCATGCGAACAAGTTCCCCTTTAGACCGGAGCTGTAGTGTGTGGTGTAGGATCATTTCGGCACTCCAGGAGAAGTGGCGGTCGATGTCCGTTTGAACATGATGCGGGGACGCTGATGGGATCCGGTCTGTGTAGCATCATTCAGGGAAGGGCTCTTCAGGAGCTCGCAGAGGCCATCGGCCATGGCGAGAAGCCTGCCGTAGCCCTCCAGTGGCCTGCGCCAGCGCTCCGGAAACGAGGACAGCCCGTGGGCCGCACCAAGCAACGCTCCTGCCATGGCGCAGGTTGTGTCGGCGTCCCCGCCCTGCGCAGCCAACTCGATCAGGCAAGCCTCGGGGTCGTCTCTATACTTCAGAACAGCCGCCAACATAAAGGGGAAAGATTGTACCACAAAACTCTGGGCACCAACATCAGCCCTGATCTCCGACAACGTCCTACCTTCCTTAACCATGCCGACAGCTTTACTAATAGCCCAGGATAGCGAGATGTGGAAAGCGTCGTGTGGCTCGTCCATCGACAACTCCATGATTTCAGCGAGGGCCTGGGCGGCCATGATGGCTGAGTAGAGGCCGTCCGTCCCGTGAATGATCGCCTTGGCGATCGCGTCCGCCTGAATGACTCCGGCGACCGCCGGACGCGGATCACCATGCGTCATGCGCGAAATGTTGACGATGGCTGTCACGGCCTCGAACCGCTTGATCCTTCCGAGCGCCAGCAGGATTCCAATAGGCGCGATCTTCATCGGAGTACCGTTACCTGCGCCATCCGGCGCGGCCGAGTTCCACCAGTCGACGCCGGTCTTGATCCTACCGATGCCAGTCAGGGTGGATCTACCCCATCCACGGGGATCGTCCAGGCACAGCACGTGGCGTCTGGCGATGTCGTCGAAATCCAGGAAGCCCTTGGCCACCACGGACTCGCCAATCGCCAACATGAGTTGGGTGTCGTCGGTCCACTGTCCACGGCGCAGCTTGTGGGTCTTGTGTGCCCAGGTCCCTTCTATCGGCGCAACCATGGAACGCGGTGCGCCGAACTTCCCGGCTATGGTTGCTGGGCTCAACCCCTCCAGCGGCATACCAAATGCGTCCCCGATTGCCGTACCCACAATGGCGCCACGCGCCTTTGATCTCGTCTTTACATCAACCATAATCACACCCCAAGAAGACGCAGAATGGGCACAGCCACGCAGGCAACGGCCAGCAAGATAGTCGCGGCCGCAACCCAGCGCATCTTACCCACATCAGCGTTCATGTAAGATTGATACCGCCAAATGTCAGCCTGGTTGGGCTCACTACGGAAAATGCCGACCATACCTACTATGAAATCGATCAGGTTGTAGAAAGCAAGCAATGTTAGCAGGACAGCCACATCCATGGACCAGGAAGTCAGGAGGACCGAAAGCAGCGCGGCAACCAGGATGAGGGCGCCGTTCACTAAACGTGGCATGATAGACACCAAGGCCCAGCCCCGGTTATCAGGCACAGACGATGTCGGCGTGGGCTCGTAAACCACGTGCGCGAACGTGAAACGGCCCAACTTCGTCGAGGGGAACGGCCATATGCTAAACCACCAACCCCATCCGACACGCAGAGCGAGGCCGTGCGCCAACTCGTGGATGACATTTTGTAGGAGCCAGAACGGGAAAATGGCCACGAGGAGAACAATCCAATGAACAGCCACGTTTCAAGCCTCCTTGCTTGTATCAGTCTATCAATAATCCAGAATAAATATGACAGTATTGCCAACCGTGGAGGAAAAATATGCCAGAATGGCCCGGGAAACCCGTAGGCAGCCCTAAGCCCGTCCAGAAGCCGCAAGGGGAATCCAACATCCTTCTCAAAGTATGTCCGATCTGCCAGGGCGCCAGCTCAAGATACGATGTCCAGTGCCGATATTGTGCCAGAAAGGCGCGGTTCATCGAACGAATCGTAAAGGCGCACGAAATCTCCAAACGTCAGAAATCCGGGGAGGAAATCCCCAAGAACGAGCAGGATTTTCTCGAGCACAACCAGAAACTACTTGAGCGGCCCATCACACCCAAGGATCTGGAGTTCCTGGAGAAAGCACCGTTCCCATTGCCCGAGCAGCTAATTGTGGCCCGCCCAAGCTTCGAGAATCGCCTCCAATTTTTCATGGATCGCATGCAGGAGGCCGGGCGCAAGGTCCACAGCACGAAAGCCGCAACTTTGTTCTTCACCGAATTCGGCGGCACGAAGCCGATCAGCAAGAGGGAGTTTGTCACCTTCGCCATCGACCACGGCGTAAAACCTTTGATGTCGGCCGACTGGGAAAACCTCTTCGCGGCCTGGGATGCGAAAGATGTGCTCAAACTGTTCCATGAATTCACGGCCGAGCACGCGGCACGGAGTCTCACCGAGGCCGAGCCAGGTAAAATACTCAGTTCACTCGAGGCGTCGGTAGCCCTCGGCACAGCTGGCGTCAAGAATTTCATGGACTTCGCCGCGTCCGCAGGCATCAAACCGGTCAAGGCATTCGGAGACAGGCCGGAGCAGATAGCTTGGCGAGCCGAGGACGTCGAGGTTCTACAGGGGCCTTGGCGACTCAGGAAGGAGCTTGAGCGCCTTGAGGAGACCGAACAACGCCTCATGCGCGCCATTGAAATGCTAAACCAGCCCCCAGTGAAATGGCCAGCCATGCAGAAACTGCGCGAAAAGGACAAGGAACTTATCGCTATCCGAGCCCTTATTGCCGAAAGAAAGCAAGCCCTCGAATCGGACATGGAACGTCTACAGAAACTGGTCGCCGAACGCGAGACGGCAGAAATGGAAAAGAAAACCTCCTCCGACATGCGCCTTGCCAGGATTCTAGCCCTAAGTTAACGCAGAGCGTCCAAATCCCCATCAAGAACATCGGCCAGCCTGATCTTCTTTCCGATCCTGTGATCTACCACCCGGTCATCCTGGAACCGGTAGGTCCGCACTTTGTCACCGCGCTGCCCGGAACCCACCTGCGTCTTCCTTGCGGCGTTTTCGATATCTTGCGATTCTCGCATCATCTTGGCATATAGCCGCGCACGCAACACTTCGAGCGCTTTTGCCTTGTTCCTATGTTGCGACCTCTCATCACAACAATATGCTACGGTTCCGGTCGGAATATGGCGCACGCGCACAGCCGTCTCGTTCTTCTGCCTGTTCTGTCCACCTGCCCCGCTACCCTTTGTGGTCTCCCAGTCCAGATCGCTCTCGAGAATCGCAAGTTCCTCCTCGCCAACCATCGGCAGGACGGCAACCGTCACAGTTGACGTTTGTCTGCGCCCCCGCTTCTCGGTTGGAGGGACTCTCTGTACTCGGTGTCCCCCGGCTTCAAACAAGAACATCTCATATGCGTTTTCTCCTTTGGCTAAAAACCCCAATCTGGAGAATCCGTTACTGACTGGCGCTGAATCCAGAATTTCGATTTCAAATCCTTTACGCTGACACCACCGGCAATAGATCTGAAATAGTTCCCCAACGAGAAGCTTAGAGTCCATTCCGCCTTCGGCTGCGCGAATTTCTATTAGAGCTGTTGTTTCCATTGATATCTACGCCAGTTTCGGCAGTGTCCACAGGACACCATGCCGACCATTCCCAATGCGCCGCCACCGGATATATTCACACAGTTCTACACGGGATTGCTCGATCATCTCCTGTCCAGCTGGGAATCCGTTCCGAAGCATGGCCTCCAAAGTCTCCCATTTGATCCAGAATGCCTCACTGGCGTCGTCCCCAGCCACCGGTTGGCGGTCGTCGACAGCCTTGAAGACGGACGCTATCACTACAAAATGTGCCCGCGCATCCATGCGTGGATCCGACCTGACTGCAAGCAGACCGACCTCTTCAGCAGCTACTCCGGTCTCCTCCAACGCCTCGCGTGCGGCGGCCTGGGCCACCGTCTCGCCGACCTTCACAAAACCTCCGGGAAATGCCAAGCCCAAGGGTGGAAACTTGCGCCTGATGAGTAGGAGTTGCCGCCTGTCAGGCGATTCCACGACCGCAACAGCCCCGACACGAGGGGTAATAATTTTATTAAGCCAAGCATTTTTGTCTTCGATGAGTGCGCCATTCTCAATCAGCCAGCGTATCGGCATACTTTTGAGCACTCCCCGCTTTTTGTCGCGATTCACCGCACCAAGATGCTGGGGATCAGCCCTGAACAGACCAAGATGGAATGGCGCATCGACATCAGGTGCCCACACACCCAAGCAGGGTTTGCCAATCGCCTCTTGTGGCACCATCCACTTGCCACTAATACTGAACTTGATGTCTACCTCGTGCGCACAAATGAGGCAATCTAGCACTAGCCCTTCTTCCAGACTAAATTCCTTCTTGATGGCAAGCTCCACTTGAATACCTATGGAGGTCTTTTCAGGCGGGCACAGTTCGGCGAGTGTGCGCTCTAGTCCGATCACGACACACATTCCTCTCCGGATAGCTTGGCCGAAACGTTTTCTCATCTTGGGCCACCGTGTGATGGCGGTATATAATTCGTCCAGTTCAGCATCGAATGTTGATATCATTGACCCTACCTGAGCGCCTTGATGATCGAAAGACCGATTGCCTTGGCCATCGGAGGTGGGAAAGCATTTCCGATCTGCCTGTAGACAGCGGTTTTCTTTCCGGAAAATCGCCAAGCACGGGGAAATCCCTGAATAATTGCCACCATGCCGTTCGTGAGCTGCGGCAAGCCATCCATAGGAAACATGTCATCCGGCGGTTGTAGCGCAATGGCCATTCCATCAATACCAAGTTTGGCCCATGCTTCTTTCGCGCGTGTTGGTCCGAGATCTGCTCCTCCATGTTTCTTGGATCCGCCGACGATGGTAGGCCCAGGACGACTGGCCCGCACGCGCCACGGATCGGCGCCCCTCCAACCACGTGATTGCATTTCGGCACCAAGCGTTTCCCCGACGGTTCTAAACGTTCCGCATGGTTTCGGCCATTCGAAATGGCAGGCGTATTGCGGTCGCAACGCCACCAGTACAAAACGTTTTCGATATTGCGGCACACCGAACTCAGCCGCATCGAAAATGTCCGCCACCACATTATATCCGAGAGCGTGGAGTTGAACCCACAATTCAGTCCGATAGCTGTCAAACTTGGCGCTCTTGAAGCCGCGTACATTCTCCAACATGACGGCTTTTGGTTTGATCTCCTCCACCAAACGAAGCGCTTGCGGAAACAGATCCCGTTCGTCGTCACGTCCCAACTGACGTCCAGCAACCGAGAAAGGAGGACATGGTACACCGCCAGCCAAAAGATCAATTGTGCCACAAAGCGGCTTACCGTCAAAAAGCCGCACGTCGGTCTCAAGTACCGGCCATTCTTTTTCGCGATTGGCGCGCAATGTGGCACAGGCGTTCGGATCATTATCCAGCGCGCCCATGTGTAGAAAACCAGCTTGCTCCAGACCGATTGCCTGCCCCCCGGCGCCTGCGCAGATTTCGAACACCGTAAAATCAGTCCGTTTTACCATCCGGATTACCATGAAAAGGCCGGGGCCCTCACCTTTGCGAGGGTCGTCCTCAACACCTCGAGGGACGCCTTCGCCTTTGCCACCGCAGTGTCGACGCATGCGCTGCATTGCGCCATGGCGTCGATTTCCTTCTTGACTCTCTCGCGCATGGCCTCCAGCTGCTCCGCCTTGGCCTGCTGGTCGTAGTAAGACATCATTTTCCCCCTTTCTCCCGGTTGACGCAGGTTCCGCGCACATTTTCCCTCTGGAACACGCCAGTCCCTATCGCGACATAGTTTTCCTTGGAGTTCAATTCCGCAAGTATCCGCGCCTTGATGTCAACCTCATCCTTGCCTTCCATGTCCACGACGATCGTCTCACAGTTGCCGTTTCCGACAATCATGTACACTTCGACCTCAAAGATCATGCGTTTCCTCCAAATGTCATAGACCGCAGTAGCTAACGCCCTTGTCGGCCTTGAGATCCTTGAGGTGTTCTTCCAGACCAGCTTTGACGGTGAGCCCAAGCAGTCGAACAGCCTCGTCCGCTGTGGCATCGATGCCGCGAAAACCACAGCCGTTGTGGCTAAGCTCAAGTTCGCTGTTGCTGAGATGATCATTTCCCATCACCGTGATGGAATGCCCCGGCGAATTGATCGTTAGCATGATGCGTCCGCACATGGTCCAAGTCATCACCTTTGTTCCAGGCTCCAGTTCAAGCGACAGGCCGCGCAGTTTCGGTTCGGCATCGGAGGCAGCAACCACCTGCGGCCAAAGAGGCGAGAAATCCATGACCGCCGCATACACGCGCTCCAGGTCGCGCTGGATTGGGGCAAAATCTGGACGAAGCCCCGTCCCGCAGATATTTGCCCACTGAACCTCGGTGGCAAGTCTGTTACAAATGCGCCCGGATCGGTCGTACTTCTCGAGGAGTTCGTCCACATCACACGGTCCGCAAAGCACCCTGACGCGCTCCTTACCCCGAAAAAACTCGATACACGGTTGATTGTCGCGGATCGCGAGCTGGCACCGTGCGCAATAAGAGTTGTCAGCCATCATTGTCCTCCTGCCTATAGTCCCTCATCGTAGCCAGAAGCCTATCAAGCCTACCCTTTAGAATCTGAACCTCGTTCAGCATCTCTGGCTGCCGACCCCATTTGGCCAACAGCGTGGCCACCTCATCTAGCCTTGCGGCAGCTTCGGACACGGAGGCCTGGGCCTCCTTGCCAATAGGAGCAACCCATCCTTCAACCTTGTTTGCCTCTGACATTGCGCCTCCTTGGAACCGGCTTGGCTGGCGGTTCACCCGCATCGAAATCGAGGGCGTCGCGAAGATCGTCTGTCAGTCCGGCCGCCAGCTTGGCCGCTTTCGGCTGCTTTGCTGGGCACAGCTTGTGGAGCGAGTCCACGGTTGCCCTGATGTCCGACATCGCGTTGTGCTTCTGCCTGTTCTCGACGCCGGCAACCTTACAGATGTCCTTCAGCCCGATGTCGGCTGGCAGCTCGCCCGTCCTGAGCAGGTGGTGGTGGATGAACATACTCTCCAAGGCAAGCACATGGAAGTCGAATGGAAACTTCCACCCCTGGCGCTCAAATCCTTCCTCCAAGAACCCCTTGTCAAACGCCGGATTCTGGCCGAACACTATAACCTGTCTCAGGTCGGTGCTGCCGATCTTCGACCGCACGAAAGTCTCGAGCGACCGCAGGGCATCACGCAGCAGCGGGGCCTTCTTGAGATCCTCAACCTTGATACCGGTGTACTCGAACACATTGAAATCATTCTCTAATCCACGTTCAGGACAATCAATTCGGACAAAAGTCTCGAATGATCCTAGTTCATCCAAACTCTTGTTCAGCATAATGCCCGCAATTTGGGTAATCTCATGATAACCGGGCTTCAACCCAGTCGTCTCCAGATCGACAGCAAGCAGGTATTTCATCCGTCCTCCAATCCTCTTCTTGGATGTTGTCTGGCGCACCCTGCCATCCGAAAACCACTGCGGATGCTTCTTGATCGCGTAATCGATCATGAGGTGCGTGTGACAAAAGCGCCCATCGGGGCAGTAGCACAGGAGCTTGACGGGGCCCTCAGCCCCGAGCTGCCGGAGCCTGTCAAACGCATCGCCGGACGCGTCGAGGATAGCCTCGTAACGTTCCCTGTATTCGGCATCCCCCATTGTACCGTCCTTGTGTCCGGACACCATCTCCCATGTCGGCGCGAACGCCGCTGCCCAACCGGTGGCAGACTTCACCGTCACGTCAAGGAGGCGATCACCCCTCACCTTGCCGATCTGGCCGCGCTTCAGGGCGACTGTCACTTGTCACGCTTTGATGCCCTGGACGCCATGCGCGCAACCACCTTTACGCGCGTGCGTTGCGGCAAGGCCTCAAGACACAATAGGAGCCGCTCGGGGCTGATTGGCTGGTCGATATCCTCCAGCTCGCTCTCGAAACCGTGCTCGCGGAGCATCGTGTGGACCAGGTGGGCCAGCGTCGTCTTGCCGCTGCCGGAGATTCCGCACACGGTGATGGTAATCTCATTCATTTGTCTTCCTCGGCGAGCAAGTATAGACCCTCCTTGACTGGCGGGATCTTGAACTCAGTAAACAGTTCCGAGAGGCACTTTTCGCACAGGTCGAAACGGTAGATCACCATGTCGGACAAGTGTGTGGAGTCGTATCCGCCGCTGCTGACAAGCCATACTGGTCGCCGCACTTGGACAAACATGTGCCTCCGCACCTGTTACAGACCGCGTCCTCGACCTCGTCGACTTCCCTACTGACTCTTTTCCATTTCAGCATCGAGTTTCTCCCAGACCTTGGCGACCTGCGTCCTGGTCTCCTCTGGTGTGCCGGAGTTGTCGATCACGAAGTCGGCCAGCCTGACCTTCTCTAGCTGCGGCTGAGACTCGGCCTGGACATCCTCACCGACCTCCCAGCGCACGAAACGCTTGATGACAACCGGCTCTCCGATCCTGTCCGACAGCTCGGCCAGGAGGTCCCCGACGGTGCGACTAGCGTCCTTGACGAACGACTGTAGGAGCAGATAGCGCGCTTTGTCCTGACCCTCCCACGGGACATTCTCCGGCGAGACCAACGAGGGTTTCAGCGCAGCGATATGTATCGCCAGATCATGGACGAAGGTCTTAAACTCCACGGTCCTAGCCGCGAAGTCCGTCCCACACTCCACCTCGACGAGGACACCGATGCGGTCACCAATGTGGATGTACGAATGGAGGGCTCCTGCCTTGGGACTCCCGTCGATTGGATACTCGACCGGATTAGCCCCTCGACACTTCCGGATTAGCTCCTCAGCGGCCACACGGTCACCTCCGCAGCTTACGAGGGCGGCATAGCAATCCATGACGCCCGCGCCGGTCCTGCCACGAAGATCTTTCACCATATCCGTAGCTATCTTGTTGCCCATGCGTTTACTCCTCATCGAACTTATCCCGGCATCTACCAGGCGTCAATCACATACTCATCGGCGCCAACGGAGCCGCCTTTCTGATTACCACCATATCCATAATGCTTTCAATGGCCACGTTGGCGACACCGATGGCCGAGGCTACAACGATCGCCTTTTAGGCGCCTTCAGGTCTTCCGATAGGTTGGTTTCTTGGCGTTCCTCAAGGGTCCATTGACCTTTTCCCATTCGTCCCACATAGCCAGATGCTTGTCGCACATGGCTCGGAGTTGCCTGACCTGGTCGCCCAGCAGGAGGCTCTCATCCCAATGCCCGTAGCGGCACTTGTAGCCGAAAATGTACTTGAGGCCCTGCCATAGCCGTTTCCAGAAGCCATGGAAATGGTTGAGCTGGACATCGACGAAAATCTCGGGGCACTCGCCCTTCCATCCGTGGTCGAAAGTGAACCGCAGGAGATGCTCGGCCGATGTACAGCTGCACTCCAGATACTCCGTGTCGCGCTCCATTCAGTCCTCCTTGTCCTCCCGGCCGTCCATCTCCAGCTTGGCCCAGTCCAGCTCGGAGCCGTCCAGGTCAAGCGATGCCACGAGCACATGCTTGTAGGCGCAATGGCCGTAGTCGACGACCCTGCCGGGAAGCATGGCCGGCCTGACGGGGCGCTTCCTGGAGAAGTCAAGGCCGCCAACGCCCTCGTGCCTCATGACATGGAGCATGTTCCGGTCGGGATCGATGATGTACACCCACTCGATGAAAAGCGGGTCGGGGCTCCCGCTGGTGACATGATCCTCCACCGGGTCCCTTTGCCCGAGGAAAGCCTCCCAGCGCCCGGCGAGCAGGATCGACTCGCAGAGGAGATTCAGGTTCGCCTCGTCGGAGGCGATGTCCCAGACCTCCTTGCCCAAGCCGGTTGGGTACGAGTCGCAATGGTTGTAGACGCCCTTCCATTTCAGCGGGACGCCGACCGCGACACAGCCTCTGGTGCTCATGATTGTCCCTTCCCGTTGGAGACTCTGCCACAGCGGTGGCAAAGCTGTTTGCCGCGCGCGTATTCGAAAACCTCATCGCTTCCGCATTCCGGGCAACTGGGTATTTCGACGGGAACAAACCGCTCCAGCTCGGTTTCCGGCACCGGGAATTCCGCCTGTATCTGCCCGCAATCGAGGCAGAAGGAGAACTCCACATAGTCGCCGCCACCAATGCCCATGTCGCCTGGGACGTATCCGTTGCCGCACTTTTCCCCATTGTTCACAAGGGAATAGGAGCAGAGATCACTGCATTTCGCGCCGATGCCCGCAATCCTTCCGCTGCCGCATTTTCGGCAACTCGTCTGTCCGTTCGCGCTCATTCCTGTTCTCCCTTTGCCAAGGGCGCGACAGCCTTGAATTCGCTGTGTAGGCGGTTGTAGTACTCCTGCCAGTGGTCCTTGTACGGCTGCCATGAGGTGAAGCCCTGCTCCACGATTGTCTTCCAGACCAAGTTCTCCTCGTTGTAGTGAAGGAGCTTACCGAACTTGGCGATCTGGATGCCGAACCTCAGCAAGCGCAGCGAATGGAAAAGGGACTTTATGCCAATGCGGAATTTGCCGTGAATTTCCATTTTCTTCTTGGCCTTGACCCAGGAATTGCTTGCCTTGGCTGAAAATGACCGGCGGAGTCTGCCCAGATCAAGATCAAACTGGAACTCGAATTCATCTGTCCGGATCACCTTGTCGTTTGGTAGAAACCAACATTCGAGAGCACTCGGGTCGTGTTCCTGCAGCAACCGCTGAAACTCATCGGCTGTCCAGACCGTGATGTCGATTCCGGGCAGATGGAACTGGGTTTCCGACCGAGGAGCCTTATCCACCACTTGAATCAAATCTGTGTCGCTGTTTTCGTCAGTCGTGCCATAGACCTGTGATCCATATGGAAAAATACCCAAAATCACGCGAAACCTCCGACTTCTATCAATAAACAGGCATAGGGATGGTGAAGAAATGCCTGTTCGCAAGGAGGAGAATATGGAACCAACGAAAATTTGCCGCGTGTGTAGACACGACCTGCCCCTCACACAGTTCCACAAGAACAAGAAAAGCAGAGATGGAAGAGTCAACCTATGTAAGGAATGCGCCGGGCTACAAGGGGCGGCATACAGAGCCTCGCACAAGGAAAAGATCAGTCAACGAACCAGAGAGAGATTCGCATCCAATGCCTCGATGAAGGAGAAGAGAGACGCACGACTCAGGCAATGGCAACTGGAAAACCCGGACAGATACAAGTATCACCAGGTCAGGACATCGGCGAAGAAGAAGCACCAGGCGTTCGAACTGTCCTTGGAACAGTTCAGGGAACTGTTCTGGGACAAACCGTGTTTCTACTGCGACGATCCGGCGTTAGGAGGCATTGACCGGGTGAATAACGAGTTTGGCTACACGATGGGCAACTGCGTCCCTTGCTGCTGGGAATGCAACAAAGCCAAAGGCAGCAAGTCAATCACTGAACTTGAGGGGACGGCACTACGCCTGTCCAAGATGGTCAACAGATTGAACCAGTTGTGGAACCCTTCAAGACATTGATATCGAAATCGTTATCTGCCCATCAGAACTGAAATCTCTTCCAGAGACGAACAAACTCCATCATTACCTGCTCCACATCGCCGCCCGGCACGAACGGACTCAAAGGCCCGATCAGGGGCTCTGTAGCAGTGCGGCGCACGGAATTCCAGGCCGCGCGCCAATCGTTCTCAGCCTGGAGGAACATCGCCTAGTATTCCAGCACAACCACCGTCGTCCCGATTCCCACGAAACGGTTTACCAGGAAGTCCGAGTCCTCTCGGAACATCCTCACACAGCCGTGCGAGACATTCGCTCCAGGCACATGCCCGACCCGTTCGCCGTGGAGAGCCTCGAAGTGCGGCCCGAACTTCATCACATTGTAGTACGGATGCCCACATTTCTTTTTATCAGAACAGTCGACAGGATACAATGAGGAGCGGGCAAAGCCTTTTTTGATTTCGTACACCCGCCAAGTTCCAACTGGCGTCTTACACTCCGGCCTTCCGGTCTCGTGGCAGATCTTGGAACCGCCGTTGGCTGCCCCCCATCTCACAAGCGAGCCACGCTCGTAGGCTGCCCAGGCGAGCCCCTTCAGGTCGACGACGACCGTGCGTTCCTGGTAGCGGGAATCGGTGAACAGGAAAGGTGGAACCGCCCTATCGAATCTGAATGGCATCGCAAGACAGTGGTTCCGCCAGACGATGGTATTGCGCCGGTTGAGTCTCTGTAGCTCGGTCTTTGCCGAGCCGTTGCCGAAAAGCTCCTCCCATGTCAGGTAGGGCTTATTCCCCTTGTGGAACATGACGCACTTGTACAAGTCTGGACGCTCGCGGCACAGCCGCACAGAAAAGTCCCTCCGGCATTTCCCAAGCTCGTCTAATTTGAGATCCCTGCCAGTCAGGATGTCGCCAGCCCAAGCGTGCGACGAGGAAAACACAGCTAATGTCAAAAAACACAAGGCGATTCTCATCTTACCCTCCGCCTTTCAGATCTCCAGCTCCAGCACCTGGCGTCCCGGCCGCCAGGAGACATTCGCGAACACGACACCACCCTCTCGGAACACGCCGGGCGATTCGTGTATGTGCCCGAAAATGTAGAGCTTCAACTTGGGAAGTTGGAGCACCTGCTTGAGTAGGTCGTCGCAGCCGACATGACCGCCGCCGCCTACATCGTCCCCGATCCCGAACGGCGGCCCGTGTGTAATCAGGATCTCGGTATCCTCGGGGATCTTTGCCCATTTCTCAGTCAGTTTCGCGCCCCTAGGCAGGTTGAAAGCCCAGTTGAAAAAACGGGGGGGAATATGGACTTCCCCAGAACTTCAATACGCCCACCTCGATGGCTTCATCCTGTAGGTAGTGACAATTCTTCAGCAGTAGGCGACCCACGCCAGGATTGCGCTCAGGCAGCGTGTCGTGATTGTCGACTATAGCCAACTTTGTCGCATGTGGTAAAGTTCCCAACCAACGATCAAATACTTCTATGGCAACCGCACTACCGGTGCGACTCATATCACCGGCAAATATCAGCACATCCCCATCCGGAACTACAACCTGATCGTGTTTGCCTTCGGTATCGGAGAAAACCACTATCCTCATTGTTTCTTCCGTTCACTTTTCTGCTTGTGACACGGTTCGCATAGTGTCACGCCATTGGCGACATTCCACAATTCTACGCACTGTAACGCCTCTTCCAAGGACTTAATATTATTGTTTTTGATTATTTTAGCGAAGGGCATGAGATGGTGCGCCTGTAGGATGCCACCTCTGTCAAAACCACAATTGGTACAAATGTATCTATCCCTTTCGAAAACGGCCTTTCTCCAATTCTTGTATTCAAGACAGTCCCTCACGAGCCTATGTAATGTTCCGATGCGGTCTTTGGGGTTCTTATATGCTGGAGCCAACTGTCCTTTTTTACCGTACATTGGATTATTGCCGCCGCTTCGATCCGTAACCCTGATTTCTATGTCCACATCCATCAGAAGTCGATACATTGAACTGGCTGAACATCCCATTTCGTCCGCCATCTGATAGATGGTCTTGCCGCTCGTTACATACTCCTGGATGAGAAATGCTTTCGCCGGAGAATAAACCGTATGAGCTTCACTCAAACTCCGAGTAGAAAAACCGTATTTCCGCAAATACCTATACACAACCTTGTGATCACATCCAAGTTCCTCGGCAATCTCCACTCCAGATTTCCTCCGTACAACATATGCGTCGAACAAGAACTTTTTGGAGATGTTGAGTTTTGGTCTGGGCATAACCACACCGCCAAGACATCTATTCTAACATATTGGAATTGCTCTTGAACCTATAGTGGCAACCACCAGCAACAGGTTTGTCAACGGAAAATCGTCAGACCACCCCTTCGCACCAAGCAACCATTAGGTCGACAGCCGCCTCAGCGTCGTCCAGCTGAATCACCTCCACGGGAGTGTGCATGTAGCGGACCGGGATCCCAAGGGATCCGGCCAAAACGCCGCCGCAGGTGCGGAAAATGGCGTCGATCTCGATACATCCATCCGAATTCGGCACGGCCTCGCGCTGGATCTGAATCTTAGCGTCGGCGGCCGCATGGATCAGCCCGCGCACGACCGTCGGATGCGAGGCACCGCCGATGGCCACGACCGGGCCTTTCCCAAGCGCCATACCACCGTACCGGTCCTTGTCGAGATCCGGCGTGTCGATCGAAAAGGTCACATCGACCCCGATCGCCAAATTGGGGCGTAGCTGCTCCGCCGCCATGTGCGCCCCATGGAGCCCGGTCTCCTCCTGGACGCTGGCCACGGCGTGGACCCTGACTCTCAGCCTGTCGGACTTTGCCAGGCGCTTCATGGCCTCGGCCACGCACCACGCGCCGATGCGGTCATCCAGGCCCGTTCCGCAGACCCTGTTGTCCATGAGGGTTTCCAGCCTTGGCTGGCAGACGATGGGCGTCCCGATCGGGACGATGCGCTCCAGCGCCTCCGGATCGGATGCGCCCACGTCGACGCGCAACTCGTGGAGTCGCGGGGCCTTGTCGTCGTCGTCCTCCAGGTGAACCGGCCTTCGGCCGATGACTCCATGGATGGGCGGATCCGACAGCACGGTGACATGCTGGCCAACCATGGCCAGGGGATCCAGGCCGCCTATCTCCGAGAGGCAGATGAGTGCGCTCTCGTCGATGCGCTTGGCCATCAGGCCGACCGTGTCGATGTGGGCCAGGAGCATGATGCTGGTCGCGGCGGCGGGGTTAATCGTGGCGATGGAGTTGCCGTAGGTGTCGACCACCGGCTGGATACCGGCCGCCTCCAGCTCCCGCCGCCAACAGGCGGCCGCCGAGTCCTCGAACCCGGAGGGGCCGGGGGCGAGCGCCAGCTCTCGGAGGAAATCGGATGGGGCGCGCGGAACGAGCTCAATCTTCTTCTTGGCCATGTTCACTACTACTTTTCTTCTTGGGGCGGGGACAGCTGCTCCGACCTGGCAATATCGCCGACGATTTTCAAGTGCGCCGGACCGGCCACCGGCGTCTTGGTCAGAGGATCTATGTCCCGCCACTGTTCAATCTCGGCCCGCCACAGGTTAAACCTGACAATTTGTCCAGTAGCTTTCGCTTCGATCGTCAGTTCCACGTTCGGTTCCGTTCCGGGTGACACCGGGTAGGATCCGCAGGTGTCGCCCTGACCGATCGCCTCCTGGAGTTTATTAAGCAATTCGATGATTTTCTTGCTTCTGTTATCCATTTTTCCCCTACTCAGTGAAATGGAGTTCCCAGCGACTACAATACTTGTTCCACACAAATTCGTTCTTGGCGCACATGCGGAACAGATCCCTAATGATCTCTTCGCGTATCGACAACAACTGGACATTCTCCGTCATCAGTTCGCAAAACCTGCTCTCCAAAATCGGCTCAATAAATATATTGAGTACTTCTGGTACCCTGTCGATCCATCTCAAGGTCAACCGGTGTCTTATACAATCCATCACCAGATCGAACAACGGATACTGCTTGTCATCTCCGTCGAAAAACCCTCTTGGCATTCGAAATCCTTACAGAATTCCCCGCCTAAAGCTCGAACTCGCCGCACAAGGCGGGAAACCCACCATCTGTAATAAGAATCTAGCATGTAGTTGCTGATATCTTGCCCACTATTGTGCATCCATTGCCTCTACAATTGCCCCGAGCGCCTTCAAAACATCCACGATCGCAGAACATAAAATACCGAAAGCTAAGCACACCCAAAACCGGCCATGAAAGCGGACAGCTTCCCCTGGAAGCCTGTGCTCGCCATATAGACACAGCAGACGACGGACAGGATGGCAAACAGCGCCAATAGGATTCTCCAGATCATTCTTCCCTTCATTTCCACATTCCTTTCAACCACACATAAGCTTTGCCGACAGACATGGCCAGATAATCGAAAGTGGTCGCCCTCCTGGTCAGCAACCACAGCAGATATAAAGCCTGTAAATGCCTACGATCTAGCCATTCCAGTTCCATCATATGCTTGAGGCACCATTGTCTAAACTCAACTTCGTCAAAGGACCACAAGCCGCATTTACAGCAGGCACAGTTTGTAGTACACTTACACATCCCCGGATTCTCATTAACATATTCGCAAGGTACTGGATCCAAGTAAGGTGCCGCCAACTGCGCGAACTGCGGCGGTGGATTACAGAGCTTACCTCCAAGCCGCCGCGCAATCTCATATGGGTCGAGTTGCGGTTTGGACTTGTCCATAATTTTTATTCCCTTGTATGCCATACATGTTACTTCACGTCGTGCCAGCGCCTATGCTGGTAGACCCACCGGAATGTGCCAAAATCAGTCACAGTCACCAAGTCCCCCAGACCTATGCTTTCGCTGTGAAACTCGATCCCTGATCGGTCCATGTGGTAGTCGCCCGGATCTCCGGGCTGGTCGGGACACATGAGCGTGCCATTCACAAAAACGGCCGTCCGCATATTCGGACGCGTGTCGTGTACGATCATCATCTGTAGTTTGCCCGGAAAATCCACCTTCATAGCTACTCCTTTCAGTTCCAGACCTTCTGGGCCGCTGCGACCTTATCGTCCCAGATCTTCCCGATGCTCGCCATGAACTCCTCCCTTGGAACTCCGGATTTCTGGGCAACGCGGCAGGCGATATTGAAGATAGCCGTCATCGCCAGGAGGCCGAATTTCTCATTCTTCATGAGTTTCTCGGGCAGGTTCTCCAAGGCCTTTGCCAAGGCGTCAAAAATCTCCTAGATCAGGGGAATGTCACCCTTCGTCACTCGGATCTGTCGCGGCATGTAGCCTCATCCTCCGGCGCAAGAACCCGTTGTTCCCCATCCAAAAGAGAAGAATATGCCACTAAACCAGCACGTTTGCCTTCGAGATTTTTAATCTCACTGTTGAGATTCCTGATCGCAGCTGCCGTCTCATCAATCAACCGCTTGCCAGCATTCAGATGTTTAACGATCCTGTCGCGCAGCAAGGCGCCGGAATATTTCTTGGCTGTCACGCGGCGCGGTCTAGGGCGCACCGCGCCCAACCCACCAAGAAGAATGTCGTGTTCCGCCGCCGAGCGCCCCTTGAACTTGATACCCAGATCCTTGACCTTGTTCATCACGGTCTGGATCGAACAGCCAATGGCCTCCGCAACTTCGCGGGCAGTAGATGTGTTCGTGGTCTGTGTCATAATCTTTTTCCTTTCATTTCGAATTGTATCCCTATAGTTTCTTAACCAGTCCACCGCCCCTGATGAATAGGCACTTTCCATGCGGCTTATCCTCGTCGCATTGCGACGCGCCATCGAGGGCTCAGCATTTATTCCATGCGCGCTGAAGTCGAACTGAATGATGTTTATCAGAACGCAACAGGCGTTTATGTTCTCCAAAACGTTTTTCTACATCAAGACTACTACCTATATAGATCTTACCAGTTGTGTTCTTAATGTAGTAAAACTCCTACAACCATTACACTTTTCCTCCAAAAAGAAATATTCGAATCACCCAAATTTCACATTGCTTGCGCCCACCCGGCACAGTTAAAGTTCGATTTGTTTTTTTTGGTATAATAATCCTCTTAAAATATGCGTATGTATTTGTTCTGTAGTTGTAGTCACATTTGATTTCCAGTTCTGTACCTATATTAAATGTATTATTTACTACAATATTTGTGACAATAGGTTGTTCAGCATATGAAAATCTAAAAGACATAAAAAACATTCCTACAACGAATATACACACAAAGCAAGCCTTGAGGATCATTTGTTTCAACATCAATGCAACTTTATTGATAAAATGGATTCCTTTTTCTGAACACCGCATTTTACATTCTATTGTATGCTTACCATCAAGCATGGTCCACTACCTCTTCCTCGGGAACAAGGCGTACTGTACCCTTCCATCTTTCGCACGCCTTTCCTGATCATCCTCGACGAGACCAGGCAAATTGTGGGCCCGGCGATCGAAATTCACCACCCGAAAGCTGGGCTCGCCTTTCTGCCCCACTTTGCCGATGATCAGGGACCAGCGCAGGTAGTCGTCCATGAACGACGTGATGATGTTCAGGATGACAAGCCCGCCTGACTTGAGCTGTGTGTCGATGTCGGCAAGGATCATGCGACAGCGCAGCCTCACGGCAAACGGCAGCGTTCTTACGACATGCGCCATCTCGACCGGATTCGCTCCGTCGTATCGGTTGACCCTACAGGCGTCCTTCCAGGTCTGTAGGTCGGCGTACAACACCTTTATGCTTGCCCATTTCTGGTCGTTCAACAGTTCTTCCCGCCATGCTTGAACGGACGCTTCTCGTTGATCTCCATTTTGCGGACGATCTCCGCCTCGATGTCGATTCCCAGCGAAGCCGACATGTTCAGGAGCCGAATGACAGCGTCGGCGATCTCGACACGAAAACCATGGAATGAATCAGTCGGTCTATCAGTCGGGAAATCAACCTTCCCCTTGCTGGCATCCAAGACCTGAATGTCCTCCTGGGAAAGGTTACGGTACCACTCCATCGCCTCAGCGAGTTCGGTAACTACTAACATCAGCTTCTCAGGCACATTGTGCCAATTAGTCTCCCAGCCTTTGGACGCACTCCACTTGGCAATCTGGCGCGCCATGTAGTTCAACGAGCCGCAACAACAATCCCAGCCACCGTCGAGTTCCTTGTGCTCCTCATCCGACATTTTATGCCACACGGCGTCCATCTCGTCGAGGACCGCATCCTCCTCGCGGCATTCGTGGTTCTGCGCCGCGTGCCCGTGTAGGCGGTACTCGTCGCGCACGCGGATCAGTTCCCGCTTCAGCATGTCGTATCGGTCCAGGAGTTCTGACATCGCTCATCTCCAGCGCATTTCGATGTGGGTCGACGAATAGCCCGGCTCCTCGTCGCCGTACCAGTTGACGCATGCGGGCTCGTCGTGCCTCGACACTTCCACGATCAACCCTTGGTTTTCCAGCCATGCGGCGACCCGGCGCACAATCGCCTCGTCCGTGTCCGGATCACCCGTTGTGCCGAGGCATCCGATTCCCCCGCCGAGCGAATCGGTCGAGAGATGAAACGACCATGTCGAGCATCCGCCCTCAGCCGCAGCTCCCGCTCGATGTCGTCGCGTATCGAATCAAAAGTAATAGGTTCCGGTTACCTCGGCATCCTCCATAGACTGACGAGGTCCACCAGTTCCTCGCGAAGAGTCCTAGACATCGCTTACTTTCCTCTGGTTGATGTGGTCCCGGTCGCGCTTCTTCAGATACGAAAATGGCAGCCTATTATACACAGCCAGCACGAGCCAACCATCCGTCCACTCCTCATCCTCGCCCTTGAGTCTAACTGTAAGTCCGACCTTGGCAATCTCCTCAGGAATCCAGGAAGTCATAAGCTGACGACCCAGTTCAGTGGGACGGGCAAGCTCGCATTGGCAGTAGAACTTTTCCTTTTTCTTGACCATGGATCACCTCATGAAGCCACCGTACGGATTCGCACCATATTCAATTTCTTTACAAGAGAGGACATTTACTCACGGCGCAGCTCCTCTTCGCCCGGTTCGTGCCCATCCAGGCAGATGCGCATCATGATGTGCTCCTGCCCGTCGATCCAGCAGTCGCGATGGCGCGGCATGTCCGACGAGAATGTGATCGTCCCGATCCACTCCTCGCGCGGCAGCTCCTGGATCTCTTTGGTGCGGAACAACCACACATCGAGCGTCCCGTTGAGTTGGCCCTCGTTCCGTGCCGGGAAGAAACACTCCAAAGGCGGAAGTGGGACACCGGACTCTGGCTCCTTGAGCGCCCATTCCTGGCCGCCGGAGGCCCCAATGATGTCGTTGCCCCGCCGCAGGCGGTGCGCGCAGGCGTAGGTCATGACAGCCTCGTTTCGACAACCTCAAACCGGCCTGGCGAGGTTTCTTGTAGCCACGATTCCCACATCAATAATTTTGAATCCGCCGGGACACATGCCAGCACGCCGCCTTGCCCGAATTTCCATCTGTGAGTTCCGGTGCGCACCATGGTCTCAGCCTCCTCACACGAAAAAGCTTCACCATAGTTTAGGTTTGGAATGGAATATGCGACTCGTTCCCACATTTGCCAACAGCGAGATTTCATTGCTGTGATTCCTTTACTCGCAGGTGTTTACGTACCACGTTGTCGGACACGCCCACAAAAATGCCAAGAAAATCGGTCGGGCAGGCGGGAGTCGAACCCGCACAACTCTGATGCCCAGGACCAGCGGCTTTCCATCAAGCCCTCTGCCCGAAACCCCGTCCCGGCGTCCCGAATACGGGACGCAAAACAATGGGATGAAAAAACACGGCGGGAACGTCTGTCAATCCAGGAAAGTCATGCTGGTCGACCAGCTTGCGCTGCTCTCGGTATTGGGCACGATTCTGTGCCAACCAGGCAGTTCGATAGTGGCATGGTCCGGATGGCTCATCTTTCCGCGTCCGTAGACCTCGGCATTCCGCACCATCTGCCGCCAGCCCTTGGAGGCCTGGCTGGGATCATCAGCAAGCAGTTTACGGTATGCCTTCTCTCCAATCCCGTTGGGATGCTCACGGTTGACGTACACCGTCTTGCCGTTGCGCCGGAAAACCTCCTCCACCATGTGCGCCTTACCCCGGCCACGCCGGATTGGTTCGTTCCGGATGATCAGCTTCTCATCCACCACCAGATCAGGTGCGGGAATCAGAAACCACTCTCCTTGGCGTAGATAACCGGCATTGTGGCGCTTATTCCGCTTGTTCTTCCGGACACGCTTCCTCTCCTGGCTCTCGCGGGCCTGGGCGGGCTTGAGCGCCTCCTTGGCCTCAAAGACCGTGTTGGCCCCGTTGGGCACTGCCGCCACGAACCAGCTGCGCTCGTCGTGCCCGCAGAGGTACCGGTCCTTGTTGCCACTGTCGTCCTTGAACAGCACCACCATATGCCTGTCGTCGAGGTCGACGTTGATGACCTGTAGGTCGCACTCGCCGTCCCGAAGGCCGATGTCGTAGAACTCCCCCTGCTTGTCGCGCCTGACGTCCAGCACGTAGTCTGGCCCGCCGTCGCGTGTGATCTCCCGGACCTTGGCCCGGGCGCCCATGCGGGCGAACTGCTTCGAGATCGAGTCGTTGTCCATGTTCTCCTCCGGCGGTTGCCGTTTTGGGCGGACCGTTGCCGATCCAGTAACAATCTACCCGAGGCGCAACCGCTTGTCAAGCCCCTATCTCGGGCATCCGGCCGCAGGCCGGGCATCTTTCGGAACCGACTTCACGCCCTGTCCGACACAACCGGCCAGCAGGGCGAACAGAACCAGCAAAATCCTCATCGCGACCTCATTTCGAGCAATCCGGGGTTCCGGCCGCCATGCTCTGCAGATGCGCCACGCGGCAGGCGAAAACCCTGGCAAGCCGCTCCTTGGCCCTGCGGCTGGTCAACACGGGCGATCCTCCAAAAGCATCGTACAAAATGCCGTCCTTCATCAGGATATGCCCATCCGTGGAACGAAGGGCCAGACAATCGTCCGTCACCACGATGCGCCAGTTCCCAAGATCGTTCTGCTCCGCCACCGTGTCGGCGATGCTGTCCCCGAACCGGATGTCCGCCTCGTGCTTCAGGATGTCGCGCACCTGCTCCACGCACGACGGCTTCGGCTTGGGCTGCTCGGCAGCCGCCGGAGGCGGCGTGTTGGCGATGGCGCCGCGCAGGACGCCAGCAGCATGACGAACAGGATGGCTGTGAGTCGCATCGTTTTCCCTTTCAGATCTCCACGTCGGACTCGCCGCCGTGGCCGTACAACTTGCCTCCGCCGACGACTGGTCCGCGCTGCTCCCTCAGGACATCGTCCATCGGCAGGACCGGCTCCAACCCGGCAGCCTGGCGCTTCACCAGTCTGTCGTATAAGATCAGGTACACGGCCGCCGACAGGTTGACACAGTGGTGCGTCGGGATAACGATAAAGCGGTGGCAATGGCGCAGGCAAACCTGCGGGATGCTACCCGAACACATACACGGCTTTTTCAGGATGGACAAACTGTGGAAGCAATTCCGAATTCGGTCGCAATTCTACGGCCACAGGCGTGACATCGTTTTCGAAAACTTCGAAAGGATAGTCGAACTGGCGCAAAGCCACATCTTTGTAACCACGCATACGTTCTTCTCGCGGCAACCGACGTTTCTTCTCCAACTCCATTGCCACCCGATCACCCGTGTACCACACTTGGCCGACCCCGAAACAGGATGCTGCCCGGAGGGCCGCGCCTACATTGTGGGGAAATTTAGGGTTGACTAGGATGATCGCTGGCGTGATACCGGTCTTGGCCTTGCTTTTCCCGTAAATAGCGGAGTCCATAGCTTTCCCTTTCTACTCAACCTTAACGACTTTGCCGTAGACCGTGCCGGTCCATCCATTGGTCCGGCCCCGGTTGTTCTTGATCAAGAACATGCGTTTCCGCTTGGCGTCCGCGACAGCCCCGACCAGATGTAGAAACACGCGCCCCTTGACCTTGGCAAGCACTACATCGCCAATCTCGATGTCGCCGGGAACGCATGGCGCGATGGTCACTAGCTGGCCGCTCTCGATCCGCCCCCTCATAGAATTGCCCTTGGGGCGGATCTGGACGGTGTTGCCAGCCAAGAGCTCCTTGATGGCGTTGTTTGCCCAGCCCATAGTTCACCTCGGTACGGATGGAGGGACTCGAATCCCCAGGGACGTTATTCCACACGCTGGCGCCAATGTAGGACGGCCATACCCTTAGTCTTTCCCCTTGAAATGCGGACACCGCTTCGCGAACGTCCATAGGATTTCCCTAAGCACCAGCGACTCAAACAGCGGAATGTCCTCGAGTTCAGCATCCGCCCAGAGCAGGTCAAGCTACTTGACGAACCTGGCCGCCTTCGCCTGTAGGGCGCATTTCCCGTTGTCGTCGCACTCATTGTAGTCGTGGCTGGGGCAGTCGTCGTCGAAATACATGACATTACCGCCCCTCCAGCGGGGCGACCAGCATCGGCCATTGGTCGGTCGTCAGGTCGAACGGCGAGATGTACCACATCCCAACCCTGTAGTCAGCGTATCCAACCGTCGCCTTCTGGTAGTACATCTTGACGTTGGCCTCGTCCAAAGTGCGCCCTTCGACATAGTAGCATTGGCCTTTGATGCGCCACTTTTGGTGGGCCGGAATGTTCCAGCCAACCTTCATGATGCGGCCAGGCGCGAACTCGATGTACGGCCCACGGTCGCCAATAACGACGCGCTCGTAGCCGACGGCAATGAGGGTGCCGGATTTCGTCATGAACCTGACCAGCTCGCCATCCGGCGGAAACTCCGGCAAGTTCAACCTTTTCCGGTAGTTTTTCCTGATTTCCTCGCTGGTCTTTCTCGGCATCTTTCGGCCATCACCCTCAGCAGGATCTTGAGATCCTCTTTAGCCATCGCCCATGCGATGGCAAAGGCGTCCATGTCAATACACTTGTTTCTGCGGATATTTAAAGCCCGGCGTGATGGCATACATGCCCTTCCTCTCCGTTATCGAGGTAATGCTGAGCAGCACCATCTGGGACTCGAAATCAATGCTTCTGGACACATACAGGTCATCCGTCATGCCGTCGATGGATTCCGGCAGATCCACCTCCGCGTACCGCCTAGCTACAAATAAAACTGCCTCCATCTCGGGCATCCCGAGCAGGGCCTGTACCCTGCGAATCACCGTTTTCGAAATAGCGATGATGATCCCCCAGTACGGCTTGAACAGCGTGCTGTCGAGTTCCGAAATCTTGAGTTCCCTCTGTTCTTCGGTCATCTACCACCTCGTAGCTATAGCTTCCAGCTTGCCGGCCAGAGCCGACAACGCTATCCGTAGATCCATGTGGGCCCACAAAAGCTTGTAGAACCTATTGGCCTCGTTGTCCTGGCCGGGGTTTACAAGAGCCCAACTGCCTGTTTCAGTCGCCGTGGCGACAAGCTCGTCGACCCTTGCGGCCAGCTCCCTGAATTCCTTCCTGTTGATCCACATCGACTATTCCCCATCGACCTTCTCCGGGACAAACTTCTTCAGGAATTCCGATTTCTCCCGGACGAACACTTTTCCGCCCCTAGAATAGACCACCATCTCCTGGCCATCCTGGGCGTTCGTACAATTCAGACACTCGCCAATGACCACATACTTGTTGCCGGTCTTCTTGTGGATGAATACGCCACTCATGTTTTTCTCCTTGGTGGTGGGTGTATAAGTTGAATAGACGGAACCATATTTCAGACCCACGCAAATTCGAGCCGCACACCTAAAACCAACACAAAATGTACCCACCAAAATCCATCGGAAGGCAGCAGAATCGAACTGCTAGGGGAGGTTAATCCCCACGCGCTTAGCGGGCGCGCACAGGGCACCAATGCCTGACGGGCCTTCCATTATAAAACCATTGTTTCCGGATTATGAAGTCCGTTGCCTTACCTATTGGTTATCCCGCAACGATCATTGTTCAAGAACAGATGCCGTAGACAACCCCGACAATGGCCACTAGGAAAATCAGGGCGCCGACAATCAGCATGACCTTGTTGCCAGTATTACTTTGCCATAGATTGGCGAAAAACTCCAGCATCATTATCCTCCTTGTGGTATTGGACAACAATCCCCATTGTACATTTCTTGCGGTCCCATGGACCTGTCTTCGGCGTAACAAGCCGATATCCTAGGCCAGGCTGAACGATGGAACCACGTGTAACCCAACGGGAATCGAACCACCTCACCAGATTAACAGTCAAAAGGCCTCGTCAGAGTGCTGTCCAATGTAGTTAAAAATGCCTAAACTTCCCACCCGCTCAACCAGCCGCGCCCCCGACAACTCTTCGACTAGCGTCGCATTTATGCCGTACATGTCATGGAATGCCCAGACAGCTGACGACGCGCTACGCTCCATGATATGTGGCAGGTTGTGCCGGATCTCGTTTGTCTCATGGACGGCATCACAGAACACGAAGGCGTACCGGTCCCTGTCCAATTCGATGAAATTCCCGCTAACAAGTTCTACGAACCCTACCAGACCATATCGTTCCAAGTTCTCCCTTGCGATGTCTGTTGAGATGCGGCCGCTCTGGAACACCTGCTGGTGAAGGTCGGGCACCGGCGTTGGCCGCTGGTGGATCCTGTCGTAAAACTCCCGAAACTCTGCGTCCGTACGGAATCCGAGATCGTACGACCGAAAAGAGTTTCCGCGCCCAGAGTCCCGGATGCCCGCGCAGATACAGGCAGTGGATCGGCCTAGAAAATGCCCGATCTCCAGGATTGGTCCGTTGGCGGACATAGCCAGGCCGTACAACTCCTGGCACTCGTCGCAACTCATCCATCCAGGTATCGAAAGAGCCTCGATCATCGCATTTCCATGTCAAGCCCTTTAAGCAACTGGTCGGTACCCGTCCGTCCGCGCGCAATACATTCGGCCCGGACAGCCTCGAAAAACGCTGAGCGCGACGGCAGGCGATCATTGGCCAACAAGGTGATCGTCAGCAATCCAACCAGGATCACTATTGGCGTGTTGGGCACGTCAATCTCTCGCAATGCCTGGTCGGCGTCGTCAAATCTTGCCGACAACAACATATTATCCACGATGTCGTAGACGATGTCAAGCGCCTTGTCCTGGTTGCCTAATGCGCATGCCTCGAGCGCCTCCGCGAACCAATCGTTCATCTTGACCTCCTGAGTCGGCTGGCGGAATCAAACCGCTGTGGACGCTGTACTAGGGCGCTAGGGAGCTATTCCTCTACAGCCGACAACCTCACTTTTCTATGTCGAAGGAGACAACCTCGACACTCTTCTAGGCTCTTGAAATATCTACTCCAGGCCTTGTAGCCTCCCTTGTAGATATCGTCCTCGATGCTCTTGGCAATCCTATCGGCTTCCTTTTTTGTCCGATATGCTCCCTCGATATAGACATTCCCATGGGATGTCCCGAAGGTGTCGCCGTCTTGATATTTGACAACCACTAGATGTGCGCGCTTGGCCTTGGTCGGATTGAACTGGGCGTAGACCGTTTCACAGTTCCACGAAAGCTGCTTCAAATCCGGCCTGTGAAGGGACAAGAGCGCCACCTCGTAGTAGAGCGGCTCATAGTCCGGCCAGAGCTGGTGCTCTTGGCCTTTGCAGATTCCGCCGCCCGTCGTCTTCTCCTCGTAACATAGGACCAGCTCGTGGCCCTGCCCGTTTTTCCAGTTCGCGCTGATCATCGCCGTCTCCTCATGCCCCCGGCCGGATTTGAACCGGCACTGTCCGGTTTTTAAAACCGGTGCCTCCTGCCATTTGCGCTACGGGGGCGCAAACTACAATCCGTACGGAGCGCGCTCAGCCCTGCGAAGCACTTTGCGGCGGCCGGAGGTCGCAAAACGCTTGTGGAGCCTGAGGATGTGCTCGACCCCGTTCGGGACCTGGCCCTGCATCGCCAGGCCGCCGGAGTCCAAATCGGCCTTGCCCATCCAGACATTCACGATCCCAAGACCCCACAGCCGGTAGGTGATGATTGATCCGCGCTCGCCGAAAACCTCGAAGTTCCAACTGTCCCCAGTCTGCCTGACCTGATCCATGGGGATGGCGGGAATGCCTTGCTTCGCGAACAGCTCCATCAGCTGGACGAAATGCCTCTCCTGCTCGGCCATGCGACTTCTCCTTGTGCTCCCGGCCGGATTCGAATCGGCACCTGTCCAGGCTCTCGACCTGGCGTGGCGTGGCTGCCATTACACCACCCTCGCGTCAGTTGCTTCCCTTCCCGATCAGCTTGTCCAGCGGACTCGCGCCCTCCTTGCCGGAAACCGAGTCGATGAACCGCGTGAAGCTCGCAATGTACTCCTCGGCCACGCTGGCCGGAAGCCCCTCGTGCGAGAGCACCTTCGCGACCATCAGGCACAGGGCCATCAACGAGTCGGCGATCGAGTCCTGCCCGCCGCCATACCTTTTGCGGAGCTCGGCGACGAACCGGTCGATCTCCTGGAACATCTCGTAGAATCTGGAGTCCTCAACCTTCCTCATCCGTCACTTCCCGCACTTCGGGCAGATGTTGTAGGACGAGGTGAAGCCCTGCTTGGTCTCCGTCGATCCCTTGCACCAGAAGCAGACCGTCCGTCCATCGTTGTTCTTGGGTTCAGGTCCCTTCGGGACCTCCCTGAACCTGTACCTCGTGTACGCCCCGTCGGCCTGGCCGTTCCACCGCTTGTCCGCCCGTTCCCACACCACCCAGATGAACTCTTTGATGTCCTCATCGGGCTGCCCGAAATTGCGAAGGTACTCCTCCAGCCGGTCGTAGAGATCCGGAAACCGCTTCCTGCCATCGACGATCACGGCGCGGGCGCCCGGCCTGGCAAGCCATTGGTTCCGAGGCTGGTCCAGCTCGAGTTCGACAACGGATCCTGGTGTCATGCCGACTCCTTTCTGGCTCAGGGAGAGGGATTCGAACCCCCATTTGACGGTTAGGGGCATCGGCGGTGCCGACCCACCACAACCCTGGCCGCAGGAACGCCCACAGCCGTCCGTTCTACCCTTGAACTATCCCTGAATTGTACCCCCGGCAGGAATCGAACCTGCTTAAACTCGGTCCGTAGCCGAGCGCCTCATCCAGTAGACTACGGGGGCATGCTTACGCCACATTGGGATTTTTCTTCCCTCCGCGACGATGTAGTAAATGTTTTCTCACAGCGGCAGATGAAACGCCCAACTGTGCGGCCACAGTAGCCAATGAATCTCTCTGTAGCATCAGAATCAGATCGTCAACAGAAGGCCATTCGATCTTCATCCGTGTGGCGCCGATCAGATTGCCAGCGCATCGTCGACACCTGGTCGCATACCTAGAAACCGCCGTTCCACATTCGACACAATGAGTGATCTTTTTCAGTAGGGGTTTATTTTTGCCGCAATATGTCGAAGTCAGGCTATGGCAATTTGGACACAGCCATCGCAGATTGTCTAGTCTGTTGTCCTTGCGATCTCCATTCTTGTGATCCAATTCCAGAATCAACTGAACTCCGCGCCATTCGAAAATTCCGCATTCGGCACATTGGTACGGCTGTCCCAATTGCGCATAACGCCTTCGCACGGTTGAAGGCGGAACACGGCATCCTTTGACGAAAATTTGCTCGTCAGGCAGGATCCGAATCGTCCTGGCGTCTGTCCAATGCGAAGTGTCCAGACCGAGTTTGAGAATCAGGTGCCTGATGCGCGAGTAGGTTGTTTTGCTCGGGTTCAGATCCAACTTATGGATCACCTGGAATAGGAATAGGCTGTCCTTAACCGCTTGGCTGAGTTCCTTGTCTGTGAACCGTCTCATACATTCCTCCTAATACTATTAAGATGTTCCTAGTACTAATGTCAGAATAATGATAGATTCCCAAGTGTTGAAACCTCAAACTTCAGTTAGGACTGAAACGAACCGTTCTTTGTCAAAACCTGTGATAATCCAGGTGTTCGTGCCTGGCTTCAAAGCGCTGCCCCACTGGCCCTTCTCCCGGAACAGCTTGACCTCGGCCCATTCCCCTATCTCCGGTGTCAGCGCGCAGCAGGCCGCCAGCGGATCGTGGAGCTTCTTTCCGGCCTTCTTGCCGACCGGTCCCTTGGACAGGTAGGCCTCCATGCCCCTGTGGATCAGTTCCAGATGCGGAGTCTTCGCCGCCCCGACCCTGTCGACCAGCGCGCGGTCGGCCACCACTCCGTGGCAGACGTTCTTGGAGACGAACCGCCTGTGTCCTATCCCACCATACTCCAGGGCTCGCAGGACCGCCTTCGGGTCGCCGTTCAGGTTGTAGGTCGGACAGACGACCATGCCCCGGAACTTCTCCAGCTGCCGCTCCGGCGGCACCACGCCCTCGCCCGCGAATCCGCCCTGCGCTACCCATCGGCCGACCCTGAAGTCCAGGTCCATCGCCACGCCGATGTTCCGCAGAGGCGCGCCGGTGACGAGCGTCGTGTTCTCGTCGCAGCACCGCTTGAGGACGAAACCGCCCCGGTCGTCCGGATCCTTGGGTGGGATCTGCCCGTAGACCTCGTAGTGCCAGGAGGAGACGCACTTTTTGTCCCGCGTGGGGTCGAACGCGCCGACCGGGATGTACCGGCCCGGCGCGAGTTGGGCGCATGCCCACCTGACCAGGCCGATCTGCTCCCTCGTGCCGGGCGTCACCGTGACGGCCTTCAGGTTCGACCTCGGGTGCCCCAACAGGAGCAGCAGGGTCATGAAGTCGTCGGGATCGCCGGTCTCCATGTCGAGGACGATGTCCATCACTTCCGCCATGGCCGCTCCTCGTCACACTTGTCGCACAGGGTGAACAACCAGCCCTTGGTCCGCAGCTTTCCCGGCTGCCCGCAGTACTCGCAGGTCCTGGCGCTAGCGCTCTCGGCCTCGCCGATGAGCCGCTCCATCTCGTCGGTCTCGGCGGTCATGTAGAACCGCAGCGTGCCGAACTTCTCCTTGACCTGGGCGGCTTTGTATCCCCCGCGCTCACCTTCCGGCATCGCGGCGATGATCGCCTCCAGCTTCAGCGACAGGTCGCGGATGATGGGGAACCACCCGTCCATGCAGTCGAACCCCCACGCCATACACGTCTGCATGATGGAGAGGTTCCGGTCGGCGTACAGGTTCGGGCATTCCAGGCACAGCTGCTTGTCGAGTTCCTTGTCCATGTCATCTCCGCTTGGCCAGCCACCTGTCCCCCTGCCTGGAGACGGCCATGGCCGCCCTGATCCAGTCCGGGGGCTCTCGCCGCGTCCAGACCATCAGGTGACTCTTGTGCTCGATGTAGTACCGCCTGTAGGTCGCCACCGGCTCGCCATCGTGGATGTCTCCGGTGGCCTCGGCGAACGGCGTCGGGCCGATATCCGATATCGGCGGTGCTGCGGCCAGCCTTTCCAGCATCCCGTCCGATTCCAGCTTGTGCGTCCTGCCGTACCGGTGCCGGTACTCGGCGCACAGGCCTTCCGCGTGCGCGAGCAGCCATCGGTAGTTGGACAGAGAAGCCGCAGTCCACTTGGCGCACGGGTGGTGCCGCCATCCGAGGCTGTCCCAAACGCCTTCGGGAACCGGCCCATGGACCGCGTGCGCGACGCACATCAGCTGGACCGACTCCAGGATCATCTTGACGACGTGCCTGTCGACCAGCGACTTTGCCGAGACAATGGGATCGGGATCGACAGCGAAGATGTTCATGGTCCCCCAAACACCTCGAAAAACGGATGGAACACGCGGCACCCATCCGGCTTGGCCAGTTCCCCGTCCACCGTCCGGCGATGGACTCCGCGCTTCTGGCAGTTGAAGAACGGAGTCACCCAATCCCTGGTGATCCCGGTGTCCACCACTCTGAATCCGAAACATTGCGCGTACAGCGGGAGTCGCAACTCCTCGTGGCAGAGCTGGAGCACATGAGCGTCCGTATACCGCTCCAGGAACGCCTTCGGAAAGCACATCCCCGGCCCTTGGCAGGCGAGCGGGGTCTGGCTGTACCCGAACTCGGCCCTCACGGCGGCCAGCAGGCCTTTCCATTCGCTGACAGGGGGCTCGGTCCTCATCCACGGCCAGCTCGGAGGAGCGGCCGAAAGCGGCCTCAGGCCTGTCAACCCGACTTCGTCCCCGCGCACGGCCGCGAAGGCCTTCTCCAGAGGCTCCAGGATCAGCAGGTCCCATTCGATCACATGGAGCATGTCGAACTCCAGGTCGCGCCCGAACATCGCGAACCAGGCCCTGATCCCGAGATCGTTGTGCTTCCACATCCAGCTCGTCCGGCTAGGGGTGAACTGGTTGGAGAGGGACGGCGCGTACACCGGGATCAGGTCGGTCAACTCGTTCTCGAAGCCTTCCTTGCCGCCGTAGAGCCCGTACACCGGCACGCCAGGATTCAGCCTCCTGATCAGCGCGATCCGATCACGGCAGACATCGAACCTCTCATGGAACCGGAACAGGACGATGCGCCTCACAGGTACCTCCTCTGGAGTGTGCCGTACAGGGTCGTCTCGGGATACAGCTGATCCTTGTCGGCCCCGTTGGCGACCCAGAAGGAGTTCCACAGGTGAAGGCCGCGCGCCGCGGACGGCAACTCGAACCGCTCGGTGAGCGGCCTCGACCATTCCCACCAGTCAATCGGGCAGAACCTGTTCGGCGACTCGACGCTCCCCTCCAAAGCGAAGGCCTCCAGAAGCGGCGGGATCAGGTTCGAACCAAGCTCCTGGTGCCAGATGGTTTGCGGATCGATCCGCATCGCCCGTTCCAGGAACTTCGCCACGAAGGCGTCCCCGGCGGGAGTCCTCATCACCGAGTTGGTGACCTTGGTGCGGCCGTCCTTCTGGCGCTCGGACGAGAGCGTGTGCGTTCCGGGGAAGTCGAACGGGGCAAGGCAGACGATGTCCAGGTCCACCCATGTGCCGCCGCGCTCCAGGAGAGCCTTGAGCCGGAACAGATCGGAGAACGGCGACACCATGCCCATGAACTCGCCGTCGCGCAAGGTGTAGCTCCCAATCAGGCTCTCCGGCAGGATGTCTGCCGCCGGGAGAATGCTGACGCCGTCCGGCATTCCCTCGATCGGGCCATACGCGTAGACCTCCAGGTCGTGTCCATTGGCCAGGAACGACTTGGCGCAGAGCCGCTCGAGGAGCGACAGCCTCCTGCCTATCCACAGGCTGAAGATGGTGCTTCCCATTTTTTTCCGCCTCTCGTGCCCCCGGCAGGAGTCGAACCTGCAACCTTGCGTTTATCAGACGCTCCCAGCTTATAAGGCTGTCGCTCCACCATTGAGCTACGGGGGCTAGTCTTCGCGTTCGTCGCCTTCCCAGGTCACGCGCACCTCGCCGCCGTCGCGATGGAACACCTCCTGGTGCGATCCATCATGGCCCTTGGAAAGCTGGCACCGCATCGTGGCGTGGTTGTCCCCGAAATTGTCGGCTATGTACAGGCGGGCGTTGCATTCGCCCTCGACATCCTCCGGTTCTCCGAACATCTTGTTCCTCCATGGGCGAAGCGGAAATGGAATCCGCCCTTCTATCAATCTTTTTCCATTAGTGGTAGGCCCAGTCGGACTCGAACCGACCACCTCCTGCTTGTAAGACAGGCGCTCTTCCTGATGAGCTATGGGCCTAAAGGAGATAATCCGTGAGCGATGTTACCTTGATCTGCGACCATTGCCACCATGAATTCACGCGACCCCAATGCTGGTACGCAAAAAACATGAAACGCGGCATCAAGCGTCTCTTTTGTTCGGTGGCGTGTTTCCGAGCAGCACGCGACAAACCAACCATCAAGTGCCTAAATTGTGGACGAGACACGAAAAACGACAGATTCTGTAGTCGATCCTGTTCATCCTCGTACATCAACGCAGAGAAACCCAAGAAAGAACGGACCAACGCCTGTACCGTCTGCGGAACATCGATTCCGTTGAGAAGGAAATTCTGTGACAACTGCCGCAAAGACCGATTCATAAAGATCGGTCATGCCACCTTGGCGGATGTCGCAACAGCAAGCGGTTCGCGCAACTCCTACAAATCCATTGTGGGGGAACATGCCCGCAATGTGGCCAAGAGTCTTGGGAAACTCAAACGATGCGCTACCTGCGGTTACTCCACACATGTAGAATGCTGCCACATCAAACCGATCACGAGTTTCCCGATGAGCACCCTCGTAGTTACAGTAAACAGTCCCGACAACCTAATCGGACTCTGCCGCAACCACCATTGGGAACTCGACCATGGTTTGTTGGTGCTCCCAGCGGGAATTGAACCCGCGTTTCCGGCTTGAAAGACCGGCGTCCTGCCCCTGGACGATGGGAGCGAAGCCGCGCTTGTTTTCCCATGCGCGCGGCGGACATGGTTCCGGCGGCTGGCGGGGACCGCCTTCGTTCTGTCCGCCCCTTTCAGCCCGGCGGCGAGGCCTCATGCCACGGGGGCATGGAGAAGCTGCTCGAGTTCCTTGGCCAATGCGCCGAAGGCCTTCCCATCCTCGTCCTTGATGCCGCGCACCAGCCTCAGAACCAGTTCGGCCCTGTCCGACGCGTAGTGGTGCCGCTCCAGCCAATCGCACAACTCGTCGTACAGTTCCTGCGGCCAATGGTATGAATCGAGGCACTCACGCAGGGTCTCGTAGAAGATCTTCATGCCAGCCTCACTATGCCCACAGGCATCACTTGGAAACTCTGCCTGGTGCCATCCTTCAGGAACCGCTGGGCGACGACCGCCACCTGGGCCGCCGCGAGCGCAAACATCGGGAGCTGCTCGCCGTCCTCGCAGGTCGCCTGCCCCTCCTTGCCCTCCTCGTCGGCGGTGAAGTGCTCGTCCCAGACGACGCGCCCGAAAGCCCCATCGGCCGAAAGCGCCCCGTGGAGACATGGGATGTCGTGCTTCCTGACATACTTCTGAATAACGCGCCTAGCGGCAATGTTATCCGTACAGTCGATCACAAGAGTTGCCGACTTGAGTAAATTCTCGGCGTTATCGTCCGCCAACTTGTGCGAGATCGCCTCAACCTTGACTCCAAACAGCCCTTGTAGGGCTTGCTGGAGCGCCTGCGCTTTGTTTTTGCCGAGTCCCATCTTGCTATGGAACTGAGACTGGATATTTTTGGTCTCGATTCTGTCGAAATCCGCAATACGCAAGGGGTTTTTCCAGTTGCGCGCCAGAAGCACCACATGGGAGCCGAGCGCGCCAACGCCAACGATCACGACTGTCTTTTCCATCGTTCAGCCTTTCAGCGACCCGAGGGACTTATTTGCCCCTCGGGTTCCGCTTCGTCCTACGCCCCGAATGGCGTCTTACTTCTCAAAAACAATCGGTTGGGCAATTCGGCAGTAGCCGCAAACCGATCCACCACAAAGTCCGTGAAATCGACATTCGGATCAGCCTGAATACCAGCAACATACCCAGTGCGAACCGCCTCGACAGCCATCTGCTTGATAGCGACATCGGTAGAGTCGTAGGCCACAGGGTCTTGTAGATCGCCATTGCTACCTTGCCATGTGATGTTCAGTCTCGCCATTCCAGCCTGGATCTCGTCCATTGTCATTCTCCTTTTTCCGACAGTCTTCGAAGGTCAAAGATGTCATCGCTTTTGAGGAAAGGAACCGCCCGATAATCGTGCTTGCCGGGTCCCACCCACATAAATGTTTTCACCTGGTTCATGGTCACGATTGGCCACACCAGCCGTTTTCCCAGCCCCGCTTCAACAGCGGCAAATGTCGTCACATCTGTTCCAGAGGGAACAGGTTCGCCAAACCAAGGATGTGTGTGAGCAATACCACCCAACCGTTCCCTGTTCTCCCAAAGGATGTCCCAAAGATTGCGGGAATCTGGCAAAGCACCGCCAGTGCGTCCGATTGGACAATGCCAATACAACACCGATCCGTCACATGTAAAAACAAATGCCGTTTCAAGCATCACGTATATTCTCCGTGTTTGAATGTTGCGCCACAATGCGACGACATTGATCTAAAAAATCCTCCTGAGAGAATTTACTTTTCATACGGTTACATCGAGCACAGCAGGAAACACAGTTTCCCATCACATGGCCTTGGGCATTATCTATACGATCGATGCCAATGGTTGTAATCGAACAACCACAATACCAACAAGGCTGTTGCCAGAATTTCATAAATTCATCAAATGTTAAACCAAAACCATGTTTATCGTGCCTTATATATTCGTGATATCGAACCTTCGGCATGCTGTTGCGACATGTATAGCATACTCGGCTCTCACCAAATTTAATAAGAGGTTTCCAAATGCCACAATTAATACAATGTCGACCAACGACCGAGTCCACTGTTTCTAGTTGTGACTGCCGACCGAACTTACCTGCACAACTACGGGAACAGAAAACGCCGCTTCTCTTCAGATCACTGGGTGTCAGCGCTTCTCTCAACTTATCGAAAGGTATCCCACAAGTTGAACATAACAGCGGTACTCGTTCTCTGGCCCTAAATTGTTTCAATACTGTTGGATCCGACACCAGATCCGCAAAAGTAAGAGGCAAAATTACAGTGCGTCCAAACCTGTTGGCACCAACGGGCAATGATACCGCATCTTCCGTATTCCAGCCTAGTTTCAAACGAACACGGACAGTATGATAAGGCAAACCGCTCTCTTCGACCCAGGCGGCAATACATTGAGTCCGCCCAAACGCCGTCACCATATGATTGGTGCGCCTGTTTCTGGCGGCAGTTTTTCGCACAAATGACATCAATCGTCCCAATTGTCGTCGGCATAATCCCGATCTCCGTCAACATGCCGGTACACCACAAGTTTGTTTTCCCGTATCGCCTGACCAACAACGGTGGGAAGCGATTCAAGCGTAAAACGCATATCACCTTTCACGCCAGTGTGGTGGTCGGTCAAACAGATACCAGAGTCAACCACGCGTAGTGTGTCTTTATCAACCACACACTCAAGTCGCCTGTTCTGAAACCGATACTGAACTACCATTTCACGTCGGTTGTATGACGGTCTAGCATCCAGTAATTCCGCTCCAGTGAGTTTCAAAGCCGCCTTGGCAGCTGTGTTGAAATCGCGCTGTGCCAGCGCCCTTCTGCCTGCTCCGGTTCCAGAATCCTTCATCGCCTGCTTAAATCGCTCAGCTTCCGCCCACTTGCGCTCCTCCTCGGCCCTGATACGCGCCATCTCGCGTTCGCGCTCCTCGGCCGCCAGCCTCTGGCCGGAGAGCCAGCGGAACGCCAAGTCGAGCGCCGGGGTGACCCCGGCCACGTGTACCACCGAGTCCTTGCGGTCCTGGTAGGCCATCTGAACGGCCGCCTCGGAACCCTGCGGGAACTCCTGTCTGATATACACTAGACCGCCTCTTGTCCTAGCTACCACCGCCCTCACGAACCGATCTAGACCCGGCTCCACCAGAAACACGGGCGTCGTCTGGTCGACCAGCCTGACCGGGTCGGGATCGACCCTCGCGTCGTCCTGGATCAGCCGGTCTCCCACCAGGTACCCCTTGGCGAGCTTGTGGCCGTTCTCGAAATCGGAATCGGGGTCCATAGGACCCTCCAGCTCGGCCTTGCGACCGCCAGACACGCGGAACGAGTACCAGCCGTGCTCGTCCGGGAGCCTCCCCTCGATCGTCCAGGTGCGCTCCCTATCGTGGATCTGCCTGCCGCCCGTCCACGGAAGCGTCTTCTTGTCGTCGTCCGATGCGAGCAGGTCCTGCCAACCCATTGTCTTTCTCCTAGTGCGCGACCGAGCCTCGAAACCCGGATCCCGCCCGGTCAAGGGCTTGCTCTACCAATTGAGCTATCGCGCGACCGTTTTGTTTTCTGCTTCTTACATTTTTAATCTAAGTCTGGCCAATGGTAGCCATTATTGAAACGATCTTCGCGATTCAGGTTTTCGCGTTCTTCGTTAATCTTTTCTGCTTCTCTGTTCACTCTATCAATTCGTTCGCGCTCTTCAGTTGATTCTCCATAGGTATGTTTTTCTAATTCTGCCATTCTACGTGACATTTTTGTTGTCTCCTTACTTCTTGGATACTACAAGTTCATACGCTATTGGAATTATACAATTCCTGTAGTATCCAGTTACATGTTTGATTACTGTTAAATCTCTTTTCAGTTCTGTGAATAGTTTGCCTAGAAGCACCTCCTCATGATCTATTGGCGTGTATCCTAGAGTAAAACTAAGAATTACGAGTATATACCGGGTTCTGTCCAGTTGAACTAATACAGGATCCGGGTTTACTTAATAGCCAACATCCAATGTCGCTAATTCACTTCGATCTGGAACACTTTCCTACGGTTACGGTGCCCCACGATGATCGACACGGCACGAGGAGGCACACGCAGCCACTTGGCAACAAGCCTTATAGCGGCCTCGTTGGCCCGGCCATTGACAGCTGGAGCCTGGACGAAGATCTTCAGTGTGCCATCCTCAAGCCTCTCGATCCTGCCTTTGGAGGACTTCGGAGTCACGGTGGCCTCGAGCCGGATGGCTGTGCTCATTTATTTGCCGCATCGCGCAAACAAAGGCAGCTGTAAAAGCGGAGTTTTGAGGATCTCTTCGACCAGCGTCTGTCTGGCAACGGCCCTGCGGGCCTCGGCCACGACCGGCGTGTTCGCGATCAGATTGCGGAGCACCCTGGTCACGGCGTACGGGTCAGCGAAGATTGACTCTTCGATGTCAAAGCACGGAATATTCAGCTGCCGCGCGGCATCCCTGACGATCGAGCCGCGCCCGTACTGCTGGCTTATGACTTCTAGGAGTCCGAAAGCCACCGGCCTAAGACCCGAGGCCTGGACAGCCGCCACCAGCTGCGGTGTACCGTAGTCGAGCTGGTCGCCGACGAAGATCATGATGGCGTCCTCACCATCCTTCGGACGGCGCTTAGCTAGTGCCTTAACACCCTCGGCATAGCTCGTGCCACCACCCGCAAAATAGCCCCTGAAGGCCGCCTCGACGCCCTTGGCCGACGGGTGCTTAATCACTACCTCGCTACCCACAGTATTGAACACGCTGACATGTAACCTATCGAATGGAAACCCCACAAGCAGCTTGGCAAGGTACTCCTTGGCCCGGTCGATCGCACTCTGCATAGAGCCAGACCTGTCGACAATCGCGTAGATCCTCAGATCCTTTGTGACCTCTTCCATGGCCTTCTTCGCCACGCTGTCGGCCGCATCTGCGAGAGCCTCCTTGGTCGCCTGTGATTTCACTCGCCTGGCGATGTTCGCCGCCCTTTGATTCTCGGCCACCGAGGTCGCCTTCTTCCAACGCTCGGAGACTTCCTTCACCGTCAGGAGACCTAACTCCTCAAGCGTCGGCGTGAGAATGATCAGGTCGGCGTCCGACACCGATCCGGCCTCGATAGCTGCCATCATAACAGCTCTGGTTAGACCAACCTCCGAAGGAAGTAAACCAACAATGCGCTTGTAATTTGGCTTCGTCGCTACAATGCGCTCGCAGATTTTCTTCTCCGAAAGACCCTTCCAAGTCTCAGCCTTCTTGACTTCGGTTCCGATAGCCAACTCACGCCTGCCGTCCTTAGCCTGTACCTGCTTCCACCGCAAAACCTCGAAAAACTTTGGAGTGGATGGCTTGTAGCCGACCCGGCGCGCAAGCTCCATCACAGAGGTGCGAAAACCGGCTGCCACGAGACCTTCAAGCATCTTCGGGTTATCTTCGCGGTACTGGAGCCACTTCTCGACCGCCTTGTAGTACCTTCCCTTCGCTGGAGTTCTAGCCGACTTGCCAAACCCGAGTTCTCTGTTGATCGCCGCAACTCCCGGCAAACTCAAAATGTCGCCAATCCTGAGCAGGAGTTTCGGGTTGAGGTCGTTCTTGGCGCGAATAAGGCACATTGCCTCGCCCACATCCCTGAAGTCCTCGTCGTGGAATAGAACCTTACCATCCTCGACAACCGGCTCGCCGCAGCGGTTCTGTACAAGCAAGAAAGCCGCAAGCACGACCTTCAGATCACGATGCTCCTTGGTGAAAGCCCAAGATGCCCAACGAGCTGCGAATTCATTATCCAGCTTGTACACTTCAGCAATCTGCCGATATAGCCAAATCGCAACCTCCGGGAAGATCCCCGGCTTACGGTACTCGCCTACCTGCCTAACGCCATCCATAACCTTGGTGCCATCCAGGACGCCGATCTTGACCTTATTCTGCTTGGTTCCCACCTTATCGAGGCGGTAGACTACCTTGTGACCGTTCTCTTCCTTCCAGGTCACTGGATCCCACCTCACGCCAACCTTGGTTCGACCATCTGCTACTATACAACCTGGACGATTATGTACAGCGTGGTCAACATAGGTTGTAAGGGACTGAATAATTCGTTCGGCTGGACCGAGAGCCTCGACACGCTGCCTGTCAATTTCATTCTGTCTGGCTACCATTTTGTCATTCTCCTTCCATATTTGGGTCCGCAAGGACCCGAGTTGAACTACTTCTTGTCCCAATCCCACGCACTGGTGTGGTGTTCCCACATCTGTTCAAACAACTCCGGTTCCGTATCCAGCACATGCGCGAAATACGGATGCGCATGCCAAAGAATAGCGAGTGCCTGTTCTCTTGTGGGTCTCTCGCCGCCGAGCATTTCGTCGATGAACGGATGCGTTGGGGCAACCAGCAGAGCCACCGCCCTGTACATCGGTTTGTAGTGATCTTCCCTGTCCATGGAGATGTTGGCCTCGTTGCGGGAACCGCATCTCCTCAAGTACTCGACCAGATTCGCCGAGGCATTGTCAAAATCGATCATCGCTGGTTCCTTGCTGTCTTTCCCGCTGTTTGGAATAAATTGGGGATGACCCCTTGTCCCCTTCCGGACAAGGCTGGTGTTTTCAGTCGTCCCCGGCGTGCCCCCGCCAGGATTCGAACCTGGACTAATTTCGCGTGTGGGCTTCAACAATTGGTTCAAAGAACCGAGTGCGGAAGCAGATGTGCTGATTTGACAGTCTGAATAAACTGTTGACCTTCCAATTGGTCGACGGGGGCGTGATGAAGCCTGTATTGGCTTCATTGCTCTGTCCGCGCAATGCGGGTGGAGCCGTGTGGATATTTTGGGTCGAAATCTATCAATTGTTTCGCATTAAAACAAGGAAAATCTATGGAACTTCAATGCGATAACTGTGGTACCACCTTCAAACGACGCAGGTCGTGGTTCATTCGTGACTCGCGCAAGTACAAATTCTGTTCCAACAAGTGTGCCCAAGCATTCAACCAGAGTGGAAAACGACTTCCCAAATTGATCCCTTGCCAACAATGCGGTACACTTTTCGGTCGCAGAAAAAGCACCCTGCTTCAAAATAGGAAACACAGCAAAAGCAACAATCTTTTCTGTTCCAAATCATGTGCCGCCACCTACAACAATCTCCACAAAACCCATGGCACCCGCCGCTCTAAACTTGAGGTCTGGCTGGAGGAGCAACTGCGGAAACTCTATCCCGACCTGGAGATTATGTTCAACGCCAAAGAGGCGATCAACTCCGAACTCGACATCCATTTTCCAAGCCTCAATTTAGCGTTCGAACTCAACGGGATCTACCATTACGAGCCGATCCACGGGACGGAGAAACTTGCCTCCATCCAAACCAATGACCATCGGAAATTCGCTGCCTGCGCCGAGAGGGGCATTGCTCTCTGTATCATCGACGTGTCGACAATGAAAAACTTCAAACCAACCAAAGGGCAACGGTTTCTAGATATCATTGTCGGCATCGTAGAACAGAAAATTAGGACGCGCGAGTGAGCAAGTCGGATTTTGTCGCGGATAAGGGATTTGAACCCTTGACCTTCTGATCCATAGTCAGACGCTCAAACCGACTGAGCTAATTCGCTTGTAGACTTTTCCCCTTTGCGCGTCCTGTTGGGCCAGGGAGGAATCGAACCTCCAATGCTTGTGAGCTTTACCTTATGGCTCCGTGAGGAGCCGAGCGGTAAAGCTTGTTGCTGTTTGAAAGCTCCAAAATGCTTTTGCCTATACCATTCGGCTACTGACCCATTGTGGGGAGGGCTCGATTCGAACGAGCATGCTTGTAGGCTTCATCAAATGGTTCCAAAAAACCGAGAGGCGAAGCAGGTCTGTTGCCCTACCAATTGGGCGACCTCCCCATTTACAACAATCAATTTATCATCCTAGAGGCGATTGTCAAGCCTCCTTTCCACTAGGACAGTGTACCGCAAATCGCGCAACGGAAACATCCTATTTTTCGAGAGTATTTATGAATACCCACCGCAGCCCACTCCTCTTCCCACTGGTGACCTGTGCGCCCACATAATAGGGCCAACTGTTTGTATAATTCTGATTCTTGTGAATTCAATAGTTCTATCTGTTTGCGCACTTTACTCAACTTATTTTTGAGAACCGTGATTGTGGCAGCCATATTTGTTCCTTTAATGTGTCCCAAAAGTTGAATTCCAGCTTCCGACGATTTATATAATGTCGAAAGCAATTGTCAAGCCTCCTTCTTCTTGTTCCCAAAGTCGCCTTTCAACTCCCATCCAATTTTCTTGGCTGCGAATCTAAGTGGATCGTGATGATGCCAGTTGTCACAATTGTTCCAGAGTTCCTGGATTCTCGCACCGATCACTTCTGGCGACTCCTCGATCAGTTCAACCGTCACGCGATATCTGTGTACCTGGATGTCACCGTTGAAACAGGACGGATTGTCTTTCCTGAGCTGGCCCAGCCAGTAGGAATCAGGTTCCCTAAAAGTCTCGATTTCGACCCTGGTCGGCTTCGGCTCCGAAGGAGCCTCTTTCTTCTTGCGCGGCATGATTAACAACCCGTTTCTTTCTCGGGATCCTCAAGTTCGATAACGACATCCGGTACAACCCCAAACTGCCCAATGTGCTTGATGCGCAATATTTTGTCGCCCAGACAGACCTCAACCTGAGGGTTGAGACCATCGGCGTTAAACGCCGCCTGCCTCAGTATCCTGCGTAGCTTCCTCAGCTTCATCGCTTTCCCTTTCCTAGTCTATTATTCCAGCGGGCATCCTTCCCGTGTCAGTTGCGCGTCGCATTCGGTAGAGCAACACCACTCGCCATCGTAGCAGGCGGCCCCAACAACACAGGCTTTGGCAAAACGCGCCTCAAGCCCGCAATTCGCGCAACGCCCGCCTGGATCCTCAGTCGGCCACGAGGAGCGCTGTATCCTTCTCCAGTAGGAGCGCATCTCGTCGGCCATCCATTCCTCGCACTGGGCCATCTCGAAAGCCTCCTCATCCTCGGTGAACTTGCGCCCGAACTGGGCGCGCAGGTCGATGCTCTTGCCCATGCTGCCGTCCTTTCATTCAAAAGCGACGCGAAACTTTTCCGCTACATCAACGCGCGCGATCTATTGTGGGATCACCCCGATTCGGACGGGGGTAACGAAATTTTCGGTCTCGCGCTCTGCCCATTGAGCTATGATCCCTCGATGGGACACCGCCCAGCACGCTCGCGCCGTCGATGCCCCGGCGGAGAGCCTACATTCTCAGCTCACCGCAGTCAATTACCACTATTCAGTTGTCAATGTTGAAACCTCACGCCATCCCAAAAGATGGCGATCGCCTCATCTCCACCGTGGAATGCGCATTCGACGGTGCCGATACCAAGGGCATCGGAGTTTTCGTGACCTCGACCAGAATTGAACTGGCGTCTGGACAGTGAGAGTGTCCTATCCACTGCCCCTAGACGACGAGATCAATATTAAATCCAGAGCCAGACTCGGACTGGGATATGCGGTGTCAAAGACCGCCGTCCTTCCTATTGGACGACTCCGAAGTGAGGCTGCCGAGAGTCGAACTCGGTTCTATAGGTTAAGAGCCTACGGCTTCGCCGTCAAAGCTTCAGCCTCATTTGCATCCTGAGGGACTCGAACCCCCAATGTGCAGGTTGCGCTGATGGTTGGAATCGAACCAACTAATTTCCTTTCATCAACAAAAGCCTGCTGTGATTCCATTTCACTAAGGATGCGCGCGTCACAATTGGAATCGCCGTCGCGGCGCATCCGTTTCAACCTGTCAAGAAATACAAAGTATTGTATATCCATCTGCTACTCCTTGGTGGGGTCGTCCGAACTCGAATCGGATTGGCTATTACAGCGCTGGGGTTACGGCCCAGCTCGATGACCTTATCGTCAACGACCCCAACTATTCACGAAACCTATATCCAGATGCGGAACATTACAACGACGAAACCCACGATTCCTAAAATCACAGCGCCGAGTCCCAGCCAACTAGAAAGAGGCACCTTAAACTTTGGAATCTCCTCATCCTGCTGCTTGTCAGCATTCACCATATCTTTGACATTCTCCACAAACTCACACAACTCGGGACAGTGTTCTCTCTCTTGGATTTCATCATCTTTTCCTTTCAAATGTCCAGACCAATCTCGTTGGGAGATTCGACGCCTACGACCTTCTTGATGCTTTCCTTCCACTTATTGAGGTAAATGGCTGCTTTCTCAAGTCGCGCGGCGTCATCCTCGAAACATCCTATACCGAAATTACACCTGTCGCACAACAGCCCTCTAACCACACCTGTCGTGTGGTCGTGGTCTACGCTAGGTTTCTTGCCCCCAAAAGAATAACCGCAGATAGCACAACAGTTTTCTTGGAGCATCAAAATGTGATTGAATTCGTCCAGCGTAATTCCGTATGTGTATTTCAGCCTTGCGTTCCGCTCCTTATCAGGATTCCTCTTTGCCCATTTTCTCTTTTTATTGTTCGTCTCTTCTAGATGGGTTTGGCGATATTTACGATTGCTTTGATGCCACAATTCTGGGTTTTCAGCATAGCGTCGCCTGGTGCCAAGTCTGCTACAGAACTTACATACGGTATCGAGACCATATTTGCGCTTTCGATCCCGATAGAAAAACTCCGGAGTAAATGGGAATTCCTGTTTACATTCCCTACAATGGAGTTTCTCTGGTTTATCAGGTCTTTGCGTCTTATCTAGCACTCTTTCTCCCCATAAACCCAAAACGCCCGGGCTTGTGGGCCCAGGCGCGTTGGAAGGTCGGTATACAGTCCCTCGATCCTATGCGCCTGTGCCTCCGATGGAGTCCTGACCGAGGGTGCTATTGCCCGCGAAGGTATACGGGCGCTCGGGCAGGACGACGGCGAAGGCCGACTTCAACACGCAGGTGTCCCAATGCCCGCTTTCGCGCGCCGTTTGGGATCCTGGTTTGCGTGTTAAGTGTATCATCGCCGACATCGAAATATTCCAGATGCTAAAGAATCAGGCAATGCGTTGACGAATTTCTTCCACGACGGCTAGTACCGACGGCTGGGGGACCTCCTTCGCGAGCCGATCGAGGACCGCTGGCCGATCGGTTGCACTGATGTGGCACAAGTAATTCAAGACCAGGTCCCGCATTCGATTTGGGTAACCAGCGCTCTGTTCCACTCGCATTGCCAGGTACTGGAAGCGCTCCGCTTCAGTTTCGCTCTCCCCTGCGTGTCGGCCAGATGCCGCAAGCAACCCTTCCTTCCAGCGCGATGTAGTTAGCATGATGCAGAGAAATTCCTAGAGACAGCGCAGGAACACCCGCTCGATAGCAGGATGAAAAACCGGTGGCAAAGACTTGCGAAGTTGCCCGAACGCTCGCATGCTTAGCCGTGGCTTCTGCTTCAGAACAAACTTCCAGATGACGTCCTCTGCCTCGGAACTCCCCTTGTCTGTCAGCTCGCCATTCACGAGCAGGCCCCTCAGCTGGCCGCAAACATCGTCAGTCTGCACCTCCTCCGTGTCGGGCGACGGTGACGACGCCAGGGCTTTGGCCCATTCCATGTATGAGTCGTTTAGGTAGCTCGAAAAACTCATTAAGCAACCCTTCCTTCCATCGCGATGTATTAGCATAATTGACCCCGCCTCGTCCGGTGGGGGGCATAAGGACAATTTCAGGTTAACACGACACGTTATCCCCACAATAGCCCGTTCTGCCTGGCACGTCATTGGAGCCGACAAGATGCGGCTCCAGTTTCCTATTAGAATTCACAGCAATTATCGACAGCTGATCCTTTGCGCGTCTTCAGTGGGGAGTTACCGATTCGAACGGCAAATGCTTGTGCGTTTCCGTAGATTGGGTCGACTCTCGTCGTCCGAGTAACGTAACAGGTTGTACTAGTTTACGGCTAGTTGGCACCCCAGGTGCCTCTACTCCCCAAAAAATGAAAACGCGCGAGCGAGGGAACTAATTTGTGCGACGGGATTCGAACCCGCAACATTCTGTTCCAAATACAGATGATCAACCATTTGATCTTCGCGTGTGAGTTCCGTTCCTTTGCGCGTCTTCAGTGGAGATGGTTGGAATCGAACCAACAATGGGCTTGCGCCCCAGCGTGTGCTTCGGATGTTTTGGTCCCGAGAACCGAATGCTGAAGCAGGTGCCTTTTCCTGTTTGGCAACATCCCCACATTTCTTTCGTCGTGTCTTACTATATACGCTTTTTCTCCGGATGTCGACTTCCCAAAGCCAACTATTTCACAACTTATCGGAATCGTTTGTGTCTTTTTTGTCGCTTTTGTCCTCGAGGCGCTCAAGATCGGTGGGCAAGCAACAGAAACCCTATTTGTCCACCAGCTCCGTTTTCACCTTGGTAAAACCGATCTCCGTATATATGACTGCCTCGTCGCCTTTCCATTCCTCAAAAAGATCAAGCGAAGGCATTACGACCCTAGTTTTCATCTCATACGCTTCGCACCATTTGATCTAATAGCACGGCATGATCACCACCGCAGTGGTGGGTGGGGGTCGCAAAACCGTCGCCCGCCATTATCGGCCTACTCGACCGAACCAAACTTCTCCTTGAGCTTCTTATAGCCCAATTTCACAAAATACACCAGCACCGGTCCCCCGGTGAGGCCGATCCCCAGACCAATGAGAAAACTCGTCATGTTCATGTCCTCCTGATTGTAATATAGCGACTTCAGCCGCTTCTGTCAAGCCTATTCGACCACGCCCGCCTTGAGAAGTCGCTCGCGCGGAAGACATGGTGGCATACAAGTCTTGTGCCTACTGGATCGCTCCAACTTTCGCATCGCCAGGATAATGGTCGACTGGGCCTCGTTGTATCCCATACAGCCAGGATTCGAGCCGCTCCGCGTGACACAGCCGTTCCTCGCGTTCTCTCTACTGGCCCACTCTATTGTACCCATTGGTCCGCCTGGACGGGTGTAGGTCAGGGACACACCAGTAAGCTCCTTCAATTCGCCCTCATCAGTATGTACAGTTCCTCCCCACAGGTCGGGCGTCGGGGCTACGTCGATAATCTCCTGCGGAACTCCAAGATATGCGGCCAACTCCCACACCTCGCCCTTGAACAGACCCTCGATCCAGTTACTGTCCACCTCGCCATCGCCGCCCTTCTGGAAAAATCTGATCAACTCATCCTCGTCCCTATTGCCAGTACCCTCGCGGATACCACCAAACGCCCTGTTCACAAAGCGCCCCACTGGGGCGCGCAGACAGCTTCTCAACCCCCCGAACGCCGTGCGTTGTCGAGGGTCATTCTGGTCCGGAAACGGGATACCAAGACGTCCAAACTCGGTGGCAATGGCCATGACTATTTGGCGATACGCGTCAGACAGGTCGAGTTTCAGGAGTTTGAAACCGAACTTATCGGCCACCAGCCCAGCCAATTGACAAGACTCTGCTGAAGAATTAATCGAACTGTACACACCGATGACATTGTCTTTACCGAATGCACGACATGCCAAGGCCGCGACAACTGCGCTATCCACACCTCCGGATATATCAACCTCGGCCTTCGATGTCCTTGCCTCAGAAGCCTGCTGACGCATGGCACCGACCAGCATATCAATAAGTTTGAGACCATCCTTGATCATTTACCTATCTCCACTGATTCCTCCACTTTGAATCGCACCCCTCCATCGGTCCTCAGCGGACAGAAGGCCGGAGGCGTCTTGTACCACCATCCGCTGGCGCGCGAAAATACAAACGCACTGGTGTCTTCCTTTGGAGCTCCGGGACACTCACAAGCCATTTCCACAGGATAGTAATACCCTTGCCATTTTGCGAACGGGCAATCCTCGCACGACTTGATGTTCAACGTCTTCATTCATCCACTCCTTCCACGTCTGCGACTGTCCTTTGAACGTCTTGCTCTGACCAATGCCCCAAGTGGCCTTTTAGCCACCCAGGCCGCAAACCTGGCAAATTTCGGATCGGCAAAAAGTGCCTCCACAGAATTTAACTCCTCCTCTAGCCGCTTATTGCTGTACATTGCATGTATCTGCTTATGGCAATCCAGGCAGATCGGGATCTGAGTAGCTCTGCCACCCCTGCTTCTCGGCACAAGGTGATGGTCGGAGAGCAGGTTTGTATCCTCGATCAACCTCCGGCACAGCGGGCAGGAAATACCCTCCTCGCCATCCTTCGCTTCGCCGTCGAAATCTTCCTTTTCATCCGGCATGTTCGAATTTTCCACTTGACAATCCGGGGGCGCATCGATACTTTTCAGGGCGCGTCCGGAAAAGGGGGCTGTTGGAAAAAAGAAGGAGAGTATACCAACCACTACTGATGAGAGACTCTCCTTGTCTAATACTTATACAACCCGCCTCAGGTATTCTACTCTCGATAGTTGATCTGCCATTGCCCGTCTACCATCTCAACACAGGCATCCTCGTAGCCAGCTTTCCTCAGTCGGACGCACATCTCCTCTAGGAACGCCTTGTGCTTGAGCATCTTGAGTTCAGCAAGGCCTCGAGGATGATGAGCGGCATGATGACTGCGACGCTCCACAGTTTGAATGTGATGGAGGCAACGCACAGGATGCCTCCTAGTATGGCCGTCGTCCAGACGGCAACCTTTGTCCCGCGTTCGTGACCCATCCTATTGGAGCAGAAGGCTCTCAAGATCCTGCCGCCATCCATGGGGTACAGCGGAAGCGTGTTGAACACGCCGAGCACGATGTTGATCAACACCGAGTACGATAGCATCCATGGCGTCGACACGCCCAGCACAGTAAGTGCGGCGCTGACCATGAAGGCGATTGCTGCCAGAATGAAGGAGGAGATTGGGCCAGCGGCGGCCACAAAGGCTTCCTTGCCGGGACTCATGAGAATCAGGTCCGGTATCCTAGCCGCCCTCCAAAGATGAACACGGTCACGTCGGTTGCCTCAGAGCCCACGCTCCTTGCTGCCATGACGTGCGAATACTCGTGTATCAGAAGGGAGAGCGTCAGTATCACCAGGACCTGTAGCCCATCAGCCATCCAAGGGACCACACCATGAGCGGCCACAGAAGGAACGTCCAGTTGACTCTCAAGGGAACGCCGAACGGCTTCAGTCCTGTGTTCCAGGTTCCACGCATGTCTTGCCTTCCTTGCTTTCTTTCTGCGCATGGCTTGCGCGTTTCTGGTCGGGCTCGTCGTCGGCTTCGCCTTCGTGGTCGAGCCTCATTGGCGGGACCTCGAGTTGCTTGATTACAGCCATCAGCGCTGTGCGTTTGCCGTTTGCGTCACATCCCGACGCGAACGCGTGGCCTCCGCCGCCGAACATCTTCGCTATCGCCCCAACGTCTATGCTCTCGTTGGATGTGCGAAGCCTAGCCTTGCCGCTCCCATCTATCAGGCACACACCTTCGGCGTACCTGAACAGAGTCTCCATCACCTCAGAGATGACCCCTTGGTCCTTCTCCTCTGTCTCCGCTAGGATGAACCCATTGCGACATCTGTGTAGTTTGGCGGTCTGAACGACATGGAGCGCTTTCTTGTCCCTAGTTGGCCTACATGCCGATAGGATAGTGTGTGCGCGCTCGTCAGAGACCTTGACTTTGCGGAAACACTTCTGGAGTTCGTTCCATCCACGGATAAACAGCGTGTCCGTGTACAGCCCCACCAGAAGAATCTCATCAAGCACACCGAAATCCATGATGAGCGCGGCCGCTGTGGAACATCTGTCGAGAACATATGTGCCGTTCTTCGGATTGTGGTCGCCCTCTCTTGTCTCATGGTGGTCTATGTTTACCACGCTTCCAGACAACTGGAAACCGACGCGTTCATTGGTGGGCTCGCAATCCAGAACAATCGTCTGCTCTCCCGCAAAACCCTCGTCAGCCAAATCCTCCTCGGGCAGGATCCAACCAAGGTGATCCGGCACCTTTCCGATGACCTTGGCCTTGGCGGTCTTCCCGCAGGCCCTAAGGTGGTTGAGTACGGCCTTGATAGAAGATAGGGAATCCCCATCAGGATTCACATGGCCGACAACCAGCGAATCCAGGACTGGGATCTGGTACCTGGACATGCTTTTCCCCTTGCTTCTCTCAGCGGTGGCTGGATAGGAAGGTTTCGATCTCTTCCTGCGAGTGGGCGCCAACCAGCCTCCCGGCCGGGGCGCCATCTTTCAGCAGAACAAGCGTCGGGATAGAACGGATGTTCATCTCGGCCGCTTGGGTGGGATCGGCATCCACATTGACGCTCTCGAACCGGACATCCCCAAACTTCTCTAGGGCCGATTCCAAGACTGGAGCCATGGTTTTACAGGGGCCGCACCATGGAGCCCAGAATTTTAGCAGCACGAGACCGTTTGTTGGCAGTGAAGACATCCGCAAACCTCCGATGTGGAATCGGGCAAAAAAAAGCGGCCCCCTTTGGATGCCGCTCTCCAAGCCCAATGGGTATGTCCGATTATTGATAGTTTAGTCGTCTAACTTCAGCCAGACGGTTCCGTCAACAATATTTGCCACCTTGTAGGTGCGATAGGGTAATGTATCCTGGGTTCCATCCAAAATCCTGTTTACATTTACACCTCTGATGTACGCCGCGTCAACCTCGGTTACGCGCAGTACAACCTCTTGAATCGACTGGCCCTTGCTGGACCGCTCCACCTTGACGGTGAATTTCACAACCTGGCCCGGAACGGTATTGGTAATTTTCATTTTTCTACTCCTGTTTTACTTTCTTCTCACAATCTTAGCCCGCGAAGACCTTCTTTTCGCCACCGTGCGTACCTTGTTTCCGTAGGCCATGAGGTTTCTTGTCTCGATCCCTATCGTGATCCTCTCGCTTTGGTCTGTCTTTGTTGCGTCGATGCTCGGTAATTCCCCTCAGCGGACAGTTCCTACATTCGTCGCTGTCTCGCTCATGCGGGACAACCGGGCAATCCTGGTAGATTAAGCCCCAGTACCACGGGACATATAGGGACACCGGACAACTAAACCCTTGTTTTTTTGAATGTGTGTTTTCCCTCATCGAGACTCCTTGAAGAACTCCACAAAAAGTTGTTTGCTGGTCGCTACTTCCAAATATTCATTCCATTTTTTGTCACGGTAAACCCACCAGTTTTGCTATCTGTGCCAGGTTATTGATAAAAATCAACGTCCGTGACATTTTTTGAACTTGACCGGTTTTCCAGTATCTGTATGTTTACCACAAGGGCATGGGTCATTTCTCCCAACGCCACCTCGGATGGCCCGATCAACCATTAACATACAATCTAGATGATCTATCTCATGCTGTATAGCAACAGCTTCAAGCCCAGTTGCCACGACGCCAGCTGGATTTCCATCGCACCTGAAGAGGATCTCACTGAATCTCCACGTATCGACCGACATCCCAGGCATACTTAGGCATCCCTCATTCTTGACGAGTATTCCATGCTCCATGTCGAATATGATGGGATTTACGAGGTCGATTAAATGTTCCTTTGTGCGTATGATGGCAACGCGCTTGTGTACACCAATTTGTGGAGCTGCCAGTCCAATACCAAGCCGAGAGGACGTGGCAAGTTCATGCTCAAGTTTGGTAATGATGCCGATTGCCTCGTCGGACGAAGCTAGCTCGTTCGGCTTCCTGAGTTCTGCCTGGTCTGTGACAATCATTGTTTCACCGGAATTAGGGTCAAGGATATGTCTCTCTCCCCGATCTCTACCGGCTTTTCAACCTTGTACTTAGTTGGGTCGAGCATCGCCAGGAATTTCTCCATGACCTGCTTGCCGGTGTTAGTCATGTGGGTTCGCTCCCTACCCTTGAACCTTACCAAGACCTTGACCCGGTCTCCATCCGTAAGGAACGACGCGGCCTGCTCAGCGCGGTACTTGAGATCGTGCTCGCTGGTGTTCGGCCTAATCTTCAGTTCTTTGGTCAATTGCTGGACTGCTTTTGTCGCTTTACGCTTTTTGGACTGCTCGTATTTCCACTTGCCGTGGTCCATTATCTTACAGACCGGGACACCGTTTTTTCCGTCGCCGATCTGGACCAGATCCAGCTCAGCGGACTCTGCCATGCGATACGCATCTCGTGTGTCCACAATACCAAGGTTCTTTCCCTTAGCATCGATCAGTAGTACTGTCCTCGTCCTGATCGCCCTCTCAGGCGGATAATTCTGGTTTTTGAAATCGCGCATGCTCACTTCGCAAGGTTGCGGGGTTTAGCGTCTTCGGCAAAATGCCCCTCGACAATGAACATTGGCGCCCTTGCCGGGCGCCCCTCCGGCGGATCGCTTCCAAACGTCTCCGCCACGAACCCATCTGGATCGGCGCAAGCTGCTTGCGCCAGCTTGACAAGATCGTCCGGCAGCACTTCCGGAGGGACTATGTACACCGAGCACATCCCATCCTGAAAGGGCGCAAAGTACAGAACAAGATCAAAATCTGTTGGGTTCCTACCAGCCAACCGACTGGCTATCTTCGAACGCAGGTCCTCCTGCGCCAGGAGGAAACCGTGCTCGGAACGCCCATCAGATTTCTTGATGACGGGAACAAGCGACATGCGTTCGGGGGCCCTTATGCTGCACAGCGAACATCCGTCGGAATGTGGCACGATCCTGCCCGCTGTGTGGTCTTGGGCTGGAACCCAATGGGCTTGGAACGCGAACGGCATGCCGACAACTCTGATGATCGTGGGCTTGTTCATGTTCATCAAGAAAAGCTTGGGTTTCCCGTTGTTGATGATATCGTACTTCCACTCGGTCAAGGATTGCGGGACACCGATTGGCTTTGGCGTCACCACGGTAGCGATGGGCTGTTCTTCAGCATCTATGGCCTGCCTGTAGCTGCCCAGAATGCCGAGAAGCCGTTGGCAGACCGGCTCCCCGGCCTCCCCGAACGCACCCTCGAGATCCGCCAGATCGGCCGATCCCTCCAGATGCCTGCGCACCACGATGATTCCAGATAGGTCTATGGACACCACCACAGGACCGTCGCCCATCGCGGCGGACTTCAGGATGGACATCGGCACCCTGACCCGTTCCATGCTCACTGCCACCCGCCCAACGGTATCGTCCTGCCTTTCGTTTGAGAGGACGAGGCACCCAGGACTCCTGCCTATCCACACCGTGGACTTATCACTCCATCCCATGAACCGGACTATGCCGTGTGGTATCTCGACACGGCCGTCGCCTTTCGGGTACAGGAGGGTCCCGTCCCTATGGGCGACCAGCCTCGCCAACCTTTGGATCATCTCACTCGCCATCGGTCGGCTCCTTGCCGTCTTTGGGCGCGGTCTCCATCAGAGACAGCAGCCAGGCCCTTCCATCCTTCGACTGGAACACTGGAGCCGCCTCCCTGATCCAGCACATCCTGACGGCTTTGCCGTTTGGTGTCTCGACCTCCACCGGTTTGCGGTACGCCACAGTTCCCCTTTTCAGCTCCGCCGGATATTTCGTGCTCCAGTTTATTCCGACCTCCTGGAACAGGAGTTCTTGGAGTTTCGAGGTATCCAGTCCATGTATCATACCTTGGGTTGTCTTGCGTCCCTTTGATGCGCCGATCTCGTAGTATGCAGCCGACTGGATCGAATTCCTCACGCAGTCCTGTTGACGCCAGACCAGGGCATTCGTAGCCTCCATGGCGGATGGCACCGTGAACACCCTGGAGTCGAAGCAAGCCTCTGCCTTTTCGTCGCGCACGCGCAGCCAGCGGTTAAACCTGGCGGTTGCCATGCTTGCTGTGACACTTGCGATCTTCAGCACGCGGTTGCCGAAGTACGGCTCGGTGTCGATGGACTGGTGGTTGACCAGCACGAGGCTGATCTCGTCTGACTGCGTGTATCCAACCACGCACCCCTGAACCTGGGACGCCACGGCCAACATCGTGTCGGCCATGGCGTCCAGAAACCACATGTCGAACGGCTTGTCGAGCTTGAGCCGCTTGGTCAGCCTGGAGAAGCCCTTGCCATCAAAGACGCACCAAAACGGGAGTGCGACGCATAAGGGAGATATCGCTCAACGACTCATACTGTTTCATGCGGTTGCCTAAAGAGTCTTTCATTTGCTTCACCGTGCGTTCAGATGGTACGAGACACATCCACGAGACACGCCAAACTGTGCGGCAATATCTGTTTTCGAGAGCCCGTTGGCATACAAGGTCTTAATCGTTCTGGCAAAATTGGGATCAGCCAGCGACGGTCTTTTGTATGGTTTGAACCGCCATTTGTAGCGGAGTTCCTCAACCGGACAATCCCCAACAAACAACAGGAACTTCGATATTTTGCCCCTCGGGATCCTGATTGAGAACTGTTCCGAGCCGGTCGTGGTCGTCTCTTTCTGTAGTCGCGGAGAGAAAGCGACCAGTTGAGGCGCCAACACTTTTTCCAACTCTTCCCGCAGAAAACCATGAGTTGACAGTTTGATCTCCTGTCCGCCGTTTGTGTTCACAAGACCGCCATCGTCCATGTACCAGAATAAACAGATACGGCTGTTCAACACAAGATCTGCTGGCACGATTTTCCTGCCATTGCGGTACCATTTCTGGCGAAGCGCAGAAAAAGTCGGATTGTTCTGTGTCCGTATGCGGTATTGGTGGTACGCCCGACCTGTCCTCTGGTCAAAAACGCAAGAGTGTTTGGGTGCCCATCTTGTTTCTGGCGTCAAGATGTCCTCAAAAAAAACTCCCGACGTATTTGGAGTGCGCCTCAAGATGCGACAGGTACGACAGTTGACTGTTCCCACTTTTCCTAGCAGTCAGATGCCCATCGCCAAGAAGGATGCCAAACAGGATGTCGTTCTGAGCATCGGTTAGAACCACGGCATCGTGAGGTTTGAAATTCCTTCTGGTCAGGATCACAAACTTCTTGAAAAGTTTGCTTATGAGCGCTTGCGAACACCCCAAAAGTTGCGCAATTCTGTTCTGAGATAGACCTTCTACACAGTATGACATCAACAACTCCCTATTGATCTCAAACTGTTTGGAGAACTTTCCTTTTTCTGTCCTTTCCATGTGCTTCACCTCCGTCAATCATTATGCCAGATTGATAGAAATGAAGGACACCAGTACGCAACATTACGGGAATTTTCCTACATCCCCATCTGCGGGGGGCCGCCTTTCGGCTTCTCCTCGTCCGGATCGTCCGCAACCATCGCTTCGGTGGTCAGCAGCAGGCCCGCCACACTGGCGGCGTTCTGGAGCGCACAGCGCACGACCTTCTTCGGGTCGATGATGCCGACCTCCATCATGTCCACATACTCTCCGGTGGCGGCGTTCCAACCATAGTTCGGAACCTCGCCATCAACCGTGGCGACAACCATGTCGGGGCTCTCGCCGGCATTGGCCGCGATCTGCCTCAGCGGGGCCCGCAGGGCCTCCAGGATGACGCGGGCTCCCGCCTGTTCGACTTCCGGCAGCGACCCGATGAAGTCGGCCACGGACTTGGAGCAGCGGAGCAGGGCCACGCCGCCGCCAGGGACGATACCCTCCTCGACGGCCGCCTTGGTGGCGTTCATGGCGTCCTCGACCCGGTCCTTCTTCTCCTTCATCTCGGCCTCGGTCGGCGCTCCGACACGCACCACGGCCACTCCCCCAAGCAGCTTGGCCAGGCGCTCGCGGGCCTTGCCCTTGTCCCACTCGCTCGTGGCCTGCTCGATGTCGAGCTTCACCTGCTCGATCCTCTCCCGGATGGCCTCCTTGGTGCCCATGCCGCCGATGATGGTCGTGTGGTTCCTGGTAATCACGACCTTCTCAGCCCTTCCAAGCATGCCGACGGTAGCTGTCGGAATTTTGACCCCGGTTTCCTCAGAGAACAGAGTGGCTCCGGTGAGGACGGCAATATCCTTCAGCATGTCGAGCCGCCTGTCTCCGAATCCGGGTGCCTTCACCGCGCAAACCTTCAACAGGCCGCGCATCTTGTTGATCACCAGGGCTGGCAGGGCGGTGCCGCCCACGTCATCCGCCAGGATTAGCAGCGGTGCCTGCGCGTTCGCCACGGTGTTGAGCAGCTCCACCAGATCCTGTACGTTGTCGATCCGGTTCGCGCTGATCAGGACCAGGCAGTTGTCGAGCACAGCTTCGGCGCGTTCGGGCACATTGACGAAATAGGAGGACAGATAGCCGCGGTCGAACCGCATGCCCTCGGTCACTTCGAGCGTCGTATCGAGCCCCTTGGCCTCTTCGATGGTGACGACGCCGTCGCGCCCCACCTTCTCCATCGCCTGTGCGATAAGGCCGCCGATCGTAGTGTCGCCGTTGGCACTGATTGTGCCAACCTGCGCAATCAATTTCGGATCCCTGGTCTCTTGCGCGAGGCCGCCGAGAGTTTCGACCACCTTGGTGACAGCTTTGTCGATGCCGCGCTTCAGATCCATTGGATTGTGTCCAGCCGCCATCAGCTTCAACCCGCTGGCGTAGATGGCCTGGCTCAGCAGAGCTGCGGTGGTCGTGCCGTCCCCAGCCTCGTCGCATGTGGTCTGGGCTGCGTGCTTCACCATCTGTGCACCCATGTCCTCGAACTGGTCGCGTAGAGTGATCTCCTTGGCAATGGTCACCCCATCCTTTGTGACGTGTGACATGCCGTATTCCCTGCGTAGCAGGACATTTCGGCCCTTTGGGCCGAGCGTAACCTTCACGGCGTTTGCGAGCTTGTCCACGCCGCTCTTGATCAGTTGGCGTGCTTCATCGTCGTACTTGACAATTTTCGACATTTGGCAAAACCTTCCGGTGTAAACTTATTGCGTTCGTCCACACCTGTCTAGGTTTCCTTATCCAGGAAAACCTTGATACTTTCCAATTTTTTGCTTCGGCGCACATCTGGTATGCTAAGAAGGAAACTGCGCCCGTAGTTCTTGGTGACAATTCTACGGTCGAGCAGAACCACAACTCCGCGATCCGTGACGCGTCTAATGAGTCGTCCGAATCCCTGCTTAAATGCTATGACGGCCTTCGGGACGCTGTAGTTCATAAACCAGTCCTCGTCCCTATCCGATATGGCGTTGAGCACCGGATCATCCGGGGTCTGGAACGGCAATCTGTCCATGATAACGCACGACAGAGCCTCACCAGGCACATCGACCCCGGCCCAGAATGATTCTGTCCCTAGTAGGACGGAATGGATATCGTTCTTGAACTCCTCAATCAGCGTGGTGCGCGGCTTGTCCCCTTGCTTTAAGATCTTATGCTTCGGATCCGACAACACATGTCTCCAGGCCTCCTCAAGATTTTTGTAGGATGTGAATAGGCACAGGGTCCGCCCATCTGCCAGGTTGATCGTCTGCTCGACAGCCTTGGCCACTGCTTTGGGAAATCCGGAGTCTGTCGCACCCGGCATGCCCTCTGGGATCACCAGAATCGCCTGCTTCTTGAAATCGAACGGACTATCCACAGCGAGCGTCATCGGATCTGGCATCCCAAGTTCGCTAATGGTATGCGAGAATCTGCCCCCGACCGCCAAAGTTGCAGAGGTAGCCACCACGCTTCGGGTTTTTGCGAACAGCTCGGACGCGAGAAGCGGTGCCACAAACACCGGCTTGCCCATCAGGGCAATGGAACCATCGGTGTTCTCCTCGATATAGTACACCATTTCCGGGTCAGCCATCGTCATGGCGGATTCGAGGTTCTCCGCCAGTTTGCCAGCTGTGGCGGCTGCGCGCATCAGGGCAGCCTTCTCGTCCGCCTTGCCTGTGTCCGTGATCCCGAAAGCCTGCGAGATGAACTTGGATCTGATGTCGAGCATGGCGTCCCGGAGGGGCTGCCACGACTGGATTGGCGGCGAACTCCTGAATCGGATGCGATACCCTCCGGATCTCCTGAACCTCTTGAGGTCGCCGAAGAACTCGATGGACAAGGAATCGATGGCGTCGTATTCGCTATTCATCCCCAGCTTGCCAAGGAGTCGAGAGACAAAGCGGATACTTCCTTCCACGATCCTGAATCCGAAGAAATCCCTCGCTATGTCCGCAGCCTTGTGGGCCTCGTCGCACACTACTGTGTCGAACTCCGGCAGGATCAGGTCCTTTCCGGTTCTCATTCGGACCTGTAGGTGCGCGAACAGAAGATGGTAATTCGTGACGAACACGTGGGAACCGGCCGCCTCCTTGTGGGCCCGTTCGGCGAAGCAGTCGAAATGACTCCGGCAGTCTTGGCCTTTACATTCGTCGCTGGTGGATGAGAACAGATGCCATACGGCTGGCTGGGGAACGAAACTGAGTTCCGACATGTCGCCACTCCCGGTGCGTCGCGCCCAGGACATAATGGCTCGGTACTGGTCCCTGTCCTTCTTCGCCCTGCGGTTCTTCAGGCCGCTACCGGCGGATTCGTTCTGCCACCTGTCGATACAGAGGTAGTTACTGCGCCCCTTGATCAGGGAATGCTTGAACCGCCACGGAAGCAGCTTTTCCAGCATCGGGAGATCTTTGGTGTGTAGCTGCTCTTGAAGGGCGATATTAGCCGTGACGACGGCAACACGCCGACCATTCGCGACAGCGTGGTAGATAGCAGGAACACAATAGGCTAAACTTTTACCAATGCCTGTTGGTCCCTCAATCATAAGATGTCGGCCATCTACGAAAACCCGGTCTACTGCTCGTGCTAGAACCATCTGGCCTGGACGTGGCTCATATCCCTCGAACGCCTTGGACATCACCCCATGTGGGCCGAAGATGTCGTCAATGTAGTCAGGCATTGTTAGTACAATACGTGTATGTTGAGGAAAACTTGTACTTTCCGATCAAGTCCAAACTTCTTGCGCAGGCCTCAACCTCTACAATTTTGTACACGATGAACTCCAAAGGCAGGCCGTTAGATCTGGGTTTATGATCTGCGGCGCATGCTGACTCGGCAAGCCTGATCCCGAATTTGAGCCCTCCGATTCCGGAGCAGAGGAACAGGACATTGATGGAATAAATAGCCACATGGCTCTCTTACTCTGGTTGGGTGAACACCCTGACCGGCAGAGTCTCGCACAGCAGCTGGTCTAGACAGAACATAATCTTGTCGTCGCCCGGCCGAAGGGCTTTGAGATTGAAAACGAGATTATCCTGGCCTTTCGACAGCAACTGTGATTCTGGCCGAACCATAAAGTTGCCGGACACGCTCTGCGCGGACATCGATTCAATGCCCTCCGCTGGCAGGTTCAAACCCACAGAGAATGGATGCGTCTGACCCACGGTCATTGACGAAATCTCCGGAAATGAGAGCAGGATTTCCTGTCTCTCGAGCTTCTCTTCCGAGTAGCAGGACGACATACCCAGTACGATCGCAATGCTAAATGCCACCAATCCTATGATACCCAGGACAATAGATGCCTTTCTGTTCATTAGCTTATCTCCCCGTACATCCAAAACCTCCGGATCCGCGTCCGGTGTCGCTGAGAAGATCCTCCTCTTTCCAGGTGCCCTTGGCTATCTGGACCAGGACCCCCTGGGCGACTCTGTCGCCTGACTTGATCACATATGGCGAGTTGCCAAGATTGATAAGCAGGACCTTAACTTCGCCCCTATAATCCGAGTCGACAACCCCTGGAGCATTCAGAACTGTCACACCGTGCTGTAGCGCCAATCCCGAGCGCGGACAAATCAGGAGCGCAAAGCCCCCATGGAACTCCACGGCTATTCCAGTGCCGACCAGCTTGCGCTCGCCGGGAAGAAGGGTTATCTCTTCTACGCTGACAAGATCGACCCCGGCCGACTCGTTGGTTGCGTATTGCGGCTGCCGCCCATCCGGGGACAGTTTCGTGAAACGCGTTATAGCTGTTGATCTTCCCATGGCTACCTGTACTTTTCGACGTATCGGGATGAGTTTTTGGCCTGGTACATTTCGGCGACTATATGTGCCCCCGGACGCGCGGCTCGTCGGATCTCCGAGAAGAGATGGGTGCGCTGTCCTTTATTCATAAAGCATATCACATAGTTACATAGGAATAGGGGAACCGAATTGCCGATGCGTTGGCTAGGATACCGCCACGACGCAGAGTCACCAAGGGAAAACAACTTCTCTGATTCTCTCGGTGTCCTTGTTCTCGAGCAAGAGGCTGTGTTTGTCCAGAAGGCCTTCTATGAAGGTCAGCAACCCTATTGCCCGCCGAATTCCATCAGTTATGGAAATGTTCTTATCGTCCGCATATTTGCGAAGAAGATCGTATTCCGCCCTTGGTATCTTGAGCGACATCCTCACGAAATCAGTCTTCTCCGTGGCGTCCATCGTATCCTCCTCTTGAACACCCAGGGATGGGTTTCCATTATCTCCGGCTACATCAATTGGTGTGACTGTCCAGCCCAGCGATTCTGCGAACACAGTGTTCCGCAGGTTGCCCGCACCGAGATCCAGCGCACGCGGCCAGGTCCCAACCAAAGGAATGCCTGGCAGATTCCTGCGTAGGTACGGGGTTGGCCTGCTGTTTCCACAACGAACCGGCCTCACTTCCTCCTCCCTTTGCGATCAGGGTGCTTCGCTGCCAGCCTACGTCGGCGACATTGATTCGGTTTCGGCGGCTTGTTGCCCAGTCTCTTAGTAGCCGCCTTTGCGGCCTTAGCTGCCTTAGCCTTATACTTGCGTCTGTGGTTCCGCTCGATTTTCTCTACTTTCCGTTCCTCTTCGGTCATCTCTTCGTAGGGCTTGACAGTTTTCGGCCTCTTACTGCTGGCCCACTGGAGAAGCAGCGCGGTGAATCGCTCATTCATGGGGCGTTTAGCAACCGGATGGTTGTGAACATGTCCATAGTCGTTCTCGTGCGACTCAACTTTCTTCTCTTCCATCATATGTACCTCAGTCGATCCTGATGTCGCCCGTGCGGAGCGTCATGATATGCTGTCCACCGGTGCCAAAATGGATGCCAACTTCGCTGAGAGCTTTGGTAGTGATCCTGATGCGGTTCCACCTGTCGACGGTGAATTGCCGCACAACCTGTTCGCCTAGCTGGACTGTGGTTTTCAGGACAAGGCCATTTCCATCTACGACCGCCGACACAGTGTCGCCGACCTGCCAGCCGAGCCTGGCCAGCCAGACGTGCGGAACCTCGAGGCGCCCGTCGCCCTTCTGAGTGCGGGTCACGGACGAGGTGTTCAGCACGCGGGTGAGCCTGCCGACGGTCGGCGGAGCCGGGGGCGCGGCGAAGGTCGGGGGCTGCGGTAGGTTGACGAGATTCTGCGGGATGATCGGCGTCGGCAGGGGCGGTAGACCGTCATCGTCGTACGCCTGCGGAGCCGATTGGAGCTGCGGCTTGAGCGCCACCTGGGCGCGGTTCCTGTAGTCGTCCGCCGGAACGGTAGTGTGCCGGTAGAGGTACGCCTGCGCGCTTCCCCCGCCAGGCAGGGTGACGTCGATCAGGTCGCGGACGTACCCGTAGGTGTCCATCACGCCATCCGCGTGGGCGCCGCGCACCAGCTCGGCAACCTCGCGGTGCCTGGCCACCAGACCTTCGGATTTGGCCTTGTTGCTGACGTCCAGGCTGGTGAACGACTCCATGTTCCTGCAGAACTCCCTGATGACCCCGACGATCTTGCTCTTTGCGTCCATTTTCCCCTCGATTTCCTTCTTCGCGGCCAGGTCGACTGTGACGTTTTTGGCGCCGATCGTCCCGGACGCCTTGCCGGGCGCCAGGGCCATGGATTCTGAGCCGTAGCTGTCGAGCTTTACGAACGGAACCACTGGAGCCCCGAATCCGTAATGGTCGAGAGGCGGCAGCCTGTCGTCCACGAGTTCGGTCGGTTCGTCGCGCAATGCCAACACGAAATCCTTGGATTCCTTTAGACCTTTTCCGGTGGCATCGCGGTACAGCTTGATTGCCGCGATTACCTTCCCGTCCTTGGCCATGGCCCTGAGTTCCGACACGCGCACTTGGCGCGACGGCTTGGAGACCTCGTCATCCACAAGAACAGGAGCAGGCTCCTGGTCATCCCTGACGAGCGGCGCGCCGGAGAACGTCTGCGCCTTCGGCCGCTGGAGCACCTCATCGCTGATGTGCTTGTGGAGATCTCCGACCCAATTGAGCATGGGGTACCGCTTCTGTATCCAGTGCCCCCTCTCCTCCTTCTCGTTGTACGGCTCGTCCTTGGCGAACGCCTCGATCTCCCGCCAGACCTCCTTCAGGAAATCCGGCGTCGGCGGAGAGCCGCGCGCGACCCTGGAAAACAGGGCCACGACCAGCCTGCCCACCACCGTCGAATAGTTCTCCTGCTGGAACTGGTTGGCCAGGTTGAGGACCCCGTCTTTGACGCGTCGCGCGAAAAACGACTCATGGTCTCCGAACCCGGCGTCCTCGAGCATCTGTTTGGCGGCATCCACCAAAGTAGCCGTTTTCCTCAGGTAATTCATCAGCTTTCTCCAGATCATTGCTGCGCCGCGTCCGGGATTTTGACCTGCTCGAGCAGCGCCAGCACTTGCTCGGGGATCTGGTGCGGCTCGACCTTCAGGACGCGGGACGGGTAGCACAGCGTCCCTGGTCTCAGGAGTTCGACCTTGCCGGCCTTGTATCCCTTGTTCTTCTTCGAGTAGCCGAGCCAGTTGTCGTGGGCGTCGACTCCCTGTACCCTGATCTTCGCACAGACTCCACCGTACGGGTCCCGAACCGGGGGCAGGACGGCGATCACCCGACCGTATTGGAGCCCGGCGCATCTCCCAAGGGCGTGCCCATAGACGATGTAGTCGCCCGGAAGAACGAGCCTGCGAGTCTTGTCTACGAATATCTCGGTTGGATTCACCTCTTCCTCCTACTGGTTCGATTGAAACTCCACGATATAGCGCAGTCTGTTCTGCTGTCCAGCTCCAGATTGTTTGTAGGTGATGTTCTCCGAGTTGTAAAGTCCCCGTCCTGGCAGAGCATACACACTATGCGTGCCGAACGGTGGCTCATGGAAAAACTGGGAGGTGTATACGATATGCGGATTGCCTATGATTACATCGTTCAAGAACACGAATGCTCTGTCTTCCCCGCTATCTCTACTCCAGTAAGATCCCCTACAACCAGAATAGTTTGCGCTCTTACTAAAAGACTCGGCAAAGTAAGCTCCATCACCAAACATACTGCCAGAGTAAACCGATCCGGAAGGTCTGATCTTCAGTCCAGCCGAGATGATGCCGACCATGTTCTGTGGCTGCGTCCCGTGCCACAAGGGCCAGACATTAGCATTCACGAAAGCCTGCTGCTCGTCTTTGCTCAAATCAGGGCGTTCTAAGGTGGTAAACCTTGGCTTCTGGCCTTTGCCTTTGACTTCTCTGCCTATCCGTTCGAGCGAGGCGGAAAAATGATCCAGTTCCCCATTGCGCAAAAGTCTGAATACATTGAACACCTTGAGCCTGCCTAGACCTGCGTGGTTCTTTGCCCTTGTTTCGTGGACAAGTTTTTCTATCCATTGGCGAACAGGATCCTGCGGATCCATCCACTCCATCTTTGCCTGTAGTTTGGCATACTGCGCATCCGCCGACGTGCCTTTAGCCAGAACCGAGGCTACATTCTTGGCGTCAAGGAAAGTGTCAAGAATATCCGATCTTGCCATAATACGGTCTATGGCATCGAGCCGCAGGGCACTAGCGTCGATTTTTCGTGGGAGAACATGAGGTACAAGGCTGTAGAATTGGGACGTCAGCATATCCCACTCGGCCTCATCGGTTTTCCTTTTTGTGTTGATCCGGTTGCGACACTCATCCAGGACGGCGCGCCCCTTGTCGATTTGCTCGACACTCAGCTGGCCCAGTGGGCATTTGAGGTTCATTTCGACGAAGTGTCCTGTATCCCCGAACCATCGGCGCACCAACCGTTGTATCTCGGCATGGAGCGTGCTTTTCTGCTCCGGAGCGGACGAGGCCGAGATGCCAGTCATCGGCTTGGTGATTGCCTTTGCACCCTCGGAGCCAACGGACGTGATGGCCAGGTCGATCTCCGTATAAGGCTCCTTTTTCCGATCGCGTTTTTTGTGGATCAGTGCTTCATAGTCCGACAAACAAGCAGCCTCCGAAGAGTAATACCGAAACTCTCGTGCGCCGCTGTTTCCTACACGACCATACACCGTGTAAATGCGAGCTTGCCCGTTTAGGGCAACCTGTACCTCTATGTGGAAGAATTTATTGCTATTTTTTGCCAAGCTGGTACAGCTACCCTCCCAACGTTTAGTGACAGAGAAATTAGATGGGAAAGATGGTTGGCCTTTTTCCCCGTCCGTCCAGGCTTTGACCTTCATCGATGCGCCCATTTGCTGTCCTTTTCCCCGGTGTTTTCCAAAAGAAAGGGCGCGCCCTAACGGCGCGCCCCGTATTAAAATGGCTCCGCTACATCAACGCGCGCAACGATTCCGAAAGCGTTGATGATCAGATGTCATCTTAAGGATCCCTCTTTACAAAGACGGGAAACCCATCGGGAAGAAAATCGACAGGCATACGCTTCATCAACCTTCTCGTTGGGGTCATGCGCTCTAGGATCATTGTCGCCATATTTCTGGAAAGCTCGAAGATGGCCTATTTCATGTAGTAGATAACCGGCGATCTCTCTGATAGGACACTCAGCCATCGTGGTATGTACATGAACCGTGTTCGTGTTTGCGTCGCAGAATGCATATGGCGGGTTGTTGCGTTCTTCGTCTGAACATTCATAGAAGACGAAGAAGTACTCCATGAGCCGCTTTTCGTCCGCATGGAAAACTAAGGAAGCCCTAGGGTATGTGCGCGGCAAACGCTTTGTGATCTTCTCCCAAACCCTCAAGATCTTTTGGACTTTTCCAACACTTTCTTGAACAGTGGCAGTCATAGGTACCTCCAAAATCGAGGCTTACCTTCTGCCAATAATGCCCAAAAATTGATAGAGCCATTCAGCCACAGGCTCCATCTAAGCGGATCTTATGGAAAAGTCAGACCGCCTTCACCTCCACCTTCCTTGCCGACGAATCGGTTCGTTTAGGGATGGCCACCTTGAGCACGCCTTGTGTATATGTGGCTGTGATTCCTGAGGAATCAACGCTCGTCGGCAGGACGAATGTTTCGTGAAACGAACGACTGAACGCCGCTTTTACGCCCGATTTCGCCCACTTACGCTCAGCTTTAATGTACAATTTACCATCTAATACCTGGATGTCGATGTCGGCCGGTTCGACCCCGGGCAGGTCTACCTCGACCTCGAACCCATTGTCGTTCTCCCTCACATCCATCGGCACATCCCTGAGACCAAGAAAATCATGGAAAAGGCTGTCGAACCAATCTTTTCTTTCCAGCATTTGGCACCTCCTTGCCTGCGCGAATCTGTCCGCGCAAACAGAAGATAATCACTCCTTGGCCGTTGTCAACTCCTGACCACCATCGTCCTGCCCGATTACCCTGGAAGAGATAGCTTTCAGGCACTGGATTTCCTCCAGGCGCGCCAGCTCTTTATTGACTAGCGCCTGTGCCCAGTATATGCTCAGGTGATCCCTGAGAAATCCCAGGATCTGGGTCTTCAGTCCGTCCGTGTTCTCGGTCACGAAACCGAACCTCTTGAAGAATGGGAGTTCTTTATTGCTGGACAGGCGCGACTGCGCGATGACGCGCCCTCGCGGCCGGGAAAATTGACGCTCCACCGGAGCACAATACGAGAGGCCGCAAAACACGCGCTGTTTCCCCGGATGGTCGGGCGCGGGAACGATTTCCACTGCGATGGTGATGCCCGAACTCCGTCTCCGCCTGTTGTCGATCACATGGTAAAATTTCATTCTTCATCTCCCTTGTTCAGAATCTCGTCCATGTCCAGAAGCGCGCCCTTGTTTGCTTTCTCGAGGAACTCCTTGATTTCGTCTGCCGTGGCGGCGTCACTGAATACAATGTCGTAGTACACATCGTCCTCGGAGTCCAAGGCACAGTTATTCCCCAAAGTGTCGCCCTCGCTGTTGACCAGGCCTCCACAGGTGAAGAGGACCGTATTCTCATCAACCAGGAAAAGGCCGGGTTTGTATTCCACGTCGCTAGTAGAAATCTCCTCGCCAATGAGGAGTGAGCACAGGCCAAGGAACTTCCCCTGCTCGGACTCGTCGAATTCCTCCTCGATAAAGGCCTTAATTTTCTTGGCCTTGCTGGACAGGTCCTGGACACTCCTCTCGTTCCACCTTTTGGATCGCACCACGAGTTCCTCAACCCGATCCAGTAGTTCATTGCGCAGGCGTTCGATTACTTTCATCTTCTCCCTCCTACAGTTGGAACCCGATGCCTCCGCCGAGCAAGACTCCGCCTCCACTGTCGATGCCTACATATGGATACACCCAGAGGTTGGTTAGGAGCGGAAGAGGATCACCGATGTTGAACGCGGCCGGGCTGAACGAGAGATGTCCGGCTCGGCGTTCCGCGTCGTAGCCGAGACCAACGCGGAATAACCGCCACAGATTGTCCGCCTTTGTGTATCCATACGACGAGAACGAGATACCCAGTTCCGCTCCAAACGAGAACACCCCATCCGACCGACCGGGGCCGATGGTAAACGAATGGATGTTCGCGCCAACGAATGCACCCACGTCGAGCAGCGGATTCCACCAAAACATCTTCCGCGACTCCGGCACCTGGAGATACTCGGACGACGTCAACTTGATCCGATGCTTCTCATTCGACTTCTCCGGCACGCTGTAGTTAAGTGTATGGTAGAAGATGAACTGCCCGTTGTCCTGTCGTGCCACGGCCGTAGACAAGTAGAACTGACGCTCATACACGCTGTACTTCCAAGGCTTATCCTTGGCCGCGTCGAACGTCACGAAAGCCAATGGAGCTGTATTGACGTCCGTCAGCTCCTTGTTCTGCGGAGCCTTGGTGTACCCGTACGTATCGATCACACGGCCGTCCGGACACCTCTCCACGTCTGGGTTTGGAGGACCTTCCGAGGTACTTTTCTCGAGATCAGAAATCTTCCGGCCAAGTGATCCCACAGTCTTGCCCACGGCCACCAGAGTGGCACGAAGCTCCCCCAGATCCTTTTGGAGGGCCTTGCGATCCTCCTTTGTGAGCATGTCCTTCAACTTCTCCTCAAGGTCTGCCTTGGTTGCCCACTTTGTGCTGGCGTGCACGAGGCCGTCAGTGAGCTGCTTGAACTCGATTATTTCGGTCCGCAGCTTGGCGTTCTCGTCGAACAACTTTTTCAGCAGTCCGCCAATTGCCAAGATGAGAAGGATGGCCATTACCACACCTACCACTGTCACTATAGTCCGCCACTTGCTTTGGGCCGGTAGGTAGATCACCTGCGGCTGGTTCGCGTCCGACATGTCACACACCTTCCGGTCAATGTTTCTTGGGTACAATCTGGACAAAAAGTAGGAGAACTCAGCTGATTAAGGGGAACAGTAGTACCCTGTAGGGCCTTTGTCCTTTGGACAACGGTCGCATGCGTCTCCCCATCCGTCCAGGTCGGAGTCCATCTGATCAGCATTTGAATTCCATGGACAATTGTCATGCGAATTGGGGACACCATCTCCGTCGCTGTCAAGCGTGGAGTAGCAAAACGTCTCGCCCCATCCCCACGAGATATAGACGCTGCCGGGCGAGAGCTTGATCATCTCGGAGGCAAATCCACACTTGTCACCGCCCGCGAAGACCATAGTGATCAGCTTTCCTTCGCCATGGCTGTTTTTCACCAGAAAAGCCATCCCGCTTTCGAGGTAGCCGACTACGAGGACAACATGCCCGGATCCTACAGGTTTAGGATCATCGCAATATAGAACGCCGTTGTAGTTTGTGTATCCATACCAGGAGTTAATCCCTATTCCTACAGGCCCCTCCTGGAGCGCGGCAACCAGCGCATCCTTGCGCTTCGCGTATTCTTTCTGGAATGGAAGTGTGTCGTACTTTGTGATGCGGTAGAACGGTACATTACGTATCGAAAGGGGTCCGATTCCGCTCCATGCGATCCCAAGGCAGTTCTCGCAGGAAGGAAGCCACATGCCAGACGGCATATTCTCCTCGGGCATCACACCGTAATTCCGTATATAGTCGAACATCCACCACAGATCCCCTACGCCATCGCATGGTATTTTCATACAGTTGTGAATGTTCTGCTCGGATAGGTCGAGGGACACGGCAGCCTTGTGGTCGATCTGCCATCTAGCCTCTACAAGTGCCGTTGCTACATACATATAGCAATCAGAGCAGGACTGTCTCTTTACAGAGGTGATGTAGTTCTCACCGATCCCATCTCCGTCCGTGTCGATGTTGGCCCAGGACAGATAGCGCGGGTAGGATGTCGTATTCGGAACGCTAGGCATTCCCACATCGGTCACTCCGCTGTCGACATGCACATAAGGCAGGGATGATTCGTCGTCGCAAGCCGCAAAGGTAGCAACAAGGAAAACTAGAGCCACTAGGCTGCTAACTGTTCGCATCGTCCTCTTCCAAATCTTGTCAAAAAACGACACAATGCCAGAACAGAGTCACTCCGAATCGTTTTCGGACAGGCCTTGAGATACACATTCATTAGGAGTTTTATCTGAAGCTCCCAGATAAACTGGAAAACGCAGCGCATACGAGCCGTTTTTGGCAGGTTGCCGAGAGTCAAACTCAATCCTGACCGTTGTGTTAATCAGGCTGTCTTGATCCTGCCAGAATTCCTCCCTCTGTTCGTCAGTAAATCCTCCGCCGCATTTACCACAATCGATCCTCTTGCCGGTTCCAGGATGGATCTGCTCCAGGTAGAATCCACCCAACTTGCCCATATTTCTACCAGTGCCCTCGTACACACCTACCACGATGAATTCGTCCTCGCATTTTGGTTTCCGTTTCCAGATGCCTTCTGGGCGCTGAGCTTTGCCGTCGAACGAATACCCCTTGTCTCCATAGATTGCGTCTGCATCTAAGACCACAAACCCTTCAATTTTGAGTTTCTTCGCGATGTCCAGATCTGTCTCAGGAGAGGCGTGGAAGATCTTTAGGGGTGCTACATAGTAGGTGCGCAGCATGCGCTCACGCCGCTTGCTTTCGGCCATCAGTTCCCGTATGGAAGTCCCCTGTCCTGTTGCGTTTTCCGACAAGTCGGGATCGAACTCCAAGAAAACATTCCGGAGAATACGCAGACGCTTGTGGATCTCCTTCTCCATGATGCCATCTTTGCCATTTAAAAACGCAATGTCAAAAACATAGTACGAGGTCTTGCCCAGAATGACCTTGTCATCATGGTCTTTCGGAAAAGTCCCTAGCCCCTGGTAAGCCAGTGCAAGATCTGTGTCACTCCGGCAGATACGGCTGACGCCCTTGAAATCGTCGCGCCCATCATCCTTCAGTAATACCATCTCACCAAGCAGTATGGTGCCATCCGGCAGTCGAAGCTTGCCAAGTGCTTCCACGACATGTGGGAAACGCTCCGTTGCCAGATCCATGCGGCGCGAGTAGATCTGCCATGCGTCACGACTGCGCACCGCAATATGCATCATCCCATCACGCTTTAAGGTCCAGATCGCCCGACCAGCCAGATGTAACTTCGCCAGTTTCTTGTCCTCGATCTTGGTTTGTGGTTTGTAGAAAGACAAGTTTTTGGGCAAAGGTTTTGTGAAGTCGATAGCGGTCGCCACCGTGGAAACAGGTTTTCCATCCACCCATTCGACATACCCTTGTTCTTTTTTTAGTCTCGTTTCCCTTTCAAGACAAGTCTTGGCATACTGCTCTGGTGTCTGGTAATCGGAATGACCGATAGTGCCGCAATCTCCAGGACAATCCTGTGTCTCCTGGAGCGTGCCATTCAAAACGCCCCACTTGATTATTATCCTAGTAGCGTCAGCAGGGTTGATGCCAATAAACCAGACCTGGTCTCTATTCCCACGACCTGTTGTTTTACGGAACTCCCTCAATGTTTTCAATATGATATTTCACTTTCTGACAGCAGTTTGAAAGCCTATCAATTTTCGGCATTGGGGAAAAGAGGTATCAAAATGAACCAAGATCATTCTTCCCCAATAAGGAATACTACCGTAAAACAACTTATCCAAAGAAGATAATTGCCTACTTTGGATCCTTTATATCCGATGCTGCTGGCGCATTTGCGATTTGGTCAACAGGCGTGGCCGATTCCCGAATTGGTCTGGACTCGGAAGCCTTTGGTCTATCAGGTCTCCAACCTCCCTGACGACGTTTACCTTTTGATTTCCGCAAACGCTTCAGGGCTTCCCGATGTTTGCGCCTTTTCTTTTCGGAAGGCTTTTCCGCATGGCGGCGCGCCTTGAGTTCTGCTAGGATCCCATCTTTTGCCAATTTGTTTTTGAGAACTTTCAGAGCCTGTCCGACATCGTTGTTGTAGACCTCGACCTCAAGCGGCCCCACCACCGGGGCGCGTCTCTCTGGCGGAGGGCTGTCTTGCCGACGTCTGTCGCGCTGGTCGCGACGCTGTCCGCGATCATCCCTCCGCCCCTGCTGACTGTCCCGCCGCCAGGCGGGCTGTGGCCTTTTCTCATCCATGTTTGTTCTCCAAAAAGGGTGCTTTGGCACCTTGTTGTCCAGCGGAATCCGTGGGTATCAAAATGGACTCCAGATACGCCCACATTGGGTCGCACTCCCCCGGACGCCGGAGTTCGCGCTCGAAAATGGGCCATTCCTTCCTGTACATTACCAGGATGTCCCAGTTTGACTGTAGGGCATGAATTATGTTCGCGATCCTGTCGGCCAGCTTTAATATTGTAGCATCTGGGTGAGCCTTGATCTTCGGGTATGTCTTAAGGAAGCGCTCCTTGCGGTTCGCTCCCGGCTCGTTGGTCACGGCAAAAACCAAATCAGCAACCTCACGCCCGAAGTTGTCTTCAAGTTCTCCATATGTCAGGTCAGTATCCTCCAGCGTATCATGTAGAATGGCAGCCAGGATCAGGCGTCGACTACGCTCTCTCCTTGGCTTGTCATGCTCTCTGCCGGTGAAACAGAACTTCTCGAGCACATCCCAGGTTCCAAAAAGGTGATGCGTGTACGGAAAACTGCCATATCTCTGCCCACTGTGCGCCTTCTCAGCCAAACGCTTCGCCCGCTCCAGGAGCATGACAAACGAATCTGGCTTTCGGCTCATGACCAGGTGGACGGCGCGCATGGCAACCAGGCCAAGCGCGAACCCGGCGAGGTCGCTGATCGGGTCGCCTATCGCCTTGTTCAACATATCCTCACGACCGACGAAGGGGAACCCTGGTAGGTTGTCGACGATCCACCACTCGGCAACTTCCCACAGGGCCGCCAATCCGAGGACCCATGCCCACAAGTGCCTGAACCGCAGTGCAGCCAGCGCGACCGTAATCGCGAAGAACCACACCACATGCTGGAGGGAATAGGGATCGAACATCGTGTGTCCACCTCCTCGTCCCCAAAGCAGCTCCATCATTCGTCGGACTCCATGGCGCAACGCGCCGACACGAACATTTTGGTAAGGCTGTCGTGTGCCTTGACCGGGACGCCGACGCTCGGCTCTAGTATAGACGAAAGGTCGTATCCGACCGGAAGGGCCGAAAGCGATCCGAGCGCCGCGTTACAGTACCGTCTCGACACCTCTAGGGTCACATCGCGCACTCCGTCCACGATGAATCCGCCAGCGATATGCCTGTCGAGCAGTGGGCTGAGCAGCTCGGATGACTCCAGCTCCCCGTCCAAGGCGACTAGATGGGTCCAGCCGCCCTCGCGTTGGTCGAGGAAAACCTGTTTCCTGCCAGGCATGGTTGCTTTGCCGCCCGAGGTTTTCATGAGCGGCCTGGCCTCCGTCTCGTCGTAGACAGCCTTGTACACGATCCCAAGAGATGGCGCGTCGTCCGGAGCGACCAGTTTAGTGCCGATCCCGAAGCTGTCGATTGGCGCGTCTGATGAGACAAGCTCATGGACCGCGTATTCGTCTAGGTCCCCGGAGACAACGATGCCTGCCTTACATCCGCCTTCATCGAGAATGTACCTTACGAGTTTCGATTGAGACAAGAGGTCCCCGGAATCGATCCTCACCATGGAGGCGTTCCTGATCCCAGCCACCAGCCTAGCTCCGCGCAGTGTGTCGTAGGTGTCGATCAGAAAAGTCGGATTGTCCCACAGTTCCGACCACTTCTTGAAAGCGTCCGCCTCTGATTGATGGACCATGGTCCACATGTGAGCTACGGTGCCCATGACCGGGATTCCGAATCGCAGGCCAGCCTCCACGTTGGATGTCCCCGAGAATCCAGCCAGATAGGCAGCTCTCGCAGAGTAGAGAGCAGCCTCGTGGTGCGTCCGGCGCGTGCCGAACTCCATGAGCGGCTTGCCGCGCGCAGCCAGGACGATCCTGGCCGCCTTCGAGGCAACTCTCATGTCGTGATTGAGGACTGACAGGACCATGGTCTCGGCAAGTTGGGCCTGCGCGACCGGCGCCGTGATCCTAACCAGCGGCTCGCCTGGGAAGACGATCTCGCCCTCGGCCATGGCCCACATGTCACCGGTGAATCGGAAATTGAGCAGCCACTCTTCGAAAGCTGGCGTCATGACCTTGCGCAGCGCCGGAATGCTCCGCAGAAACTCGATGTCCGTGCCCATGAAGCACAGACCGACGAGCGTCTCGCGGATCTCCTCGGTGCCGGCCATGACCAGGAACCGGCGTTTTGATGGCAGCTTGCGGGCGAAGGCCTCGCAGGTCACAACCTTATCGGCCATTCCGCCATGAAAGTACCCGGCCATCATGGCTATCTGGTAGAGGTCTGTTTTCAGGGAATACATTATATCCTGCTCCGGTTTAAGCAATCTGTACAGAGTGTACGATGAGCTGGTAGAATTGCTCTATGTCCCCTCCAACTCCTCATGCTCTCCAAACTCAAGGTCAAGCTCGATCCTTGACCTAAGTACGGACTGGAGCATTTCGAAATAACTGCGCTTGCGGCTCTCGTACTCCTTGTCACTTGTGATCTTGCGGATCCTGTATACGCCCTCCTCGGGAACGTCAGCCGCGTTGCGTCTGCGCCTGGGCGACCCAAACTCTAGGTCAGAATCATCGGCAATCTGCTTGATTGTTGCGGTCGCAGTTACAACGCGCTTGGCCGGAACGATCTTGCCCGCGCGTACCAGTCGCTGCCTGAGCTGTTCACACTCCTCGTCAGTTGCGAAGGGGAGGTTCTGGTTCTTTGTGGTATTATTCATTAGCTCGTCTCCTGCCTTATCAGATCGTCTGTACTAGTACTGTCTGCTCCCAGCTTCTCCGCCGCTTGGAGTTGACCTTGTCCAGGTTCTCCGGCGTGTTGAGAAGCGTCCGGAAGGAATTGTCCACCGAGAAAATGGCCCCATGGGTCCGCAGGGCCTTGCCGCGCAGAATCTTCTGCGCGAAATTCAGGATGATCGTGGCCGCAGTAATGTTGGTCATCATGTTCTGGGGCGCTGCCTGGGCCAGCTCGGCGCAGCTCATCTGCGAGGCAAACTTCTCGTCCTCTCCGGCCTTCATCAGATTGGGGTATACCTCCGTCACCATCGGCAGGCTGAACTTGTAGCCGCTATCCTCGTCATCGCTCTGTGAACCCTGAGAGTAGTTAGGACCAAACCCGCACACGACCTGTCCAGAATTTTCCTCGTTGCCAGAGTCGATCCAGAATCGGTCTGGGCAGTATTCGCGATTGTAGAGCATCCATTCGTGGATTACACGTCTTGATGCGTTGTTATCCACGCAGCCGATCACCAGCTGTGGAGCAACGCTCTCAATGATGTAGATATCCTCGATGTAAGATGTGATAGCGCGGATCTCAATACCAAACGCCCCGGAGTACCTGGTGGCCAGGACTTCCGCCTTGTTTAGGTCGAGGTCGTTCTGGATGAAATGCTGTCGTTCCAGGTTTTTGCGCTCCACCTTGTCCCCGTCGGCCAGGACGATGTGAAATCCTTGGTATGGCGCGCTTGGCGCCTGGTTCAGGACGGCCACCAGACGAGCCAGATGGCCGACTACGTAGGCACCTGTTCCACCGCATCCCACCACCAGGATAGTTTGCGGCCGCTGGAACCCGCTCATGGCCTTGATATCCGGCAAGACTGGCGCCTCTACCGCCTTCTTTGATATTTTCGCCATTGTTCCTGCTCCTCGTCCTCCTCGGCTTCGATGACATCCATGGCGTCCCACATCTCTTCATCGGTGGGGTTGTCGCCATTCGCATCGGACCCAAACACGGAATCACAGCTCAGGGATCTTTCGTTTTCCGGGTCATCCGGATCATCGAGAAACCTCCGCAGCCCTTTGGAAAACCGGAGAGGTTTCACTTCCCGCTTCCTTACTAGGTCGATCCAGCCAAGCGGGAACTTGGCACCCAGCATCGGGTCGTTTGCCGTGTCGAACAGATCGCAGATATCAACGTCCAGGTGGTTGCCGCCGATGGCCAGGCGGAAGGTCATCTGGGGGAAAAAGTCGAGCACTTTCCCGACAACGCCGTAGAATCGGTCGGCAAGTTCGTCCTTGTCGTCTGTTCCGGAGAACCCGGCGGTCATCTGACCGTGACTATGGATCTCCGCCACCACCACGGAATTCTCGATGGTCTTGTGCCTGTCGAAATTACACCGGGCTGCGCTCACGTCCTGCGACGGACAGTCGAGCAGGTATTTCCTGGTTTTGCGGTTCCACACTACGCGCACAGCTGCCTCGCTCTGATGAAGCGAGTACACGTGTCGGAAAAAAGATACAGTCTGCCACAAGAGGGAGACCGGCACCTTCGGCAGCGCGAGGTCAAACCCCTCCTCGAGTCCCGATGGGAGGCCAGGAATTGCCGCCTCGGCCACGTGCCTACGGAAGATCCCGAGGGAATTCCTACGGATTTCCCAAAGACCGTCTCCGCACATGGCCCATGACACGGGCTTGTCGCACTTTGTCGGGACGCCGATGAAATGCCCAACCATGTCTTCGAACGCCGCGTTTTTTTCCATCACGGTCATCTCCTGTCGCGCGAGGCCATCGCCGTACCGACTGTTACATCCGAGGGCTTCAGGAGCCTGTCCGGAAAATGCTCCTGTCCAGACAGGTGCTCGAGAAGAGTCCTCAGATTCACCACGCCCTCGGGCGCGTTGAACATGTTGGTGCCGTGGACAATGTGCCCACTAAACACGGAGGTGAAGAAGCGGGACACCACGCTGTCGAGGACAATCGGCTCGCCGATCACCGGATGGACGGCATTTCCCCAGCAGATATTGCCGTTCTCGTACACATTCCCGAACGGGAAGCAATAAAGTCTATCGTACGGCCTGCCAACTGGCGGGATACACGTGTACAGGGACGACTCTATGATCCGCTTATCCTTGATGTTGAACACAAACAGAATCTCGGGAAACGGCACCGTCATCTTGCGTGTCCCGACCTCGTGGAGCATAAAGTCAGCCGAGCGCACCTTGGCTGGAACCTGGACGCCGATCCGATATGAGTTCTTCGTTCCAGCATAGAATTTGGTTCCCACGGGCAGAATGCCGGTCGTGATCTCCATATCGCGCGAAAGCTCTATCAGGAGGTCGGCCACAGAGATCGTCTTCGCGACGACGCCTTCCTTGGTTTTAAACTTGGCCACGGCTTCGCTGGATCCGTCGCCGATTTCCACGGTGAGTGTGGCCTTGCTGATGTTGATACTCCTCATAACCTTCCAGTCTTCGCAGCGTCCTTGAGGACGGCATCGAGCTGTTCTTGCGCCTGGTTACGTTTCGGTTCTGGTGGACCGACCATCTCGGCCGCGTCCAAGGCGGCCAGCGCGGTATCCAGACGATCCCTCCAGGCCATGACAGCCTTTACCGCTGGGCAATAGCGTCCGATTCCCATGTCAGCCACCCCTATCTCATAGCCATATCGGTAGTTGTACCTATGCTTGTTGCCGGTCATGATGGTGACGGTCAGTGACTGTGGGGAGTTAAAGCGAAGAAACCCAATCTCCTCAACCGTCGGTTGTAGTGTGCGGCACAGGTCATGGTGCGTAGCCTGTGCGTTCCGCAGCCGGTCGCACGTGTCCGCATCGAACTCAACTGTGAATTCCTGGAAATATGGGCGTTTCGAGATCCTAATATTGCGCCGAAATACCTTCTCCAGGAACGAGCGAAACAACCTCCCTATGAGGACTTCGCGCTGCTGCGCAGAGGCTCTCGCACGGTACGCCGGAGTCATGCGCTTCGACCGCTTGATTAGCTGCAGCTCGTCCACGACCAGGCTATACAGCAGGAAAAACTCAATTTGTTGGAGTTTCAGGACGGTTGCCCTGTTCATGGCACCCTCATATGAAATTGGTTCCGGAGACGACCGGAACCAAGTTTTCCGCCGCGCGCTTTATGCCCCCCTGGCGGCCCTCGTCCTCGCTAGCGCGCAACAGTTGCTCTTGGATTCGGCGCATTTCCTCGACCGGAATCCCCGAGAAACCCTTCGTATCCATGGCCGCCATCAGCTGATCGAGGAAGGCTGCCTGCTCTTCTCCAAGAGTGCGCGACCATTGTGGAAGGCTGTCGAAGATCCGTTTGACATCCATTACTGCCCCTTGGTGGCTTGCTGCTCCACGAACTCCACCGAGCCGTCGTCGCGGTTCACGATGGCCGCGTGTCCTAGTTCCGGGTAGATCGTGGCCCAGTTCTCCTTCACTTGGGCTGGGGTCAGACTGGCGTCGATCATAACTTCGAGGTCGCCATATACGTACTTACGCTTCTCCATTTTTTTGTCTCCTTTTTTCCTTGTCGCGACGATCAGTTGTTGTCGTCGTCGAAATCGTCCGAGTACTCATCGTTGTCGTCTTGTAGACTACACCCAGCGCACGAACATCCACACCCACCGCAGTCGCTCTCCAGCTCAGTCACCTTGTTGTCGAACACCGCCTCACTTAGGCGGCTCTCTGCCAAGAGGCTGTCGGCCAGATTCTTCACGGCCAAACCGTGTACCTGATTCAAGATGGAGATCAAGTTGGTTCCCATGGTCGTAGCTGACTTGTGGTTCGCGATACGCATCTCGGCTACGAGCGATCCATTGGCCTGCCCGATCTTCAGGGTGAAGGTTGGGTGGAGACGCGCTATTTCCTTCAGAATCTCACCAATGTCTACCATTCTCATTTCCTCCTTGTATTCATGGCTGCGGCTATCGCCTTGGCAACGGCAGCCACAACTGGCACCGGCACGGAGTTCCCAATCTGCCGATATGCCTGTGTTTTCACATCCGATAGTCTGAAGTTGTCCGGAAAACCCTGCATCCGCGCCCACTCGCGCGGCGTCAGACGCCTGATTATGTTGCCGTCGAACACGAGGATCCTGTCACCGTCCGTGACCAGGGTGTTCCCCACCTCGTTCGGCGTGTGGAGCGCGGGCAGGAAACGGCCGCCCCTGTTCGGTCCCCTCTCGCGCAGCTTGCGCAGGTAGCCCACCAGGACGGCGGACGAGGCGTCGAAGTTCCTGCCGACCCCCTTCTGCATGATCGCGGACAACGGTTTCTTGGGCCCCATCGGCCAACCCTCCGGAAACCTGAAGCTTTCCCAATGTTTCCGGTGACGGAAGCCGGCTATGAAGACCCGCTCGCGCCGCTGCGGCAGCCCGAAGTCCTGCGCCCCGAGAACCTGCCAGGACGTGTGGTACCCCAGTTCCCCGAGCGTACCGAGAACCGTACCGAGCGTCCGGCCACCGTCGTGGCTCACCAGGCCCTTCACGTTCTCGAATAGGCAGGCCCTTGGGCGCGACGCGTCCATTAGGCGCGCCAACTCGAAAAAGAGGTTGCCATTCGGATCCTTGAATCCGCGCCGCTGCCCAAGGTGGGAGAACGCCTGGCACGGGAAACCTCCGCACAGCACGGTCGTTCCGCGCGGCAGAGACTCCACATCCCGAATGTCCGCGTGCTTCGGCTCCGCGCCGAAGTTGGCCGCGTACGTCGCACGCGCGGCCCTGTCGATCTCGCACGAGCCCGCGCAGCGGAACCCGGCACGCTCCATGCCGAGCCTGATCCCACCCATCCCGGCGAAGGCGTCGTAGAATGTCCGGTCCATGTCACACCTTGAGATCGGGTTCTCCCCACTCGTGGAACGGGCCGATGCCAAGATGCTCCATCCCGGTTGCCCGGCAGCATCTCTGCTGGGCTTCCGAAACGGCTTTGCGCTCGGCCTCTTCCAGCGTAGCCGCCTCGACCTCGACTATGATCGTGGTGGACTGTGTCCGTTCGATGTCGACTCCGACCCTGAACCTGGGCATCGCTATTCCTCGCGCAGCTCGTGCTCGGCTTGGAGCCAGTCCTGCTCATGGTTACCGTGGACATAGCCACGGCTAGCGTAGATCTCGAACGCCCTCTTAGCAATCTCCTCGTGGGTCGTAGTTCGGATCGCGCCAGCATATCTTGCGCGCGGAACTGTCCAATAGCGCCGCTGATGGCGCGATCCAGCGTGGAGCACTTCGCCTCCGCTCACCATGCGGAAAATCGCGAACGACACGGAGGATCGATGTTGATTCTTGACGCGCCCAGTGCCGTTTGGGCGCACCTCGCGCAAGTTGTCCTGGGTGAGGCCGGAGCCGCCCGGCCGTCTGCTGGACGAGCGTCCCGTAGTTCATGGCATCGGCCTCCGAACCCGGCAGGATCGTCCGGATGGCCTCGATGTACTCGGAAGTCGGTCGCAGTCTCATCACTTGCCTCCTCGCGCTCGGCCAGGCGTCTGCTGGCTGCCCTCGCGCCTGCGAACCGTGTTGTACTTCACTTCCTTGCCGGTGTTCTCGTCGATGATCTTGAGAACCTGATCCTTGTTGATGCGCCGCACCGGAAGCCCCTCATAGATCCCACTCTTGGTCTTGGATGCCACGGCGTACTTTTTATTCCACCGCTTGAGCGACTCAACCAAGAGATAGCCCGTGCGAGCATCCAGCACGCGGCACCGAATTTCCTGAAGTTTCTGTCCGAACTGTGAGGTATTACGCTTAGCGTACACCAGGTAGGTGTGCGCACTCTTGGTCACGTTATGATCCTGCTGTTCCCGCTTCTCGTTCGCATCGAAATACATTTTCATTCATTCCCTTTCGTCGCGGCCCTAGCAGGGCCGCCCATAGCTGTTGACCTCCGCAACGACAAACAGTCTCTTACAACGGATTTTGCTACTGTTATAGCGCGGCACGTAGACCACGTCCTTTGGATTGACAAGCACTTCCACCAGTCGACGTTTCCAGTCATTGTTGTCAAAATAGGTCAGATCACGATACTTCAAAGCGCGCCGCAGGGTACAAACATGTAACCCTTCTCCACAATCGTTGTTGGAGTTGGTGCTCCATACGCTCGCCTTAACGACCGTCCCAGGGCGATATGCGCCGACGGCCCCATGTGCCCTGGAGTCTCCGCCCGTTATCATCCGGATGTAGAGGGACCTCCATTCCTTGGAAACTGCCTTGTAGAGCACGAGCTTGCCGTCGCGCGTCTTGATGTTGCGGTTTTGGATGAACTCCTCTAGACCCTCGACCATGTCAGATCTCCTTCGGCCCCGGATGCGTCCTGCCATCCAGCACATGGGGGTTGAAGCACTTCCGGCAGCTGGCGCAGGCCCCCTTCACGGGGATCCTGTCGGCGTCGACCGGGCACACCGTCACCGGATCGTCGAACGGCAGCACCTTCTTGGACTGCTGCGCGTTGAACACGATCCTGGCCCCAAGGGTGTCCTCGTCCGCGAACCGGCGCAGGAAACTGAAGTACAGGCGGGGATGCCTGCGCCGGAGGACAGCCGTCTTCTTCACTCTGCTGCTCGACGATCCGTCAAGGCTGAACATCAGGTAGAGGTTTTCGGCGTCCCTCGGGATCAAGGAAACCATCTCTGGGATCCTTGTGACCACCAGCAGGATGTCTTCGGAAAATTTCCTGGTCAGTTCTCTCACCACGGCTGCTGACTCGGGGAACAGGTCACCGACTCCGTTCCAGCGCAAGAAGGTCATCTTGTGCTTCTGGTATTCCGTATGGATGCGGTTCGCAATCTCTTCCGCTGGGACAGACAGGAAATATCTGTAGACTCGGATCTGTTTCCTGAGCGAGTTCTCCCAGGTTATCGGTCGCCCTTTCCTTGCCCCGTAGCATGCCTGCCGACAAACCTCAGTGGATCCAAGGCAGGTGCCAAATCCCCCAAACCTGCCCAACGGGAAATTCAAGGAGAATCCCGTCTTGGTGTTGTGGCTACAGATTTCCTCTTTTGTTCCAAGCATTTCGGAATACGAGGAAAAAATTGCCGCCGTCCTTTTTGCCAGATCGATTGCCTGATCCATCTATCAATATTCTCCATTAAAAGTATGAATTACCCCAAAAACCACGCCTCGAAAAACACCTACTCGTCCACCGTCGCAAAGTGTTCAACCCACGGATGCGACAGCAAACCCATCTCAAGGGGTATGTGTAAGAAGCATTACAAAAAATGGTGGGTCGAAAACAGGGTCGTCGATGGATACAACATATGCTCCTCTCCATCCTGCGATGGGATTGTCGAGGCAAAGAGACTGTGCCACAAGCACTATCTGCGGGCTCGTCTTCAAGAACGCAGAAGGAACCATCCCGTGCCCGAACGCACAAGAAAGGACAAGGCGGAGAAGCAATACGAGCCTTGTATCCAAAGGCGCCTATATCTGGCCCTGAAAGCAGCAAACCTGGATGTCCTGTACAACGACAGGAGAACCATTCCTGGACGCCTGGAGATCGACATCCTTGTCAGGAATAATCAAGAGCCGATCTGTGCCATAGAGGTGGACGGCCCATCCCACTTCCAACCTATATATGGCGGCGAGATTTTCGAGAAGACACAGGAGAACGCCGCCACAAAGGACAGGTGGTGCGCCGAGCACAATGTGCCCATGATGCGATACCGAGTCGAACGACGAGCAAGGCTTGTCCTCTACCAGGAGATCGGCGAGATACCAGACACCTTGGTGTGCGCACTTAAATCGGCTGCTCTCTCTGCCCCGCACATCGTTGTCGACTGCGAAAACGAACCCGTATGCCAGGCCGACGGATGTAACCACCTGGCTACCTGCCTAAGCCATCAGTGGTGCGAGAAGCACTACGAGCGTCTTCGCCGCCATGGGTCAACAGAGAAGCCTGTTCGCCAGATTACACAGAAGCGACCTTGTTCTGTTCCAGGTTGTTCCTCGCCGCAACGATGTCGAGGGCTATGTGCTCTACACTATGGCAGGCTTCTTCGCACGGGGCAGACCGAAATTCCAGAGAGAGCCTGGAACAGATGCTCCGTCGCTGGCTGCTCACATCAAGCAAGATCCCGTGGGAGCAGACTGTGCGCCAACCACTACGCAAAAGAATGGCGCAAGAGACACTGAATCATTTCCCTTTCAGCCTGTCCAGCAAAATACTGTTCATCACAGCCATTGCGGCAGTGAGGACGAGGTTTGCCAGCGCTATGTTCAGGGCAGGCCTTGCCCAGGAAACTACCACAGCAAAGATGGACAGGAGCCCGAAAGCCACGGCCAAGACAATGTATAGCTTAGTCAGGAACGCGATCGTTTTCAGGTCCATCGAAGACCTTCTCGACACCCCAGGAGAATCCTGCTTCGCGCAGAAGGCCGATGGCGCTCATGCCCTCCATCGTTTCCCGGCAATACCCCAGGATATCCATGAGTTTCGATACACGCCTGGCCCAGTCGTCTCCACTGCCATCCAGTGTCGAAGCCAGGTTCTTGGCTTTGCGGGCTCGTGCGTCCAGCTCCCGAAAGAGCTGTACAGCTTCCCTCTTAGCTACAGTGACGGCTGCCTCCAGGTCGGAAACCTGGTTTCGCAGTCGACATGTAATCTCCGTCTCGTCCGGCTTAGGTTTGTCGCACATCTGTCTTGTCTGTTTCACTTCCATGTTCATCGTTTTTTATAACTTCTTTGTAGCAGTTCTCGCAGAGTCTGAGTTCGCGCACGATTTCCCATCCGGACGACGTCCCGATCCGCCTACCCTCTCTGTCCAGAAGCCCATAAGACATCGGTCTTCTTCGCGACACCCATGCCCAACTCTCCTGACCGGGCCGCGATGTGTGGCCACATCCATCACAGATGAACATTCATCCTCCGAAGTGCCCCGTCCTGCTCACTAAAACGATGGGCACAGGGGGCTTAAAATTCGGGCGCACCCACATGGTGCGTCCACATTTACGACACTTCCACCGCAAATGGCCAGCATGGCCGACCGCACCACGCGTCCTAAGTGACCCTCCACAATGTTCACATCGCGTTCTCTCGCCTCCGCCGCCTGCCTTTGGCGGCTGCGGCTGCTTCACCTGCTCGCGCCGGTCGCGCTTCTGGCGCTGCGCGTCCCGAAGCGTTCCAAACTCGTTTTTGCGGCCATGACGATACCTGTCCTGCCGCTTGTTGTTTCTATTGTCCATTTCTAGTTATACTCCTTGTCTTGGGCACTTTTCAGAAAGGGGACATCTGCCGCAAAGCGGCATATTCCTCACGCAAAATGATTTCGATACAGACCGTAAACCCTCATACGCCCTGACAACCCGCTCCGGATCTGGTGCTCCAATGGTTCCGACCACCCCGAGTCGGCTGGCGGCCAACATCATCCCGGCGTCCATCGGTGGCTCGAATCTTTCCCAACCTACGATGTCAGCCTTCCAGTCCCGGTGGAGTAGGAACGTAAGCATAATGGCCTTGACAAAACCTACCCCTGGCACCCCTATCAGACGCCTAATAAGGCGATCCACATCAATCGTGCGGTAATCGTTCCATATCCAGTTGGCCCCACCATACTGTCCTACTACGACGCTGGCTGCCTGCCAGGCCCACCGGCCCATCCTATGTGGATCGATATGTAGTGCCGGTTTAGTACTGATTGCGAACCGCAGGTTTTGCTCTCCCACTGCGGCGACTGTCTTGGCATCAAAGCGATTCATATTCAGCCGGATCGCCATACCGTGTGGAAGCGCCCAAGGATCCTCCGAACCGTACAAGCTTATGGTGCCCAATAACAGCGCCATCGGTTGTGTTGTGGGATTCCTGAGGAATTCCCCCGCTTCGCCATCCGGATATTCACACGGCAGTGCCGGGGATGAATCCATTATTAGCTTCAGCATTTCGGCAACACTATTGGATTCCATGTATAAAAGCGACGCGAAATCGAACCGCTGCATCAACGCGCGCGATCCAATATCAAGTCGCTATTTCCTTGCGTTCGACCAGTGCGATATCTAGAACCTCATCTAGCTGGTCGACCAGATGAATTCTCATCTCCCGCGCCACCTCTTCGGGAACCTCGGTCAGTGAGTCTGTATTGTCCTTCGGCAGAATAATTTCTCTGATCCCAGCCCTATGCGCCGCCAGAAGTTTTTCCACGATCCCGCCGACCGGCATGACCTTGCCGCGTAGGGAAATCTCGCCGGTCATAGCGATATCGTTCCTTGCTGGAATATTGAACAACAGCGAGAAGACCGAAACCACCATGGCCAGACCCGCACTTGGACCATCCTTCGGGATAGCTCCTGCGGGAAGATGAATACGGATAGTCTTCTTCTCCAATGACCCAGTATCCATACCGAACCGTTTTGCGTTGGTCAGGATCCAGGTGTGTGCCACCTGAGCTGACTCCTGTAAGATCTGCCCAAGGTTCCCAGTCATCTCTAAGCCGCCAGAGCCTGGAATCAACGCCGATTCCACGAATAGGATAGATCCGCCTGCTGCCGACCATGCCAAGCCGGTACTGGTTCCAACCAATGGCTTGTCGGCCATTTTCTGTACAAATAGCTTGGGCGGTCCAAGTAGCTCCTTTACCATCCTGGTGTCCACGGTGCTTGGTACATCGCGTTCTGCGGCGGCATACACAGCCAGCTTCCTGAAGATAGATCCGCAGCATCGCTCAAGCACGCGGACGCCGGCCTCGCTCGTGTAGGATCCAATAATGTGATCGATGGCCTCGTCCAGGATGACAATGTCCCGATCCGCCAGGCCGTTTTTTTCCTTTTGCTTGGGAATCAGGTACTTCCTAGCGATGTGGGACTTGGCCATGGCAGAATAGCCTGGGATCTCCACGATCTCAAGCCGATCTCGCAGCGCAGGTGGCATGCCATACACATCGTTCGCCGTGCCGATAAAGAAGGTCTGCGAGAGGTCGAACCCGGCCCCGAGGTAGTTATCCTTGAAAGCAAAATTCTGTTCGGAGTCGAGCGCCTCCAAGAGGGCGGACGCCGGATCGCCATGGACATCTTTGCTAAGCTTGTCGATCTCGTCCAGCATGAACACGGGATTCCTGACATCGGCCTTGCGCAGCTCCTGTAGGATCCGTCCAGGCAGCGCGCTGATGTAGGTCCGGCGGTGACCACGAATCTCAGCCTCGTCGCGCACCCCACCAAGGGATGTGCGGATGAAGACCCTACCCGTGGCCTTAGCGATGCTCCGCCCGAGGCTGGTTTTGCCCACGCCCGGAGGACCAGTGAAGCACAGGATTGCTCCGCCGTTTTTTGCGGTCAGCTTTCGCACGGCCAGGAATTCCAAGATCCGCTCTTTCGGCTCTTGTAGACCGTAATGATCCTCATCGAGTACCCGGCGGGCCTCCTCGATGTCGACCCGGTCCTCGCTCATCTTGGACCATGGCAGCCCGGCCAGGATGTCGAGGTAAGTAACCGTGACGTTGTATTCGGACGAACTGGTGGACATCAACTGTAGGCGCTGAAGTTCACCCGATGCAATAGCTTTGGCCTCGTCGCTCATCCCGGCGGCTGCTACGAGGTCAGTCAGACGTTTAACTTCGGAATCCTTAACATCCACCGGAGCTTCTGGCCTGTTCGTAGTAATGGTGGCCGTAGATCCTCCACTCTGTTGCCCAGCCATCTCCTTGACAGTTTGTTCAGCAATACGCTCGTTCTCGCGCTCTACCAAGTGGGTTAGGATCATGTGTAACATCTCGATCCGCTTTCGTGTATCAGTGGCGCGAAGCAGTCTGATCCTCTCCTTGCTGGTTGATGCGATCTTGAAGGCTATCGTGTCGACGAACCGGCCAAGATCGCCGCTTGTCCTAGGTTTAACCATTGGCGAAAAAGCAGCCGTACTCTCAAGACCGAGCGCCAAGCTCTGGAGATACATAGCGAGTTCGCCAAGATGGTCGGTCATTTCGAACTCAAGTTCGCCAATTGGCTCGAAATCGCAGGAGTACAGGCCCTTGTCGGCCCTGATTGCGCAGATCCTGACGCGTCGTACGCCCTCTACGAAAACGCACTTAGCGTCGCCCTGATCGGAAATGTCCTTGATCACCGCTTCGCAGCCCGTCTCCCAGAAGTCGGAGACGGTACTTCTCGTGGAGGATCCTTTCTGGAGAGCTTTATGGAACCCGATGACGATGCGTTTTCCTGTGTCGATGGCCTTTCTGACGGTTGACAGCGAGCCTGGGCGCGTGAGGTCGACGTGATATCCCAGCGTCGGGAACATGATGAGGTTCTGCCCTCGCAAAGGCAGGAAAGGTAGTCGAATCACTTCCATCGTTCACCTTGGTGTTGTCAGTCTGGTCTTGGATCCGCCCTTGCGGCGGCGGTTTTCGGTCAGCTTCTGAACCTTCTCTGCCTTCTTTGTCTCCTCAACCTTATCGACCATGTTACAGATCCTCTTCATCTGTGCAATGTGCTCACACATCAGGTCGAACGGAACGACCGTGGTCCGCATAGCAATCTCCTTCAGGTAGGCCCCAGTCATGTCATTCGAGGCCCTCGCGAGCCTGTCAAGCTGTATCTCCGTCAGTGAGGAGCCGAACTCCTTGGTGTAGACGGCGAGGATGGCGTGACGCTGCTCGAGCGTCAGCGGGGGGAACTCCACGATCTCGTCGAAACGTCCTGGCCTCCTCAGAGGCTCGGGGATCTCGGAGAGGGTGTTCACAGTCCCGATAATCAAGCGGCGGCGCACTCCAACTTTGCGATTGAGGCGCTCCATACTCTCGAGCATCTCGCTTGGCCGCCACATCTTGTCCAGGTCATCGAGCAGTATGACAGCCGGATCGACCAGATCCGTCAGCTCTTCCAAGATGGTTCGCCCGCGCGGAGAATCCAGGATCGCAGAGGATGCCACAAGCAGCCTGCCATCCATTCGCTCGGCTAGTTTGGCAGCCAAGGTAGTCTTACCGATGCCTGGCGGGCCGAAAAAAAGCACCGAACGATTAAAACCGAGCTTCTGTAGCTCAAACACACGCCGCATCAGCTCGTCCTCGTCGATGTGACTGACATAAAGGGATGTTGGTATCCTCAGGGGGCCGAGATAGTACATGTCTTCCCACCCCTTCACGATTGTGTTGACCGCCATGATGCGGCTAAGCTTCTCTTCGAGAACGGACGATAAGCGTGCCGTGAAGGCGGCCTGATCGAGCACATACGGCCCATGCTCGGGACCCTCCATCTTGTCGTCGGATCCCGAGTTAATGAACCACACCTTCACATCGCCGCCAAGGTCGAACTCCTCGATTCCCTCCTTGGTTTCGTTCCCATCATCGCTGGTATCAGAGTAGCTCCAGGCGCGCTTGATTGGTATATCCATCTGCTGAAGCGTGTGGAAGATAAAAGAGCACATCATGGGGAAGACCTTGGTGGCCCCAATGGACTTGAGGTGCTCCTGGGCCTGCGGCGATGGCTTCTCGAACAGCTCGCTGACGCAGCCGTATGCTGAGAGCGCACCAAGCGCCACGGAGATCGGATCCTTGCGCTTCACCGCAGTGTAGATGTCGAGCACCTCCCTTGCGACTGTAGCGATCTTCGCAATGGTCTTCCTGGTCTTCTGTCGGCGCGCGCGCCTAGTTTCGGCCACCGGGGCGTCATCTTTCAGGCGGCGATTCAGGGTTGCGCGGTTGTCTTCCACGTAGGTCCCGAAATCAAAACTGATTGTTTTCGTCATCGCGTCTCTTTCCGCACGAAAGTCAGGTAAATGAAATCACCGTACACCGCCTGGGCGCGCAGTGTCCATCCACCATGTAGGTAGAGTTGGACCTCTTCGCGTAGACGATCACGGATGGCCTCTGGACGCAGATTTACCACACTGAGCGGAACAACCTCGCAGAGCATGTGGTGGGATTGCTTCATCAGATCCTCCAGATGACACCTTGTCCACATTCGGGGTTTCGGCAAACGCAGGCCATCGGCGCGGGCGCCAAATCTCCCGCATCTCGGACACGGATCTCCGACCAGTTCGCAGACAAAAAGCATCAGTGGCCTTCGCCGACGTTACCAGCCATCCTTGTCGATCCCAACGGACAAGGATGTGCCGACTTTGCCGAAATTGGTGATCACTATTGTCAAATTCACGAGGAGAGGATCCGGTTTGGCCTCTTTCACAACGTCCCAACGCCCCCGAGATGCGCGAGCCGAAGACGGTTGGTCGCTTTGGCCCAGGCTATCAGTTCCGAGGAAACCTGGACTTTCTGTCCGACCCTTGGAATCATTTGTGTTTTTCGCCCTCAGAGAGGATCAGTTTGCGCACCACGGTATCCAGACGCTCGGTCCTGTTGTCGTAGAGCGCGAACATCATGCTCTTGATGGATGGCTGTTGAGCACAGGCAATCTGCGCGAAGTACTTGCGCCTGGCAGCTTCGGTATCAAACAGCATGATGCCGATGCCTGATCCGGCATACAGTTCTTCTGCTTTGGCGCGCAACTCTAGCGCTGCGGAGCGGGCCGCCGCATACCGCCTGTAAAACTCCCTGCCGCCCTCGACGACCTCGAAATCGTAGTCGTATTCGCGCAGTTTGGCGACCAGCTCGTCCTCGCTCGCCACGCCAGACAGGGCTACGAACTCCACGATGGTTCTGTACTTCATGGAGTACTTCATGCGATGGTTGGCGAGGTACCAGGCGCTCTTGACCTTCACGAAGACCTGGTCGCCGTCGCACCGCGCCACCACGCCCTCCGTGCGCCACTCCTTGACCTCCTCGAGCAACTTCACCGGATCGGACGGAAGCTCCTTCAGTTCGACGAGCCGTAGGCCGCCGAGAAAAGCGATCATAGTGGCGTCGTGCCACGGGATTATGGAGGGCCCGCGATGCTCCACGCCTCCTAGGAAGATCAGGTCCTCATCCTTGTACCGCACCACTACCGCGTTGTCGGGCGCAATGTATTCCAACAGGAGGGACACATCTGGCATCCATGCCGGATCCAGGAGCTTCGGGTACTTGGCGGCCGCGACCCGGCGGAACTTTTCGCCATAGGTCTCGCTGCCATCGTCCGACTCGCCGCCGAAAAGGGTACCACGCGTGCGCATGATGACCTGTCCATTGACGACGCTGCGAATTAGAAGACTTCCGTCTTCTTTTGCTGTAAATCGGACAGTTGATCCATCGGCAAGGGCTGTTTTCAAGGCGTCTGTATCGGAGAGAAACTCTCCAAAGTTGCCGAACTTTGGCCACGAGCAGGAAAGAACTGCGCCGTCGTCACCCACTATGATCGATCTCAACCATCGCTCTTCGAGGGTCCAGTCCCATTTGTTCTTTTTGGGATATACTAGATGAAAACCGTTTTCCGAGACAACCTTGAACTCTGACCTATCTATTCTCGACAGGTCTAGAAAAGTCCTATCGTTTCCCCGTCTCCACATTTTTTGCTCCGTTCCTATCAATAATTCATTATTAAGGTAAAGGGGGACTTGAGAATGAAGTGTTGTTGCGCCTGTGAGGACGAATTGTCCGAAACGGAGTTTCACAGAAACAGCCGAGCCCGAGATGGGCTCTGTGCTATGTGTAAAAAGTGTAAGTCCAATTACAACAAAGCCAGAACTTTTCAGCCAGCCGAGGATCCGACTCGCACAAAGCGGTGCGCAGATTGCGGGAAAGACAAACCAGCCACTTTGGAATTTTTCTCTCCCCACAAGCGGAACTCGGACGGTATGTGCTACAGTTGCAAAACCTGTAATAACCAGAAAGTTCAGGACTGGAACAACAAGCACAAAGAACTTTGCGTTGATTGCGGCAAAGACAAACCTACCTGTGTGCGGCTTCCAGATGGTGGATCCGTCTGCGCCGATTGTCGCAGAAAACGCAGAACAGAGCCGTGCGCAGAATGTGGTCGTAAGCGACCTGTAGAAAGGCGCCTACCAGACGGAACCGCTCTGTGCTCGTGGTGCTCCAAGAAAAGGCACTTGGAGATCTGTTCCGACTGCGGGGAAGAAAGCGTGCCCAATGTCCGTCTTCCCAACGGATCCATACGTTGCTCAACCTGTCAACGCCGACGATCCCCCGAAGCCATGTACGCCGTCTACAAACGGGGAGCCGAACAGAGGCAACTTGATTTCACCCTTACCGCAGGACAGTTTGAGGCACTTGTTACACAGGTATGCCACTACTGTGGTGATTCAGCAGATATTCCTGGGCACATGATAGGCGTCGACCGGCTCGACAATTCGCGGGGCTATCTGCCCGAGAATGTAGTCCCTTGCTGCTGGACTTGTAACCTTATGAAGGGCAAACTGGGCAAGGAGAGATTTCTGTCTCGCGTCCATAGAATTTCCTCTCATTGTCCATAGGGACTTATTCAGTTCGCTCCCTCACCTGGTGTACGTGCAGTCGTTTCTGGGATTGAGGAACCATCTGGTCTTCAGGAGACAGGCGAGGTTCTTGCGGTCGATCCCGCCGATGGTCTTGTCCTGGCGGACGGTTTCGTACATGATGCTGTCGTAGACACCGGTGTGCTTCAGACCGAATACGTGGCCCAACTCATGTGTCGCGATGGCTCTCAAGTATTCTAGTTTTTTGGTGAACACGAACACGTCCGATGCCCGCACGTCGTGCTCCCAGATCGTGACCCCTAGGCAAATGTTCCTGGTCGGGCATGGGCTCCGGTCGATCGAGGTGGCGGCCCTGATTTGCCATGATCTGCGCCAGCTGTAGATCACAAATCTGCCGTCGAATCGGAATGTTCTTTCGTCCTTGGACGTGTCCCACCAGGTAATCTGGAAACATATCCGATCAGATGATGCGGCTCTCCAGTCCGAGATGGCCTTGAGAATTTCAGTCCTCTCCAGGATAGTGAAAAGACTGTCTACCTCCAAATCCATCCATTTGTCACAAACCTTGGCGGGTGTTGGGGTAATCATCGGGGGACGCGATTCACAGGCGACCAGTAGGGCGATCAGGGGTAGTAAGGTCTTGACCACGTCATCCTCTATGTGCTATAAGCCAGATATGGAGAACTACAACGGCAAAGTATATCACGATGTAGGCAGCCATCGCCACCCTTGCGAGCGTAATCCGCCAACAAGCCAAAAGTAAAAGACTTGCCGCAGCGTTTAGGAGCAACTTCGGAGCAATCCACCAGACACCGGCCACCGATATGAACCATGCCCAGATGGGATTCTTCTCCTCTCCACCCATGCCGATGATGATCTGCGTGCCCAAGGCGTCGGCTACAGCCAACACGATGGTCATGGCTGCCGAGAACCAGGCCAGCCTTCCCTGCCTTAATGACAAGATCCTGTTTTCCATCTTTCCTTGATCCGCTCGAGTATTTCCGGCATTCCGGAAAGGTCAGTGACCGATATCACCGGGCGAGCAATGCGGAGGCCGACTTCGATTCCCTTGGTGATATTCTCGTGGGCGGCAGCCGGATCATTTTGCCCCATCCTGTAGACCTTGTCAAAAGCGTCCAGGAGGAACTCCTCAAGACGCTCCTCCTGGGTCAGGAAATCCGGATCCTGCCGAATCATCTTGGCAAGGGATTCTGCCAGCCCTTCATATCGCCATTGGTCGGGTGTCGGTATCCTCATGGATCCTCGTAGCCGTCATCATCCTCCAAGTCTCGGAGAATTGCGGCGTATTCCAGCATCGCCAGGCCGTATTCGGCATCGAATCCGGCCGCCACGGCGGCATTTGAGTACCTGGTTTTTAACTCTTCGATCAATTCTGCGTCGACGAGGCAAGCGAACTCCTCGTCACCTATGACTTCGTCCCTGAAGCGTTCGCGCAGGCGCGTGGCGATTATATTTCGGGTAGGAAACTCCACCGCACTGGCGACCTCGAACAGGCGCACGTATTCCTCAGAATCCATTCCCCATAAAATTTGGCATACGCGCATGGCCCTGCGGACGGCCTCCTTGGTCTCGGGATACATCTACTCGTCCTCGCAGTCGTTCCCGTCGCTCAGGCATCCGCAGCCGATGAGCTGGCCGCCACATTTCGGGCACCGCTCCATGTCACACCCAGGATGATGGAACCCGCCTCTCGGAGTTTTACAATCGTGGCAGATCTGCTCCGATCCGCCATACTCAGGATCATACGGGATCGGGAGCAGTTCTGTCCCGTCCGGGAACTTGACCGGCTCGCCGTTACAGGACACCTTGTTCCTCATCTCTTGTTTACACCAGTTACAGACGGTCATGCTATGCTTCTTTCCCGACAAGCTTCAGCCCGTGGATGGCCAGACTATGGTTGGAATATCTACAATCCCCTGAGACCTCTCTGTCAATCCACTTCGGAAGGCGGACCATGCGGTCCTCAGGACTGACAAGCTCGATCTCGGCGAGCACAAGCCCCTCGTGCTTACCCTTGAACACGTCAATTTCCCACACCAGACCCTTGCGAGATGACGGCACAAAGAACCTGATCTTCCAGACGATCCGGCTGCCGCACAAATATAACATCTCCTGGGCATCACTAAGGGGAATGGCATATTCAAACTCCGGGCGCGAGATGCCGACAGTCGGACCCTTCACGGCAAGTCTGGCCTCCAGCGTCCCTTTCCGATCCATCATGCGGATCCTGACCGTTGTGTCCTCGGCAGTCGCTAGGTATCCCTGCGTAATCTTAATCATGTCATCAGGAACCACGTCTTGCCACCGGTTATTGACCAGGTACTTTCGTTCGATCTCGGTCGCCATATGCCCCTCCCACACAAGATTGGGAACCATCTAAACACCAGGAATCATTTGTCCACAGTTGTGACACTAGCTGACACAGAATCGAAACAGACGTCTTGGCGTAATCCTGATCCTCTGCTCCATATCTGTTCGTCAAGTTCCCTCGGCGTCAGCTCGCGCCTGTCGGCCTCCGCCAGGAAGGCGGCCTCCAGTTCGGCATACCGCTTACCGGATGGAGGGGTCTGATGCGGCGCATTATAGCCATGCTGGCGCATCCAGCGTAAAATATGGACATCCAGCGCGGCTACCCGCGCGAGAGGGCGCGTCCAGATGATGAAAAATCGTGCGGTCTTCGGGCCGATGCCATGGATCGCCTCCAGGTCGGCCGGACCGCAGCTGCGCAGGTCGAGCCCGGCTTCGGCCAAGGCGGCGAACGCCCGGAGCACCTTGCTGTAGTTCCCGACCCGCGCTTCCCACAGCCTGGTTTCCAGTGCGCCTTCCGCGACCCAGGCGCGCACCCTGTCGAACGGCAGGTTGCCTCCGAGTCCGACAAACAGCCTGGCCATCGCCTGCTCGGCGAACTTGGCCGACTTGCCCGCGACGATCACGGCGTAGAGTAGGCGGAGTTGAAGTTCCTGGTCGGTCATTTCTTTTTCCTTTACCACACCGCCCCATTGTGACTGACGTTTTGATCCTAACCGTCTCCCGCTCGTGCGCGCACTTCTGCTGCCGCCGGACCTCCAGGAACTCCAAGATCGCGCCGCCGAAAATGAAAATCAGGAAACCCAGGATGTTCTCAGCCATGACCATCCTCATTGCTTCGTGACGGTGACTGACCGATGCTGCGCGTTTCCCCACAAGAATTTAAACCGTTCGCGGATCGCGTCTCCACATCTACAGTCCATGGACTCGTGGAAACTGTGGATACCTTCGAGCGGATCGATGCGTGCCACCATATGGAAACCCTCCTTAAGACTTGGCGGCTCCAGGTTCCCACACATCCTATCGATGACATCCAATGGCACCCTGCGGTGCTCATTCCGAGCGGCATTCCTCTCCAGGCATACGCTCTTTCCCGCTTGGCAATAGACGGCCACGGTCTGCATACCTGCTTTGATGGCGTTCGACATGTACTTCCGCCGCCGCTTCGCCGCCACATTCGTGGCATCGAAAACCACAAGATCCGCCTGTTTGTCCGCGAGCGCGGCATCGAATTTTTCGTCGGCGTCGCGCCAGGCAGCCGAGGCCACCCTTGGCGTCCACGGTTTGTCCTTGGTGTATCCAATCCTGTCATCGGGACAGATGACCTTGGCGTCGAAAAATGCCTTCTGGCGCAGCCAAGTCTTTCCTGCTCCGGGGAGCCCAACCATCATGACGAAAATTCGCATCATTTGTATTCCTTGACCAGGGTCCAGCCCCTCTTGATCAGGTTGGCGAACTTGCGTTCGCGGAACCCGTCGTAGCCAATATTGTAGCGACATGTGATCGTCTGCGCGCCGTCCTAGTCCACGACAACCTGCATCACGCCATAGGTGTTGTTGTCGAGCCTCATGTTCACGCCGCGCACAAGAAGAGGTAAATCGAGTTCCCTTGACTATGTGAACAATCCGGCTACCTCATTCCCACCGACGTCGTCATATTCGTAGTTGGTAAGCCTCCAACTCTACCATGGTTTTTATGTATCCTACCCTTCATTTTGCGAAAAAGTGGCGCGAAATTTTTTCGCTGCATCAACGCGCACGATTCCTTAGCAGAACAGAAGCCAGGTAATGTACCCGATACCACCGCCAATCATGATGACTGTCGCTGCGACTACCAGGAATAACAGTGTCGTGCGCAGGATTGGACCCCAATCGAAACTACGGTCGTTAGGATAGTGCGTCCTACGCCACTCGCGCTCATCCCGGATCTTGTATACCTTCTTCTTGGCCGCCATGGCAATCTCCGGCACGCCAATGACGATGCGCACCAGAAAGGCGGCATAAGTCCCAAGTACTATACCAAGGATGAGGGCCGCTAACCCGTCGGTGGCATAAGTCCACACTCCGACATGTGCGGCGCATCCTCTGTCAGCAAGTATCCCGTGTGCGATAAAGGCCACGCCCACAATTCCCAGCGGGATCATCAAGACAGTACAGACTTGGTCCTGCGGTTTCATCCCTGCCCACGCCATCCTGACATTCTTTATGAATTCGCTCATTACACATCTTCCCGAAAATTGTACACCGTCACATCGACACCGTCCATGGTCTCGAGGATAATGGGCTCGACCTTGTCCCATGTCCCTCCAGCCAGTCCGCACCCTATACGCGGGCAATGTATGGAGGCTCCCAACTCCTTGGCGCGCTTCGCGACCTTGGACAGGCACATGTGGAGTGCAGGATACTGGATGGCCGGATGGCCCTTGTAGGCGTACCCGTGCTGGGCCACCATGTTTGCGACGATGATCCCATCCGGAAGCTTGACCAGCTGGACCATGCCCAGCGCGAAATTCTCGGCCTTGGCGTGCCACCTATGATAGGCTAATTTGGCCTCAGGCCAGCATTTGGCTATAGCTCCAGCCACGCCTGATCCGTAGCCATTAGCATCATTACAGACATGGGCTATTATTTTTAGTCCTTCGCCTTGTGGTTTGGTAACATCTCCAAGAACAAATCTCATAATGAGCCTTTCTATCAATACTTTTTGTATAAAGGTGGAAACATTTTCAGGGCTCTATACAAAGAAGTATTTGATGAGAACCTTGTTTGGGCCTGTATGTACGAAACTGTCAAGGCATCTATTTTCAGCCGTACATCAGTCTATTGCCTCTGTCAGCCGTTGCCGAACCTCTTCCAAATTGTTGCCATCATACCGCACAACCTGTGGATGTTTGACATCTTTGTTCCACGGATGGGCTGGAGCGACAACCAGACCGCGCGGACGATGTTCCAGCCAAGGCAGAAAATAGTCACTCCAGTCGTCTACAAGCACACGACCATACACCAAGCTCTTGTCCTCGGAAATGATGACGGGCGTGTCAGGCAGGTGCCTGCGGCACCACTCAACCTTCTCCATCCACCCGGCAGGCTCATTCTTCGGACCCTTGGTCAGCACATGGCATTGGAACCCAAGCGCCTTCAGTTCCGCCATGATCTCGAAACCGGGAGGGTAGATTGGCAGCCATCGCCAGAAGCCCGGCTGATTCCTGATCAGTTTACGGCGAGATCTAATGTGCGGCAGGTCGACAGACTGCCCGTCCTGCCCAATGAGGGAGGGCTCGCCTGGCGACGCGATCCGCTCCAGCTCGCGGAGCATAGCGCCGTCGAAATCGGCAATAGTGCCGTCCATGTCGATCAGGGCAATCAGTTCTCGTAGCTCCTTCATCTTGTCCACCCAGTCTCCTTGGTATTCTTACAGGTCAATGCCGGTCTGTATGTAGCCCATGGCAGCCCCCCATCCAGCTTTCCCTTCCTCCCTCCGTAGTCCGCCAAAGACGGTGCGCGCCGTGGTCGACCGGCTAGACATGCCCGGCGGCGTTTGGGTTGTACTTATAAGACTCCATCGGATTTACTCATCTTTTTCCGGTGATTAGTGCCTTGGCAAGCTCTGCGCCGGGCTTATCCGGATTCCCTTCGAGCCAACGGTTAAAGCACTCGGCGGCTACCTCAAAAGATTGTTCGACACCCTTCATACAAATGATCTGCCCGAACGCAAAGCTCAGGTTCTTGGACTCCTGTTCGGATCCGCCCGCCCTCTTTACCTTACGGCCAATCCATTCTCCGGCCTGGAAAAGCGGAAGGAGCCAATGCGGACAGCCGTCTTCTTTGGCGCACTGATTGATATCCTCCGCCTCGGCCTCTATCTCCTGTCTCACATCCTCTGTTGTCACAGATTTTACGTCCATGTTGCCTCCCTATTCAAAATGAAGGTGCAGGAATTCGGCCATGGCGCGCACGGCCCTGCCACGGTGGCTGATCCGGTTCTTGTCCTCTGGCGCGGCCTCTGCCAGCGTGTAGCCAAGCTCATCCATGTAGAAGACAGGATCGAACCCAAAACCGTTCGAGCCACGCGGAACCTCGGTTATGATGCCCTCGCAGGTTCCCTCGCGCAGTTTGACCCTGCCTGGGTTGCCGGGATCCACGAAAGCTACCACACAGCGGAAGCGCGCCGTGCGCTTCCCTGTTGGGACATCCTCAAGGTTGCGGAGCAGAAGGTCGATCGCGTCGGCTCCCGGCCCGCCGTAGCGGGCCGAGCGCACGCCCGGCTCGCCGCCGAGCGCGTCGATCTCAAGCCCGCTGTCGTCGGCCAGCGCGGGCAGGCCGCTCCATTCCGACACGCCGCGCGCCTTCAGGATGGCGTTCTCCGCGAAGGTCGAGCCGGTCTCCTCGATGTCCGGCATGCCCGGCAAGTCGTCCAGGCAAAGCAGCTCGACATTCGGCAAGTCGAGCAGCTGGCGCACCTCGCGGAGTTTGTTGCGGTTGTGCGAAGCGAAGATCAGTCTTTCCATTCGCTCTCCTCCTTCGACCGCAGCTCGGACCAGTCGTGGAGCCAGACCATCTTGACCTGGGCAAGGCCGATCGCGATGCTCCAGCAGACCCTGAATGGCAGGTCCTCCCGCACCCGCCTGCCCGCCAGGTAGGCGCGCAGGGCGACGAACGGGATCGGGATGTAGTGCCTGCGCCGCCAAAGCTTGACATACCACGGCTGGTACTGGTACCTGTCAGCCTTGTTCGACATCGTCGGTTTTCCTCTGTGGTTTCCAGTCGACATAGAAAACCTTCTGGATCGCCTTGGCGATGCTTGGGAGGTCGGGCGTCTCGTACCCGAAATGGTGCAGGGTCTGGCAGATCTTGTCCAGGACAAAGCCCTATTTGTAGCATTCGTCCTCGAAAGTGGCCAGTTTTCTGCGCAGTTCGCGGTCGTCCACGCGGCTGTCCAGCATGTGCTGGAGCTTCAGCACCTCGACCACAAGCTGCTCCTTGGTGAGTTCCTCGATCCTCAACTTGACCTCGCCTGGAATGATCATCGCATCGACTCCTCCACCATCTGGCGGCACAGGGCGTCCAGTTTCACATGGTCGGGCTTCTTGGGCAGGGGCGACTTGCCAGATTCATAGAACTCGCCAAGTTCCTTGTCCTGCTGCTCGGCCCACTCGATGAGTTTCTCGTAACTCCAGGCTCCGTTGCGGATGGCCAGCAGTTCGGCGGCATCCGGACGCTTCACGATCACCTTACCGGTTTCCAGGATCTCCTTGGCCTGACGCATCAGCCGAACGAGGTGGCAGGCGTGTTTTGAATCGTATCCGAACCGCGCCTCCATTTCGGCACGCGCCGGATTACGATTCGCTTTCCAGTCCTCGTATTGCCGCCATTGGGTCATTTTGGATCTGTAAGCCCTCTCTCGGTCGAGCAGTTCAAGGAAGTTGCTGTCGTATCCCAGCAGTTTCCCAGCGGCGCAGCGAATCCGTCCCTCGTCCAGGTCGCCATCCCCCGTGAGCGGCGGAGTAACCTTTCCGTCGGTCGCAAGGGCGGACCAGATGTCCCTGATCGCTAGCGTCGTCCGTTGGCGCATCTCCAGCAGGACATCCTTGGGTAACTCCTCTTTCGATCCCAGCCACTCCTCGATCTTGCGGGACACCAGGCTCTCAGCCGCCATTAACTGGTCGCGGGGCATCACAGTGTGCTCCGGCAGGCCGAAGTCGGCCCGCAACGGCTTGCGTGCCGGGGGATGAAGCAGGTGCTGCCGGTGGAGTTTCAGACGCTTGAGTTGACTCACTGCGTAACCCGAGTAACTCCAGCGCACCTTGGTGGACAGGAACAGATCACGGTTCTCAAGAAGCGGTTCAACCAATTTGGTTTTCAGAATGTGACAACTCTCATCTGCCCATAAGATATCTAAAATGTTTGGATTTCCAAGTGCGGCTAAGTATATGATTTTTTTGATATTGTAAACTACGAAGTCGATCTTCTCGTCCTCGGGAATTGCCCGTCCAACCATTCGTTGGATTTTTTCTAAGAAAGTCTCCCCGCCTTCAACTTGGAAATTGCGTGGAAACTCTTCCTCGGATTGTTCGAACTGTTTTAGGTAGCCGTGGAAATACTCTGCTGGGGGAATGGCGATGCCACGAAGGTCAACATCGGACTCTGGACGCGCCATTCCGTATGAGTGACTTCCGTGAAGAACAAGAAAGATTGTCCGGCTAGAGAGGTCGAATTCCATCTTTGCCTTCTGTAGTTTTATAAATTATTTCGTATTGGAATATGACCAACACGCAATGTATTGTTGAAGGGTGTGAGCGGCTACACTAACTCGATCTCATCTTCGCGTACGATCGTGGCCGTTCTCGTCCGGTCGAAACGCACCGTCGGGATGGGGTTCAACTGGCGGATTTCACCGGTCTCCGGGTCCTCCCTCTCACCATAGGGGTCGTCGACTTCGATCACTATGCCCAGTTCGCCCACCTCGGCGTGGACATAGCCGGGGAAGAAGTGGCCGCCGTTATCCTCCAGCGTCCTGGAGCGATCCGGCGGGCAGCCTGGTCCGGACTCAGTGATAACTTGGATGGCGCGCACCCTCGCTCCAGGAACGTATGGAAATCTCATGGGTATCCCCTTTCTGTTTTTGAATTCACTACCGCGCAGTCGATCCTCACAGGAGCTACACTGGAACCACCGCTGTTGAACACAACAAAACAAAGATCCCGCTTGTCGTCTGCGACCATCCACACATGGACTGTCGGACCTGGCACCGTTCCAGTGATCTCGCTGTACTCAATGACGCGCATCGAGGTAGGTGGAGCGCTGGCTTGCTTGGACCTGTTGGCTTCGTTACAATCATCGGTTCCGCAGAACAACAGCAATGTAAGTATCACAACAATCCGTCTCATTTTCACACTTCCTTGCGCTTGCTTAGAAGCTCCATGGTAGCATAAACCGTATCAGACAGGGTGAGATGTCTCTCAACGTTGTGGACTCTACCATAGTACTCCAGAGAATCCATTTTCCAGGCGTCTATTGGCGCCCCGAACACAACTTTGTGCGGATCACGGCATATCCACATTCCGAACTCAAGGTTTGTTGTCAGTCCTGGCAACTTATCCTCAGAGCGAGGGATCCAGAACAGGATGACGCTGGCCTGCGCCAGATGGTGGCGCTCCCAGTCCATCTGCTCTTTTCCACCCCATGCCCAAGCATCCAAACCGGCCGCTGGCTCGGGAACGAAGATCCATCCTCTGTGTCCCATGGACTCGAACAACCTAATAGCCTCCGGACGCCAGCTTGGGACACTCGAATCCCTTGGCGTTGGCCCGGCCAAAAAAAACCGATCGCCAGAGCGGATCAAACGTTGTGAGACACGGATAGTTCACCGAATAGATGATTTTCATGATATTACTGTTAGACGTCATGGGCAGATACTCCATGGTCGCGCCGCACTTGTCGCACTTCACACGCTTTGGCAATAGTGGCTCTACGATTTGTGGTATTGTCTACATCTCTTTACTCGCTGTAGCGACAGATGGCGGCGGCCAGGAGACAACGGCGCCCGGCACCGGCTTGCCATCAATGTCGACCTCCCACAACGGCAGCGCTACGCGCTTTGCCTTACATTTCTGAGGATAGTCCCCATCGGGGTGGACAGCCATCTCATCGAGCCGCACCGGGCACGCGAGATACCTGGCCGATCGCGTGGCATTGGTATCCATGAATTCATGCGTATGCCGTGGCGTCGGTGAGAAATGTAGCCCGCCTCCGCACTCCGCCTCGCCACCGTCCCAGTCCGGAGCCTCTGGGGTCGAGGCGATCGGGTAGCAGAACTCACTATGGCTGGGAGCGCAGAGGTCCGGTCGGACTCCTTTATAGAGCAATGCATGCCCGTCGCAGACATCAACCCCATAGTAAGCACACCACGTCTCGGGAGTTGTTCTGTCGACACGCTGGACAAATCCACCGCCTTCGATTGTCGGCGTCCCGCCACCTACGACGATAGCGACGGTGGCTGCTGCGACTACGGACACGGCGCCGCGGATCGACAGCTGTACCGTGCCTTTGGCCTCGACGTGCGGCTGGTTCGACCCCCAGGCCTCGACGTGCGGCTGGCTCGACTCCCGGGCCACGACGTGCGGCTGGCTCGACCCCCAGGCCTCGACGTGCGGCTGGCTCGACCCCCAGGCCTCGACGTGCGGCTGGCTCGACCCCCAGGCCTCGACGTGCGG